>Ga0308158_10000956_pt1 | contig 35639 bp, 40 predicted proteins | sample PhyBR2_FD_201038 | JGI IMG/M metagenome (GOLD analysis project Ga0308158, IMG submission 201038) | Phyllosphere microbial communities from UC Gill Tract Community Farm, Albany, California, United States - DLSLB.R2 | ecosystem: Host-associated > Plants > Phyllosphere > Unclassified | place: USA... | reverse complement strand
CTGCACATTCTTCATTTCCCAGCATCTGAGCTGGGGTAGCTTTTTGAACATTCAGAATCTTACCTCGAATGGGGAGTAACGCCTGGAAGCGAGCGTCACGAGCAGCACGCATAGTACCCAGAGCAGAGTCACCTTCCACGATAAGAAGTTCAGAGTGTTCTGAGCCAGGGTTTTTACATTCGACTAATTTGTTAGGCAAGCTGGTTGAAGATTCGAGTTTCGACTTCTTGCGGTTGGTCTCTTTAGCCAAACGAGCAGAAACTCGGTTACGAGACGATTCAACAATTTTGTTAGCAATTGTTTTCAAGTTAGCGGCATTTTTCTTGTCCGCAGCCCAATCAGCTAACTCTTTAGTCAAAGCTGCTGAAACGACTTTACCTGTTTCAGTACCACCAAGACGTTGTTTGTCCTGACCTACGAAAGAAAGTTCGCTCTGTGAAATGCTGATGATAGCAGTAAGACTTTCCTGGATGTCCTCCAGAGTAGGTACTTCGTCTCTTGCTTTGAGTAACCCGCGAGTGTTCTTGATAGCGTCAAGGAACACTTTGGACATAGCTCTTTGGAATCCTTGAACATGGGTTCCGCCGAGTGGTGTGTACAGGGTGTTAGCGTAGGAACGAATGTTGGATACGTCATAGCTGTCTCCCCAGCGGAACGCTACTTCGATTTCTACAGTACGGTCTACGATTTCGTTCTTCATCGACCCGTCTGCTTGAGGAACAGGAACTTCTTCCTTGAATCCACCTGAAGTTGTAAGGTGAACAGGCTTTGTGATGGGCTTGTCAGTAGCGAAAGTCTCCACCATTTCAAGTAAACCACCATCGAATTCGTAGTCATCGAACTGTTCTTCACCGGGAAGCTTGCTATCGATGATGATTCGGATACCTGGCACGAGGAAGGCTGTTGAACGTAATGTTTCTCGCAGCTCATCGACGCGGAAGGATGACTCTTTACCGAAGATTGCAGCGTCTGGCCAGAACTTGATTGTGGTTCCAGTTGGGCGTTCTTTTTTCTCTTTAGCTGTGCGAGTGTCTTTGGATACTTTCACGTCCATGGATGGGGTGAAAGCAGCATCAGGACCGCTATCATCTGCGAAATGTCCAGGAAGTCCTTGCTTGAAGGACAAGCGGTGGATGGTTCCATCGTTTTTGTACACAATGGTGTCAAAACGCTTGGATGTTGCGTTAGTTGCAGTTGTTCCAACACCGTTCAGACCAAGAGAAGCTGTTGCTGCATAACCACTACCAGCAGCACCGAATTTACCACCGGAACCAACTTTTCCGAACGCCATGAAGATACCGTTCTCACCAGTGGTTTTGTTCATACCAGTTGGAACACCACGACCGGTGTCTTCGACTGAGGCAGCACCATCTGCGTACAAGGTAATCTTGATGGTTTTACCGTGTCCTGCTTTGAACTCGTCAATAGAGTTGTCAATGGGTTCTCTCAAAGCAACTAACTGCATATGGTCGTAAGGACCAAGCGTTAGTGAAGGTCTCTTACGAATGTGATCGATGGGAGACATGGAAATCATTGAGTCTGCGTTGTAATCCGCTGGCCCTGCTGGGGTTGTCTTCTTTGTAGCCATAGGTTTTATCTTTGTCGTCCTATTAGTGGTGGTGGTTCTTAGTGTATATTCTGTCAAAATTTGCAGTCAGTTTTATTCATTCTAACTGTCTTTCATTCTGACAAGTTTGTGTTATCGGCTGTACTTTTGGTGCCTTGTTCCTGATTGCCACGTCTACAAAGCCTTCCAACATGCCTTATAGCCTGATGAATGCAGGAAAAAGAAGAAGTTTAAAAACTTCGAGAAAATGCTTTGCTCAAGGCTTGAATTGGATGGTTAGCATCCTTTGCCTTCTTCCTGTCGTACAGGGAAAATGGTCTCATAGAAAATAAGTTACTGCGATTTTTGTCAAGTTTTCGCGGTCGAGCAAGGTCAGTCATTTTAGTCTCAGTCATTAGTAGTTAGTTTCGTGTCAAATTAGTTATGTATAGTGCTTGTCGAAAAGCTTTTGTTATAAAATTATAGCAGCAAATCAGATATCGGCTGAGTAAAACAATGTTTGAATAGTACACCTGACCAGGTATTTTACTATTCTGAATGGTATTATTTAGCCAATAGCGATGCTGGTATTTGGTTGTTAGGCCAATGGATAAATGAGCCAGCATCAAAGAGAAGTTCATGACCGTAATGGTTGAACCGGTCAAGCCATGGTTGATTAGTTTCCAGTTTTTTCTTAGTCAGGTAATCTTCTTGACCATGAACTACTGGAAGAGTTCCATAGTTTTTCTCATACCCATTACGGACGTAGAAATGCTCTAATCGAGCTCTGTGGTTAATAGCATGCTGGACGTACTCTTCATGATTTTCATCTGTATGCTCCAGTGTGCCATCCCCACTGTTCGTAGGTGTTCCCGAAACAACATAGCCTTTCTCATCCGCATGCTTCAGAAGTGTTTTACGGAAATACGAACCCAACCCGGCTCCTCGTAAGTCAGCATCTACTCGCATATCAGCAACGCTGACTCTGGTTATGTCTTTCTTAGGACCATAGCCATCATACTGACGTAGGCTGAAAGATGCGTAAGGTCTATAAGTGTCGTTTATGTGCTTCTCTAAGTCTTTTAAAGTTTCGAATGAAGGAACAGTTGTACGGTCTATAGAGTTGATGTATTCGAGAACTTCTGGCCTGTTTGCTTTGAAACGAAGAGTATCTGTCTGTTCTTCTCCACTATGGTTGACGAATAAGGCAGCCATGCCGTTATCGATGAAAAGCATGTTCGGTTTCAAATCTTTGAGCTGGCGGGCTTCTATGTACGCCATGACATCTTGATCTTTTAAAGCATGCTCCATCGCATTTTGAATGGACAAACCCTCAGGGCAGCGAGGGTCACCACAGCCTCCGAAGGAATGCTTTTTAGATTGACATTTTTTTATTGTAACCATGCCCAATATCTAACAACTCAGAAAAATGCATTTATATAGGCTTTCCAAAAAAGTTGTTAGACTCCATTTATGAGCAAATCAAAATCCAAATTCTGGCCCATCTTTTTCAAGGTTGCACTCATCGCTACTCCAGTGATCGTCTTCGCAGCCATCACTACTTTAGCTGCTACTATGGCTTATAATACCCGTGGTGATTATGGTTTGCACCTTGTTCTTGGAACTGCTGCTCTTTGCACAGGTATTATCGCTGCTGGCTCCTGGGCTATTCGTTGGACCAACCGTGTCCCCTGGGCTTGATAAGGATTAAATAGTAATGGCACCCTCTGAATTATAGAGGGTGCCATTACTATTTTTCAAACGAGGGTTGCTCCAGCTTTTTCCATTTCTACCAGAGCAGCAGCACTGCGTTCAGCGTCAACACCAGCAACATAGTCAGTTAACACGTTCACAGTAAACCCTGCTGTCAAAGCGTCCAGAACTGTAGCCCTAACACAATGGTCAGTGGCGAGACCTACAACATCAATTTCAGTGACATCCAAATCTCGGATAAGCTCTTCGACTTTCTTTGTGCCACCCATGAAGTCTCGTCCTTCAAAACCTGAATAAGCAGCTTCATACTCACCTTTAACAATACGAAGGTATCGTAGGTCAGACTGTTCCTGCACTTTGGCAAGAACAGCTGCTGCCAGCTCAGCTCGGACAGCAGAACCATTTGTGTTAGCTGCACAGTGGACAGGCCAGGTGTCTACATAATCAGGTGTTTCTGCCCAGTGATTACCTGGCTTGATGTGCCAGTCCTGTGTAGTGATTACTACATCATAGTGAGTGTTGAGAAGTAACTCAGCTGTGTTCAGTGCAACACTTTCACCGCCTGTTACTCCAAGGCTTCCACCTTCGATGAAGTCGTTCTGGACATCTACAATCAGCAATGCTTTAGTCATGATTATTCCTTATCGTCCGTAGCCCATTGGGTCTACAAATTCATGGTGAGTTGGGATGAAAGTGCAGTAGTCGCCTTTGACTTCGACACGACCTGAAACAGTAGGCGAAAATTCAACTTTGAGTGAAGTAACTCCTGGCAGTCCTGTTTTGGCTTTATCCATCAGCTCCAGAATTGCTGCCAGATTGTCGCGGGTGAACTCGTTACGGGCTGTATTCGTCATCGGTTTGCTCCTGTTGTTGTGAACTCTGCAACCAAAGCTGCTTTGTCTAAGATGTTTGTGTTGAAAGCTTCGACTGCTACAGTCTTTAACTCAGGTTTTGTTGTGCTGAAGATACGTTCTCTGTCGTACATTCCTGTGCTGTAGTTAGTATCTGTATCAACGGCAATAACATGGTAGTCCTGACCGTCAGTGGCAAGCTGAAGTGCAGCTGTTTTTGCCTGAGCATAGGTCTCAACAATCATGGTGGGAAAGAACTTGTCATGGTAGACAGTTCCACCAATGCTTGCGTCCATCGTATGACCTACAAGGTAAACAGTTTCAACATTGAGCTTTGGAGCCGGAAGAGTGTCATTATCCTGAAGCGTAACAGTCATGTAGTCTTCCCATGCTGCATTGAGAGTTTCATCTGCAACTTGAGTTTTTGGGTAAGTCTTGATGAAATCTGTCTTTGTCCGGTACAGGTCACCGAAGTTCAGCTGGTAAGCCTCCTGTACACGGTCGTAGAAAGGCTTTGCGGTGTAGGCAAACCAGAGTGCAACGTTGCGTTCTCGCGTGATGAGCGTCGGGACTTGCCATCCTCGACCTTCACACTGGTCGTAATTCGTAGCTGTGAGATACAGCATGATATTCTCCTTGTTGTTTTAGAGCGGGCGTTCAAGTAACCCCGTTATGTTCTTATCTTACCACTGTTAAACAGTATCGGCAACTTTTTAGTCAAATTGACGAAAAAATGTTGAAAATGGTAAAAATAGTTTGATCTTTCCCAAAATACTTGCCATCTGATGTTCATGCTAAACTTCTTCCATGACTGACGCAACTTTATATTCACTTTATGGCTTCCTTGGCGACCAGTACGGGAATCAAGGATTCTACACGGAAACACTTCCCTTCTACAAAGATGACGAAGGGGTGTTTTACCGACAGAAACAAGAAGAAAAGGTAATCCGAGTAGAGCCAACTGAGATGAAATACATTTGGCCAGTCAAAGCAGAAGTGCAAGGCACCCTGGATCAAATTGTCATCATTACAGGTGAAGACTTCCTTAGCGACCTTGACGCACTCTCCATTGCAAATGACATCACAACCTGGGAAAAAGAAGATGTTTTCTTCTGGAAGCTTTCAACTCGTGAAGAGTACAAAAGCCACCAGGCTGCGTTTAAGAGCCGAGCAGTTGAATGGCTCACAGCTTACCTCAAAGCAGAGGAAAAGCCTTCAGTGGAGCTTGTAGACTCTGCTATCACTGTTATTGGCACGTCAGGAGAGCCAACCAAGGAAGACTATGCGTTGACAGGTCTTGCCAGCCGGCGAGCAGGTGACTTAGTTGGTTACAGACTCCAAGCGCTTCTCATCTCCAGTCAAATCACTGATGACCACTATGACAATATAGAAGAATACGACAAAGCAGTAGATGCTTTAGAAGCGTCTCTACTTGGTTGAATAAATGAAACAAAAAGGCCCTGACAAATTTGTCAGGGCCTTTTTGCTAACTATGAAACTCAGTAGTAACCGTCGTCATCGTCATCGTCATCATCGTAACTGTCATTATAGTTCTGCCAGTTGGTAACAGCAAACAATGAAGCAACTCTCTGGCGGTCTTCCTGGCGACGGAACAATCCATCGAAGAACTGAGGAGCTGAACCCATTGACTGCTCGAAAGTTTCGCGTGTATGAGTACGGCTTGTGCCTAACAAAGTACGCTCTGCTGTACGAGCTGCACCAATACGTGAACGAGAAGCTGTCGGACGAGCTGATTCACCGTTGTTGATTACATTACGTTCAGCCTGGTCAGTCATTGCTGCTGAAACCATAATCTGTCGCTGAATCACGGCAGCATCCAGAGTAGCATCCCACATACGGAACTCAATGTTAGAACGGCTGTAATCAGATGAGTAGGTGCCTTCGAAGTTCATAGCATAGCTGTGAGACATATGGCTACCCAAAACGTTATGGCTACTTGACACATCAGCAGAAACAGTTTCACTTGTATCGTTTACGTTAGGTGCACACCAACGCATACCACGGTGGCTACCACGTGCAGGGTCTGTGGCTAAACGATACATCATTTCATCATTCTGGTTCACCTGACGTAACAGTTCAAGGTGCTTCGCAGGAGAAGATTCGTAAGATGCAGTGGAGATGTGTACGTGAGAACCAGTACGGGTAGTAGCCACCCCACCGTTACGAGTAATAATCTCCAAAGCTGTCTTCAACTGGTTCCAGTGTTCAGGAGTGTCCTTCATGATTGGTGAAACTAACTCCCCATGAACAGTACAATCCTCTTCGAAGGACCAAGCACCCCAGCCGCTTGAACGAGCAGAGTGATATGCCTGCTGGTAATTCTCTTCAGTCAAACCAGCTTCGTACAGCTCTTCAGCAATCTTGCGTAATGATGTAGAACGGTTATGTCCACTTCCGATGTCGAACTCCAGTTCGATACCGAACGCACGAGCGCCAGGCTCATCAGCACAAATACCGTCAGTGACGTTTTCTGTACGGAAATCCATATACTCTTCACCAGCACGCTTGCGGCGAAGAGTTTCACGATAGTCTTCATACAAAGCATCAACGTTGCCAGTGTAACCAGGCTCTTCTTCTTCCCAGCGAGCCATCATGCGAGTACGGTACTCATCGCTGGCAGCGACGACAGTAGCATTTCGTGTACGCAAAGTCTCTGCTTCACGAAGACCACGCTCCATGTTGATTCGTTCACGCTCAGCCTGAGACGCACGGTAGTAACGTTCCTGCTCTTCACGCTGTCTCTGCTGCTCAGTGCGTTCTTCTTCAGCTAACTCAATAGCTCTTGCACGGTCAACACCAGCGGTACGCATACGGTTACGAATACGCTCTTCATCCTGAATAGCAACAGAATGACGGTTGATGTAAGAAGTGTAATGCTCTCCTTCAACGAAACGACGGCTACGGTTGGTCAAGAACACATAAGGGTTACGGGCAGTTGCACGCACATGAACACAGTCGTAGTTTTCCTGATAATCAGCACAGGTACATTTCAGGTGGCGTTCACGAATAATAGCATCTTCAAGAGTTTCGCCTTCAGCCAAACGACCAATCTGAATGGTTCCAGAAACAGTGCTTGATGGCAACATTCTGTTAGCAGTATCAGGTGAAGTCATTCGGTTGAACTCTGCAGAAACAGGCATTGAGAAGTCAGCACGGTGCAAGTTGTCTCGGACTACGTTGATGTAATGCAAAGTTGTCACAGTTGACAAAGCATTGAACGCATCACGAGTTTCAATCATTACCTCAAGTTCTTCAGCAGTAGGATTGTCTCTATCGAAGAAAGCACGAGTGAATGTAGAAGGTCTACGGTTCTGCATACTACCAGTGTGAGCTCTGAATGTCTCACGCTCAGTAAACTCTTCACCCAAGTTCACAACATGGCGGGTAGTTCCATCTGGAGCCTGAGAAGTTGATGCTGTACCAAATGGTAATCTCTCCTGGAAGTCTGCACTCGCCACATACGCAGCAACTTCTTCTTCTGAAGCAGACGGAGTATAATCAACACGAGTTAAGTCTTCTACTACGAAAGCAGCTTCAGGAACCTCAGGAGACACTCCAGCATCCAAAGCTTCTTGAATGTTTTCTGCAGGAGTTCCAAAAGCAGCTAAGTTGTTTCGAGCTGCTCTTTCTGGGCAGTTGTGTCTCTGAGCTCTGAATTGTCCGCAAGAAGCACAACGTAACACATACCCGTCTGCTTCAGCTGCTTCAGGACTGTCATAGGTGTATTCAGAGTTTCCTCTGATGCTTCTCATGTATACAGAACCTGGACGCTGTGCCGAACGCAATCGTTCATACAATGCCTCAGGTACGTTCTGGTAAGCGTAGAAAGTTTCTGGTTCATGCTGGAAAGAGACTTCCAAACGACCTTCATGGTAACCAACAAAAGCTAAGTTGGTACTGTTGATTGGTTCATGGCTCTCAATGCGGGCCTGACGGTTTTCAGGAGAAACAAGAGTGCGTACACGTGCCAAAGCAACAACAGAGGAACGGTCATAAGGAAGACCTGCTCTTCTTTGACGTTGAGTTGCTGCAGCAGTATGTTCTGCTGGCATTTCTACGTTGTTACCAGTAGGAACAGCATCATACTCTTCATAGTATTTAGCTTGAACTTCTTCAAGAGTGTAACCTGTGCGGTCAGCAACAGATTGTAGTTCAGCTTTGAGAGCTTCCGCTTTTCTTTTGGAGATTTCAACCAAATGCGTTAGAGCATAAGATGTAGCCTGGTCGGGTTCTTCGTTCCAACGGTCAGCAATTCTCATCTGACGTTCATACGCGGTCAGATCATTTGCTTCTTCAGCAACAACTCGGAGGTTATCAATTGCTTGCTGGCGTGCTTCTGGAGAGATTTCTGTAACATCCGCTCCTTCTCTACGAAGTTCACGGAAGGTATTCTCTACCTGACGACGCTGCAGGCCAGTAGCGGCTACGACTGCACGAATACCAGCGATGCTGGTGTGCTGATGGATTGGGCAACGGCGTCCACCGTCACGAACTGCATTACACATATTTTCCCTTGCTCATTTTCTTCTTTATAGCTATCGGGGACAAACCCTACTTTGTCCTTTGCCAGATGGTTCAGTTAACTACATTCTGGGCAGTTCCGAAAGCGATGTAACCAATACGAGATAACGAACGGAGAAAGTCAAGCTCGTATTCAGGGCGTAACCAAATTAGGTTCTTGACCTCTTCATAATCTCCCTCTTTGGAGATTGGTCGAGGAATTTCAGTGTGTGGAGCATATGAGGTTGTTACAAGCACAAGAGGAAGGTCAGAGAACCAGAAATCGATTACTTCATCGTTCTCAATTGTCCCTAACGTTCCTTCTCCCAAGCCCCAGCCGTAGGAATCTCCAGCACTCGTAAGGACTTCCCATTCCCAGTCTTTTAGCTTCTCTGCTGTTTCTGGAGTAATGCGAGATGCAATCATAGTACGGGCTTTGAGTTGCACTGTCTCAGCTAAGTTAATTCGTGCCTGTAACTTATCCTCAGCAGATAAAGCTGCATATCCAGTGATTAGGATGCCTAAAGCATCTTCTGTTGTTTCACAGTCAGCAACTAAACGGTTTGAGTCGTAGAACATACGCCACTCAAACTGAGACCCGTCCATTTTGACAGCAGGAGAGGGAGCCCTATTGTCCCTGGCAGCTAATTGGTTTGGTGTAATTACAACAGTCATGTCAATCCTTTTTCGGTATACCCCATAGAAATCGGTTTATTGTTACCAAAACCGACCAGGACGACTGAACGAATAAATTTCTATCACTTTTTCCTGTTGATAAAAGTGATAGAGTGTTCTTCCTCAAACTCCTGCCAACCTAAAGCCCTCATGTTGTTCACAATTGCTGAAAAATCTTGTGTATCGTTAACTGGAATAAAGACTGTATTGACAGTATTTTTTTGGAGCCATTTCTGAAGGACCTTTACATTGGGTTCATACATCAAGTCATACGTCTCTTGAACTCGCTTTTTCCCAAGCAAATCGTTGCGACCATCTAAGGCGACTAAAACGTCAGGTCGGTAGAGAATCAACGTGCTCCCTGCCTCAATGGTCGATAACACTCGTGCGTTTTGTGGGATATTCTCTAATGAAGAAGGTCGAACAGGTAAAGTGCTTTCAATATCTGTACTTACTCTGTAAGCGAGTAAACCTGCGAAAAGCAATGCAGTCAACACTGTTCCTATGATAGCGGCAGTCAACGCTTTCCATCTATCTGCCCACCATCGAGGGATGAAAACTAAACCGACCAATAATATGACAACCAAATAAATTGACATTCTGATAGTTGTTGCTGACAAGGCGATAAAAGCTACTACTGTTAAGGCGTAAACAAACTGTTTTGTCCTGACAGCAAAAAATCCAACTATCAAAGCGGCCACAATAGCTAAAGCCACAGAAAGATTTAGATTTCCGTTGAAAAACATGCCAGACCATTCATCAATGAAGTTTTCTGACTCGTTTTGAACTAACGACACTTTGAGTAATGCTGTAAATCCAAAAGGAGAACACATGACCCCAACGGCACAAGCTGCCCCTACTGCTATGGTAGAAACCCATCGGCGGACAGCAAGAACGTCCTTCATAGCTACATAAGTGATGAAAGGAAGCAAACCAATCGCTAAAACTCCTGTGAGGTGCATATTAATCCAAACTACACTTACGCTGAATCCGGCTATTACAAAGCTGGGTAGTTTGTAGGCAAAACGATGGATGTCTTTTAGGTAGGAACTGGTCAAAAGAAAAAGAAGTAATAATATGATGTCTGCAGTGTTAGAACGCCCATTTAAATAGACATGCAGTACTGACCAGAACGCTCCCACAATAGTCAATTGCCAAAGAACTGGGACGCCTATTTTTCTCAATAAAAGAACCATCACAATATAAACCATGACGTTAGTAAGTACTATGATCCAGAAAAAACTTGCAGTTCCCAACAAGTTATAGCTTCCATAAAGGACCACGTTCCACAACCATGAGTTAGGTGACCATAGTTCGCCCAGTGTTTGCAGATTCCAAACATCCTTGATGAAAACTTGCACCTGACCAGACTGGACAATATCATGACCGTTGCGAACGCCCCATAGCATGTCAGTGCCTTGAGTGAAAGCTCCTTGGATAACGCTTAGACTCAGTACCAGCAAACCAAGCACTAAGTACTTCCATGAAGATGTCCTACTGCTGGACAAAAGTGACATAACCGTCGCCATCTTTCTCAATCCAATCTAACTTATTCATGTTATTCACAATAGGACTGTATGCATTTGGGTCTTCGACAAATACAGTATCTACGTCATATTCTTCAAGCCAGTTTTTGATGTCATCTAAATCATCAGAGAATAAGACGTTAGAGGATTCAACAAATCGCTCTTTGCCCATCAAATCATTTCTGCCATCTAACGTAACTTGCACATCTGGACGGTAAAGAAGTAAAGTCCCTCCGCTGTCTTGGTCTGTGGCTACTACCGCATTTGAAGGAACATCTGAAAAGTTTGTAGGGTCGACAGGAAGAATGCTATTCCAGTCCGTTGAAGCCTTAGCGGTAGAATAAACACCTACTCCTAACATGACAACAGCAACTAAGATGGCTACTGTTTGAACATATCTCCGATACGGTAATTTCCATCTGTGTACCATGCGTAAAGAAGCAAGAATGAAGACAAGCAAGAAAGGCGTGAATCTGATCGTGTCGAAAGTGACATAGCAGAATACTACAAGCATGGCAGCAATAATCCATTGTTTCTGCTGCAAAGCAACCAACGCCAAAACAGCTCCGAAAACAACTACTGCGATGACAGCCCAGTTGGGTGTTCCTGTAGCAAAGACGTTAGACCATTCGATGAAAAAATCTTTTGATTCGTTGGTTACTTGCGAAACTTTCACTAAGCCTTTTATCCCAAAAGGAGTTAAAGGCACAGCTAAGAGTACCCCCGCGAAAGAAGCAACGGTGAACAGAAGTTTCTTTTTGAAAACATAGTTGTAATGGTGGATGTATACAACAGCTGGGAACACGGCGATGGCTGCTAATGCAGTCAGGTGAAGATTCATCCATAGTGCGGTTATCCCGAATGAAAGCAAAGCATACAAGCCTGCTTTGAGCGTCAACTTTTTGACAGTCCTCAGCTTCCCCACTCCTAATAAGAATACTCCGAGAATAAGGAAATCGACAGTATTGGAACGGCCGTTTAAAAACTGAACTGTAACAGCCCAGATGAGAAATAAGCCTACAAACTGCCATGTTGGCGTCAAGCGTGATGCTCTTAGAGTCAACCAGAAGCAGAGGTAGATTAGGAAGTTAGTTGTAGCTGTCAGGATGAAAAATCCGGCTGTGCCAAATGCTGTGAAGCTGGCGTACAGAAAGACATTCCATAACCATGAATTAGGCGCCCATTCTTCGCCTAAGGTAATAGCATTCCAAGTGTCAGGAGTAAATACAGTTACTCCGTTACGGAGCAAGTCTCCTCCATTACGAGCTCCCCAGAGAATATCAACCTCAGGTAAGAATGATGCTCTGAAAAGACTGACTCCCGCGATAAAAATCAATATCAACGCTATGAAAGGCTTGCCGTTGAATGTAAAAGTCAGGAATTTCTGCAGCTTGTTTTTCATCAGCTAATATGATGCAGCATAGCTTTAGTCACTGCCTCCACAATAGGCACAGGAACACTGTTACCAAACTGCTGCCATGCTTGGGTTCTGGAGTTTGGAAGTTGAAAAGTCTCAGGGAATCCTTGAAGTCTGGCACATTCACGAGGGTGGAGCTTACGAACAACCATGTCGCCGTTCACTCCTGCCGTGTAGTATAAACCAGTTTTTGCTCCGACGCCTCCGCCGTAAGCTGAAAGAGTAATTGCATGACCTAAATCTGAGTAGATTCTTTCACCTTGACCACCTTTGCCCAGATGTCCCACTCGGATTGGTTTGTTCACAACCACAGCTTTGTCAATAGCAGCCTGATTCAAAACAATGTCATTACGGTGAGTGATGACTAAATCCTCTACTTCTTCTGGGGGTAGTAGAACATCTTTCAGAGAAATAGCAGTGTGAGGAGGTTCAGGAAATACGAATGGGGTGTTGTTGATGTCTTCCCTAATGGCAGCCATGAACACTCTTTGCCTGTTCTGTGGTACTCCAAAGTCGGATGCATTGTACAGCTGATGGGTGAAGGTGTATCCCAGTTGCTCCATTGTGGTACGGACAACTTCTAAAGTTCTTCCGCCATCATGAGAAGCAAAGTTGCGAACATTCTCCAGCAGCACCAAAGGAGGTCGTTTTTCTTTGATGATACGAGCTACATCAAAGAAAAGTGTTCCGCGAGTATCTTCGAATCCTAAACGCTTGCCTGAAATACTAAAAGCCTGACATGGGAAACCAGCAGAGAGAAGCGTGTGGTCAGGAACGCTTGTTTCATCTATCTTAGTGATGTCTCCATTCACTTCAACACCATAATTGTTGAAAAGAACAACAGAACAGTTTTTATCCCACTCTGAAGTGTAGACAGACTCAAATCCATTGCGTTCCAACGCGATGTGATTACCACCGATGCCGGCAAAAAGGTCTATAAACGTAAGGTCAGTCATGGATTAGCTATCGGTTTAATTGGAGTTGGTTTGTATCTCAAAGACATCATCACATGCTGGGTGTGAGCGTTAGGTAAATCAGCTGCTGACAGCTTTTTGACGGTTAGCATGATGTGTTCAGGCTTGTCTGCAGTGTTACTGCTTTTACGACCCAAGAACCATGTGTCAGAAAGATATTTTTCTGACAACGCCATCTTGTCATAATGCGTCCGGGTTAGTGTGACTGTAAGATTATCCAAGTCATAACTGACCACTCCAGTTAGAGACGGAACAGAAGCTGCCAGAATTTGAGACACTTCCAATTTGTCTCTCAGTGGAACATTACTGGAACCAGATTTTTTTAGCCTCACCTTTTGAATAGTCAAAGAAACATCTCTTAGGAAGTGTAAGTCAAACAAGCTGAACAGTGTCACTTTTTCTCGGTACGGGACCGCAACAAAAGCAATTTTCTGGTTGACAAATTTCTTAGCTAACCAAGCACTTGTTACAAAATTCTCCACTTCAGGCGTGACCACTAAACGAGATTGAGAAATTTGACTGATGTAATCTTCCAGTAAACTATCTGTCCGAGGTTTACCTTCTGAAGTTAGAATGATTTGACCTAACTGAGCTTGGTAGGATTTCACCTCAACAGCAAAGAAAGGCTCTGTTTCCCCTTTGATGGAAACTTCGATATCATTTTTTTGAGAGTTAGACCCTCCATGATGTTCTACGGTAAGAACATCTGAAGGAAAGATTTTAGTTGCGGCTGTGTAAGCTCGCAGCTCGTTAATTTCATGGTTGACCCCAACAGCTGTAGCAGGTACCCCATGGTTGCTGGAATAACGAGTGGCAGTCCAATTCTGCTTTGTAATGTCTGACAGTTTTGATATTACAGAAGAATAGAAACTATCATAAGCTGACAAAATTTGAGTAATCTCAGTCTGAAGGTCTTCTGGAAGAGCTGCCATTTCAGGCAGAGATGCCAAACCAGCATCTCTGTTAACATCAGCAACCTTTTCCATACCTTTATTGTATCAAGACATCCCATCTCAACTCATTTTATCCAAACCCATGTAGAACGCTCTGTAAGCGATTAGAGTAACGGGGGACGGCTCCGTGGAAGAAGAAAGAGCAAAGTCTTCTTAGATGAGCACCACGGGTCTATTTGACTACTTCTGGAAGCCTTCAGGCCACTTACCCTGAGGAAGTCTGACTAGCTGAGGAGTTTGAGGTGAACCCAAATAAGTTTTACCCTGACTGGTGAATTTGCTCATTTCCTGTTCGTTCAACTGCCAAGGTTGTTGAGTCAGTTCATCTTTCCATCCAATTGGAATCCAAAACGGGTTTTGTCTAAAACCGTTCTTCTGGTAGAAACGAGTGAGTCTTTCCCTATGGGCTAAAGCTTTAGCTTCATACTGTGGGTGGCGGGTATCTATCTTCTTGTCTCCGGCAGAAGTCGGGGTGAGAAAAAGCATGCTGTTGTTAGCGTCTGCGTGCTTTGTAAGAATGTCCATAATCCATCCACCGACACCTTGACCTCGTAAGCCAGGTGACACATAGAACTCTTTTACTGTATGACCAGCTATAGAGCTATTGTACAAAGTCGTACCCAAAAGTAGAACAACATTAGGGTCTTGGGCGAAAAACTTTTGGATATCTGAATAAGAAGAGAAAGATGGGACAGCTTTTAAATCATACTGATGAGCTATTTTTTCAGGAGCTATCCCCACAGTTAGTTGTTCATTGGTAGTGTCATCTGACAAGACCAATTGATCCCATTCTTCTGCGTTCGACGCAGGGTAAACACCAATTGGTTTGAAACGATCCATCTCTTCTTTTACCGCGAACATCGTCTGGTAGTCTTCGTCTAACAGTGCTTTATCGAAAACTTCTTTTAGATGGTTCCTCTCAGGACAATGCGGGTCGCGGCATTGCCCTGGAGTGCGAGCTTGGCAGCGGACGTTCTTCATAGAGTGTTCCTAACTGTAAAGGAATCACTGCTTTTTGTTGATGTAGTCATCAAGTAAGCTGTTACGAAGAGAGTCTAATGTTTCCATGGGGGTAGACTGGAAAACAGGATTGTTCATTAGGGTAAAGTTCAGAGCAGCTAACATTCCCAGCATTTCAACTGGCTCAGTCAAACTATACAGCTTAAGGAAAAACTTACCTGGAGTGCTGTCTTCAGAAGCGTTAAGAAGATTCATAAGTTCAGTCTCTGTTCCCGAAAGACCACCTTCAGGTGAAACAAGGTTCGCTCGGAGCACATCATACATTCTTTTCGCGTTGCTATCGCCTGTAATCAAAGTGGATAGCACGCCTGAAACAAACACCAGACCTTTGATTAGTTCTTCAACCTGCATAACCCCCAGAACATCAACCATGCGTTCAAGTTTTTGGTTTGGATCGCAGTAGGCTTTCATAAAAGAAACCCCAGCAAGACCTGCTTCATTATCTTTGCCTAACAGAGCATCTACAAGCATATTCGTTCCCTTTTCTTCTACTGTTACAACTGTGTACTGTAACAGTATTTTATGATTCGTTTCAGTTAACTACTTCATGTCGGATGCAGTGATCCATTGTTTCTTTTAGAAGGACAGCTGTAGAGCCTGTTGCTGTCTTTGCGTTATCCAGGATAAGGCTTGCTTCATTGAGTATCTTTTCCAACGTAGACACATACAAGCCTGAATAGGAACTACCTGTTTTTTGAGCTTGACGCACTACATAGAAACCGTAAACTTTCATGAAGGGATATCTTTCACGATATGCGGATACCTTCTTGACAAGATTATTATGACCACCCAAAGCGATTCTTTTCTTGCCCCTGCGACCATACATTTTCCCATCAATATCAATTGAGACGGAATCAAAATTAGATAAAGATTTAGCTTCGATGATAACGAGCGTGTTCTGGTAAATCAGAATGTTGTCTGTCTCTCCGTCTTCATCTCCATAGTTTCCAATTGAATGGAAGACGTATAAGTCTTTGTAGTCAAAAATCAACAGGTTGAGTAGATTAGCGACAGCATGTTCTGTTATCAACCCTTTCATCTTCCCGTCATCATCAGCGGTGATTTTGGCTCGGGGATGAGGGAATGGGTATGGAGTTCCATACAGTCTACGATCAGAAGCCAGCATTTCTCTGACTTCTTTAGGGGTGTACAGTTTTAGCCTGTCATCTAACATTGGTGTCCTTTTTGCTTGTGAGAAGCTATCGGACACGTGAAAGAGTTAGTCCTTGGAAAGGTTCTCCAGTAACCCGAACAGACGACCTCGAAGGACTTCAACCACTTCCTCTGTAGTCATGTCTGCTGCTGCAGCATATTCCTGCATAAGAAGGAAAGTCAGTACAAGACCTCCGCCGCCAGCTGTCTGCATTGTGAACAGAGGAGCCATTAAAGAGCGAGTTTCATCATCCAAAGGACTGTCATCTGTCTTGTCATAGAAAGTCAGAAGCAGAAGAGCGTCTTCCATCATGGTGTTGAGCTTGTCTTTTGAGGTATTCATGGACCCACTCTACCATTTCTTCCTGAGAAACACCTGTTTGTTCATTGCGTATAAAAACGAAGAAGGACACCTCCATCAGTAAGAGGTGTCCTTCTTCGTTTGTTACTATACCAAGTTCTTCTTAATCCAAGCCAAACCAGATTCACGAGTACGGAAACCATCCGCATATTGAGCTGCTCGGGCTTCATCCAAAGAAACTCTCATCCAAGGACCTGGACGACGGCCAGGGAACAACGCCATCAAGTCTTCACCTTTGACCAAATCAGGTTCAGGCCCATCAAGCAGACCTAAAGATTGGGCGGTACTCTGAATACGTTCTGCTTTTTCAGTCTCACCACGAGATTTAGCCAGGTAAACCCAATCCTGAATGGTGTTATGGCGAGTCAAGGACTTAGCCCAATGTCTCATCGTAGCTTTCTCTTCATTCTCAGGAAGTTTCAAACGAGAAAGGTTGTAAGCACCATTCTTGGCATCATCCCCGATGGTTGTGTAGCTGAGGAAACTCTTAGCGTCGTTGTCATTCAGATGTGAAGCAATGTTTGCTGACAAAACATAAGCATATTTGCTTTTAGGAATTGTTCCGTCATCAGCTAACGCCTGAGTTCTTTGCAAATTTTGACCCAATTTTCCATCATTGGCTTCAGCTAATCCACTGAAGTTAGCATCCCAACCAGTAGACTTCAACAGTTGGAAAGCTTTGTGAGGAGCTTTGCCTTTTGAGTAGAGTTTCTCAAACTCAGTTTGGACACGTTCTTTGGCTAAGTCTTGGAACTGCGGTTGCAAAGTTTGGGCTTTCACAACAGTGTCAGGGTGAAGCTCCATGTCGAAGCGAGAAGCCATCTGAACTCCACGAAGGACACGCAAAGGGTCTTCATCAAAAGCGTCAGAGATGTGACGCAGTTGCTTTTTATCTAAGTCTTCAAGACCTTCATGCTTGTCAATGATGTAGCCAAGCTGATTATCATACATCAAAGCGTTGATTGTGAAATCACGACGAGCTGTTGCTTCATACATTGAAAGTTCTGGAAGCAGTTCAGTGGTGAAGCCTCGATGACCGTCGCCTACTTTAGAATCTTTACGAGGAAGAGATACATCAAAATCTTCTCCTCCAATTTGGATTTTCAGCACACCGAAAGATTTACCCACTTCATCGACTTGCCCAATTTTACGCAAAGAGGCAACAACTTCTTCAGGGGTAGCTTTGTACACTTCGATATCAACATCTTTGGAGTCAAGTCCCAACAATGCATCACGAACGCTTCCACCTACAACGTACGGTTCATATCCGTCTTCACGCAGCTGGTTCAAAACGCGTTGTGCGTTTTCGGTGAGCTCCATGGAATAAGCACGGATTTTGCCACCATCAGCAGTTAAATGGGCTTTTTTCTCTCGAAGTTTCTCCATCTCATCAGTGATACTGGCAACACGATCAGTATTACCTTGCTTAGCATGGTACTGCTTCTGGGCTTGCAGATTCCTTACGTGAATGCCGAACGCGTTATCTGAGTTGCAACGGCGTCCACCGTCTTCTAATTTTCTACACATTTGATTATCCTCACTCTATGTCCCTTATATCTATCGGTTAAATGAGTGTGGCCACCTGGAACATGTCAGGTGGCCACACTATACTCTTGTATCAGTGTTTGTGTCAAGCTAACTTGTTAAACATTTGTTCATCATCAATGAACCGGTTTTTCAGTTTATCCAGCCATGCCAGGTTCTTTATTTTGAAAGAAGCCAGACGGTTACGGTTATCGTAGCCACCTTTACAAACCACTCCTTCGAAAGTCATACCTTCCAGCGAGCCTGTTTTCACAGCAGAAATGAACTCCTGGGAGGGCTTACCCTCGAACAGCAGTTCAGGAGTGTCGACATACTTGAACATTTTGTTGAAATCTTTTGGAGGTAGTATGCCTTGCTTGTACACGTGGACATCAAAAAGTGTTACATCATGAGGTTCGTCTTCGTGATATCCAGCAAAGCTGTGTTCTCCGTAAAATTCAAAGAATGCTGTTGCTTTCTGATACTTCTGTTTACGGAAAATTTCATCCAAAACTTCAGTGTATTTTTCTTGAATCAAAGGGATTGCTTCTCCCAGTAACGGGTTGGACGTGTCAATTAGTTGACGACGTGAACCGAACTTCGAGAACCCTGTCTTACGATTCCATTCAGCACGTATGTTAGAGCCATCTAACTTGTCGTATGCATAAATGTGGGTATTGCGAATAATCTTATCAATAGATGGGTATTGTTCCACCAGGTTACTTACTTTCTTAAATAGAATGGTTACCTGCACTCAGGTGGAGTTAACTCGACACCTGATGAGGTTTATGTCATTAGAAGTAAGATTAGTAATTTAGCATGGTTTCATCATAGCATGCTTTGATGCTGGATGCCAACTTTATTTGAAAACGCCGAAACAGGTAGTTTCCCCGACAGCTACCTGGCGTGTCTGCAAAGTAGCTGAGCTGTTAGCAAACATTTTACCTGTGGTTGATTTTGAAGCTGACGAATAAGTCAGTCCATCAGCAGAGATGGTACTGCAGGTTTTATCGTTCACGGCTAATAATTTCTTGTCAACCAGTTGGGCTTGAGTGCCATAAACATCATAAGCTTGCTTATATGAATTCTGTGCCGTGGACAGAGAAGTCAAAGCTTGTCTTGCTGAGTTGTTCTGGGCCCAAGGAATGATACCCAATACAGTCACAGATGTAATACCAGCAAGAACACCTACCACGATAATTCCCACGATGATGGAAGGAAGGTCAACTGCTCCTTTTGAAGATTTGAAAAGGTTCATTATATAGTTCCTGGTAAAAAGGTTATGTGTCTTACATATTATCGGGCGTTAGAAGAAAACAGGGGTGGTCTTCCCTTAATCGTGCTCAGCTATTCCGTGTTCTTCATCAATTTCACGATGGACATCTCGTTTGACACGAGGGATGATTATCTTCTTGATAATGAACCCCCATATGACTGAAACAATCAAAATATCAAAAGCAACGGAGAATGCAAGTTCGAACAGAAGATGAGCCGGGTCTGTTGCTATTTCAATGAATTCTTCAAAAACGCTTTCTCCAGCTGAATGAAGGAAAAACATCAAGCTGCTTTCTCAGGAGAGTAACGGCGTTGGATATCGAGGAGCTTTGCTTTACCATCAGTCAGCTGGTTCAGGATGTTCTTGTAACCAATCTCTGAAATTGGCAAGTCATTATTGACGTAACCTTGCTTCACTCTGTGTGTAAGTTCATCAATCACTCCAAGATACTTGGTTGATTTTTTGTACAATGACACTGCTGACATTCCTGCTTCAGTGTGGTGAAGTGACAAAGCATTGTCGGTGAAGTCACTGATTTTACCAACAGCTACACGAGGATTTTTGATAGCTTCGATTACATGGTCACGGTACACTGCGTTCTTCTGTGCTGCCGGCATGTAACGGTCTTCGCTGATAGGGTTCGACATACCTTCAACCATTTTAGCTGCATTTTTGCCGAAGTTCTTTTCAATGTAACGGTAAGAAATTTCACGAGCATGTTCTTCATCACGTGGTTCTTCTTTGGCGTATTCACGGGCAATCTCAAAAGGGTGGTCTTCCACAGTATCGTGAAGCAATGAGCCAATCAGAGTTGCTTCATCATCACACCCGTATCGGATAATTCTTAGAGTGTTACGCAGAGGGTGTTCGATGTAGGGAGTACGCTCATGGTAGGCACGGTTAGCTCTTGTGTCTGTCTTATGTAGATCAGCTGCAAGAAGTAAAGCTTTCTTTACTCTGGCTGCGTTGATGCTGGGAGTCTTGTTAGCGTAAGCCATGACAACTGAAGCGATCTGGGTGCTGTCATAAGTCTTCAAAGCTGTAGTGAAAATCGCTTTATTTGAATGCTGGAGAGGGTACTTCACGTACTCACGAATTTCACGATGAGCATCAAAACCTAAACCTGTACCATGTTTCCAGCAGGTTTTAGGGTTCTTAGCTCGGCATCTGTCTGTTGTAGTAGTCATAATCTATCTCTAACGATAGCATGACATATTTATCAACCGTTTAATGAGTAGAAAGCAACTGAGTCAGTCCAAATTGGTGAAATCTTTGTGACATCACCAGGTTTTGAAGCATGGATGAGCTTGTTGTTACCTAAGTAAATTCCAATATGGTATTCGGAAGCCCCACTGTAGAACACTACGAAGTCCCCTGGCTGAGCTTCAGCCCGTGACACAGGATGAGTGTAGGCAGAGTGAGCTTCACTGCTGACACCATGAGGAAAGTCAATACCGGTTACCTGATTTGTAACCCATTTGACATACCCTGAGCAGTCCCAACCTGAAGGAGTTGCTCCGCCGAACACGTACGGTACACCTTCATATTGTAAAGCAAGCTGAACAATCTGCTCTTTGGTACTACCGTTAAGAGCAGAAGGAATAACTGGAATGGATGTAGTGGGTGTTGTGGTTGTGACAGCTGTGGCTGAAGTAAAGGGAGCTGGTTCAGGGGCAGGAGGGTCAGTCACCGTGTAACTGTCTCGGGAGATATCTGCAGCTACTGAATCTGATGATGCAGTGAAAGTTTGGGTGTTCTCAGAATCTGTTGCGTAGATACTTGAAAGGTCCAACGCTTGGGTTGTTGATTCTGGTTCTGGAAGTACAGAGATAGGGGTTGTGGCTGTTGTGATGATTGTAGAAATGGCAATAAGAGGGGATAAAACGGTAACGCTCATGAAAGAAAAAAGTCCTTGAGTAAACACAAAATAATGTAACGGAAAGATAACGACCTTATACTCTATCGTCTCCAAATACAAATTCGTACATGTTTGACATTTTTAATGTCACTTTAGGAGCAGGCTACGCCGATTGGAGGCTTTGAGCCCAGAGTTTTGTCGCTATCAAAGATCAATTCGCCAGGTTGATTTAGACGAATTTGACAAGCTTATCACATCAAAAACAAGTAGTTACAACTCGTGCAACTCTCACAGCATCCTCTAAGTTCGCTCACGTCATCACCAGTAAGTTCTGGCTTAGAAAGTAGTACTTTCTCCGTAAGCCATTCGTCTGCCTTGAGGTGAACTCTTCAATGCCGCTGAGTGGAAAGCCAGAACAGCTTTAGCTAAACGAATTTTCTGGTTCTCAAAACTGTCATCCCAACTTTCTGATTGCTTAGCTAAATACTTAGCTTCGTCAAGATCGATGACAAGTTCGTTGGTTTTCCCTAAATACTTCATGCTCTTATTGTACCATTCTGACGAAGAAAAGACTCAGTAGCCTTTTTCTTTCTCAGAAAAGAGTTGAGGACCGATATGTAATACTGTTAAGAAGCATGGCCGCCTACGGGCGGCTTTTTTAGTTTAACCACACGTTCGATCCACACCCTAAACAAAGTGAAACACCTCAACCAATGAACTCTCTTGTCATCATCATCGGGATACTCTCCTCCATCTGCTTAGTCATGTCTGGACTGTCCACCCAAAGGAAGCGTATGCTTATCTTTGCTGTTGCGACCAGTGCTCTATGTGTTGTACAGTACAGCCTCACTGGCTCCATTCTTGCTCTCATCATCTGCTTCATCGGAATCTTCCGAAACTTGACAGCTTTGGCTGCAATCAAATGGCCCATCTTCCACAGCTGGATGTTTTTGGCGTTCTTCTTGCTAATGAACACGGGAGCGTTTCTTGTGACCGCTAAATGGGATGCATTCAATGCTATTGACACTCTTCCGTTGATTGGTTCGTACCTTGGAACAGTTGCCATCTTCTTCAGCAAAATGACAATCACAAAAAGCTTCATGATTGCTTGTGGGGCTACGTGGCTGTTCTACGAATATCACGCTGGAATCTACGGTCAGATGGTTGGTGAGACATTCACTCTGGTAGCTAACGTTGTAGCTCTTGCCACTCTGATGTCTGCCTCTCGTCGCGGTGTTGCCGAACAGGATGTTGACAACGTGGACACCCAGATTATTGAAGTGATTACCAGCAGCATTCCTGTCATCACCGAAAAAGTTCGTACGGCAACCATTCCAGTGATGACAGTTGCAACAGCCTCAATCCCTGTTTACAAGAACGAGAAATAAAAAGAAGGGGAACCTTCTACAGGTTCCCCTTCTTCGCTATGTGTGTTGTGTTGTTACTATTCTACCATTAAAGTGCTGGTCAGACAAGAGAATAAGCCCCAAAAACCTTATAAAATCAAGGTTTTTGGGGCTTATCTATTTTGATTCCGCTGACGGGATTTGAACCCGTGTCTTCTATTTTTTCGCTGGCGCGCTTTCCCACGAGAGACTCATGTAGGTTTGCAACCCTACTCAAATCAATTAGATGTTCTACCGAACTAATACTACAGCGGCATGTTTTGTTGTTATCTCTACTGTAACACACTCTAAATCAGAATGCAAATCCTTTTTCAAACTGCGGATGAGAGAATTTTCATGATGACAATAGAAGCTACAACAAGAATCACTAAGGCCACTAAAGGAGCAATAACAACGCCTCTGGCCAGGTACGGTTTGGGTGGACCTAACTCGTCAAGAGAGACAGTCTTGTCATGTTCAAAATAAGAGGATTCATCAGCAGTTTTATTTCCCATGAATAGAGATATCGGTCATGAACTGCATCTGGTCGAAAGACTTTGAAAAGGGGTCAAATTGTGGTAAAATAAGGTAACTTAAAGGCTTGGAGAGAACCATCATGGAATTTGTCATCAAAGACGCCACCCCTAAACCGCAGACACCCAACTCATTCGAAGTGGACATCTCAACCATCATCGGAGATGACGAAGCCCACCAATCTTTCGTCGTTGGTCCTTTCATTAAAGACCAAGATGAGTACGCCTTACAGAACCTGCTTGAGACTCTGACTGCAATGACGGCAATCGAACCTAACGGCATGGCTGACGGAGAACATTACGATGAACTTCCAGAGTTCAGAGCCTGGTTCAAAAACTCTAACGAATATGCAAATGAAGACGAAGTGCCTCTGGAGCCTTGGAAGAATGTAAACCCTAAATGGTCGTTCTACTGGGTGACAGACGCCTACTCTTACGAACACAACAGGTATAATTCGTACACTGTTTACTACTATGATGAAAACCTTGTCCAGCACAGTGTATACGTGCAGCTCTAACTTACCTTTAGAAAGAAGTAGAATATGAGTGATACAACAAAGACTACCAAAGCCGTAAAAGCAACAAAAGAGAAAGCGCCCAAACCTCCGAAAGTCACCAAAGCGGAGAAGATGATGGAAGAGCGTGCTGTTCATAACTTCGAGAACACGTGTGCTGCAGTAAAAAGTGTTTCACCCAGCTTTATTCGTGTGGCCATCGAAGCTTTGGAAAAAGCTAATCTCACTGCAAAAAGCAAGAATCGTATTCTTGTAGGCAAAGCTGCAGTTGAAGAGAAGATGAAAACAACTCCGAAGATTGTTCTGCCTAAAGAATGGTCCAAGCTTGATGAGCTGACCAAATGAAGAAAGCCCCTCAATCATGAGGGGCTTTCTTCATTATTAAAGTCAGGCTTTAGTTCTGCAGGTTGGACCTAAGCTGCCTTCACCTTTGAATGGTTTGCCGCAGCGAACACAGTTGCCGGTCTGGAAGACATTGTTGATGCTGATTGGACCTGTTGCTTCATTCACAAAAGGAACAACAGTCACTGCAACATCATAGTCACGCCAAGCCTGAATGGCTTGTGGGTTGTCGTCCACGCAACGCACAACATCGTAATGACGGATGATGTTTTTGTACATGTCTTTCTTTACTTCATAGTCTGGACGGAAGTCAGACTCTGGACGCATGTAAATGTTTTCGTAAGGAACATTGTGTTCGTCTAACCACTTTTGGGTAGTTTCACGGTAAGGTTCGCTGCGAGCAGTAGTAATGAGAACTGCGAAGCCAGCTTCGTGAGCATCTTTAGCCATCTGTAACACTTCGTCGTTGGCTGGCTCAAATTCGCTCATACGGTGGAATGAATCAAAATCACGCTGACGACCTTGAAGGAAATGGCGGACTCCGCGAACATCATTCAAAGTACCGTCCATATCGAAACACACAGCTGGCTTTTTAGATGACGGTTTCACGAAAGGCTTCACTGGGTATGAACCAGGGAAAACAGGGAACTCTCCGTTAGGGCCTAAACGACTGTACATACGCTTCATTACGTCTTCTGGCACTTGACGTTCACGGTTAGCGTTACGACGCAAAGCTTCTTTCAAAGGAATTGGAAAGTCTTTGTGTTCTACAGTTGCACCTAAACGCTGTGCTGCTTTGATTGTCTTAGGCAAGAACTTGGTTGAAAGGTTAGTATTGTCAGACATGACATCTTTACCTGCACGGAGAGCTCTTTGAGTAAGATCAAATTCCATCTGGCTGACATCTTTTTCTCGACTGTGGTTGGATGCTGATCCAGTCAGAGCTTCACGAATGTCGTCACGGTTGATACGGACACGGTTGTCAGGGTTTTCCATAACCCATTGCTGAGCATATGTTGATTTACCTGAAGCAGGTATTCCTCTAAGGATTGTTAATGTGGGCATGTGCTATCTCTAACGTTTCAAGCTTGAGTAAATGAACAGAAAAAATGCCAGCAAGTAAAGCAGTAATTTCAATCAGAAATTCAAGATTATTCTCTGGTCTCTGAACCATAAAAGAAATACAACAAGTGTACAATAGTAACACTTTCAGTAATCATCAAGGTTGAATCGAATCTGCAGGATGACCTGGGGTAATCCTGCAGATGTATATATATTAAGATGAGATAACGGTGTTGTTATATAACTTTCTATTCACCGATAACACGGTTAAACAGAAAGAGAAAAATGAACCGTAAAGCCGTTTTCAGCACAATCGTATTGACACTCAGTGTAGCCATGCTTACTGGATGTACTGCCAATACACCCGAACCAACGCCTACAAAAACTTCAAGCAGTAAACCTGCACCAACAAAAACGGCTACACCCACACCAACTGTTACTCCTTCCCCATCAGCTTCTCCAACTCAGCAACCAACCTCTAAACCAGCTCCTGCACCAGAGCCTGCACCAATCAAAACAACAGTAGTTGAAATTGGTGCAGATGAGTTACGTTTTGAAAACCTGGGAGGCAAAACCCTACAGAGCTTCAACTACGAAGACACTCCGGTCAAAGCAATTGCTGCTCTGACCGACTTGTACGGTTTCGAACCTAAAACAGAATACACTGGCAACCAAGCCTGCTACGGAGAGTTGAACATCTATAAATGGGACAACATGCGTATCTCTTTCTACACATCAACTCAAGACCCTAACCAGACAGAATCTTTCTTCGCCGGCACCAGTGAGCCAAACCAGAACTATGAGCGAGTCATTCAAGCCCCTAATGGTGTGCAGGTCGGATTCTCATACTGGGACTACGTGAACAAGAACCCTAACCTCCTTCACGAAGAGAGCAAAGCCGAATACCCTTACGGTAGCGGTAAAATCCAAGAATGGGCACAAGCCATGGCTGAGCCAACAGCGAAACCTTTGCCTGAAGGTAACGAAATGAATGCTTCCGGAAGTATCTATAGTGCAGAGAATGGTACTGTGAAATCCATCGGAGCTCCTCAGTACCTTTATGGTGACTGCTAAATAGAATAAGTAAAGCCCCTCAGAAATCTGAGGGGCTTTACTTATTCTGAGGGGTTAGTATCCAGAAGAGTAGCCTGCAACACTTACTACTATCAGATAACCAATAAACAAAATGCTAAGGGCAATGCCAAGATAACCTAAGATAAGACCGGTAAGAGCCAATCCATAACCGTTATCCCCAGTTCTTTTAATCTGAGCCAAAGCAAGGTGACCCAACACAACAGCTGCAATAGCTCCGATGAAAGAAAGTACAACTTGAGCAATGCCAGCAGCTAATGCGATAACAGCTAAGACGTTGGTTGAACTCTGCTGATAGACAGGCTGATTGTACGCTTGGTGGTTTTGTATCGCGTAAGGACTCTGTGGGTGTCCATACTGATTTTGCTGCGGCTGGTAAGGATTCTGAGGGTAAGGACCGTGGTTGACAGGAACTGGGGCAGGAGCCTGTGCCTGAGGGCTACTGTAGTAATTTGGTTGCTCTGGGTCAGATTTCTTCAAATTTGGCTGACCATGAGGTTCTGGTGTGACTGGGTTGAAATTGTAATCTGTCATAGTGAATGTATCGGTCGTTTATAGAAAATGGGGAGTGAATACAGTTATGTAATCCCTGTATCCACTCCCCATTCCTGGAACTCTACTTACCGTCCCATGTGAGGATGTTCATAAGAAGCTCGCCCTGCTCAGCTGCATCCTGAACAGCAAGATGGGTATGAGGCAGAGTAGATTTCAGCTTCTTAGGCATGAACCTTTTAGTGGAACGAGAGATGAGAGTGTTTGCCCGTGTTTTAAACTCGGTTTTGATGTCCAGATGGCGAGAGAAACCGAATGGCGAACCGTTCTTCGAAAATCGCACGGCGTACCAGTAGGTGAACATGAAGTCAAAACCAAGAGGGTAGGCTGCAAAAATTGCGTTGGTAGTGTCATGCTCTACCTTTTTCGCTTCAACCCATGCCGAAAAACGTGTCATAGCGTCAACTGGGTCTTCGCCATGCTCAATGATGTAAGCTCTTCGAAGCTCGCCTGTTGGGTCCTTCGCTGAGGCTTCAACTCCGAAGTTCTCAAACACTCCAACTTTCATGGCGTCACGCTGCCATTCATCAGAAATAGGCTTCAATTCAGCGTAGAATCGATTCTCAGGGGCTGTAACGTCGAACTTGACAACCTGCCCATCCTGAGTCTGATAACCCGCTACAACAGCTCCCAGAGCTGTCATGGAGTAGGGTCCTGGAATTGGACCGTCTGCTTCAATGTCTACTGAGATGTAAATTTCTTTAATCATATTAGCTCAGGATAACATCATTACAGCCATCCTGCAACAATAAGTTTCTTTTTCGCTGGTGTTGTGTAGATTCGAAGGTTACTAAGGAACTGTTTCGTGCTGTGAGCAGTAACTGGTATCCCAAGTTCTTTTGATAAGCCTGACATCATAGATGACGTATCCGGCTCGCACCAACCCATCATGTCAGCGTCCCTCATAATTTGCTCAACAGGTCGATACATTTGCCTGCCAGGATTTTCTGTTGCCTGGATAAGCTGCTTCAAATAAGCTGGTGTCAACTTGCATTCAACAGAGAAGAACACTTCATAAAAATCAATGAACTTCAAAGCTTTACGGATGTTGTCAGAGTCAGGACCAGCTGTACCAGTATGGTCATAGTCATGGAAGATACCAGCAACCAGAAGATGTCGTAAATCGTAAGAGTTGTAACCGAGTTGGACACCGATGTCGTAAGCATTTACTGCAAACACATAATTATGTTCATTGTTGTGATACGGCTTAGAAGCCGCAGGGTTCCTGGATGCAAGTTTCAAGATACCAGTAACAGGTAACTCTGCTTCTTGCAAACGGGAACGCACTGCGGCTTCTAAGCGGCTCATGCTTCCAAAGCCTCCGTGGAGCCAATCTTGTCACGGGTAACGCCATTGAAAGTCAACGCTCCGTCAACGAAATCAACCACGACAGCTTTGTTTTCAGTGAACATATCGAACAACAACATCTCACTGACACCATCTTCCACAAGCTGCTGCATGGCACGACGCAAAGGACGAGCGCCCAACGACTGGTCGTAACCAACAGTCACGACATGCTTTTTGGCAGCTTCAGTCAAATCGACTGTAACACCAGCAGTGGCAAGACGTACGTTCAAACGGGCAATGAACACGTCGATGATTTCAACAAGCTCTTCAGTGTTCAGGTGAGGGAACACAACAATGTCGTCAAGACGGTTCAAGAACTCAGGCTTGAATTCCTGCTTCAGCTCTGTCAGAACTTTGTTCTTCATTGTGTTGTACGTTGCACCTGTGTCACCCAGAACCTGGAATCCAACAGAACCAGAAGCAATCTGACGTGCACCAAGGTTGGTTGTCATGATGATGATGGTGTTCTTAAAATCAATCACTCGACCCTGACCGTCAGTAAGACGACCTTCTTCAAGGACCTGCAAAAGCGGGTTGAAGATGTCAGGATGAGCTTTCTCAATCTCATCAAACAGAATTACGCTGTAAGGCTTACGACGAACACGTTCAGTCAGCTGGCCGCCTTCTTCATGTCCAACATACCCAGGAGGGGCTCCAAACAGACGAGAAACAGTGTGCTTCTCCCCGTACTCGGACATGTCCAACGAGATGAGGGCAGAGTCTTCGTGGAACAAGAACTCAGCAAGAGCTTTCGCAAGCTCAGTCTTACCCACACCTGTAGGTCCAGCGAAGATGAACGAACCGGCAGGACGGTTAGGGTCTTTCAACCCTGCACGCTGACGGCGAACAGTCTTAGAGATAGCCTGGATAGCGGCCTTCTGTCCAATAACTCGGGCAGCCAGCTCAGTTTCCATGCTCATGAGACGCTTGCTGTCATCAGTCAGCAAGGTAACAGGGATTCCTGTAGCAGCAGTCAGGACAGCAGCAATCTCAACATCAGTGACAAGGGTAGGCTCATCCGATGTGGTATTCTTCTGCACTTCAGCGGAGATAGCTTCTTTCAGCTTGCTCTCCTGAGCTCTCAAGTCCGCTGCAAGAAGGAAGTCTTCAGCTGCAATAGCTGCTTCTTTCTTTGTAATCAGACCAACAAGCTCCAGCTCAAGCTCTTTCACCTCAGGAGGAGTGCTAAGGCGATTGATTTTGGCTCGGGCTCCAGCTTCATCCATCAAGTCAATTGCCTTGTCAGGAAGGAAGCGGTCAGGAACGTAACGAGAAGAAAGAGTTACGGAAGCTTCGATAGCTTTGTCAGTCAAAGTGATGTTGTGGTGCTTCTCGTATTCGCTACGCAGACCCTTCAGAATCTGGACAGCTTCAAGAATAGTAGGTTCAACAACATCAACCTGCTGGAAACGACGAGCCATGGCTGCATCTTTTTCGAAGTGTTTACGGTACTCATCGTAAGTTGTTGCACCGATTGTCTGCATCTCACCACGAGCCAGCACAGGCTTCAGGATGTTGGCAGCGTTCAGTGAACCCTCTCCACCACCAGCAGTGATGAGAGAATGGATTTCGTCAATGAACACAATGACGTTCGAATCCTGAATTTCCTGAACAAGTTTCTTCAGACGCTGCTCAAAGTCACCACGATATTTCGTTCCAGCAAGGATACCGGCTAAGTCAAGCGACCACACATCACGCTCTTTCACCGAGTCGGGAAGACTGTCGGAGTTCAGCAAAGCCTGAGCTAAGCCTTCAACGATAGCTGTTTTACCAACACCAGGCTCACCGACAAGGATAGGGTTGTTCTTGGTTCGACGGGAAAGAACCTGAAGAGTACGTTCAATTTCTTTGCTTCGACCCACAACAGGGTCAAGCTTTCCTTCACGGGCAAGCTGTGAAAGGTTTGTAGCGAACTGTTCAAGGGTAGCAGTCTTCTTATTCGAACCAGACAGACTTACTGGAGAGCCTGGTGCAGTGGCACCCGCGAACGTAGGAGTATCTTCAGGAGCACGCTCTTCACCATCATTGGCTTTGATGCTTGCCAGCACGACAGTCTCCAGCTGAGCAATGTCCACTGCCAGCATTGTCAAGCAACGGTAAGCGTGTGACTCAGTGTTTCGAAGTACGGACAGAATGAGGAAGTCGGTTGTTACTTTCTTCTTACCCCCGATGTTGAGAGCGAAGAAGAAGGACTTCTCGATGATGTTCTTAGTGTCCTGATCGAAACCAGGAGCAGTGTTACTGTTCCCAGTTGGAGCATAGGCGGTGGCGATAACCTGAGCTAATGTCTCAGTGGTAACACCAACGGAGTCAAACTTTGCTTTAGTGCTGGAGTGTTCGGTAAGAGCAAGAAGAATGTATTCACTTCCAGTCTGACCAGCTCCAGCTTCAGTAGCAAGGGCGATGGCTCGGCGGATAATCTGACTTGTGGTGTCCGTAAAACGGTCGTTCATAAAACCATACTTCCTTCTATGTGGTTCACGTAATCATAACACATACACCCAGGTAAAGTAAAACTGAGAGCCTTTTTCATGTGTCATTCTTGTTAACGTTTATTGGTGTTGTTTTGTTTCCGGGCTTCACCTATTTTATCCGATAAACTAGCATCATGAGTAAAACATGGAAAACTCGCCCTTTGATGGTACGAATCAACGACAAAGAAGACAAAGCTGTCGATGCTGTTGAGAATCATGACCATTCAGAATTTGGATGTTCTCTTCCTGATTCTCCTGTGGCACAGTTGAAACTAACCCATGAGCAATGGCGTGCATTGAACTGCCGTTATGACTGGGGTTACTCTGGGCATAACTTGTGTGGTTGTCCAATGTGTACAGACCGTTGGGGTAAAGAAAGCAAAAAGAAAGAGCGTCGTCAAGAAGGACGCAAACTTGCTCAGCAAAAAGACTACTGATTTTTAGTATCTTCAATCAGCTGCAAAGAAACCGTAAGAATCTTATCGATGCTTTCTTGCAGGTCCACTGAAGGTTTTTCAGTGATAATGTTCTCTTTCTGAAGCTTAGCTTTCTCTTCAGCTGATAATGGTGCCGGCCAGGTTCCTGAAATCATTTTGATAGCAATCATTCTTTGTTCAGCAGTACAGTATTCAGGGTACAAATAATGTGCTTTGTAGTAGACGACTTCTTCAGGACCTGAGCGTGGCTGAGCATAACATTCGGCTGCTGCTTCTAACCCAGCTGAAGGTAAGAACGGCCGGGTTGTTTTGTTGACTTCCGGCATCAACATTTCGAAATCATGGTTTAGCTGTAACAAATGGTAGTAGTAGACAGCTGACTGCAGAGGATTCACATATGTTGGATAGCCACCGGCTTTCTCTGCAACCATCTCTTTCTGCAGTACATGAGCAAATTCATGTTTGTATAACAGACTGGCTTGAGAGAAGTTGCTGTTCACATTCTCTTTCTTTACATAGATGACCTGAGAGTCATCCATGACGTTCACATATCCCATCACGGAAGCTGACCAAGGTCCTACCCCGCCAGAGTGCAAGTCTTCAACTAAACGAATTGATACTGAACCAAAATCTTTGAAAGGTCGAGAAGCAGAGCTATCAAACTGGACAGTAACAGGTTTGGAGAAGAATATTACAGCAGCGTTTAAAAGATAGAGAGCTCCTACTGCAATAGCTAAAGTCAAAAGTGTTTTACGAATCATGATGATGAGAGGGAACTCCAGGCTAAGGCTTCACTGTAATGGGGAAAGGCTTGATAGTGAAATGAGTTTTGCCGTCAACTACAACATAGTCACGGTTATCCTGAGCGGAGAATCCAACCTGCTCCAGAACGCCCTCAATATCGTTACCAGAAAAACTCCACATTCTGACCTTCCGACCAATGTACGGACGAACTTCTCCAACTGTGGTAACAAAGTCTAATTTGTTAGCTTCGATCAATGCAAGAATCTGCTTGGCTAAAGCATCCTTCTGCTCCAAAGAATAGTTCTCGGTAAGGGGACTCTTAATAGTAATATTGATAGTCATATCTGATTCTACCATCCAGTTGGAAGCAAGTCAAATTGTTACAACCCTATCTCTTCATGAGTTCGAACAGGAGCTTGCTTGAGAATATCTAAAATCCACTTAGTTCGTTCACTAAACAAGGGTTGGAATGGTAACTGGTTATTCACTTCTTCAGCAGCTATTGCTGTGAAAGTCATTGTTCTGTCACGGTCATAAAAGTCAGCTTCTAAGTCATCATGATGATGCCAAAGTCTGGTATTACCCACCCAAACAAAAATTCGGTGTTCACCAAAATTTTCTTGAGCTGCTATCCATGAGATACTGTCTTCCGAATTTGACACTCTCCAAAAGATGTAACTGTTCATGTTTTTACCTTTGCTTGACTTGCCGACTTTGCTATCTCAGACTGTAGATAACAACATTTCCTATTCAAGAGTAGCTCACACTTAGTTGGCACACCCGTTAAATAGCGTTAGTGCTACAAATCCACATTACGTAGAGTTGTAGCACTAACGCTTTTGTTCAGCAGAGAATTACTTCCACCATGTTGCTGCAGGGTCGACTGGAAGCTGTCGTTTGTGTTCTGTCATCAGGTAACGCAGTTCAATCTTCTGAGCTGCAACCACATTGACATCTTTACCTTCAAGGTAATCGTCAAGAACATCGTAGGTAATACCCAGCTCAGTTTCATCAGCCTGACCTGCTTTGTTGTCCAAAAGGTCAGCTGTGGGAGCTTTGGTGATGACAAACTCGGGAGCTCCTGCCAAGCGAAGAAGCTCTTTGCCCTGTCGTTTGTTCAAACCGCTCAAAGGAAGAACGTCAGCTGCACCATCACCGAACTTGGTGAAGAAACCTGAAACCGCCTCAGCAGCATGGTCTGTACCTACAACAAGCAGCTGGTGGGTTCCAGCGTAGGCGTACTGTGTTACTGCACGGGTACGGGCTTTGACGTTACCTTTATGGTAGTCGCTGAGGTTATCAGCTTCATCGCCTGACCAGCCAGCAATGTCATTATACTGGTCTGTGAAGGCATCCACAGCAGGCTTGATGTTGTACTCAATTACCTGGTCAGCCTTGATGAAGTCGCGGGCAATAGTGATTGCGTCATCAGCGTCTTTCTGAGTCCCGTAAGGAAGAAGAAGAGCTAAGAACTGGTAGTTCTCGCCTGTCTCATCGCGGAGTTCGCGGACAGCTGTCTGTGCAATGTAGCCGGCAAGAGCGGAATCCTGTCCACCACTGATTCCAAGTACGAATCCTCTGGTGCCAGCATTGCGGGTGAAGTCTTTGAGGAAGTCTACACGAGTGCGTAGTTCCTGTTCTGCATTGATGACGGGTTTTACCCCAAGAGTGTTGATAATCTGTTTCTGGAGCTTGGTCATGATACGGGTTTCCTTCCTTAGACCATTCTTATTACAGTATATCGTCATATTGACGAAAAAGCACGTTTTTGCGACTATTTCCTTTGAGAAAGTTTTCGAATGACTGTCAACGCATCATATCCGTGGCCATACATGTAACTTTCCCATGTGTGCGGAGTCAGCTGCTGTTCAAATGTCAGCTCTGCAACCTTATCTGTGTTCCAATTCCAGCTGTTATTATTGTTGGTGACAATGACAGGAACAGTATTATTCTGTCTGAGAAGAGTGATGACATCCAGCCAGCCTTTGTCTTTTTGGAAGATATCTGGGTGGGCATCTTGAATGATATCTGCGACCCAGTTTGTGTCTTCTGCTGCAACCCACATTCGGGTCGCGTGGTGGAGTCTAGCAAGGAGCTTCATGCTGCTGTTACCAACGCTTTGCACAGTGTTCAAATTGATATTGTAACTATCCAATACCTGCTCTTCTACAACAAGATGGAATTCCTTGTTATTGAACTCAGTAGTGAACTGTTCAGCCCAGCGTACGATATCTCTTGTTTCTTGTGAAAGAGAATTCTCCGCTGTGATTGCTTTGCGAAGGATGTCTTGATTCCAGGCAGGCTGGAGAAAAGCTTTGCCTATGTTGTTGATGATGTCAGCAAATTTGTGACTTTCGCTGGGCTGAACAGTTGCGGTGTTTGAGTCTTCACCGTGTTGGGCATGGAACTGGATGGCATTCATACAAGCATTCTACCATGAGATAACCTGGGTGTTTGATAGATGTTATCTGGGTGTTGTGTCAAAAATTCTTGTAAAGGATGCTGGAAGGCCAGGCCTAGGAACGAAGAAAATCTCTCCGCCTTCGTTTCTCCAATAAGACTGACCTGAGGAAAGCGTGTCAAGCCTTTTACCGAAAAGTTCAGATGTTTCTGCTGACGAAGAACGGTAAGCTATAAAGTCAGAGTATTGGCTGTTGTTTTCTTCAAGTTCACCTACTGTGAGCATAACCAAATTTAGGCTTCGTGCTAACCTACTGAGCTGGTTCAATTCAACGACATACTGGTAGTTCCTACCATCGACAATCAGCATTTTGGGTTGGCTACTTGGTCGTGCATGTTGTTTAACAAAATGGAACACTGCTTGAATGATAGCTGTGTTCTGTCTTGCTTTAGTGGTGTCCAAGGCTTCTACTGGTCCTGTAAGCGGAACTTCAGCTGCATCAAAGACATAATCTTTTTCAGGGTCAATCACCAATACATTCTCAGAGTACCCAAAGAACGGAGCTCCTATGGAACTGAGACCCAAATGGGAAAGAGCGGCTGTTTCATATTGGAGTTCTTCATACTTGCTGATTACCTGCAGCAGTCCTGTTAATGAAGGATGTGTAGTTTTATACTGTTGTTTGATGAGTGTTGTTAACGTCTGGTTTGCTCGTGCTTGATAGTAAATAACATCTCTTGGAAGTGTCAAACTGTTGATAAAGTGGAGAATCTGCTCTGTTGACATATTTGTTTTGAACGGGTTCAGGTAGCCTGATTCCATTTTTGTCAGCATCAGAACCTGGGTGTCTTCATTGAGTGTTTTCAGATAGTCAGATGCCAAACCTATGACGAAGGTAGGCATCTTCATTCCTTGGGCAAGAAATGCTGCGTAGGATGCTGCTACGCTTTTACCTGAGCCTGGCTGCCCTGTAAGAAGAATGTTTTTAGTCCTCTGAGTATCAGAGGGAATGTGCGATTCTGCTAGCAATGCTGAGAATGGGTTACCTGCGTAATATTGAATGGGGTCCATTTTGGCAACAGGATTAGACTCTGACTCTTTGATTAGACCGTACTCTATGAGCAAATCTCTAAGCGAATCTTCTGTCGCTGTCCCTTTGTTCAGGGTGATGTTTATCTGAGGAACATCTGGGTCTGTTGCTGTGAGGTGGATGGAATCATCTTTGTGTTTATATGAAACACGTACACCTTCAAGCTCTAAATAACGCCCGCGTTCTGGTTTTTGCACCATGATAGGTACTCCTTTGTTGTCTAAATCGAATAAACTGGTTTACTGCCAGGGCAGACATGCTAAGCATGCTAACTCAGTCTATCGGAACAACTTCAGGC
>Ga0308158_10000948_pt1 | contig 35830 bp, 28 predicted proteins | sample PhyBR2_FD_201038 | JGI IMG/M metagenome (GOLD analysis project Ga0308158, IMG submission 201038) | Phyllosphere microbial communities from UC Gill Tract Community Farm, Albany, California, United States - DLSLB.R2 | ecosystem: Host-associated > Plants > Phyllosphere > Unclassified | place: USA... | reverse complement strand
AAAATACCTTATCCAGCGGAAATGCAGATTTTGTAATCCAGCGCGGGTTAGCATATTTTTCCCTGTAGGTCTGCATATGACGTAAAGGATTTAACTTATTTAAAAGGCTCAAGAGGTTTCCGTCGATCTTTGCAAAGGCCTGATCGCGGTCTCTTGCAATAGGCTGATACCAGACTTCGTTTCCTACCTTCTTCTCTACCCAGCGCCACTGATCTGAATGCCGGTCCCAGTCGCCAATGAGGAAGTCGAAAATCCGGGCACGTAAATACATCTTCGCATCAACCCTGTACTTCTCGTCTTTTTCCAGGTTAACCAGCAAATCCTTGGTGCTGATGATGTCGTCACCATTCCCCAGAGATGCTACCTCCTTCTGGGATTTATGCGGTCGTTCTTCAATCATATAAAGTTCGTTTCCGTAGGTTTCATTGTATTTGCCTAACGCGTTCTGTTTCGGCACATAGTATAATTTTGGGTTGGAATGGTAAAGATTAACGGCATCCGACAACTGACCCAATATAAAAGCCGTATAGGGATGAGAAGTCGTATAATAATCATCAATAAAATCCAGGACATAGGTATCATCAAGCTTATCCTGAATATAGGTATCTTTAAAAATGGCCGATTGCAAAAACTGTTTCGAACTTTTACGAAGACCCCGCATTACATACTGTTTTCCTTCAGGACTTTCCAGACGCAGCGATAGCGACTGATTCCCTCCTCCTGAAATAAGAGGTTTGAGACCTCCGTACAACGTGGTGAGATCTGCAACGGGCACCTCTACTTTTGTGCCGTAGATTTTTCTGTAATGGTCGCCGAACAGAAATTTATAAAAAGATGATTTTTTTGTTGCTGCAAGAGGATATACCGAAGTATAAGCAGTTGTCTCCTTTATTTCGGGAAATTTTACCACGGTATGATCGGGTTTCATGATGCTTTTCTGAAAAACGACTTCTTCTCCGGATTCGGTCATTTTATGAATGGCTATGTCAACCCGTAAATTTTTATACACCTTTAAGGTGGCAAAACCAAGGTTACCCAAAGAATAACTTGTAGGCTGTACACTGCGGGCCTCTTCTGTTTTTGATCCGGCGCCGCTGATAAGCTGCCTGATCCCGTCGTCTTCAATATATTGCAAGTTGTGCTCATGTCCCGACACAAATACTACCTGCTCCTGGTTTTTTGTTATCGTTTTGAAACGGTCAACCATCATCCTGTAATAGGTATGCTGCATATCCGCAGGGCTCGCGCCCGAAGTTTTTCGCAGATAATTTCCAATAGTACCTAAAACAGGCAACGGGATTTTTTTATATGGAAAAAGATGGTTACGCCATGAAAAATACCCTCCATGGGAACCGTTGGTCAACATGGGATGATGTATGGCCACTACTGTAACCTTATTCTGGTTTTTATTGATAAGACTCCGGAATTCTTCAAAAAAATCTTCGCGGCTTTTAATAAAACTTCCTTCGTTTATGTTTATATGCTTATCCCAGTTCTGAATAAACCATTCGCTGTCAACGGTAATAATCGTAAGTCCTTCATTGACTTCCATCACATCAATTCCCTCGTATTTTCGTGGCAGAAATGCCTTTTTTCCGAGTTTCTGTTCCACATAGGCTTTTTGCTCCTGTAATCCTTCCAGACCGTGGTACCAGTCATGGTTTCCGGGTAAAAACACCGTGGCACCGTTAACCTTTTGCGCAACGGCTATCTGTTCATCCAGTTTTTTCTCGGCCAGTTCCCTGTTTTTATTGCCAGTTTCGGGCATCCCCAGCGGATAAATATTATCCCCTATATACAGCAGGGTTTGTTTTACACCGCTTTGTCCCACATAATCTTCCACCGTATGTAAAAGCTTCCGGCCGTTCTCTTCATCTGCATTTCCGGCATCTCCCACTACAACTATTTCATGCAATAATTCGCTTTTTGTTTCGTTATCCAGCATATCGTGGCTGAATTCCCTGCCAATCTGTTCATGGTAGGTGGCACACGAAATCATCATGAAAATACCTGCTATTACTGTGGATATTTTCGCGATATATAAGTTTAATTTCATAATTTTAACTTAATTAATTAAAGCAGCAAATGGACATTTTAGCTAAAGCCGAAGCATACATTTTTAATCTATTCAAATATAAACTTTCTGCTGAATATATCTACCACGATTATTTACATACTTTGCGCGTGGTAACGGCCCTGAAGGAACTGATTAAAGGTGAAAATATTCCGGAAACAGAAGCGGAGCAGCTGCTTTTGGCGGGATGGTTCCATGATTCCGGCTACATTTACGGAAGCAGCAACCACGAGGAGAAAAGCCGTGACCTCTTTCTCGATTTCATCAGGGAACATGACATCAGGAATATTGATACCGATACTGTTTCGCGGCTTATCCTGGCTACAAAATGCAACCACGAACCATATGACCTTCTGGAAAAATGTATGAAAGATGCCGATTTTTACCATTTTACACTAGAAAACTACGGCGATCTGTGCTCTTTATTAAAAGAAGAATTTGAAACAGTTGCAAACAAGGAAATTCCCGATCTTGAATGGTGCAGGGAAAACATAAATGTACTTACAAAAAAGCAGTATTACTATACGGATTACGCCAAGGCAAACTGGCAGCCCAAAAAAGAAAAAACCATTTTCAGACTTCGGGAGAACTTCGAAAAACTGCAATCCAATAAAAAAAGTACGAATAAAGAATTAAAAGAAAAAAAACTCGAAAAACTGGAACGCCCCGAAAGGGGTATCGATACACTTTTTCGTGTTACGTTAAACAACCATACACAGTTGAGTGCCATAGCCGACAGTAAAGCCAACATACTGCTTTCGGTAAATTCCATCATTATTTCAATTTCCTTAACGGCCATCATCCCAAAACTGGATAATCCAAGCAATGCGCACCTTATCATTCCAACTTTTTTGCTGCTCTTTTTCAGTGTAGTAACTATTGTTTTCACCATTATGGCTACCAAACCCAAGGTGAGTTCCAATACAATTACAAAGGAGGATATTCAGTCGCATAAAGCCAACATACTGTTTTTCGGCAATTTTCACCAGCTCGCCTTACAGGATTTTAACGAAGCAATGAACGACCTTATGAAAGACCGCGGGTACCTGTACGACACCCTTATCAAGGATTTATATTACCTGGGTCTTGTACTTAATAAAAAATATAAGATGTTAAGTATATCGTATACGGTTTTTATGATCGGCATCATTGTATCGGTATCTGCATTCTGCCTGGCATTTATAAAGATCTAGTGATAAAATTAACATAATCGGTATACGAATAGATCTTAAAATCCTCCACATCAAAATCCAGGTTTATTTCAAGCCTTAAGGCCTGAAGATCGCTTATATCCTGAAGATCCTCTATCTCCAGATGCTCTGTCTTTTCCGTAAAATAATTCTGTTCCCTGAGAAAGCTGATATAGTTGAGATAATCATTCTTATCGGTTTCGTTAAGATATACAATGGTAAGCTTATGAGCCTGTACCAGCCGTTCACCACTGTTTTTGACCATAGCTTTTGCAAGCCGCTTTTTCATTAATTCGAATCTGACATCGTCGTTCCCCTCAATATCAAATCGTTTTTCATCCATCCTGAATTTAATCGAAATAGGTTCGTTATACACCAGTATCAAACTGGTTAAATTCATATCGAAATTCAAATTTTCTTTAAGGTTCTGGTGTGTCATAACCATTTTACACATCACCTGAATCTGCCATAAACGCAGATTGAAAAGATAAATTACGTCATAGATCTGCTTTGGTGTAATGCTGCTTCCTATAAACAGGTTGTGCTCCACCCCATCGCTACGGAACCGCTCAAAATAATGCGGATAAACACTCTGCACGGCCTGTTGTTCATAATCGAGAATTTCCGTAAGGCTTTTATTGATCGTCTGGATAGCCAAATCATATTTCCTGCGCTGATTCCAGAAACGCTGGTATTTTTCATCGAGCTGGTCGGCATATTTTTGCAGCAATTTCCTGTATTCTGTTTTTTCGCTGAGCTGTTTGAACAGTGGGTGTATGGTATCTACAATATACCGGTGAATCTGGGCCTCGGCAACAAACTGATGCGTTTTCAACTGAGTCTGAAAATAGACAATTTCATTGATGCGTTGCTGGAAAAGCAAAGTTTCTTCTTTGGGTTTTACATATTCCAGTACGTTGAGTATTTCCTTAAGCTGTTTGCGCAAATCGGCCACCATTGCCTTGTTCCTGAAATGTGTGGATGCCTGGATATCGGTTTCCCCGTAAAGAGGAAAAACATTTTCAAATTCAATCTGTTTCAGAATTGCCGATATATTATGGCTTTTAGCAAAATAATAGTTGCGGGCCTGTTCTTCAAACTTCCAGTTGACACTTGGATGTATAGTGGTATATTCCCGCTGGATAATAGCATCCAGCTCGTTCTTGATGTCTATATGATACTTTTCGAATGTATCATTTATAAGGGGCATAACTTCATTAAGCTTATTCGCATTTATGGTATGCAGTGCATAGGGAATCTCGCTGACTATTTCGACGTAGGCCTGGAAAGCATCGGTTTTCTTTACGGGAGCCAGAATAAAACTCCTCACCTTTTTGCCCTGCAGGTAATCAAGGTAGGCAACCAGTTCTTTCCTGTCGTATAGATCCAGGATGTCCGTAACGCAAAAATAATTCACCGTATTATCGAACTGGCGGAAAAACTTACGCGCAGCAGTGAAAACCTCTTTCGGCGCATTTTTGTCGACCTTAAATACACTTTCAAAATCAACCCGTGACGGCAGTTCTATAAAATCAAGGCTGGCATCCTCTACAAAAAACACTCCGAAATCGAGTTGCTTTAACTTGAAAATAGAACGGAACACTTCCTGGGCTATGCTAATACTGATGTTTTCCTGACCCGCTTTGAGCAAATTTGTCTTTATGTTGGAAATGGTGTTTTCGATGGTGACATCTGTAAGCGTAATGATGCCGAAACCTTTCATCATCCAGCTGTGAACCGGAAACTTTTCCATCCATATATCAATATCGTTAAAACTTCGCTTTAACAGTCTGATATCATCTTCCGTAATCGTTACAGCCTTGTCCGTAGGAATAAATTCGGTAAAATCACCATTGAACGTAATCCGATAATGCCTTAAAACACCATTTTTGTCTGGAATATCATAAAAAAGCGGTCTTGAGAGATCGAAATTCTCACCGTACCAGCTGTTTAAAATAAGGCAGCAACTGAAAATATAATACTGGTTGTTGTCAAAGTCGCGTATGTTGATTTCGAACTCCTCACCTGCATCATTGATAATGTTCTGAAAACGCTGCGTAAAGTTAAAGTTGAAATTCTGAAAAGGAAGACTTACGGCTTTTATCTCATTATTAGTCAGTGCCGTGGGGAAAAGATCTGCAAGCAGGTTATGTATAAGAGGCAGGTTATCATAAATGATCTTTTTAGAGGTTACCCCATCGTACAGTTCCGGAACTTTTGCCACTTCCTTTAACAATGACTGTGCATAAATGGCACGGTACGGTGTTTCTTCTTCCGCAATAATTTTCAGGGAGTCAATGACTTTATGAAAAGAAATAACCGAAAGAAACGGACTTACCTGAAACTGATCTATATTCAAATTCAGACCTTTTACCATAATACTGTTGCTTTTAACAAAAATACAATATTAAGCAATTGGTTCCACCTAATTGTTCAATTCCTTTCCGGTCCTATTTATATTTTGAAAACTAAAAATATAGTTAAAAAACTAATAAATTAGTTTACCAACTATTTTTTTAGTTATATTTGATTTCAAATAACAGCAAATATGGAAAAGCTAACCAACAAAGAGGAAGAAATTATGCAGATACTATGGGATCTTAAACAGGGTTTTGTAAATGACGTAATGGAGAAGATGCCCGACCCCAAACCTCATTACAATACTTTATCAACCATTATCAGGCTTTTGGAAGAAAAAGGCTTTGTCTCCCACAAAAGTTATGGTAAATCACACCAGTACTTCCCCATTATTTCCCTTGAAACTTACCGCAATGCATTCGTAAAGGATTCCATTAAAAAATACTTTGGGAATTCCGTTTCCAATCTTGTCAATTACTTCGTTAAGGAAGAACGCCTTTCTGAAGAAGAACTTCTGGAACTTAAAAATATCATTGAAAAAAACAATTTAAAATAACAGCTTATGAGTACCGCATTACTCTACCTGCTAAAAGTGAACGGCCTGCTTCTTTTTTTCTGGCTGTTTTACAGGATGTTTCTTAAAAGGGAAACCTTTTACGGCTTTAACCGATGGTACTTCCTTACGGCCATTGCGGCAGCCTTTATTTTTCCTTTGATCACATTTACACAAACCATACGCATTGAGGAAAAACCTGTTGCTGAAATTCCGATGTTCCATGTAAATGAACAGGCAAGCGCTCCGGTAAAAACGGCAGCAGCTCCTCCTTATTTAGCATATATGCCCGAATGGCAGGAGGTTCTTTTTTACACATTGTCTTTTACGGGCATACTGTTGGTTTTGATATCCGTTTTTAAAATTTGCCTGCTTTTTTTTAATATACGCAGCTTACCCGGAATAGCAGGAACCAACATCAGAATTACCAATAAAGAACATAATGTTTACTCTTTTTATCAATGGATCGTTGTTCCGGAAAACATCTTTAACTGGCCGGATTACCAGATGGTGATCGACCATGAAAACGTTCATCTGAGTCAAAAACACACCCTGGATCTCATTTTAATTGAATTAGTAGCCAAGGTTTTTTGGTTCAACCCATTGATAAAGTATTTTCAGAAAGACGTAAACATCAACCTGGAGTTCCTTGTTGATGATATCATGGTTCAGAAACACGAAGCTGTTTCGTACCAGAAAAGTCTGTTGTTTGTACGCAACCGGAACCACCTGACCTTTACCAATGCCTTCAGCAGCAGCGATCTTAAAAAACGCATTGTACAGTTAAACACCTTAAAATCAAGTCCTATGAAAAAATTTAAAATTTTAATTACCGCACCTGTCCTGCTTCTGTTCTTTTCCATATTCCAGACAGAAACCGTAGCACAGGTCATCCGTTTTTCCGAGCAGGAATTTTATTCAGATGCTTTAACCATTGATCCCGGTTTTAGTAAAAAGGAGCTTCAGTCACTTAAACAGGATTTAAAAACACGATTCGGGATAGACTTTGTCATTAACAAAGTAAGGTACAAAAACGGCAAAATCAACTATCTGAAATATACACTGAAAAAAAATTCTTATAAAATATCGGGAGCCGTTAATGCCAACGATGCCATAAAGCCCTTAACCATTACTGTAAATGAAGGGAACACGGAAATTCCGTTCTCTGTAGAAGAACATGAGACAAATTCTTTCCGTGCATATACCTTTACAACGAGCGGTTCGTCAGATACCGGGACGAAAAAGGATACTGACAGATCCACAATGTTCTTCATCAATGACAGGGAAAGCACAAAAGACGATATTGCGGATTTAGATCCTGAAAAAATCGTTTCCGTACATATAGACAAAAACAAAACTGTGACAGACAACAACAGTACCGACGGGATTATGCGGGTTATCACTTCCGGCGATGAAACAGGAGAATCCGTCTCTGGAATTTCACTCCAAAACCTTAAACAGGATAAAAACGCTTTAAAGAAAATTTCCAAGATGTACATTCTTTCTGTTGACGATATGGAAATCAACGAGGATCAACTCCAAGAACTCGACCTCAAGACCATTAAGTCCATCTACAAAATTACCGGGGGAAATACAAAGGAAAAAAAAACGGTTCTGCATTTATCTACAGGTAACACAAACAGAAAACCGGTTCGGACAATCCTCATAGAAGCACAAAATAATGTAAAAGAACTTAAAGAAGACGAAAAAACCGGCACATCGAATGCTACTTTTTCGTTCAACAATGCCACCACGTTCCGCCTGGACAATGCCAAAAAACAGTCTTTTCTGTATTTAATCAACGGCAAGGAAGTTTCTAAAGAAGATTTTTCAAAGGTTGATCCCAAAAATATTAAGAACATCAACATTCTGAAGGATAATACAGCTGTTAAAAAGTACGGGGATAAAGCAAAAAATGGTGTAATTGAAGTAACGACAGGACAACCTGTATCGTTTCGTGATCGTGTGCAGGAACTTAAAAACAGGGAATGGGCTGTTCAGATAAGAAAGCAGAATACAGAAAAGCGTAAACAACTTTTATCCGAGCGGAAAAAAATACTGGAAAACAGAAAAAGGGAACTTGAAAACGCCAAAAAGACCCGGCTTCAAAAAACTGAAAATTCCTAAGAAAATACCTTTGCATTTGCAGTTAGTAAAAGACTGTGCGTTACTGATCTTTACAATTTCCAAAACGCTATCCTTACCGGATAGCGTTTTTAATGTTCTATACTTATAATTTGGATTTACGGCTATTAATAGCAACCTTTGAAAGAAATTGTGTTTTTCAAAATTCCAATTCTATGAGGAAAAGGTTCTTGTTTGTAGTATTTCTGTTGCTGCCTTTAGTTAACCAGGCACAATCACACCGGTTACTGTTTAAGACATCATATGGAACATTTAAGGTGATGCTCTACGATTTTACACCCAGACACCAGAAACTTATACTGGAAGCTGTGGCTGAAAAAGTTTACCATCAGGCCCTTTTCAACAGGGTTATTGCAGGATTCGTCGTACAGGGTGGCGAGCACGACGACGACATTGCAAAACGGGAACAACAACTTCCTGAAAACGAACACAAGCGTTTAACTTCAGAATTCGATTCCCGCGCCTACCACAAAAGAGGGGCTCTCGGGGCCGGGCGGGACGACAATCCTACGAAAGCTTCTTTTTTAAACCAGATTTATTTTGTCATCGGGAAACCGGTTACAATGGAGGAATTAAACAAATACGAACTCAAAAAGGGAATTTCGTACTCACTGGAGCAGCGGCAGACATACCTTTCTGATGGTGGCTTACCCAGACTTGATGGTGATTATACCGTTTTTGGAGAGGTTTACGAGGGATTCGAAGTATTACAGCTGATAAGTAATTTAAAAACAGATGCAAACGATGCCCCGCTTACTCCGGTAATATTCGATATTGAAGAAATTCCTTAAAATTTTCCGTCATGAGCTCAAAAACAAATGCAGTACGCATACTTGATCAGCTTCATATATCATACAGCCTGCTTACATACGAGGTATCGGAAGAAGACCTCAGCGCCGTTCATGTAGCAGAAACAGCAGGGATTCCTTTGGAACAGCTTTATAAAACACTTGTACTAAAGGGAAGTTCCGATCCTTACCTCGTAGCCGTAATTCCGGCGAATGCCCAGCTAAACCTCAAAAAACTTGCAAAAGTATCGGGAAACAAAAACTGCGAACTTATTGCCATGAAAGACCTGCTCGCCGTTACAGGCTATATACGTGGCGGCTGTTCTCCTATAGGAATGAAAAAGGTATTTCCTACGTTTATTGAAGAAATGGCAAGTCTAGAACAAACTATCTCGGTCAGTGCCGGTAAACGCGGGTTACAGATCTTGTTAAACCCGTCCGACCTGGGAACGGTTATAAATGCCCGGTTTACAGATATCAGCGACTAGTCCGGACCGGACATTCTGGCATACTGAATACAGCGGTACTGTTTTTGTTCTTTCCCTGTTATTAAATCGAATATCATGAATTTCAAAGAATTAACACAATCACATCCTCTTGTACTTGTGGACTTTTTTGCCGAATGGTGCGGCCCTTGTAAAATGGTACCGCCTATTTTGGATGAAGTAAAGAAAACATTGGGTACAAAGATTAAAATAGTTAAAATCGACGTGGATAAAAACCCGTCTGTTTCCGGTTCTTTCCAGATCCGAAGCATTCCCACTATGGTGTTGTTCCGGAACGGATCGCCTGTGTGGAGACAATCGGGTGTTGTACCGGCCAATGAACTTATTGCCCAGATCAAAAATTTTGCAGAATAGCTTACTGCCGGAGCTGCATAATCGTTACATTTTTTCCCGGTTTTATTACATGGGCTCTGGTTTTTAATGCATTCTGGGTATGCAGTTCTTCAAAATACGGAGTTTTGTATGAGTTAAATAATGTATTTATGGAATTAAAAAGGTACAAGACGCTGTCGTTTTGGGATGAACTACCCAAGGCGTCAAACTTTCTGAAGAAACTGTTTTTCCGGAAAACAACAGGTAAAAAACTGGCCACTCCTTCCGTTATTCAGCAGCAATGTAAAGGTCTGTTTTTAAAAGAACATACGATAAAATCCATCCTTTTTTCAACTGACCTTGCCCTTATTGAAAACAACGACTGTGATGCCATTCTTGCCGTATACCCGTTTGCCCCATCTTCACGAATAATGGAAACCCTTATTAATTTCAGCGGGAAACCTGTTATATGCGGTGTAGGTGGTGGAAAAACACAGGGAAGAAAATCTGTTGAAATGGCTGTGGAAGCAGAGCGTCTGGGGGCCTGTGCCGTCATGGTGAACCAGCCTTTTAAAAATAAGGATATACAGGAAATGAAAAAGAAAATAAACATCCCCATCATTTCGAGTGTTTCCACGATGGCCTTTGATTTTGATAAGCGTATTGAAGCGGGAATATCGGCCTTTAACATTACGGGTGGTACACAGACTCTCGAAATTCTCCATTTTCTAAAGCAAAACTACCCGGACATTCCTTATATCTGTACCGGAGGAAAATCAGTTGAACATATCCGCCAGGCCATCTGGCTTGAGGCAAGGGCAGTCGTTCTCACGCCTCCTTCAAACGCGAATCTGTTTAAAAAAATCATGCAGGGATACCGCGAAACTTCCTAGGCTCTGAAGCCTTTACTTTTTATATTTTCGCTTTCAGGGTCAGCTTAAGATGAGTACCGGTTTCTATAAGGTTTTCATGTTCAAAGAAATAAACCCCGGTTCCGGCATCAGCTTCAATAAGAAAGCAGGTTCCTTTAAAATAGGAATGTTTCACCTTTACCCTGATGCCCTCATCTGACACCCTGAGTTCATGCGGGCGCACCAGCAGAAAGCCCTCTTCATCTATTCCCAGAAAACGCATGGGTATCTTATTGATTTCTCCTGTTAACCGCGCCGTATACTCATTTGCGGGGCGGCTGTAAATCTGTTGAGGAACATCTTTTTCCAGCAGCATTCCATTGTGCAACACCAGGATTTCGTCGGCATACATCAATGCCTCTTCCGGTGTATGGGAGGTATACAGAACCGTAATCCCTTTCTGTTTACAATATTCAAAAAGGTGACGTGCCAGTTTATTTTTCTGATGTACATCAATATGCGAAAAAGGTTCATCGAGCAGCAGCAGCTCAGGTTCAAGAGCAAGTACACGGGCCAGCGCCGTGCGCTGCATCTGCCCTCCGCTTAGATAACGCGCCTTAACATCTGAAAACTCTTCCAGCTCAACAAGTTCAAGCAACTCCTGTACGCGCTCTGCCTTTTCCCTGAGATAGAAATTCGATAAAAAGCGCCCGATGTTTTCCCGCACCGTAACATAAGGCATCAGATCAAAATCCTGAGCCAGGTACTTCATAAAATCCATACCGGGTACCAGATGATAAGCGGGGCCCTGAACCTGCGTACCGTTCCAGAAAACAGAACCTTCTTCCGCATCGAGCAGTCCGTAAACCAGCTTTAGCAGCGTTGATTTCCCGCTGCCACTGGCTCCTATAAGCGCATAGTGCTTTCCTTTTTCTAGGGAAAAAGAAATTTCGTGAAGAACTTTTTTATTTTCGTAGCTATATGATAAACGGGTTACTTCCAACATTTGCTGTACTTTTCGTTATTAAGCATAAAAAGGATCGGGAAAAAGCAGCATTTCGATAAATGACTTCTCCCCGACTCTGTATTGTTTCCCGGAAATAACCGGGCTTTTCTGTTAAATCTTAAAAACCGGCCAGGTAACGCTCTGCATCCAAAGCTGCAATACAGCCCGAACCGGCCGCCGTAATTGCCTGACGGTAATCCTTATCCTGTACGTCGCCACATGCAAAAACACCAGCAACATTTGTCTTGGATGTTTTACCTTCCGTAATAAGGTAGCCTGTTTCATCCATGGTAAGGTAGTCTGCGAAAATATCGGTATTAGGCTTATGTCCAATTGCAACAAACACACCCGTTACCGGTATTTCTTTCTTTTCTCCTGTTACATTGTTCACAACCCGTACACCGTTTACGATTTGTCCGTCGCCTAACACCTCATCAATTTCAGTACTCATAAGAATTTCAATATTCGGCGTATTGCGTACGCGTTCCTCCATAATTTTTGAAGCGCGGAACTTTTCGGAACGCACAAGCATGGTCACCTTTTTACAAAGATGCGATAAATAATGAGCTTCTTCACATGCTGAATCTCCTGCCCCTACGATGATAACTTCCTGGTTGCGGTAAAAGAACCCGTCACATACTGCACAGGCCGAAACACCGCCACCCATCTGCAGGTAATGCTGCTCTGAAGGAATTCCAAGATATTTAGCCGTAGCACCCGTTGAAATAATAACCGTCTGGGCATGTATTTCAATAGAATCATTGATCCATACTTTTTTGATTTCTCCTGAAAAATCCACTTTGGTAGCGAAGCCGTCGCGTACATCCGTCCCGAAGCGTTTGGCCTGTGCCTGTAGCTGCATCATCATTTCCGGACCTGTTACGCCTTCCGGATATCCCGGGAAATTCTCCACTTCATTTGTGGTGGTTAACTGCCCTCCGGGTTGCATTCCCTGATATAATACCGGCATCATATTGGCGCGGGCCGCATAAATAGCCGCTGTATATCCGGCAGGCCCCGATCCGATAATCAAACATTTGATTGTTTCTATAGTTGTAGACATTATCATGATTTTAATAGGTACAAAAATAGCTGAATTAACTTAAAAACAAAACCTAAAACCATTGAATACAACTATAAAACAATAAGCTTTTTAAATAGCTCCAAACACAATAGTCCTAATATCAACAACTTAAAAAAACATTTTTATAAATCTCATAAAAACAATTGTACCGATTAAAAATTATACTATATTTGCACTCGCAAAGGTTTTACGGGGTGTAGCGTAGCCCGGTCATCGCGCCTGGTTTGGGACCAGGAGGTCGCAGGTTCGAATCCTGCCACCCCGACTGTAAAATCGAAGCTCTCCGTGTAACGGGGAGCTTTTTTTGTTTTCAGAATTGTCAGGCTTGCTTTTGACGGATTTGAAAACAAAAAAATTAAGGCGCAATGTACCTTCTTCGATTTTATTGATCCACTCTATACAGGATCACCGATCAGAGGGAGGATATCCTGCCACCCCGACAAAAGGGACAGAACAATCGGTTTTGTCCCTTTTTATTTCCGCTACCTCCGCAAAAAGGTACTTCTGTAGAAAGGGAAATGTCATTCTTCAGAAGTATAACATTTCCCTATATGTTTTATTATTTTAAAACTGTGTGGCAAAAAACCACCGTTCCCATGCAGGACCAAAAATATTTCCAGGTCTGTCCGACCCTAAAGAAGCCCCGTGATTGTTGCAAGCAACAAAAAGATAATAAGTTCTGGGTTGCGCAATGTTTATAAGAACACCTCCCTGGGCAAATGCTGCCCTCTGTCCTCTTGCCATCCCTGCTGCAGCTGCCCTGCCGCTTCCAACAAGCCCTGTAGACGCATTTATGGCTGTATAAGTATTGGGCGTACTGGAAAGCGAACAGGAACACCATACGGACCCGTCTACCTGTATACCCCTGTTAGAAGGATACACAGTCCAGTTCCCGTTGTCTACCGTTCCCATTTCAATATAGGCGCCAAATTCTACCCACCACTGTCCGCTTAAAATATCAATGCTTCCGCCGGTATCGTATTGCGCACTCCATTGCAGCGCATTTACGCCTTGAGCTGGTGTATCTCCATAAACGATATGGGTTTCCTGCTCATCGGCTGTCTGGGTATATCCAATCCATGCTTGACGTTCTGCATCATAAAAAAAATGCCCCGTATGCGTTACGTATTTTGTTTTAACAGCCGTTGGCGGATCGGATTGCGCGGCCGGGTCTGCTTCTGTTACAAATACAATCTGACCATGATTGTCGGCTGTATAGACCGCGTCTTTGGCCCTGAGCTGAGCACCTGTAAGCCTTGGAACAAGAAATCCGTCGCTCGTTGTTGCATCAGTAGGATGTCCTTCAATATGTAAAGTTGCCCGTGGATTTTTAGTATTAATGCCCGTTTGGGTGTGTGCTGAAATACTGATAAGGCATGGAAGTAAAAGTAGTAATCTGTTCATAATATTCTTGTTTTAAGATTGTATTTTATAAAAAGGGTTCTCAGAAAGTGTCACATCTGCTTCTACATATTTTTACAGCAGAAATGAATCATCATTAAAATTAGGAAAAAGTTGTGTCCTGACTTTTGTTGAAATAATTCCATTAATTACAAGATTTATTACTTTATATTGACAACAGGTACATTTAACAGTCGTAAACTTAAACCGGCATTATTTTCTTGTGCAAACAGATAAAAAAATACGGTAAAATAGTTGCACATTAATTCAAAAACCGGTACATTTGCAGCATCATTTTCTTCTAAAGAAAAGATGACCTTATCGGGGTGTAGCGTAGCCCGGTCATCGCGCCTGGTTTGGGACCAGGAGGTCGCAGGTTCGAATCCTGCCACCCCGACAATGAAGTCAAAGCTTCCGTTAATGCGGAAGCTTTTTTTATTTCCAGGTTTTTGAAAAACGAACACAGCGATCTTTCTATTTGAATATCCTGTCCAGAATCTTCCATTGGATGCTCTGACAGGACGGGCAATTGAAGCCTGTATCCTACTATAATAGGATTTTGTCCCGGGAAAAAAGCCCTATTTAAAGAATCAATACAGTTGAAAAATTATTTCTTGCATATTTCCTTCAATCATTTACCGATATCGTGAATGAATGATGCTATTAACTTCCGTTGTATTATTTTTGAAAGAAGAGATATCTTCCAGATATTTCTTTTATGGGTTAATAATTAGCGGAATCCGCTTATAAGCAGGACTTATGTCCTGCTTTTTTTATTGAGATAAGGTATTAACCTCTACTACTTGCAAATATCATCCAAACAATTGCACAAACAATCACAAATAAAATACAAAAGCTAATTCCTTCTTATATTTAGTGTACTTCATAAGAATTTAAGTTTAAAATTGATCAGCAGAAATGCCGATCATTGATGCAGGGAACCTTCCCTGCATTTTTTGAATGTTACACTTTGTAATACGGGTTAATTCCAGTGACGACCTGCCGGCTTGAACAGTGTTTCCCGTTTCGGCAATTAAAATCCTGAAGGTATCTTAAGCAAAAAAAATCACCCGGAAACTGTAGCTTCCGGGATCATAAAAATCACACACAAAATATAAAAATCACTTTCTTAATAAGTATATTTCTCTATTATTTTTTGACGTTCCTGAGCCGAAATCCCCATTTGATTTATAAGGTAATTATCCATTCCCCCGAAACGCGAATCTATAATATCAAAAGCAGCTTTTAGAAACGTACGGTCTACCGTCATTAATTTTGCCATTGCCTTCTGGTTCATTCCCTTAAACAACGGTTGACCTTTGGCCTGATCCATCAGGCCTTTTATTTTATCCTTTGTATAGAAATTGGTCATTTCATATTCGTCATATACCGTTTCCCTGTCAACATTTAATAAGGATAGTATCAATGCCGACATAAATCCTGTACGGTCTTTACCTGCGCTGCAATGAAAGACAACGGCTTCATCGGTAGCCAATAGCTGTTGCAGTATATTTTTAAACTTTTCTGCATATTCGGAGGCAAACTGACGGTTCCCTAATATCAATAGTTCAGCAGCCTCTTCTTCGGTCAGCGTCCCTTTTCTCATTTTCTCCTCGATTCCGGCAAACATGCTGCTGTTCATTTCATCAAAAATGGGAACATGAATATTCTGGACCCCTTCAGGCAACTGGTTCGGTGCCTGTTTTATTTCATTTGAAGAGCGCATATCGAAAACCTTCTCCACATTCAGGGAAGCATAACGCTTTAATTCTTCTTCGGTAAAGGAAGGCATTGCATCTGAACGGAAAAATTTCCCCCACTTCACAAACCGGCCGTCTTTTGTTTTAATACCTCCGAGATCTCTGAAATTGGATGTTTTTACGAAAGGTATCTTCCTTTCGGCTACTATAATGGTATCGTTTGCTCCGGTAACAACGGCATAAAAGGGTCTCAGGCTTTTCTTCGTCGTTGTAAAAACATCCGAATCCTTTATTGTAGTCAATGATGCCCAGTTAATCGAGGCTGCCGATGTTCCTTCGTAAATCCTATAGTCTCCTTTGGTATCAAACCTTAATGTAATATTTTTATCGTCTGAAGAAACCGCAACTTTTTCCTGTAAGGTTCGTTCATTGTTTATCTGCGCGGTCATAAACAAGGGAGCACAGGTTGCGCCAAGGATGATTTTTTTCTTTATATTATTCATTATCTTATATTTAAAAAAGGTTAATATTTACACCGGCCATTCCCCTCAGGGAATAATACTCCAATTGTTCCGGACGGTTCGAAGTCCCCTGATAATAACGCAGCGGGGCATTTGTAAGGTTGTTCACTTCGACAAATGCCGTTATTTTTTTAGATATTTTATACGAGGCTGATAAGTCTACGGTAAAGTTTTTATCATACCACCTGTAGTTTTCGGGATTGCCCTGAACAACGGCCAGCGCCTCTCCTTTGAAATTCCCGGCAATACGAACCATTGTCTTTCCTTTTTCATAGAACAGTGCAGCATTAAAAATGTGCTTCGACTGATTTGGCAAAGCCTCTTTAGATTTTGTTATTACTACCTCATTTTCACTATTTACCGAATAATTCGGCACCTGCATTTCGGATTTTGTAAAGGTATAATTGGCATCAACACCAAGACCACTCAACACGCCAGGTAAAAAGGAAAGACGTTTATTGATCCCGACTTCAAAACCGGCCAGCCAGCCGCTTTCAGAATTTTCGGGCTGTGTTAAACGATACAGATTACCTTCGATAACCTGAAAGTTTTGTGCTGTATAAATAACATTTTCCAGACTTTTATAAAATACACCGGCATTTACGATTCCGATGTCATCGAAGAAATACTCTCCCAATAAATCAAAATTGTTGGCAAATGTAGGCTTCAGATCAATATTTCCCCTTGAAATTGTTGGAGGTGTGCTTAAAAGGCTCCGTGATTCGGTAGGGTTCAGATCGGAAAAATTGGCGCGGGCAAAAGTCCGTGTATAGGCAAAGCGCACATTAAAATTATTCTGCGGCGAATATTTTAAATGTACCATTGGTAAAAAGGCATTAAAACTGCTTTCACTCGTTGCCGGTTTTATCTCTGCTGTTTTATCTTCCCTGATCGTGACTTCGTTCCCGGTATATTTGATTTTAGTATGTTCATAACGGATACCTCCTATCATTCTTAAATTATTGCCCAGCCTGTAATCTCCCATTACATAAGCTGCATACACGTCTTCATTTCCCTTGTAAAAAGATGCGGCAGAATTCGGGTTGTTTTCATCCATTCCTATATGATAAAACAATGGATTGTTTAAATTTTCTTCAGAAAACAGATTACCCAGCTGGTCCAGGCTTATTCCCGGCATCATGGAATTACGGTAGGTATCTCCCAGTTCTGAAAGAAACCCTCCGTTGTACGGAAAAGGGCTGCTTCCGAGGCTTCCCATTGATACAGGATGGTCGTTCCCGCCCAGATAGGCAAAAATATTCATAGGGTTACCCCTCTCCAGGTACTTTATCTTCAGTTTTGCCCCCGTTTTTATTGTAAGCTTCTCGGAAGGCCTGTGTTCCAGATTAAGTTCTCCCACCCAGTCTCTTTCATAACTTCCCATATCAATAGCTATTAACTGCGTTAACAGCATATCGTCCGGAGTCACCGTTCCGTTCATACGCGGCGCGAGATTTTTATAGGAGTCCCCGCGATAGCCGGCAGGACCGTCAATATCGAGATAGCGTTTACCATCCGGGGCCAGCCTGTTATAAGTCATAGGGGTTGAAAACATGGCCAGTAAGTAGCTGCTGTATTTAGAATTGGAACCTTTGGGTTTTCTTGCCTCCATTTCCGTGGCATACAGGGCCGTTTTCCAGTCAAATTTCCATTTTCCGCTGTCTGAATTATGAATTCCTCCGAACTCTCCTCCATAAAGGTTTATGCCCACAATTCCCTGCCGCACCCTCATGGTAAAATCATCTGCCGTGAAATTGTAAATGTTTTCGACGGCGCGTTCATCATCCTGAAAATCCGTATAAATGGCTCTGAGGAATAATTTGTGGTTATAATTGAATTTGTATTCAAACCCCGTGTTGATACCGGCTGTTCTGCGGATACCGTTATAATCCCTTAACTGCAGGTTTTCGATGGAATGGTCTCCGGGATTATAGACAATTTCCATATTATCGGTCCCCCAGTTGCGTTTCCAGTAGGAAGCGGCCACCATATAACCGAATTTTTCGTTTTTAGACCTGTCTCCGTACAGGAAAGAAGCTCCGTATAATCCCTTGCGCACCTGGTCATTATATCCGCCCGATGCTGTAAGGTTCAGGATTTTTCTGTCCGGAGCCGTTTTGGTAATAAAGTTCACAGACCCTCCAATGGCATCCCCTTCCATATCTGGTGTGATTGCTTTTGACAACTGCACGTATTCGATCATTTCAGACGGAAAAATATCCAGCGGAGAAGTCCGTGTTCCGGAAGAATTATCGGACGTTCCTTCTGAAGTAGGCATGCGGCTCCCGTTAATCAGTGTTGAATTCCACTGTAAAGGTGTCCCTCTGACGGTAACATAGCGACCTTCTCCATGATCTCTCTCAATGGAAACTCCTGAAATCCGCTGAACAGCTTCTGCTGCATTGCGGTCGGGTAGTTTCCCAATAGCATCCGAAGCAATAACGTTCATTATTCCTGCGGCATTCTTCTGGATATTATAAGCCTTTGCCTGACTTGGCGCCTGATAGCTGTTAATAACAATGGCATCGAGCTCTTCTGTAGCTGCCGAAAACGTTAAAGTTCCCAGATTGTTTACCTGCCCCGACGATATACTGATTTCCTGAACCATATCGTCATGGCCTATATACGATACAACCACTGTGTAGGTACCCGGTGGAATATTATTAAGAGAGAATTCTCCTTTCAGATCTGTTTCCGTAGAATGACTTAATTCCTGAATCGTCACCGTTGCTCCCGGAAGTTTGCCGTTCGGATCTGCAACAGATCCGAAAACCCGTCCATGATCCTGAGCATAAACCGCAACCTGTAAAAACAAACCGCTTACTAATGTGATGTGTTTAAATTTCATTTTATTTTCAAATTTTCGGCAAATCACGAAAAAAGAAAATACCGATGCGTCCGAGCTAATTTAAACGAACGTCTTTAGGCAAGCGGACGTCAAAAACAAAACATAAATCATTGAAAACAAGCGAAATAAACAACATTAAGCGATTGTTAAGAAATTTCAACCGCTATGTCCGCCTTGTTTTTCAGGTATTCACTCGGAGACATACCGGTATGCATTCTGAAGTATTTATTAAATGTGGACTTTGAACTGAAGCCGCTTTCAAAAGCCAGAGCCAGAATTGATTTTCCTTCTGTTTCAATTTCCTGTATGTGTTCTAAAAAATGATCAATTCTTTTAAGATTAACCAACTGGTAGAAATTTGTATTGAGATGCTGATTCAGAACATAGGACAAATCGTGTTTGTTAATTTGGGTTGCCTCTGACAGCTCATCAAAACTCAGGTCCATATCAAGGTAAGGTTTGCCGTTTTCCAGGTACGATTCAATTGTACTGACAAAAGCCATGAGCTTTTTATCGTCATACTCCACTTTGCTGTATTTAACCTTAGCTTCTTTTGATTCGCGCGTGAAAATAAGTTCCTTCAAAAGCTGCTGCTGCTCAGATATTTTATCCTGATAAGGGACAAATACTTTATAATACATAATAATTGAACTGATAATTACATTTAAAAGAAAGGCCAAAAAGGACAAAGCATTAAGATGATACAGGCTTCCTACAATCACAATCAGTATAACCAGTTTATTAATCATGAAAATACCGACAAGTATGTTATCGGTTTTAAAGGAAAAATAGCATTTCCTGTCAGGCGACTTAAGAATGTAATAAATATCTGCCATAAGGTAAACCGCGGGCAAAACGCATCGGGCTATAAGGGCTGTACGGCTCATCTGCGCAACCACGTCATGGTCTTTCAGATCGGAAATAAAAAGAACAATAATCATTTCCGACAAAAACAATACGATGGAAAAAAGAAACGGCATCATATGAAAAAACAGGGTACTGTTGCTGATGGTCTGTTTTCTTACAACACAGCGTATGTATAAATGGGACAGTGCTACGAAAGCAAATGTCGAAGAAAGGGTTCCCAACAAATTAGGGGAACTTTCATTGACAAGAAGAAGAAATTTTGAAAATACCGATATCCCCGCTATGAAGACATACAGCTTTAACAGCTTATCCTGTTTCAGATTACTTTGAGAACGGGAAATAAAAAAAAGATTGATAAACAGCTGCAGCGTAATGAGTAGTAGAAAAAATTCCATTGTTTTTATTTTTGTTTTGCTGCGAAATATACTTTAAACAGTTTATTTCAAAATTAACTTAACGTCAAGATTCTTCGCTGTTGTTTAACACACCGGTTCTGCTGTGAATGTTACTTTCTCAAAAATTTTTCCTGAAATCCGACGGTCTGATGTTGGTTAACTGATAAAAAGTATTGCTGAAAGAGGCAAGACTGCCGTAGCCAACATAATAGGCAATTTCACTTATGGACCAATCGGTCTGCAGCATAAGCTCGATCGATTTTACTATTCGCAGCAGTTTGATATACTGAAGAAAAGAAGTGCCCAATGCGGACTGAAAAAAACGCGACAGGCTGCGCTCGCTTAAACCAAACTCTTTACTCACACTTTTTAAACAGTGCGTACCCGAAATGTTCTTTTCCAAAAAATCAAGAATGGGAACCATACGTTCATTATCTGTAAACGGAAGGGCAATGGGAAGTCTCTTCTTACTTATTTCGGGTAAAATATCCTTAATAACCGATAAAAAGGTATAGCGGCTTTCCCCCGGGAAAATATGTCCGTCCCAGCTTTCAGAATATTTGATCATTTCCATGAGCAGCTCGTTTATAGGGTAAATCCCCACTTCAGAGTAAAACGGGTGCTTGTCATCATCGTGTGTATAGAAGAATAATGAACGCAGAACCGTACCCGAATGCCCTATCTTTAAAATATGCGTGAGCCCCTGGGGAATCCAGAAGTAATGCCGTGCCGGCACTACATAATGTTTTTCATTGATCTGCAGATAGGCCAGACCGCCTTCTACATATGAAAGCTGTCCCTTCAAATGACTGTGGTGCGGAATGTACTTTTCAAACCGTTCGTGCATAACAAACACAGACAAGGAAGAACTGTCAATATCAGGTAACGAAGCTATAAGACTCATAACTAAATTATTTTCCGCTTACACTACCCTCAAAGATACAAACAGAATCTGTATTTACGCCGGGATAGCTGTTTCATTTTTAAACTTCTCAAAAGTAAATGTCGGAAGCCTGCTTTCAAAACGCAAAACAAAAATTGGCCGGAATCATTAAATAATCGACTATTTTACATAAATGACTGAACGGTCTGCCGATCTAAATTTGCAACGTTTAAAATCAACTAACAATGTTTTGCAGTATTAAAAAATACTTGATGCTCTGTTTTATTCTTCAACAGTCTCCCCTTCTTTTTTCACAAAACCATCGTTCAGATTCCCCGACAGAAGTCCGGCCGCTTTCAATTGATGAAGCCTGGTCAATGGCCGTTGTTTCGAGCAGGAAGATCAACCTGAGCCACCTGGAATCAGAAGTGAGCAAAGAAGAAATAAGAGAAAGCAGCTATGAGCGTTTCCCGGAAATAAGCCTGAACGGAAATTATGAATACGCTACCAATATCCCCGTATATGAAGACGGGCTTTTAAAACCGCCTGTTCAGCATGAAGTGATTCACCTGCTGTATAAGGTAAGTACCGATTTTTATCTGAATATCTACAACGGAAATAAACTGAATCTGCAGATTGACAAAAAAAAGATACTGGCTGATATTGCACAGGTACAGAAAGAATTGACAACCTCTGAAATTAAATTACAGACTGCAGTCTATTACTTTAATTTGCAGGCCAATTATGTTTTCAAGGATCTGATGATCCGCGACATTGCCAATCAGGAAAAACAGCTTGCCGAAATAAAGGAACTGTACAAACACGGTGTCATACTTAAAAGTGATGTATTAAGATCGGAACTCAAATTATCCAATCAGAAAATGTTGCTCGTAAAAATCGAAAACGACATTGCCATCGCTAACCAGAAACTTAATATCCTCATAGGCCTGCCCGATCACGAAAAGGTTGATCCTTATGAAGAACTTACACCGGAAATGTTTGTGCTTCAACCTTATGAAGCTTACCTCGAAATTACAAAAGCACATTCGTACGATTATCACATATCGGAAAAAATGGTAGAACTCAAAAAAATTGAACTCGAACGCATACAGGCCAATGTAAAACCCAAAATAGGTCTGTATGGTGAATTTTACCTGGCAAACCCGCAGATTTTCCTGTATCCCTACTCTCCCAGCAACTATACACTGGGGATTTTCGGTGTCAAGGCCTCTTTACCGCTTTCTGAATTTTTTATCAACAAACCAAAAGAACGTGCGGCAAAACTGAACCTCGAAAAAGAAGAACTTGAACATCATCATACCGATGACAGAATAAGGGAAAAAGTGTATGAGGCATATCTGCGATTCAAGGAATCACTTATTAAAATCGATGTGGCGAAAGCAGATATTGACCAGGCAGAGGAAAATGCACGCATTGTTCATCACAATTACCTTAACCAGACGGCATTAATCACAGACCTGCTGGATGCGGATGTACAGTCACTGCAAAGCCGTTTCAACTTTGTTACGGCAAAAGTAACAGCTCAAATTCAATATTATCAACTTCAAAATGTCTTAGGAACCCTTTAAAATGAAAACTAAAAAAACTTATACAGTTACCGATAAATTAATTACCAGAATCACGGCATGGATTGCAGGTTTTGTATCTTTTTTACTGCTCATCTGGGGAATAGTCTCTTTGTGGGATGTATCTAAAAACGAAAAAACGAACGACGCACAGGTTCAGGAATACATAAACCCGGTTATTTCAAGAGCCGGTGGTTTTATCACCGAAATACGATACGACGAAAACCAGCCGGTGAAAAAAGGCGATACTCTTTTAATTATAGATCAGAGGGAATATACGATCCAGCAAAAACAAACCGAGGCCGCCTTACTCAATGCAAAAGCACAGCTTGCCGTTTGGCAGGCGAAAGTACAGACACTTGGCAAATCGGCAAAAGTAAACAAATCTGCAATTGCCGTAGCAAAGGCAACCATGCTAAAGGAGCAGCTCGACTATACCCGTTACAGGGAGCTTGTTAAAACGGAAGCCGCCACTACTCAAAAATTAGAAAAGACTGAAGCCGACCACAGTATTGCCATTGCAAGAACCCAGGCCGCAAAAGATCATTATGATGCCTCATTGTCCGAAATAGAAGATGCGGTGGCGCAGGAAGCGGTGGCCAGGGCAGAAATAGAACGGCTGGAAGCTTTACTCGACCGTCATAAACTGGACGTTTCCTATACTGTAATTACTGCTCCTTATAATGGTATTATGGGTAGAAGAACTGTAGAAAAGGGACAGATGATTGATGTGGGACAGGTACTGGCCTATATTGTAAACGGCGAAACAGATAAATGGGTAGTTGCCAACTACAAGGAAACCCAGATCGGTGTTATGACACTCGGTGATTCGGCAGAATTTACGGCCGATGCTTATCCGGATATAACGTTTAAAGGAGTCATTATTTCATTTTCTCCTGCCACCGGTTCCAGTTTTTCCCTGCTACCTCCCGATAATTCCACAGGAAACTATGTGAAAATTGTCCAGAGGGTACCGGTAAGAATACGCGTTACCGGACCTGAAGACAAAATACAGCTGTTAAAAGCGGGCATGAATGTGAATGTTTCAATAGCTAAAGATCAGAAATAAGATGCTTCCCAAAATTTTCTTATTTAAACCGTGGGTACCTGAATGGCTCATTAAAATAACCATGTTTATTGTATTGCTTCCAAGCCTTGTCCTGTTTTTTCTTCCCATGGCAAATATTAACGCAGCTGCCGGCAATATGGGAATTGAAACCTATGACGTGGTATTTTCAGTGGTCCTCTTTTATGCCGGTTATGTCAGTTTCTTTTCTTTGGAACGGCGTTTCTTTAAATTCCTGGCTGCCAAAGAATATTTTATTGTTATTACCCTCATCCAGATTATAAGTTCCTATATCTGTTACGCCACCAAAGAGGTCGGTGTTTTGTTTATCTGCCGTTTTATTCAGGGCATGGCATTTACCATGACAGTAAACCTTTCGTTATCGCTTATTTACACCAGATTACGAACACAGAGGGCAAGGGTAATCGGATACTCCATCTTTTTCGGAATGCTTGTATGCATGATACCGTTTAACAACTTTGTCACGGCCCATGTAATTGATGCATTTGATTTCAACATCGTTTATAAATGTGCCATGTTTTCGTACCTGCCCAGCTTATTGTTCCTGTCCCTGTTTATGAACAACGTAAGGCTCGATGTGAAATTTCCGCTTTATCAGTTAGACTGGACAAGTTTTATATTTTACGCTGCCTGTATCTGCCTTACGGGTTATGTAATGGTGTATGGTCAGGAATATTACTGGTTCGACGATCAGCGTATACAGAGGAGCTTTATAGCTCTTGCGGTTTTTGGCGCTCTTTTCCTCGTCAGACAGTACACTTTAAAACGCCCCTACTTTAACCTCGAGGTTTTTAAATACCGCAATTTTAAAATCGGTGCATTCATTATTTTAGTCTTTTACATCTGCCGTTTTGCGTTTTCAATTACCACGACTTATTTTCAAACAGTTTTAAAACTGGATCCCATCCATATTGGCAACATCACGCTGGTCAACATCCTGGGTATTGTCATCGGGGTTATCGTTTCGGGGGTTTTTGTATTGCAAAGCCGCCCCATACGTCTGTTATGGATTTACGGCTTTTTTCTTCTGCTGTCGTTCCATGTATGGATGTTGTTTCTGTTTACAACGCAGGCAAACGAGAACCGTTTTTACCTTCCCCTGTTTATCCAGGGACTTGGCGTTGGAACTTTAATGACTCCTTCCATCATATTTATGGTTTCATCGGTTCCGGAACGGTTAAGTGTTACCTCGGCCGGAATCTGTCTGTTTATGAGATGTTTCGGATTTTATGTAAGCGTTGGGCTCATGAACTATTTTGAGCTCTTTTCCAAAAGTAAGCATTTCAATACTTTTCAAAGCCAGCTTACGGCACATAATCCCGTGGCACTTCAATCTCTGGAGCGGTATGTCGAGGTACTGCAGCATAGCGGTGCCACAGAAAGATATGCAGAGAAAGCTTCGGACAAGATGCTTGTGCAGGCACTGAACGTACAGGATTATATCCGCTATGCCATAGACTATTACGAGTTTATCAGTATAATGCTCGTTGCTCTGTTGCTTTTAGTGGCATTCTTTCCTTATATAAACCAAACGGTTTTAAAGCTATCGAAAAAGCAGCCGTCTCCGTTTTAACCGCCTAAGATTTCATCAGTAAACCTAAAATTAAGAAATATGTGGATCATTTATTGTACAGGTATCATTGTAATTCTGGGACTACTTTTTTACAATGCTAACAAAAAAAAGACAAACATAACACGCCGTTTCGCGGTATTGCTGCCTCTGCTCTTCACATTGGATAAACACCTGCAGGCAGAAGAGGAACTTGAGGAATCCGTTACTTTATTTGCCTCAAATGTTGATGATACCATTACTATTTACCTTCGTCAACATTCGGATATTATTTCAATTGTAATCGAGACGATCAAGGAGGACGATTTTTTTCATAAAAACGAATGGTTTTTTCTGGAAAATATGAATCAGCAACTGATTTTTAATCAAATTCTGAAAGATCTTTTGGAAGATGAAAAAACGGATGTAAAAAATCAAAAAAAATATAAAAAGCTGCTCGATCAAAGTAATAGGGTTACAAACGGTGTTACCCTGTCCGGTATATTTTCATCAGAGAACAAAGTATCCGCAGCATTTTGTATTGCACATCGTAGCATACTGCCCCTAAGCTGTCAAATGCATATAAGCGACCGCGGAATGTTTGAAATTTTATTTTTTAACTGTGTAACCGCTTTCGAAAAACTCGATCCTCTTAAAAACGATTCATCATTATGGGGAAATTTCATTGATTTACTGATCTTTTACCTGGAAAACCAGAACCTTATGAATCAGATACCGGATATGGACGGTCTTTTTGAACACCGATTCGGATTGTATTCACAACACCTGCAGCTTATTAAAACGACTCCACATTATGATTATAACGTTTTAGCACATTACTTTTTTGTAAAACCATTGAGCCTTAAACCTAAAATAAAGCGCAAGGAACCAATTAACACGGGATTTATTCATTCCATGCCTTTTATGATTTACGGTATAGAAAATAAAATAACAACTATGATAAAACTCCTTTAAAGTCAGTTCACATGCAAAAAGAAAAAACAAACATAGCCGAGTATGAGCGCAACCTGGAAGATGTGCTGACCCTACTTGGCAGGGAACATGAAGAGGCATTACAATTGTGTGGTATTATCCGGGAAGGCTTCCGTATAAAAATCCCGCTTCAGAGAATTAAAGATTATGCCGACTGGTATTACGAAAGCCGTCTGGCATCTCACCTGGAAAATGAGTCCCGCTATATTTTCCCCTTATTTGAAGAAGGAGATGAACTTATAAAAAAAACACTTAGCAGGCAAAGAAGACTGAAAAGACTGTTTAAAGACCAGGAACACATCGAAAAATCCCTCAGCATTATTGAAGAAGAACTGGAACGTCTGATCCGTATCCACGAAAAAAAGATGATGAAGGAATTAAAAAAATGTGCCTCTCTGGAACAGCTGTTGGTAATAAAGAAAGCTTATCACAACAATGGATCGGGTGCAAAGTGGCCCGATGTTTTCTGGAACGACTGAAAGGCGGCCTAAAAGCTAAAGAATCATAAAACACGGCTGCTGTTTTCACTTTTTTCGTATTTATATCTGTGCTACATGCCCAGCATCGCGATACCTGGAACGCTTTCTACAACAGTGATTCTGCCTTTATATGATATAAGGATTATTATGGAACAGTACACATTCTCCCCAAGTTCAGGGAAGGCAGTTCGGTACGGATAGTTTTTATATCACAGCTAATACAGCGGATTGTGAAAGTGAAGGTCATATACGGTTTCGTGATCGGAAAACGGATAAGGCGGGTACTTTAATGAAGCGGAAACATGGAAATATCCGGTTATAAGTCTTATTTTCACTACAACGCAGGTAAAGGCGATTTTGCTCAAAACCATTTTGACCTTTTACGTACGGAAAAGAGCTGCAGGCTCATTTGCGTTACCCTGAGAACCGGAATTTAAAAAAGTAACTTATAAGAATCCCTGTTCTTCCTTTCTGTTCCCTGTACTTTTTACATAGCAATATAATCCCAGGGTAAAAAGAGCAAAAAGAATAAGATTGGTAGATCCGGGGTAATTTAGGAGTATACTCAGACCAAAACTCAGCATTACAAAAGTGCAGATTGTTATGAACAACGCAGTATTCAGCAGAAAAGGATTCTTTTTACTGAGAAATTCTTTCTTCACTATACTAAGCAATAACAATACGGGAACCGCTATTTCAAGAAAGCCAAGAAAATAAATAAAAGGCGGGATTCCTCCGGGGAGCCTGGAAAGAAAGGTCGTGCTAAACATATTGACATATTTTCCCATTACTTCGGAAGTGTTCATTATCTTCTGCCATCCGGGAAATCCCATCGTATAGAACACTGAAATGTAAACGGGCAACAATCTCATTTTTTCAAATATACCGCTGCCTTCCAGCGAAATGTTCTTTTCCACATACCACAATAACAGGTACAGCAGAACCAGGTAAAAATAAAGATTTGCCGCTCCATTATGATTGGATGTAATTCGCGCCATAAACCCGAATATTAAAACGGAAAACATGGCAAAAAGGATTCCCCATTTCAATGCAGATACCGGACGATTTCCCAAAATATCCCTGCGGATAAGTCCGGCAGTCAGGGTGAGCGCCGCAACCAGCTGCAATATACCCGAAAAGCCGAACAGGTACCTGAAATAACCAGGATAGGACACTAAGGGATTGTTATTGTATACATTGAGATACTTTAAAATTACAGGTTCTTCTCCCATTACAAAGTACCAGCCGTTAATTGCCATCGTAAAAATTAGCCCTACCAGAACAGGCAGGATGATTAACCGTTCCATACTTTTCTCAGATAACATTTTCATATAAAAAAATTAATGATTGAAAATCAAATGTACAGCAGCTTTGCCACAACCGATTTATCAAAACGGGAAATAAAACGGTTAAAGTACGAACTTAAAAGTGCTTTCTGAAATCAGACGGTGTAACTCCTTCATTTTTTTTAAAGAATTTTATAAAGTTAGTGACATCATCAAAATGCATCATTGCACTGAGCTCTTTTACAGAAAGGGTCTCATAGGCAAGAATCCTTTTTGCTTCCAGCAATATTCGCTGAGAAATCCATTCTTTTGGAGATTTCCCCAACACCTGAGCCGTAGCGGCCTGTAAGGTTTTCTGGGAAACGGCCAGCCGTTGCGCATAAAACTTTACCCATTTATGTGTTTGATAATACTGCTCTACAAGATTTTTAAATTCGCTGACCAGTTTCTGTGCTCCCGATGCTGTATCCGCAGATTCTATATCGTTTCCGAACTGTCTTTGAGAAAGTAAAAAGATACGGTACAGAAGGTTATGCAGTATTTCTCCCTGAAGAGGATCGGTTTCTTTTTTAAGTTCCTTATAAATTTCCAGAAATATTCCCAGTAATTCATCATAATCATCTCCTGCCTCAAAATAGGGCTGCCGGTAATTGTCAAACAACATACTGTTTCTGAAATAGTCACGATCTCTCTGCGACCTGCAGAAAAAAGATTCTGTAAATATAAGGGCCCTGCCGTCATAAGATTCCTTAGGATCAAATGAATGGATCTGACCCTGAGAAATAAACAATAAAGACCGGCTTTTTACATTATATAGGTTAAAGTCGACCATATGACTGCCCGTACCGTCCGTAAACAGGTAAATCATATAAAAATCTGTGCGGTGCGGTACAAACAGATTATGCGGTTTGCGGCTTAACCTTTCACGGATGGTGGTTGTATTTATATACTGTTTCTTGTTAAACGTAAACAAAAAGGGATAAGTTTCTAGTCGCATAATACATACATCGGCTATCCGGAATAAAAACGTCTATTGTTTATACAGTCTTGGAGCAATTCCTGTCTTTGACTTCATAAAATTTGAAAAATGAGAAATTTCAGAAAATCCGAGATCAAAAGCAATTTCCTTAACCGTCATGGAAGACCCCTGTAAAAGCCGTTTGGCTTCCAGTACGACCCTTTGATCAACTACTTTTTTAGCAGACATATTGAAGTGCCTCTGGCAAATAATATTAAGATAGTTAGGCGATATGAAAAGCAGATCCGCATAACCGTTAACCGTTTTCAAAGTCTTGTAATGCTGCTCTATCAGCTCGTTGAGTTTTCTGATTAAAGAAGGCGTCGTACCCGTGCTTTTCTGCTCTATAACCTTTTCTACAAGATTATTGATTAACGCAGTTACCAGTTGTACTTTAAGATTAAGAATATTCCAGCGTATATCCGTTGAAAAAGACTCCTTTCTTATATCCTTAAAAACTTCTGCCAATTCTTTATAAGTCTCCTGATCCAGGTCGATAACCGGATATTCATTCTGCCGTGGAGAAAAAAACAGGGAAGCGGTAATGGATCGCTCTATAAACTGCTTGCTTATGATGAGTTTATGGCCTCTTGCAGTGTGTCCTGTTCTCCAGGAATGAATCTGTCCCGGGAAGGATATATGAATCTGGTGATCTTTCTGTTCATAATCAATATAATCAACTGTATGGATACCCGAACAGGTTTCAAAAAGTAAAAAGACATAGGAATCAGGAGACCGGTAATTGTCAATAATACTGGCCCCTGACATCTCGAAATAAGCAATGTCTTCTTTGATTCCCTTTTCCTCTTCAAGATTCTTACTGATATAATGATTATCTCTTTTGCTCTTTTTCATTTTTATTTTAAAAATAATGTTTAAAAAAGACTATTAAAACCCTGTACCCGATCTTTTAACAATAAATAATAACATTTGCAACTATAATGATAAAATATGCAAATGAATACGTTTCGGAATCTGTATTCCAATAAAGGTCTTACAAAGAAAATCAGTTGTAAATCAGGGTATTTCCTCATGCTTTTCTCACAATAAACTCAGGTTCAACACCCTAAAAAGTGATCTGTTAATTTGGTTAACGCATTCTATTATTCTTTTATTTTCTGTGATAGTTGATAATACGGAACCAAAGAATGATGAAGCATACTATTGTCATTTTTCTCCTCGTTATATTTCTGAAGATATTCCTTGTCCGGTTTCAACACTATATGTATACCGGTACGGACATAATTATTACTGGGAAAATATATGGGTTCTTCAAAATTAGGCAAATACTCCTTTATCATTTTTGACACATGATGCCCGAGTATTTTCTGATAATTAACGACCGCTTTTTCCGAAGGATTTTTAAGCATTCTGAAAGCAATTCTTTTCTTTAAACCTTGTTTTTTAATAGTCGATGCAATTGGACTCACGGGATTTCTACTTGGTAAATCCTCATATTTCTGTACGGTAAATGGTGTCTGTGGCACCCAGTCTTTGGTATTTACAATCTGGTATGCCCAACCAGAAGTATTGTTCTCATATTCATAAGCAAAGTATAAATTTCCAGGTTTGGGAGCTGCGGTACAATATGTTTTGAAGCGAAGGTCAGCGGGAAGTTCCTCGGTTTGCTGCAACTGATAAAAATAAGCCGTTAAAAGATAGCTTATCCCACCTCCCTGACTATGTCCCGCCACTATGATGTCTTTTATTCCTTTATCATAAAGTTCTTTTATTCTCGGCAGCATGTCTCTTGAAAGAAAAGCAGTACTAATCAGATATCCAACATGAACCGCGGCTTGTGGGTCATCGGCCAGGTTGTAATCAAAAACAAAATCTGTATCTATTTTAAGTTCTCCCTTAGCCGGGACCATTACAGCGTAAAGATTGGCAAGCCAGCTTAAATCGGTATCTACTGATCCTCGTGTACAAAATACCGCCGTTTGCCCGTCTTTCATCCATATTTCGTAAAGATTGTTCAGCCCCATTTCATCACTTTTATAGATAAACTCAGAGTGTTCCGGGGCATCTACCTGATCCTCATATCTTTCATCGGGCCCGTACAGATGCCCGTTTATTCTAAGTACTTCAAGATATTCATTGAGGTCAAATCCCGGATTAAGATGCTGTGCAATAGTCAGATTAAATACAGTACATAAAATAAAGGTGAATAAGATATTTTTTTTCATAGTAAATCCATTATAAGATTTTTATTTAAGTTAAAAAAATATTTCTTTCCTGCATAAATTATTTTCAGACGTTGTTTTAATCTGTAATTCTCTTAAATTGCAATCCTTTATTAACATAAAAATGTGTTATGCATACCGAAACCGAAGCTTATAATAACAGTCAGAGTCCTGAACACAGGGATGTGTGCAGTTTACTCTCAAAAAAAATCTGTTTGTATTTGCCCGAAGCTGTAAATAAAATATGGCATGGACATCCGGTCTGGTTTTTGGAAGAAAATCCCATTGTTGGATACAGTAAACAGAAAGCTGGTGTAAGGCTCATGTTCTGGAGCGGAGCCGGTTTTGAAGAAGATGATCTAAATATAAAAGGAGGAAAATTTAAAGATGCTTCTATTTTTTATAATACTGTTTCTGAAATAGATACCGAAAATCTGAAAAGATGGATTGAAAAATCGCGAAATATTCAATGGGATTATAAAAATATTGTCAAACGAAAAGGGTTACTGGAAAGATTAAAATAGCAGCAGTGCTAGCCTGCAGATTAGCTGAATAGCTTTTTCCATTTTGAGATGGTGTTCCTGCTGACACCGAATATTTCCGAGGTCTTTATATTGGTCAAAGCATATTTTGACTGATATTCCAATATATATTTTATAGTGTCTTCATCATAGGCTCTGTGTTGTTGATTGAATGCCTGTTCATCTTCTGAAATCACTTCATTTAAAAGCATATCCAGTTCAATAATATCATAGGCTTTTATATTCTTTTTACTGAATAGGGCATTTATCTCCTTTTTTTTCAGAGGACAGCTTTTTTCTATTATTTCACAATATATTTTTTCATAATCCGGGCCGTTACGCTTTGTAATCAACTGTATTTCTTTTGCCATCTGTAAATTGTCGTTTTGGGTATATTATATTCTTTAATAATTTCAGGGATTGTTTTTTCCTTTGTTTTGATCAGGTGCAGCAGGTGCGATATGATTTGTTTCGTGTAGACATTTTTCCTGAACCTGGGTAAGGAAGTCTCTTTATTTCCGGTACCTGTATTTAATTGTAGGGATGCCGGAGGAGCGTATAAAATCAAATGGTGTGAATACAGTCTGAAAAAATCATATTCGAGTATTTTACTCCATTTAAGAAGGACAAAGGTATCAAGATTTTCACTGGTAAACATTTTTTGAATATCATCTTCTGAACACTTAAAAAAATTACATGTCCGCTCTTTTGATATCTGAAGTTCCTTCCATCTTTTTTCTATTAATTTTCCTATATGAATTTTCTTGACATCCATAATTGTTTTCTTATTAAACTGAAAGCAGTGTTAAATATTCTTATTATCTGTTTGAAACTGCAGCAAAACACTAAAGTTCCATAACGATGAATTCCGATCTTCTGTTCTGTTCGTGCTGTTCGTCGGAACAGTCTGCCCCGTTCCTGCAACCGTTTACCAGCTGTGTTTCACCGTAACCCTTGTAGATTACACGCGAGGCGTCGATTCCCTGCGATGTGATCCATGCTGCTGTGGAATGCGCCCGGCGCTCAGACAGTTTCAGGTTATAACTATCAGAACCGCGGCTGTCTGTATGGGAACGCACATCGATCTTCATCGTTGGATATTCTTCAAGTACCGCCAGTACTTTAGCCAGTTCTATAGCTGCATCAGGCCGGATATGGTCCTTATCGTAATCAAAATAAATCGGTTCCAGATTTAATACCTTGAACAGATCATCGTTTTTCTTCACCTCTGTCTTTTTATGTTCCAGAACAATTGTTCTTTCGCTCACACCTGTTCGGTTATCCAGCTTAAACACTTCTTCTTTGGTAATGTACCCGTCTTTGGATACTTTCACACGGTATGTTTCTCCGCAGGTATACTCCGTATTAAAACGGTAACCGCTGTCCATGTACTGATCCGAAGTTCCCAGTTCCATGTACAGATTGTCGTACAGGGTAAGCGAAGCATCCGCAATGATGGTACCCATTTTCGAATCAACAACTGTTATCAGCAATTCCTGTACACATTCCAGCTGCAGGCTGCGCTGCTCGGTAAAACTGTAGATGTCGTCATTTCCATTTCCGCCTTCACGGTTCGAAGAAAAGAACCCCTTTTTTGTTGCCGGGTCGATGTAATACGCAAAGTCATCGGCATTGGAGTTCACCGGTGCCCCGATGTTCTCTATTTCGCCAAAACTGCCGTCGGGCTTTGCCTTTACGGCATACACATCCAGACCTCCAAGACCTACACGTCCGTCACTTGAAAAATACAGTTCGTCATTTGCCGTAATAAACGGAAAGGTTTCACGCGCTTCGGTATTGATATCCGGCCCCAGGTTTTCCGGGCCTCCAAAGGTGCCGTTGTCGTGTATGGCGATGCGCCACAGGTCCGAACTTCCGAACCCGCCCGGGCGGTCCGATACAAAATACAGCAGCTTTTCATCCTGGCTCAGCACCGGGTGCGCCGTATTGAAACTATCCCCGTTAAACGGCAGCTCTTCTACATTTTTCCACTTCCCGTCTACGAGCTGGGCACGGTAGATTTTGAGCCTCGTGCTTTTGGATGCGTCATACCTGCGGGTGTTGTTCAGTATATTATTCCTTGTAAAATACATCGTCTGACCGTCTTTTGTGATAACGGCGGTTGATTCGTTGAGCATGCTCTTTACATCACCTTTGAGCCGTTGTACCTTCTGCTTTTCCTTTGCGTTAGCAGATAGGGAGTAGCTGTACAGGTTTGTGAATGCATCGCCCGTCCAGGTATGTACTTTTTTAGCAACGCTTCCCGTGTCACGTGCACTGGTAAAGTACAGCATTCCCTCGTGCACAAAACTTCCGTAATCGGCATAAGGCGTGTTGATGGGAAGGTTCAGCAGCTCTGCGTACCGGCCCGAGTTTGCCTGGATCTGCTTTTCCAGCTCCGATTCATTCTTGCGGAACCCGGAGATCTGCGATACACCTCCCGCTTTGCTTACAAACAGATCGTAATACTGTTTTGACTTTGCCTCATCACCGGTATGCTGAAGCGTCTGCGCATAACGGTAGTAGTATTCCGTAGCCAGTTCTTCTTGTCCAAATTCTGAGAAAAGGCGCTCATAATGCTGGTTTGCTTCTGTATAACGCGCATTAAAATAATACGCATTACCGAGCTTTTCGAGCAGATCCCTGCTGGAATAACCCCGCTTAAGCACCTTTTCATAGATATGTGTTGATTCAATGTACGCCCATTGGTCGTACTGCCTGTCCGATTTTTTCAGACCTGCCTGTGCCTGTACCCCGGTATTTCCTAATAAGGTACAAGCTATTGCGGCTAATGATAATTTTATGTTCATCTGCTTACCTTTTAGAAGAAACGCGGCGAGTTCACGCGGCGGTACTTGTTAAACAATTCAAACCTTATAAAAAGCTCGTGGGAACCACTGTTGTAGTTCTTTAAGGCCTTGGTGTCACCGTCGTAACTGTACCCGATGAAGAGTCCGTCGGTCACCTGGAAACCTACAAGTGCACTCCAGGCGGCACCCCAGCGGTAAGCTCCCCCAATGGTGAACTTATCGTGAATAAGGAAGTTTGCCGTAATATCGGCCTGTAACGGCGCTCCTTTAACCGCCTTCAATAAGAAGGCGGGTTTAAACTTCAAAGTAGGGTTGAGCTCAAACACATGTCCTCCCATGAGATAATAGTGCATACTCTGGCGCATTGTGCTCTGGATGTTGTCGTCATAGCGTGTGGTCTCCAAAAAGTTCGGTACCGAAAATCCTAAATAGCTTTTATCCGTATGCCAGTAGATACCCGCTCCTATGTTCGGGGTAAACCGGCTGCTGATGTCATGCTGGAAATGAGGATCGTTCGGATTGTAGTTTAAAAGCTTTGAATATTCCACGTTCAACAGGTTGGCCGAGCCTTTTAATCCAAAACTTAGTTTGTTGTCATGGTTTCTTCCACCTAAACCGAGCGTATACGAAAAATCGACACTGATAGTATTTTCATTTGTGATCCCAAGATTATCGTTGACAAAACTCACTCCGAGTCCCACCTTGCTCTCACCCAAAGGCGTGTTCACAGAAAAGGAATTGGTTTGCGGAGCCCCGTCTATCCCGACCCACTGGGTACGGTACAAACCGAAAATGCTCATAGAACCACGGCTGCCTGCATAGGCCGGGTTGATGTT
>Ga0308158_10000947_pt1 | contig 35908 bp, 26 predicted proteins | sample PhyBR2_FD_201038 | JGI IMG/M metagenome (GOLD analysis project Ga0308158, IMG submission 201038) | Phyllosphere microbial communities from UC Gill Tract Community Farm, Albany, California, United States - DLSLB.R2 | ecosystem: Host-associated > Plants > Phyllosphere > Unclassified | place: USA... | reverse complement strand
AGATGTCGATGCAGACGCTGTGGGAATCCGACGATCCGGACGCGCGCGCCGAATTCCACTGGCGCCTGACGCTGGTGGTGTCGGTGGCGCTGATGGCGCTGCTGGTGGTGCCGCTCAGCGTGGTGAACCCGCGTCAGGGCCGCGTGCTGAGCATGCTGCCGGCCATCCTGCTGTACCTGATCTTCTTCCTGCTGCAGACCTCGCTGCGCTCCAACGCCGGCAAAGGCAAACTGGATCCGATGCTGTGGCTGTGGCTGGTTAACGGCGTTTACTTCGCGCTGGCGCTGGCGCTGAACCTGTGGGATACCGTGCCGATGCGCAAGCTGCGCGCACGCCTGAGAGGAGCGGCCTGATGTTTGGCGTATTAGACCGTTATATCGGTAAAACGATTTTCAACACCATCATCATGACGCTGTTCATGCTGGTGTCGCTGTCCGGCATTATCAAGTTCGTCGATCAGCTGCGCAAGGTCGGCCAGGGCGAATACACCGCGCTGAGCGCCGGCATGTACACCTTGCTGAGCGTGCCGAAAGACATCGAGATCTTCTTCCCGATGGCGGCGCTGCTCGGCGCGCTGCTCGGCCTGGGCCAGCTGGCGACGCGCAGCGAACTGGTGGTGATGCAGGCTTCCGGCTTCACCCGCCTGCAGATCGCCGGCTCGGTGATGAAAACCGCCATTCCGCTGGTGTTGCTGACCATGGCGATCGGCGAGTGGGTGGCGCCGCAGGGCGAGCAGATGGCGCGCAACTACCGCGCCCAGCAGATGTACGGCGGCTCGCTGCTCTCCACCAAGAGCGGGCTGTGGGCGAAGGACGGCAACGACTTCATCTACATCGAGCGCGTCTCCGGCGATAAAGAACTCTCCGGCGTCAACATCTACCACTTCAACGATCAGCGTCGCCTGGAGACGGTGCGCTATGCCGCCACCGCCAGCTTCGAGAACGGCCTGTGGCAGCTTTCGCAGGTGGACACCTCGGATCTGACCAACCCGAAACAGGTGACCGGCACCCAGACGCTGACCGGCGAATGGAAAACCAACCTGACCCCGGACAAGCTGGGCGTGGTGGCGCTGGATTCGGATTCGCTCTCCATCAGCGGGCTGCACAACTACGTGAAGTACCTGAAGCAGAGCGGCCAGGAATCCAACAAATACCAGCTCAACATGTGGCGAAAAATCTTCTCGCCGCTGTCGGTGGCGGTGATGATGCTGATGGCGCTGTCGTTCATCTTCGGCCCGCTGCGCAGCGTGCCGATGGGCATCCGCGTGGTGACCGGCATCAGCTTCGGCTTCCTGTTCTACGTGCTGGATCAGATCTTCGGCCCGCTGAGCATGGTCTACAGCATGCCGCCGGTGCTGGGGGCGCTGCTGCCGAGCATGCTGTTCTTGCTGATCAGCGTGTATATGTTGCTCAAACGCAAGTAGCGGAGCGAGCGGTATGGGAAAAGGCGTGGCCGCGGGGCCGCGCCTTTTTTGTGGGTGCTGTATGCCCCCGGAGAACCACTGCCCCGACCTGTCGCTTTTCGTCGTGCTATAGTCAACCCTGCGGCATGCGGATAGAGGGAGCGGGCAGTCAATGGAAGACGAATACAATCTCAGCAATATCATCGGCAAGCGCCTGGAAGCGGCGTTGGGGGAGTTGGGCGAGCTCCTGTGGGCGTATGTGGTGTTATCCAAAAAAGACATTTCCTGCATTTTTGGCGTCACCAACTACCCGACTGAATGGGTCAACAAGTATCAAGAGCAGGGTTTGCAGTACATTGATCCGGTGGTGATTACCGCCCGCAACCGCCTGACCCCCTTCGCCTGGGACGAGCAAATCATGGCCGACTCAGGGCTGCATTTTCCCGAACTGTTCGAGCAGGCCCGCGAGTTTGGCGTGACGCACGGCTATACCTTCGTATTGCACGATTACAACAACAATCTCGTCACGCTTTCCTTTGCCTTCAGCGCAGAACAGAAAGCGGAAATCATCCCGGCGCTCATCGAACGTAAAGGTGAAATCTCGGTATTGCTGGCCTCAATCCATGAGTCGTATCTGGCGCTGGCCCCACCCTCAGATAAAAACGCCGCAGCGCTGGAAGGCAACGCCCGCTTTACCGACAGGGAAAACGAAATCCTCTATTGGGCCAGCGTGGGTAAAACCTACCAGGAAACGGCGATGATCCTGGGCATAAAGACCGGCACCATCAAGTACCATATGTCCAACGTCGTCAAAAAGTTGGGGGTCACGAATGCCCGACATGCCGTGCGCCTGGGGATGGAGCTGCGGCTGATTAAACCGGTGGATGGATAGGCTGCTCGCTCATGGCAGCTTTCGAACCGGGAAATGACGGGCGTTAATCGGTATTGAGTGGGCAGCGTGGCGGCTCACGAGAGGGAAGCAATACAGCACCGACCCCGATCTCTGCGCTTTAAAATAATAACCTGCATGAACTGATAAAGGTCTAGTAAGGGACTGTACTTTAGTCTAACTAGTTTCTCACCCCTTAAGGCGATACACTTTCCCGGTAATGTTTTGATAAAAAATATAAAAAAAAACCTGACCGCGTAGGTCAGGCTGCCAATATTGGCCAACACCAGGGAAAATTTTCTTACATCATCTTAAAGCTATTAACTCTGCAGAGGCAAGTGTTCTCTGCTGGTTTTTACGCCTTGAGTTGCTATTTTGTTACGTATGTACGCTATTTTCTGGTGATTTTAGATAACCCCCCATCTAACCGAAGTAGCGTCTCTCCCCTGAAAGCAGCATTCCGCTTCTTTATTTCCCCATCTGACATTCATTAATGAAAAAATACTGTTCTCGGAATGTTGCGCAACCTCATTCTTTATTCGCTGACACATTGGCGTGCAATTATTTGCAGCATTGCCATTACGGCTGGGGATTATTTTGTTTTTGCCAGGCGCAGGGTGAGACAGTGGTGATGGGGGAGGCGCTACCTTCCGCGTGGTGGGTTCCTGAACCTGTTTCGCTAGTTGGGCGAGCGGTTCTGGCTAGTGGGAGTGAGTGACGTACGGCACAGGAGTCATCATTGCTTTGTGCAACGACACTGGAACCTGGAATCGGACGGCATTGTGCGCGCGTGGTGACTGAATCCCCCGATGCTCTCTGCAACAGCCTGATGCTCATCATCAACGTGGTTGTGAGGGGCGCGCAGTGAGAAGAGAGGGTGGGCAAACGCGCGTTGCGGCGGTTTTTTCGACACTTAACTCATTGAACAACGGATAAGTGTTGCGTGCTGGTCGCGGGAAGGTATAATTCACCCGTTTTCCGCATACTACTTCAGTGCCGAAGTGGCGAAATCGGTAGACGCAGTTGATTCAAAATCAACCGTAGAGATACGTGCCGGTTCGAGTCCGGCCTTCGGCACCATTAAGTACCGCGCGAACAAGAAGCCACCGAGAGGTGGTTTTTTTGTGTCTGGAATCTGCCTGCCGAAATTACCTACCCACTTTACTCTGTATTGACGTATTTCCCATTTCAGTGAAAACCGGATCTTCCTGATGCTTTCCTAAGGCCTATCTGATTGACCCTAAAGGTTAAAATGACGTTTCATTGAACTCTTTCGGATCAAGGAGTTCCAGGATGGAGCCACAACAGGAAGGGATCACGCGGGCGTTAACACCGGGCGAAGTCAATCTGACGCGTTCGGTGTTTGGCAGCACCATTTTCTATCAGAGCGTGTTGGTTCACTGCGACAGCTACCTGCCGTTTGGGTTGCAGAATCAGTACACGGCGATGAGCCCGAATGGGGAGTTGTATTTTCGCAGGTCACTCTATGAAAGAGATTATGCGAGCCAGGATCCTGAAGCACAGCACCTTTTTATTCATGAAATGGCACACGTTTGGCAGCACCAGAAGGGCATGTGGGTACGTACCCGTGGGCTTCTCAGTTGGGCGGTAAGTTATCAATATCGGCTTGATCAACCTTTGCTGCGCCACTACAGCATGGAACAGCAAGCATCGATAATTGCGGACTATTTCATTCTCAAGAGATATGGGGAGAATACCTTCTTCCGCTTGCCAAACAGGAAACTCATCGGGATAGTGGACAGACGGACATTGTCACAATTTCAACCCATAATCAGAAGCGCAGGGCTGCCGCTATGAGAAAATATTTATTCCTTCTTCTTCCTCTTTTTATCTCGGGTTGCCCAACGGGTGACAGGTTTAACCTCTATCAAGTACAAAGTAAGATCGTAGACGGTAAAGTCTGCGTCTTTTTTAATGAGAGGGATATCGTAAAAAACGAATCTATACTGAATATTGCCATCTGGAAACAGGGGGGGAATGACTACGTATACGAAAAATTATATGCTTACAGCCCGATAACGTTGGAGGCCAACAAGTGTGTTCCAGGTATCGGTGAGTTTAGTTTTATCGCTGGTGAAGGATACACCGTGTTGGTAAGAACACCGCTGAATTCATATCGAACCAGTTTTGTTGTGATGAAGAAATGTGGAAGCATGATGCTGAAGCCCGATTAGAGTTTAACGATATGTTTTAGCTAATTATTGTCATGAGAATAATTTATTAATTCTATAGGAATTCAACCGGTAACTGGAAGCGCAGGGCAGCCACTATGAAAAAACTCCTCTTACTCTTTATTCCTCTTTTTATCTCTGGTTGCCCTATGGGGGATAAAGTCAATTTACGCCCGGCAAAAGCAACGGCTGTCGGCAGCAAGATCTGCGTTTTTGTCGATAAGAATGACATGGAAAGAGAGGAGTCCATTCTCAAGGTAGCCATATGGAAGTATGGCAATGATAATTATGCCTATGAAAAATCATATGCAAACACGCCTGTAGCGTTGGAACCGGGGAGGTGTGTTCCTGGAGTCGATGAGTATGATTTTATTCCCGGAGAAGGGTACAGTGTTATTGTCAATACGCCTTTGTATCCTTATGAGGTCAGGTTTATTATATGGGAACGGGGTGAGGAGGTTATGTTGGAGCCGTATTAGGTTCTAGCGATATTGCGCAGACTATTAGCACTATTAATGCGTTTCTTTGCTTATAGAGTATGAGCCTATGATCGTGATGCTGAATTATATTTTCTAACTAAATATGAAACGTCTGTTTTTTATGAACAGACGTTGCTTAACTTGAAGTAAGATGAGTGCTATTAAATGTTAACTAGGACCGGATAACCCAGGGCTCGCAATGCCTTATTGGTTCTGCCATTTCTGGGGGGCGTATCTTCTGGTCTTGCCCAACCGACCACTTCAGCAATAGAGTTAATACCGTAATGCTGAAATTTGTACTCTTCATCCTTTCCTGCCTGGTATATCCTTTCCCACATTAATGAAGGTTTTCCACCGTAGAGGACATAGTTTAGTAATTCAGCAATAGTCATACCTTTTTGATTAGTCCGGCCCATGATCCATTTGGTGAATAAAATGGCACGTTCTTCCCTGTTTATGGAGTTTTTGGCAGACAGGCCAAAGGTTTCAGTACTCATTTTTATCACATGGTCCATCGTTGCATGCGTATAGAAGAATATGTTATGGAGATTATCCTCAGTCAATGAAATAATTTTGCTTTTTGATAAGTGCTCACGAATATAAGGAGCGTAAATTCCCAGGTTGGTATCTTCATGAGATGGGGGGGCAGAGAGATTCTTCCACCATGACAGCATATTCATTAGTGCAGCTTGAGGATCTTTACTGTTTATCTGATGATAATCTTCAAAAGGATAAGTGTTATCACTTTGATGAACCTGGTTGTAATAATATGCGTGTAAAAACTGGTCGGTTTGCCAGAAAAGAGGTGTGTTCTCTGAGACCCAGTGTGGTCTGAAGTCGCTTATCTGATAGGATATATTTCGTATTATGGAAAGTGTACTGCCCCATTCTTTATGGAAGCTGTCTTTTCTTTTATCATTCGCCTTCGGCTTGTCATAATTATTGACGCCGCCCCATTCTGGTACAAGGCGTTTTTTGACAAGCTCTTGTTCTTTTTTATTTTGCTCTATTTTTAATTTTTGTAACTGTTTTTGTTCATCAATGATTTCTTGGCTGAGGCTAATACAACAATCAAGAGATGCTAAATTATCGAAAAACTCGTCTAATTGTGAGATTAAATCCGAGTTGTACAAATCGCTTTCACTAAAGAAGACACCCGCTTCAATGTTGGTATTCCACGCGCGATCGGTTAGGTTTGCTGAACCAATGTATGCACCATAACCTTTCCACCAGATGACTTTACTGTGAAGACAGTCGGGTACCAGCTTACAAAAGATATTATTCCTGGTATGGAAAAGCAGTTTAGATAAAAATGAAGGAGCAACAGGAACAGTAGGGTCATACCGCATCCAGATATCTAATCGGTGATGGTTTTTGAGACAATGCTCGAGCAGAGGAGTTTTATCATCGCCATAGGCAATGGCGGCAACAACGCCGTCAATTTCAGTTTCTGCCGGGGGAAGTATAGACCTAAAAAATGCTTTGTTTAATCCATTAGCGATAAGTTTCATTGTTCTTCAACCGTACATCATTCCATTTGGATTAGGCAATATTAATATTAAAGACTCTCATCATAACAAGTGAGGGAGTTTTATCGTTTATTTTATCGAGGAGTGTGACCCACTCCTCGATATGTTTAGTTTACTCCCAACGCCTTATAAACAGCGTCCACAGGTTCAGAGTAAAAACTGACCTGGAATTTGGTAAATAACTCGGCTGGCACTGTCGGAATATCTACTGCAGAGGACATCGGCAAAAGTACCTTTTTTGCGCCGCTGTCGAAGGCGAGTTGTAAGCTAGCCGCCAGATCCTGAACAGGGTTGATCACTCCACCGAGCGTCATACTGCCTAATACGACCATTTGTTCCTGAACGGGTTTCGCCAGTAAAACGGAACACAGCGCAATAAGTGCTGCCAGACTGGTCGCGGTACTTGGTCCACTATTGTGCAATTCGACTACGTGCAGGTGGTACTCATGTTCAGAAAATTTCGCTGTTGCGCTAACGCGGTTGAGGTTGCCTTTGAAATAGTCAAATCCAACCCGGATAGCTTCCTTAGCAGAGGTACTTGATCCCAGACCAGAAACGCTATGCTTACCATTACCAGCGGTCATCTGAGTTTCGAAGCGGTACAGACCCGTCATGCCACTTTCCGCTTGCGTCACTAAATGCACTACGCCTGGCTTTGGCATGCCAGCAGGAATTAATTCGCTGCCGGCCTGTTCTGGCACGCTGACGAAGAATTCTTCCAGCGTCTCGTTATCGATGTAGCTGAAATTCACATCGAAGAACTCCAAACCGCCCAGCTTTTTAAGCTGTTCTTTGACTCGACGACGGGCTTCCATGGCGTAGGTCAGGCAAACGCGGACATCTTCTTTACTGTAAGAACCATTGGGATGAAGAAGTTTCAATAGACCAGAAACCGTGCGCCTTACCGCGATAACATCTCGCTGGTTGAGGTTATTACCCAGCTTATAGAACTTATCAATCGCATCGGAGAAGCTGCGTTTGCGCATTTCCCGCATGTATTCGGCGAGATAATCTGTGATAAGGCCGTAGCGGTTGGTAAAGAATTCCGGGCGCATTTTCGGGATTTCCCAGCCGGGTATATAGGCATGGAAGCGGTCGAAAAACGCCGTGTCGATCATCGCGGCAGGGAAGGGGGCTAACAGATGGCTGGTTTTGACTAACGTCTCAACGCTCTGATTGATGTTGCCGACGAACACCATCGACGCTTTGCCTTCAATCGAATCTCTGCCGCGTGAAAACGAGCCAGACGCCATGTAATCCTTCATGATTTGCACGCCGTCTTTGTCTTTGAAAGTGATCCCTGCCACTTCATCAAACGCGACCACATCCCACATGCCGACCAGGCCAATCTGGCGGCTGGCCATGTTGTAAAACAGGTTTGCTACCGTGGTTTGTCCACCGGAAACTAGCAGTGAGTTTGGCGAACACTCTTTATAGACGTGGCTTTTACCGGTACCGCGTGGGCCCAGTTCGCAGACGTTATAGTTATTTTCCACGAAAGGGATCATGCGGGTGATCAGGTGCCACTTGGTTCGCTGCTCAATGTTAGCAGGTTCCATACCCACGGAACGTAGCAGGACATCAATCCACTGGTCGCGGTTGAAGTGCGTACGTGCGATAAATACCTCTTCCATGTCCATATTGGGCATCTGGATAGGTTTAAGCGTCATCAGAGAGAAGGGGGACGTCTTCTGCCCTTCCTCAAAGAAGTAGTTCACGGTGATCATGCACCAGATGCCACCGGTCAACAGCTTCTCGTTGTCCTTGACCATCTGCGGTGGAACCAGTGCATCTTTAATGCCGAGGTTGGAGAGCTGGGCTTCGTAAACGTCTTTCTTCTGATTGAGCTTTACCGATACTTTATCAATGATCTTGTAGGATCCTCGCTCACGAATGAGCGATTTCACCTTCTCCGCTTCATCAGGGCGGACGTAGTTATCAGCCAGAATGCGCTTAACGTTCTGCAACCCTTGCTCGACGATTTGGTCATCGTCGGAAGCGCAGTACATACCGAGCAGATACTCCAGCACATAGACCGGGACATTTGCCCCTTCCTTGAGCTGTTTAGTCAGGTCCTTACGTACTACCCGACCACGAAAATGCTGATTCAGTAAGGCATCCAGATCGTAACCTTTTGCGACGAGTTCCCCTTCGGATACGGCTGGAACGGGTAAGTCATGATGGGTTTGCATATCGCCTCACTTAAAAGAAATCATCCTGAAATGCCAGATCGATAATGACAGGGTACTTCTGGTAACCCGTTTCCGTTTGCGCATCTTCCAGTATCAACCAGTATTCATTACGGCGATTAAAATTCGCGCCAATCAGCTTCAGCGTAACGTCACGCACACGTTTTTCCATTGTGTTGTTATCGCTGTCAAAGCAGATTCGCTCTTTACCGGATACAACATTATTGGCGTTGTCGACGATGAAGATGTTCAGAGTACGCGGTTCGTATAACTCACCTACCGGATGGGTTTGCAGCAGGCTGACTTTATCAATGTTATTGACGAGTTTGATCAGCGGATGGTAATTCACAATGTCTACTGGACGACGCTGAGGCTGCTTCTCGGCAGCGGTTTTCTGCAGCGCTTTCACCTGCAATACGGGAACGCAGACTTCCTGCAGCATGGCACCACCATGCACAAATCGCGCGCCGCCCGAGAAATGGAAACGCTGGATCCCTTTCGGGATCAGGAACTCGCTGTTATCGCTGACGCCTGCGGTATCCGCCACTTTTCCTTTCCAGCAAAAATCATCGGCAGGAAGCTTATGGCCGATAATAAAGCGTTTGTGGTTTTTAATCGTATTGTCTGGCTTGATCTGCAGCGTGGTTTTATCTTGCCCGGAAAGGGGCTGCTGCTGGAACAGGAAACCGTGGTCCGCCGTGACAATAATGCGTGTACCGTGGAGACGGTTAATCACACGGGTCACTAAATCCTTCAGTTCAATCACCGCGTTGCGGCACGCTTCGAAGGTTTTCTCCTCCGTAGATGCGCTGTCGCCCATGGCATCAATGGTGTTATGCCAGATATAAACGACTTCGTAATCGCGAATAAGATCCCGTCCTTCCTGATTTTTCCATTTCAGAAGATCGTCCGATTTTACTGCCATCCCTTTATATTTCTTGAGAATGTAATCGCGATTAGGCGTACCCGAGGTAGACAGCCCGTCTGCATAAACGATATCGCCATTACCTGCCTGGTAGCACATCTCGTCATGAGGCAATAATGCCGCCATTCCCAGCTGGGTATAGCTGGGTAACACGCCTAATTGGGAACGCAGTTCGGCAGTAAAGCGCTTCTCGGTATTGATCTGGTTGCCCAGCTCTTCTGCCACTTCATAACGCAGCGCGTCGGAGATAATCACGAACACGCGCTTGATTTGTGTATTGTTAAACTGTGGCTTAACCACCTCATTATAGAAGTTTTGCTGCCGTGGAACGCCCGCAATACGCCACTCCTGCATACGGTTTTCGGCTTCCAGAACCTTATTCCAGCTCCGGCTTAATTCTGCCAGGTACCAGTTGGAATACAGCGCTTCGATATAGTCATCCAGGCTTTTCAGGATCATTGCGCCTTTGCTGTGAACCAACAGCGCGTATTCATTAAACAGGCGGTAGGCCTGGTCAAAGCGGAACAGCTCCTCGCAGTACGCTTTCCAGAACGTTGCGCTGTCCTGATAGTGGAAACCGTCAATATGACGATTACGCAGATTCAGCAGTCGTTCAGCCTGACGAAGCGCGTCATAGATGGCGTAGTATTCCTGACGCGTCTGACACCAGTATTTGCTCTGTCGTTCGGACAGAAGCTTCTTAAAGGTTTCACGGTCAAGCGTGGTGCTCTCTTCCAGAAGCTGCGTCACCAGCGCATGAATAACGGTCTGCTCAATGCTCAGCGTGGTTTCGCACTCGTGCAGATCATACGGCGAGCTGAGACGGTACTGGTCTTCTGGACGCAGCGCATCCTGCATCTGCTGTGCGCAATAATCATAGGCTTCTTTGTAGCGACGGTCGGCGCGCCAGGTGACCATGAAGGCCAGCGCTGAGGCTCTGCCTGACGGCGTTGTGAGCACGTTTTTTTCCAGCCATTCGCGTTTCTGCGGGTCTGCCTGTGCGGAAAGATCGGTACAGAACAGTTTGAGGATCAGGTTTTCCAGCGAAGGATATTCAGCCTGATAGCCCATTTCCTGATTCAGAATGTCCCACAGCACGCCTTCAAGATCGTGGCGTTTCAGCATCGCCAGCGTGTTTTCCAGGTCGCTGTCTTCATCTTTCTGCTGATTAACGTATTGGGTAATCAGGCTGAAAAGAATCTCTTCCGTTTTTGCGGTTTTTACGCCAGCGATGACCGCAACCATCTTCTTATCAAGGGAGGCTTCGTTTTCCTGCTCAGTCACCAGGCCTTTTAAGACAGCAAGACGTTTAGTGCTGAAAAATGCCTTCCGGCGTTGGATATGCTCACGTAGGCCAAGCCGCGGAATGCCTAACGTATTCAACGTGATGGCGGCGAAGTCGGCATGGAATTCCGTACTGTAAAGACGAATATCCAGCAGCCAGTCGAACTCTTTGGGAGGTACATCGTGGGGGAACCACAGCAAAAACTGCTGTTCTGGTTCATCGATTTCAATGCGCTTTTTAACCGCCAGCTGCGACTGGTCGGTCATATCGAGCAGCGTGACGTTCTCCAGTTCGAGGTTATCCAGCTCTTCGAGGAAACGCTTATCGGGATCGTGCCAGAAAACGATGCGATGTTCGGCGAATTTTGCTTTAAGGCCGGCAATAAATTCCTGATTTTGCAAGGTCACAATCCCATGTTGATTCTGTATATTCGAAGATGCCTGAACGCTTGGAAACCGTGTGCCGCGTTCTGACATAAAGCTGCATTTTATCATGAACTGGAAGTGACGGATGCCTGAATAAGGCTGGTTTCCCGTATCGAGATCACCACCGGGCTAAAGCCCGGTGGTGTGGGAAGGTATGCTATCTGACTTACATCACCTCAGGTGCACTGCCGGTAATGGCTTTCACATCCGCCAGCAGATCGCCAAACTTACCGTAGTTAACCTTAACGCCGTCGTCGAGATCAATACTGATTCTCATATCAGCATAGTGGCGTAAGCGATCGTCGAAGCTGCGCAGTTCGTTGAATTTCTTGCTCAGATTGTCGCGATCGCGCTTCAGACGGGTGGCTTCGCCGCCGGAGGCAGCATCGACCTGTTCGTTCAGGCGATCGATATTGGCCTGATAGCGCGCCAGCAGCGGCACCACATATTCGGTACGCATTCTCGCCAGCGTCGCGTCGTTGTAGCGATGCAGATAGACCAGACACTCAAACGCTTTCTCTTTACCGGAGCTGAACAGCCAGTAGATCGGGCGCTTTTTATACATCTTCATATGATCTTTCCAGAATTGGTTGGAAAGATAGCGACGGATGGTATCCAGTGCAGATTCGCCTTTTTTCGGCTTGATCGCGTATAAACAGAGACTTTCGGCGATAAAATCGAGGTTTTCCTGCAAGTGTTCTTCGCCCCAGACGGTGCGGACAAATTCTTTGACGCGAGAGGTTACGTCATCGTCAAACCACTCATCATCCATCAGCGGCAGGATGCCGTCATTGTCCGCAGGGAAGGTTTTGTATGCGCCTTCAGCGACCAGTTCGGCAAATCCTTTGTTACCTTCATGGGCGTAGACGAGTCCTTCACGATCGAGAGAGTAGCGGCCCATCATGCAACCGGTAATATAAGATATTAACTCTATAAGATTATCACATTGCGCTCGATTTAAATAATCGTCACTGCTTAACCCTCGTCCATATCTATAGGATGGATTTGAAAGCAATGTAATGTCATCGAATGAGACTTTTGGTGTGATTTCATTATCTAGTGAGTAAGTTGAAATAAATATTTCATTATTACGCATTTCTAGTAACATGCATTCTTTTATTTCGTTGGTTTCTTTATGTTTTTGTTTTAAATAAGATTCTTTTAATGACCCAACAAAGTCAGACATTGCTACTAGAGAGTTATGTTTATAACCCCATGAGTATTCTTGGTTATCCCAGTCACTTTTAGAAATCTCAATGAGTTTCTTTGATATTAATTCTACTTCTTTAATAAGGTTTGTATTTGGTTTAATTATGGGGGTTTTAGATATATCACCGATGTTGAAATTTAATGTCGGAGATAAAAATGACAAAAATGCTCTAGCAACTTTTGAATTCATAAATGCGAGAAGAAAATCATTCAAGTCTGAGAATGCCATTGGTCCCTTGCCTTCAAATACACCTATTTCATCGTGAAAGCGCATGGAGAAATTACCAGATGAAATATCATTCCAGGTTAGCCCAAACTGGAAATAATAGCTTTTATTTCTTATAACAGAACCGGAATAATTCTTAATATCAAACCCATCATTTTCCCAATTGATAACTTGTGTCTTATTTCCATACCATTTACGAAAGTCTCCACCTTTCGCTAATGGAAACCATTTTGTTACGGCGATTTTATCATTGTTCTTTTCTGTTTCACCTAGTAAACATTTTTCAATTGAAACTTCTTGCCATGATCTTATATAGAGGTCATTATTTCCGGTCGATAGTCCTTTTCTTGCTTCGGCAATTTCCCCAAAAGTAATCCCATAAGCAAATGCGAGACGAAAGTTTTTGCTTGCCCAATAAGCAATAGGAGAACCAGGGATTTTTTTAAATTCACTTTGTTTTGTTTTATAGTGCCAAGTTGAGTCTGGGTTTTTAATTGCTTCAATTGTTTTTATACTTTGATTAATAGCACCTTTAAAATCAGAAAGCCTTATGTAATTTCCAATGTAATCAGGAAGGTTAGATTTGTTTACACAAAATGTACAAATGGGAACAGTAGCGCCTTCGAAACCTGAGTATTCGAGTTGTATTAAAGAGGTTATTCCTCGATTGTTAATGATCTCTCCTCTCAAATGTTCGTAACTCGAAAGGAACATCCAGACGAAAGGAGTCATCAATCCAAGATTTCCATTATTTTTTGATAAGGTTAAATTATTTATTATAAAGGCTGAAAAAAGATCTTTGTCGTAATTTTTAAAATGTTCAGAAAGGAATTTTTTAATTGCCGATGTTTGATATAAATTTCCCATATACGGCGGGTTCGCCACTACCGCATCATACCGCTGTGCCAACATCCATGCCTGTTGAATATAGGGAATAAATGCCTTCGCCGCAGTCTTCTGCTGGAAATCCCCTTCCTGCTCCAGGCGATACAGCGCATCGAGAAACACCTTTAGCTCCGCTTCTTCTTCCTGCGGCACCTGAATTAGCGAGCCCAGCGTTTTGGCGTTCACAAACAGCTTCAGCGTGCGCATTAAGAGCTTATATTCCGCGCTGTCGGTATGGGCCAATACGGTATTTTCGGCAAACATATCTCCCATACTGCCGGTCTGGCTCTGCTGGTGGAAATTCAGCTGTTGCCACAGCTTGGCAATATCCAGATGCAGGCTTTCCTGCAGGGAGACAATATTCAGACGCACATCACGGGTGAATATCCGGCGGTCATCCTGGCGTGCCATCATTAATAAGGCAAAGCCAGAAAGTTGGGCAGCACGGTCGTCAATATCGAGACCAAAAATATTATTTTCCAGAATTAGCTGTGGAATATCGCGAGCACGGTAGCCGCGCTCTTCGTAGATATTTTTCAGCACATTATAGGCTTCAATCAAAATGTGCCCGGAGCCGCAGGCCGGGTCGAGCACCTTGATGCTTTCCGGTTCAATACTGGAAGGCGTAATAGCTGCCAGCTGCGCCTGCACTTCCGGCGTTTGTTCGGCTGGCTCAATGTAGTAGTCCATTTTGCCTTTCAGCGGCGAATCCGGGTAGGTCTGCAACCACTGGCGACCGACGGAGTTCTGCACCAGATACTGTACAATCCAGTTCGGGGTAAACAGCTGGGTGGCGGCAGGAATATCTTCGCTCTTTACCACCTTGCCAATAACGGCATCTTTTTTCTCAGAGATATAGAACTGATATAGCCAGCCGATAACCTCAACTTCTTGCCAGTCTTCTTCTGGAATACCGTCCACTAGACCGCGCAGAATAGAGTCAGTACGGGTCAGGTTATCCGGTAGCAGAAGTTCGGCTTCATCATCAACCACTTCAAACAGGAACGGCATCGCGCGGTGCAGGGCGTGACACTGCGCCAGCAGCAATTCACGGTAGATGGTTTCGTCCTGGTTGCCGGAGAGTTTCATATCGACCAGCTGCGCCTTTTTCTCCGGCAGCAGTGCTTCCGCCACTTCCGGCACATGGTCCAGCACTTCAAAGCCGGTCGGGTTATTCGGGTGCGAGAGCATATGGAAGCCGTGGTCAAGGTAGCCGTGGATTTCCATATAACGAATGGCACACAGGCGGTTAAACCAGGTGTAGGCACAGTGCTCAACCAGTACGTCAAAGCCCTGCTCGTGGGCGCGTTTTACCAGACGATCGCGGCGGGTGAGGGTGGATTTGGGGTGGTCGAACTGGCCATAGCGCACGGTTTCGCCGACGATCCCGGCATCTGCAATCTGCAGATTGCCTTTTTTATCGGCGGAAATCCCCAGCGTGGTTAGCTTCTGGATAACTGCATCACGAAACTGGTTACGGGCCTGTGGAGCATATTTTTTGATGTTATTGGTATTCATAGAAAATCCTACAAAGGGCAGCAGAGCGCTGCCCTGAAATGGGGGTTACTGAAGACGAATCCGGTCACCTGCCTCAATCGCGGCCAGCAGCTTAGAGCGAAGCTTATCAAGCGCTTTTTCCACCTGCTCGGCGGTTTCCAGCACTTCACTACCGGTGGCTTTGCGCATCTCACTGGCGACATTCACCAGATGCGTTTTTTTCGGTACCACCTGGATAACGGGTTTTTCATCTGCAACATAAGACTGCTGTGGTTCTGCGGCCTGTTTGGCCTCTTTAACGGCCCGTAACTGGGCTTCCTGCTTTTTACGTAGCTCGTCGATCCACTGATTTATTTTCTTCTCGGCATCCGTTTGCAGCGCCATTGTCTCTTGCTGTTCCGCCAGAATTTCCGGGATAGACTGGCTGACCTCGGCGCGCTTTCTGGCTTTTTGCATCGGCAGCAGAACGCTGTTTTGCAGCTCCGATGTGGCATGCGCTTCCTGCAAGCGTTGACGACTCTCTTCGATGCGGGCGTCAATACGTTCCAGGGCGTGCTGGCGGTGCTGTTCAACTAACTGATGGTTAACGTTCTGAACCTGTTCAATCAGCGGCGTGATACGATTGAGATGCTTGTAAGGCTCCGGCATCTGCCAGATGTTTTCCAGCTCACCTAACGCTTTTACCGCCACGGCGTCTTTTTCCAGCGCGCTGCGGTTGGATTTAAAGCTGCCATTCAGCGCCGCGCCCAGTTTTTGCCAGGTGGCGAACTGCTTGCGGTAGAAATCGACGAAGTCTTCGCGGTCTTCACTGAAATCCATCAGTTCATTGGCCAGGCTGGTGACCTTCTCAATCAGAGCAAAATCTTCTTTTTCACTCAGAATGGAATTCAGCAGGCGCAGGCCTGAATCAATCTCATCTTTACCAGGATTGTTTCCACCTTCCGCTTTCGCTTTGAAGACATTCAGCTCTTGTTTCCAGCCGTCGAAGACCTGACGAATATGTTCAACCAGGGCAGGCTCTTCACGTTCGCTAAACGGCTGTTGGGCAATATCCGCCATAAGTTGTGCGGCTTTGCGGATTTGCGATTCGTCGTGACGACGAATTTTGTGCAGACGCAGCTCGCTGTGGCGACGACTGTTACTGAACAGTTCCCACACCTGCTTACGCTCGATATTGTTATTCTGCTGGCTAAAGCTGAATTTGCCTTTGCGCGCCAGACGGGCAACCAGCAGCTTCACTTCTTCTTCTGGCCATCCATAAGGACGACGGGCAAAGTGGTTCAGAATATCGCGTAAATAGACCGGTTTATTGTACTCGATGTTCATACTGACCCAGGTTTCCACTTCCCGCATCGCCTCGGGATTAGATTCCTCCAGCTCGCCTAGATCCAGCTCTGTATCATTCTCAACCGTAAGTAGCGCATGGATTTCACGCGCGATATCGCCGTTGAACGGCTTCAGCATTTTTAGCTTGGCAAACGTGTTTTCAATCACGTAACGACAGGCTTCATCCACGATGCTGGACGGCGTCGAAGATTTCTTCGGTAAACGCTCGCCAATCGCCCAGACGTCTGCTTCGGCAATAAGCGACTCCAGCTGGACGCGCAGCATTTTTTCGCGAACGTTGTTCTCGCGGGCTTTTTCTGAAAGCAGGCTGGCCTGCTCCGGGCGTTGTCCGGCGTTGTCCTTGAGGAATTTTTCGGTCTGAACGACTAAATCAATGTCGGTCCAGGTGCGCCCCTCCTCAGGGAGGCGAATCAAAATACAGCCATCACCTTCCGAAGTATAAGGACGGCAGGCGGCATCGCTGTTATAGAACGTATAGGTCGGATCTTTTGGTGTGAGGATTTTCACCACCAGATCGTTAAGCATCGCGCCGTCCAACGGGTGCCCGTTAAGGAAGCGGCTGATATCAAAGTCCTGCTTATTCGCTGGATAGCGATATTTTCTGTTTTTCAGAATGTCATCAAAGATGATCGACGCCAGTTTTTTATTGATCGCTGAGAAATCGATTTCGACGTTGCGGATCTCGTTCTCGATCTCTTTTTCTTCGTTGGTCAGGAACACGTATTTGTCTTCAACACGTGCTATCAGCATTTCCCGTTCCAGTTTGTTCAGGCTTTTTTCAACGCGGCGGCGAAGCTCGACTTTATCGGTATCGATTTTATCTATCGAAAGGGTGACCAGATTATCGAGTGTACTTTTCAGAACATCGACATAGCGGATCAAGAATAGCGTTTTCAGTAAGTTGCCATCGAACTCATCAAGAATACCATTCTGGCAGGCCTGAGTAATGGTACGGCTGACGGCAGGCTCCAGGAAGCTTTCAATTGCGGCATAGAAACGCCAGAACGGAACCAGAGAATCCAGACCTCGCGGGGCGATCTGCTGTGCCGCAGTCTGGAACGCTTCTAACTGTGATCGTTCACCCATGGCTAACTGTTTACCGGCGGCACCTTTGGTCCGGATAGACTCAAAAACCTTCTGCAGAATCTGGTAGTGCCACGGGACAAACGGGTAGTTATCAATAAATTCTTCTTCACTGGTGTAGGGGCGCAAAGAAGCGGTGGTTGTAGGATCAAAGGCAAGCTGGTTACGCAGGATGTCGCCTTTTTCCTGCCAGACTTTCGCCAGCGCGGGTTTTGCAGCATCAGTTTTCACCAGCAAACGTTTTTGGATAACTTCGGATGTATTGGAGCTTGAAAGCTGCAAACGGGTAGAGAAACGGCCCTGAATTTTAGAGAAGTCTTGTCCATCGCGGCTGCTCATCCCACCAATGGCCGCATTGATATCCGCCTGGGAGGTAACAATAACCCATGCGCGTCCACCACAGATCACACCCAGGTTTTCAGTGATAGTCTGTAGCTTCAACATCATCTGCGTATTTTTACCGATGAACTGGCCGACCTCATCCACCATGAAGAGGATGTTTTTGCCGTTTTCATCCAGCCACTCTTTGACCCACTGGCAAAAATTATTGATATCTAATGGGAAGTTCTTATCCAGCTGTTCCACCCATTGACGCGAGGCGTCAACGCTTTGACCTGTGGCCTGGCTTAGAGCTTCTGCCATTTCATCGCTGATGAAATAGTAGGAATCGCGCTCTTTTTCCCAGCTTGAACCAGTGATAGTGGAAAATGCGGTCTTAAACGCGTCGTATTGGCCGCGTTTAGCCAGCTCACGCTCCAGATGAGCGATGTGCGGAAAATCAGCGCAGTAGCCAACCCGTTCGTTAAACACCTTCAGGAAGACTTTAAGGATGGCGTCTTCTTTGTCATCGACGTTAGCACGAGAATCAATATTGAACAGAATCACTTCCGTCGGATGATGGACCGCTTTGTTGATATCAGCGAGGAACAGAGCATCTTTGATTTTGTCTTCAAAGAAGGAGTATGCATTACGTTCTGTACCGTTATGGCTGACTTTGCGGTTAGACAATAGATACGACAGAATCTTGATAAAGTGTGATTTACCTGAGCCAAAGAACCCTGAAACCCATACGCCAATTTTGTTTTCCATGCGTATGCGCTCCGGACCGGTTGCCGGAACATAAGATTCGAAGAAATGGCGAAGATGTCCTTCCAGTTCCCGGGTGATGACGTATTCATCAAGCTCAATCCAGGCACTGGCATCGTCCGTCTGTTCGGCTTTCACAACGCCATTAATATTTCGGTCCAGACGTTTCTCAAAGATCTGTTCAATATTCATTGCTGTGCTCTTTAACGAGGATTCAATGTCGCCGCAGGCCCGCTTTCGGGTACCAGCCTGAAGGCGCGATAATAATTTCGGGAATCAATACCTGCCAGGGGGGAGAGATTGTGTCCGCTATAGGTTCCCGGATAAAACATCAACAGAGGGGTAAAACCCATCACGTCCTGCAAGGCGCTCATCAGCTCATGGCCACGAACCAGCGGCCAGGCATTACCCATGCCTGTCAGGATGACAAATTCTTGATTCTGAAGATCGACTTTTTTTGCTATGTAATCCGCGATCTTTTTCTGATTCAATAAGCCAACGAGTTGTTTTTTCAGCGCTTCGGTACCGACTTTCACTTCCTGCTGACAGACGCGCTCAAATAGCCCACGTTCGGTGAGCATGTCGATAATGATCTGAAAGATGTTGAGGTGCGTGAACTTGTGGTCCTTTTCCAGATTACGGAAAAGATACTTCAGGTGTTCACGTACCTGTAGCTCATTCTGAGCAGGATAATCAAAAATCCAGAACCCAATCTCATTACCTGAGCCGTTGTTTTTGAGAAAGCGCTCTTCGCTAATGCGGCTCTGAACCTGTGACAGGCGGTATTCAAGCACGGGATCGATCACCGTTGCCCCTCCAGAATAGAAACCAATTCTTGTTGCCCGAGGCGCTGCAAGGTTGCCTGGGTTTCTGGTAAAAGAAAGACTGACTGTAGATTGCGTCGGCGCGGCGTATCCAGATAACCCGCTTCAGCCAGCGCTTTGACCAGGTTGTTACCCATTTTTTTGATGGATGAATCTGAGTAACTGGTGAGTATGGGCTGCTGGCGAAGATGGCTGGTTACAAACTCATCCCAGCTATCCATAGGGAGCTTTTCTTTAAACTGTCTACGCAGGTCGTTTACCACTTCAGCCAGGAAGTCTTTAACAACCGGTGAATGGAGTACCAAGGCTACAAACAGCAATTGCTGACGCTCGCGTTCACTCCCATCCGCAATAAGTGACCACGCCGCTTTATCAAGTGTATTCAGGCGTAGTTTTATCGTTGTGGCATAGCGCTTCGCCGTATTGGCAGAGGAAGCTTGGAGAATGTTATGACCCACGATCTGCTCTTGCCAGGTTTGTTCATTGGGAGCGGTAAGCATGAGCTCAGCGATGATTCGACTTTCCCTGCTCATCAGCGGCCCGCCTAACAGGTCTCCAATCCAAATTTTGTCGGTCTTCATCGTTGTAACTACCCTCAGAAAGCTGCTATGTAACGCTCAAAAACAAAGGATGATTGTAATGGGGGATGGGAGAGGTTTCCATGGGAAAAGGCAATTTGTAGGGCGGAGTGCAAGCAGGCGCTCTGGCCTGCTTTGTGAGTATCGACTTGTCAGCCTGTTACGCATGACTTCTCTCGCTGGGCGCGATTGTTCGTTACCTATTAATTTAGACTGTGGAGCGTATTTTTTGCGAACGGTGAGGTCTGTGCTGAGATATTAGAACATCACTGATCAAAATAATCACTATCCAACTTTGGTACTTTAACCAGCGTCGAACTGACACCCACCTCATTATCCATCATCAGATGCACCAGTCGGTTACCGTCGATAAGCACCATGCCTTCCACCGATTGCGCATAGGCAACGGCATGTTTAGTAAAGCCAGACGTCGTGATGAATACCCCGCGTTTGGCCTTTTGTCCCACAAGTGCACCGTAGAAGGCATGTAACTCAGGGCGGCCTACGGTGTTCTGCCAGCGTTTGGCTTGCACATACACTTTTTCTAAGCCGAGCTTGTCTAAAGAAATTACGCCATCAATCCCCGCATCACCGCTGCCTCCGACACGCTTTAAATCATCGCGATGGCCGCCGTAGCCTAAACGGTGCAGCACATCCAGCACGATGACCTCGAAGCGGCCTGGGGATACTTGGCTCAGATTCTCCAGCAGTTCCGTTGCAACCGCATCGCGGATCTCTTTGATTGATTGTTCCAGGCGGTCGTCTGGGCTATTTGTTAACATCGCTTCGGTGAGAAGGGGTTTTGTAACCGGGTCCAAATCCACCGCATCACTATTTTGTTGAAGTTTGACGTTGGTATAAGCCAAAGCGAGATGTTCGACTTCTGCTGCAGTGAGCGGGTTTGGATGCTGCTTTAACCAGTCGATGCCTCTGGCGGTTAAGCACCATTTGCCTCTGGATAAGCTGTGCGAGAGCCCAGCACGTTTCAAACGATCGTGAGCCCAGCCGGTACGGTTCTTGTAAACCAATTGGCCGCTGGCGATGGTCTCTGCTCGTTGTTCTTCGTTTAGGTTAAGTATGTCTGCTGCTGCATCTTGCACATCCCGAGCAAGTGCGCCTTCGGGTTTGGTTGCCAAAAAGCGAAGCACTGGCTCGATGAATTGGTCGTAGGTAGGTACTGACATGCTGAGGTTCCCTGTTTTGCCTTATTATTCCTATGATACTGCACAAACTCGGTTTTGAAGTTGACAGGTAGCACGCTGTTGCAGGCAACTTTTAACCGATAGCGGCCTCTTTCAACTCCAACTTCACCATCAGCTGCTTATTCACCTCTTTCCCATCCACCCCGCTATGAATCCGCCGATGGCAAGTTGGGCAGATAGCACCCACCCACTGCGGGTGATCGGGGCCTTCGTCGGCCAAGCGTTTGGTGTGGTGAGGTTCGAGGTAGGGCTCGCCGTTCCTTTTCTTGAATGGGGCCGGCTGGTCGCAGGCTTCACAGATACCATTGGCGCGCTTGAGCACGTATTTCTTTACGTCTTCGCTGCGTTTGAACCAGGATTTCTTGCTGTCACTCTGGTGGCGCTGGCCCGATTGCTTTGAGGACTGCAGTGCCTTCTTGCGCAACTGTTCGAGCGTTTCTGTCTGCGTATCGGCTTCATCGGTGTCTGCTTCTTCAACCGCGTGCAGTGACGAGACTTTGAACAGGTTAAAGGTAATGCCTTGGCGCATGTTATTTTCGAAATCTAAGCACTGAATGTGATCCCAAGAGTCGCACTCAAACATGCCAAGATAGCGAACGCCTTTTTCTTTTTTGTTGTCTTCGAACAGGAAGATGTCTTTGCCGTCTTTTTTATGGTCGCGGATGGATTTATTACCCCGAATAAATTCCATAGGGCCTTTTTGGCCTTCACCCGTATAAGAGAAGCTGCCTTCGGCTGTCCATCCATCTTTATAGCCGTAGGTTTCGCCGCTTTCTCCGGTAAAGATAAAGATTACCGGGAATTCCCGTGGGGTCCAGATACCGCCTTGCAACTGCCCACCGTAGAGCTCGATAAGCGCTTTGCGTGTGTACAGTTTGCCTTCGGTTAAATAGTCAAAAGGATGCGGTGTTTCGACGATCTCAAAACCGAGTTCTTTGAGATATTGGATGGCTTTTTCTGTTCCGCTATCGGCGTTGATTCCTTTAAACGGATAGCCATGCTGCCCACTGTATGCTCTAGCGGCAATGCCGCGGATGTCGTACTTCTCGCCATTATAATGAAGGGTGTATTTTTTAAATCGTTTTATTTCATGTTGTTTTAAGAATTCATCTCGGCCAAGTTTTTTATATTCTTCGATGGCTTTTAAAACAGATTCTTTTGAAGATAACGCCTCTATTGCAGTTGCCAAAACCATTCCCTCACATTGCCGAGTAGACTCTGAGCAATGTGCTTGCTGACGAGAGCAGTATGCATCAATACCCAGCAGTTAACTCATCGATTTACCGAATGCGTTAACTATGCCAGGTAGGGGAGGAAATGCCTACCTTGATGAATGCTTTTGTTGTGATATGTCAGTCAGATCTATTGGAAATCCTGAGTGGGAAGGGCGACGAGTGCAGGCATCGTCCTGGTTGTCGATTACGTTAGCCGCAGGCGTCCATCTCCCGCAACGCCCGACCATACAGGTTACACAACGCAGGAACCAGATGCGCCGTGGCGTTGAGGTAACGATTCATCTGCTCCCAGTCTTCGGCATCCAGCTGTGGGGTCTTTTGCAGTAAATGGCCAAACAGCATCAGGCCGTGGCACAGACCTTCCGCCTGTTCGGCAGAGAGTGCGGCGAGGTCTAAGAGCTCTGAGGGATTGAAAGCGCTGAGATCGAGGTGGTTAAACAGTTGGCGATAGAGGGTAAGGGTGCTTGTGGTGTTTTCGGTGATGGCGACATTTTCCATGTGTCTTTATCCTTAGTGTGTAGTATGCGTACTACCACATGAGACGCTAAACCCATGGTGGTAGCCCAAGCGGAGTTAGCGTTACCGGACACGAAGGAAACCGGCGCTTCTTGCGAAGCCCCCACTTGGGCCACCATAATTCTGGATGTTTAAAGCCCCAACATTATATACATAATGCTGCCTTGTGTAAGTGTTCGGAACGCTAACTCCGGCTGCGGATTTTGCCGCAGCAGAAAAACTATAACGTTATCAGTAAAAGGAAAAAATAAGCTGTATGGAATTACAGTTTATTTACTTTTAGGATTGGAATGTACCTCGCAATTCGGCATATCATCTTTGCGTTGAACTATCAGTCATCCATTCATGGATAATATTTCCTCATTAAGATTTATAAATAATGGAATATGATGAAAGCTAATTTTTTGTTGGCCATTGCAGGATCGATATTGTTAAGCGCCTGCACCGGCGATCGTCTCGATCAGCACTATGCGCCGGATATCCCTATCACCGCCCATGCTAAAGCGAATGGCGATATTTGCATTTCTCCGTCACCAAAGGAAAACGAGAGGCAAGATACGCTCTATCTCAGTGGTGATGCTGATGAGAAATTGATTGAGGTGGCGAATCAGGATCTTAAAAAGGGTATTTGCGTTACCCAAGAAGATTATCCGTTTCAGGAAAATCATACCTACAGCATGAGGCTAAATTTTGTGCCGATTGAGAAGCGCAGAAACCTGCAGGATGTTTCCGGCAGGGCCTTTATTGCTCACTTCAAAGTGACAAAGCTCAATGGTGTTTACGAAATTGAAAATATCACACAGGGCAGCAGATAACGCAGAGACAAAATGAAACGGATCTTCCCCCTCGCATTCCCCTTCCTGCTCGCAGGCTGCCCGTCGATAGGCGATCGTATCCCCGTAGACTACCCCGCTACCGCTAACCTGCGTGGGGGCAAAGTATGCATCACCGTTCAGCCGCAGGGAGACGAAAAGCTCGCGGGCATCTCGATCTACCGATTGGATGAGGCGCAGAGTCGTACATTCAAATTTTTCGATCCGCTGAGGGATGTCGCCCCCAATCAGTGCGTCCCTGATGAGGGCTACGTATTTACGCCGGGGCAGCAATACCATTTCTCCGTGAAGCTGGTCTCCCAGAAGAAAGAACAGGCAGGTGAGTTCCCCTCTGCACGTGAATTTGTCGCCGAATTCGTTGTGCAGCAGGAAGGCAATCAACTTAGGTTGGAAGCCCTCCGCACCCCACGCTAACCCCTCCGCCCAAACCTACCCCAAATCCCCCCCATTGCTGGCGATCACTTTCTTATACCACCAGAACGATTTCTTGCGGGTGCGGGCGAGGGTGCCGTCGCCCTGGTCGTCGCGGTCGACGTAGACAAAGCCGTAGCGCTTGCTCATTTCGCCGGTCGAGGCGGCCACCAGGTCAATGCAGCCCCAGGTGGTATAACCCAGCACCGGCACGCCGTCGGCGATGGCGTCGGCCATGGCGCGGATGTGTTCGCGCAGGTAGCTGATGCGGTAGTCGTCCTCAATCTCGCCTGCTGCATTGAACTCGTCGTGCGCGCCCAGGCCGTTTTCCACCAGGAACAGCGGCTTTTGGTAGCGGTCATACATCATGTTCATGGTGATGCGCAGCCCCAGCGGATCGATGCCCCAGCCCCAGTCGCTGCGCGGCACGTGCGGGTTCGCCAGCGATTTCACCACGTTGGCGGCGCTGCTGTTGTTGTCGTTCATGTCGGCGGAGGCGCAGCGCGAGGCGTAGTAGCTGAAGGAGACGAAGTCGACGGTGTGCTTCAGGATGTCGGCGTCTTCCGGTTCCATGACGATGCTCACGCCTTTCTCGCGGAAGACGCGGGCGGCGTAGGAGGGGTAAGCGCCGCGCGCCTGCACGTCGATAAAGAACAGGTTCTCGCGGTCTTTCTCCAGCGCGGCCCACACGTCTTCCGGCTTGCTGGACCACGGGTAGAAGTTGCCGCCGGCCAGCATGCAGCCCACCTGGTTGGCGGGGTTCACTTCGTGGGCGATGCGCGTCGCCAGCGCGCTGGCCACCAGTTCGTGGTGCGCGGCCTGGTATTTCACCTGTTCGGGGTTTTCGTCCGCTTCAAACACCAGCCCCGCGCCGGAGAACGGGCTGTGCAGCAGGATGTTGATCTCGTTGAAGGTCAGCCAGTATTTCACCAGCCCGTCGAAGGCTTCGAAGCAGGTGCGGGCGTAGCAGGTAAAAAACTCCACCATCTTGCGGCTGCGCCAGGAGCCGTATTCGGTCACCAGGTGCATCGGCACGTCGAAATGGCACAGGGTCACCAGCGGTTCGATGCCGTATTGGCGGCACTCTTCGAACAGGCTGCGGTAGAAGGCGATGCCTTCTGCGTTGGGCGTCAGCTCGTCGCCGTTGGGGTAAATCCGGCTCCAGGCGATGGAGGTGCGGAACACGGTAAAGCCCATCTCCGCCATCAGCGCGATGTCGTCGCGGTAGCGGTGGTAGAAATCGATGGCGTCGTGGCTGGGGTAAAACTCGTCGTCGCGCAGGCTAAAGCGCTTCTCCTGCCCGAGTTTGACCGCCATGCGGTGCGGGCCGTGCGGGATCATATCGACGGTTGTCAGCCCTTTGCCGCCCTCGCGATAGCCGCCTTCCGCCTGGTTGGCGGCTAAAGCGCCGCCCCATAAAAATCCTGTTGGGAATGTTGAATCGGACATGCAATCCTCTGGTATCTCAATGCGTTGCGCCAGCGGCGTTCGCCGCCGGTGCGGTTTGGCCGGGCGCGGCGGCGTTTTCCGGCAGATCCTCGAAACCCAGCATTAGCGTGAGCGCGAACGACAGCACCACCGAGAGCGCCATCACCGCCACCACCCACACGATGCTCATCGGGTTGGCCGGATCGAAGAACTGCACGCTGGTGAACAGCCCGGGCGAGGCCATCGAATGGCTGGCCAACCCGCCGAGGCCGGCGACCGCGCCGCAGACGAAGCCGCTGATCAGGCTGGCGATCAGCGGCCGCTTCAGGCGCACCGCCACGCCGTACAGCGCCGGTTCGGAAATCCCCGCCACGATGGCGGAGGCGGCGGCCGCCAGCGCGGTCTGGCGCAGCTCGCGGTTCTTGGTTTTCAGCGCCACCGCCAGCGAAGCGCCGCCCAGCGACAGGTTGGCGCCGATCTCCGAAGGCATCACCATGCCCTCTTTGCCGGTCTCGGCGATGGTCTGGATGATGGTCGGGGTGAACACCCGGTGCATGCCGGTGATCACCAGCAGCGGCCAAATCGCCCCCATGATGGCCACGGAAAGCCAGCCCAGGTAGCCGTGCACGGTGTAAACCAGCGCAGAGATGCCGCTGCCGATCCAGATGCCGAGCGGCCCGATAAGCAGAATGGCGATCGGCGCGGCGATCAGCACGATCAGCATCGGCTTGAGGAAGTTCTTGGTCACCGCCGGGGTGATGCGATCCACCCCGCGTTCGATGTGCGACAGGATCCAGGTCATCACCAGCGCCGGGATCACCGTGTAGGTGTATTTCACCGCCGTCACCGGGATGAAGGCGAATTCCACCGCCTGGCCCTGCGCCGCCTTGGCCATCAGATCGATAAAGTTGGGATGCACCAGCACCCCAGCGATGGCGATCGCCAATGACATGTTGGTTTTGAACTTCAGCGCCGCCGAGGCGGCGACCATCACCGGCAGGAAGAAGAACGCGCCGTCGCCGATCACATTTAGGATGACGAGGGTCGAGGAGCCTTTCTCGAATACCCCGGCCATGTCCAGGATCATCGCCAGCAGCTTCACCATCGAGCCGCCGATGATGGCGGGGATCAGGGGTGACATGGTGCCCACCAGCGCGTCGAGAATGCCGGCGCCGATGCCCTTCAGGGTGAGCTTGCGTTTTACCGGGGCGGCGGGCATGCCGAGCGCCAGCACCGCCTGATAGGCTTTGGCCACCTCGTTGCCGATGATCACCTGGCACTGCTCGCCGCTGTGCACCACGCCCAGCACGCCGTTGATGGCCTTCAGCGCCGGCGTGTCGATCCGCGCTTTGTCTTTCACCACGAATCTCAGGCGGGTCATGCAGTGGGTCACGGCCTCGATATTGCCCGTGCCGCCCAGGGCGGCCACGATGGCGTGCGAGATCTCTGCGTAGTTCTTCGGCATGGCGTGTCGTCTCTCAGATAGCAATTCGGATAGCCCAAAGGCGAATATTTACTGCCTGGGCGATCCGTCGTTCCATCCGTATGAAACGCCCACAAGAAACCGGTTTCACAAAATCATGTATTGGTGTTTTGTAGTTGGCAAGAACTATGATTTTTGGCGTTTCGTTTTCGTGATCTGGATCGTCAGAGGTAAGTGCGCACCGACGCGCAGGGGCGCGAAAGCGTTCCAAACGCCGGGCGTCTTGGGTAGACTGCGCTGAACCCATGGATTTTGGCGGCGCACAGATGGCAACGATACTCGAGGTGGCGAAAAAGGCCGGCGTTTCAAAGGCGACGGTGTCGCGCGTTTTGTCCGGCAGCGGCTATGTCAGCGAGGAGAAACGCGCATTGGTGGATAAAGCCATCGCGGAAACCGGCTATCGGCCCAACCTGCTGGCGCGCAGCCTGGCGACCAACACCACCCAAACCCTCGGCCTGGTGGTCACCAACACCCTCTACAGCGGCAACTATTTCAGCGAACTGATGGCGCAGTCGGCGCGCATCATGGAGGCGAACGGCCGTCAACTGATCCTGGCGGACGGCAAGCACACCGCCGAAGAGGAGCGGGCCGCCATTCAGTTTTTGCTGGATCTGCGCTGCGACGGGGTGATCATCTATCCGCGTTTTCTGTCGATCGCGGAAATGGACGAGATCGTCTCCCAACACCGCCAGCCGATTCTGGTGATCAACCGGCGGCTGCGGCTGAACGACAGCTACTGCATCTTCAGCGATCAGCACGCCGCCGGCGCGGCGGCGGTGGCGCACCTGATCGCGCGCGGCCATCGCGACATCGCCTTTATCACCGGTTCGCTCGATTCCCCCACCGGGCTGGAGCGGCTTTCCGGCTACAAGTCCGCGCTGGCGCAGCAGGGCATTGCGGTTCATGAGGCGTTGATCGTCGAAGGAAAATGGCACGCGCAAAGCGGCGTGGCGGCGGTCGATGCGCTGCTGGCCGGCGGGCAGCCGTTCAGCGCCATCGTCGCCGGCAACGACGAAATGGCCATCGGCGCGATGAAGCGGCTGGCGGAGCGCGGCGTGGCGGTGCCGGAGGCGGTATCGGTCATCGGCTTCGACGACATCCCGCTGGCGCCCTATACCGTGCCGTCGCTGTCGAGCATGAAGATGCCGGTCACCGAGATGATCCAGGAGACCATCAACCGCCTGCTGTCGATGCTGGACGGCGGCGAGCTGAGCAAGCGCCCCAGCTTCCCGGCCAGCCTGATCGAGCGCGAGTCGGTGGCGGCGGGGCCGTACGAGCGAAGTTGAACTCGGCAATGCGTCCATGTGGTTTGTGAAGGCGTAGGTTGGCCGTACAAGCCGTTATCACCCGGCGCAGCGCCGCCACCCCATAGCCATGACTTTTCGCGACGGCGCGTCAGTCGCTCCCCTTACCACCCTGAGTAATAATCTGAAAGAGCGCCCCAAGGCTGCTCTTTCGGGCCGCTATACGTTATGTTATCCCCCGAAAGTTTGGCCGTTCCCACCCGCTTTTAGCGATTGAAAGCATCACGCTGTCTTCTGCGACGGCATGGCTTCCTGCGTTGCGTCGGTGAACGGTTTCAGTGGCAAACCTTGCGGCCCTGCGGATGAACGGCCTGAGCGTGTCGCCGTCCGGCGGCAATACCCGAGCGACCACCAGAGATTGGCGTCTGTGAGCCAAGGGCGGTAGCGTAGCCGTCCGGCGTTTCCGGCGGCGATACCCGAACACGACGGTTGCGTGCCGACCTAAAACCAACAGAGCTGCGATGCAGCTCTGTTGGTTTTAGGGGCTTGCTCGCGGCGGGATTGGGGGAATGCTGTGATTCGATGGTCGGCAGGGTGTTTACCCACGACAAGGCCTTTAGCCGTTTTATGCGCATGTAAAACAATGTGGCGATGAAATGACCACGGCGTATTTTAGAGGATTCTATGAAAATTATCGTTACCGGCGGCGCCGGGTTTATTGGCTCGGCCGTTGCCCGCCATATTATCAATGATACCGCTGATCACATTTTGGTGCTGGATAGCCTGACCTATGCCGGCAACCTCGAATCCCTGGCGCCGATCGCCGATAGCGATCGTTACACCTTCGAGCAGGTTGATATCTGCGACCGTCAGGCGTTGGATCGCGTGTTCGCCGCCTTCCAACCCGATGCGGTGATGCACCTGGCCGCCGAAAGCCACGTCGATCGTTCTATTGACGGCCCGGCCGCCTTTATCGAAACCAACATCGTCGGCACCTACACCTTACTGGAGGCGGCTCGCCAGTATTGGCACGCCCTGGACGCCGAGCGCAAGCAGGCGTTCCGCTTCCATCACATCTCCACCGACGAGGTGTATGGCGATCTGCACGGCACCGACGATCTGTTTACCGAAACCACGCCGTATGCGCCAAGCAGCCCGTATTCCGCCTCCAAAGCTGCCAGCGATCACCTGGTGCGCGCCTGGTTGCGCACCTACGGTTTACCGACCGTCGTCACCAACTGTTCGAACAACTACGGCCCTTACCATTTCCCGGAAAAGCTGATCCCGTTAACGATCCTGAACGCGTTGGAAGGCAAGCCGCTGCCGGTATACGGCAACGGCGCCCAGGTGCGCGACTGGCTGTACGTCGAGGACCACGCGCGAGCGCTGTATAAGGTGGTCACTGAAGGCGCGGTGGGCGAAACCTATAACATCGGCGGCCATAACGAGCGCAAAAATATCGAAGTGGTGCAAACCATTTGCGCGCTGTTGGATGAGTTGGTGCCGAACAAACCGGGCGACATCGCGCATTATGCGGATCTCATCACCTTTGTCACCGATCGTCCTGGGCACGATATGCGCTATGCGATCGACGCCGCCAAAATCGATGCGGAGTTGGGGTGGAAGCCGCAAGAGACCTTTGAAAGCGGCATTCGCAAAACCGTGGAATGGTATCTGGCGAACGAGACCTGGTGGCGCCGGGTGAAAGACGGTTCCTATGCCGGCGAACGTCTGGGTTTGACCCGTTAATCGATTTTTAAGGAAGAAGCATGAAAGGCATTGTTTTAGCGGGCGGTTCCGGCACGCGTCTCTATCCCATCACGCGCGGCGTTTCCAAGCAGCTGTTGCCGATTTACGATAAGCCGATGGTCTATTATCCGATCTCCGTGCTGATGCTGGCGGGGATCCGGGATATCCTGATCATCTCCACCCCGGAAGATATGCCCTCCTTCAAGCGCTTGCTGGGCGACGGCAGCCGTTTCGGCATCAATCTGAGTTATGAAATCCAGCCGAGCCCGGACGGCCTGGCGCAGGCCTTCCTCATTGGCGAAGCGTTCATCGGCGGCGACAGCTGCGCGCTGGTGCTCGGCGACAACATTCACTTCGGCCAGGGCTTCGGCAACAAGCTGGAGTCGGTGGTGAAGCGCAGCGAAGGGGCGACCGTCTTCGGCTATCAGGTGATGGATCCTGAACGTTTCGGCGTGGTGGAGTTCGACGATAACTTCCGCGCGTTGTCGCTGGAAGAAAAACCGGCCGTGCCGAAATCCAACTGGGCGGTCACCGGGCTTTATTTCTATGACCATCACGTGGTCGAAATGGCCAAGCAGGTGAAACCGTCGGCGCGCGGCGAGCTGGAAATCACCACTCTGAACCAGATGTATCTGGAGCGCGGCACGCTGAACGTCGAGCTGCTGGGGCGCGGTTTCGCCTGGCTGGATACCGGCACGCACGACAGTCTGATCGAAGCCTCTCAGTTTATACATACCATTGAGAAGCGTCAGGGCTTCAAGGTTGCTTGTCTGGAAGAGATCGCCTACCGAAAAGGCTGGTTGACGCGCGAGCAGCTGGCCGCCGAAGCCAAGCTGCTCGGCAAAACGCTGTATGGCCAGTATCTGTCGCAGCTGATCGCGGAAAAATAACCTCGGCCCGGCCCGTCGTGCTCCGAACATCCGGCGCGCGGCGGGGCGCTGGACGAACCTGCATATAGAGCGGATATGAGCACTGTACATATTTGTCCTCTGGATAAATTCATCCCTTCATTCATTGAATTTGTGAATGAGAAATTCGATCCCGATGAGCACACCTTTTGGGTTTACGGCGATAAGGCGCGTTTCGCTTTGCCGCAGGCGGACAACGTTCATTATCTCGGGGCGGATCTGTTTGGCAACGTCAAGCCGACCCTGAAGTTGATGAAGGCCATTCAACGCCACGACCGGGTGATTCTGCACAGCTTCCACGGCATCAAGATGGCGCTGCTGCTGCTGTTGACCCCCTGGGTCTTAAAGAAATGCTATTGGTTCATGTGGGGCGGCGATCTCTACCAATACCAAATCGGCAAGCGCAACTTCAAATGGCGCCTGACGGAGCTGCTTCGCCGCCCGGCCATCAAGCGTATGGGCAACTTTGTCACTTACATCAAGGGCGATTACGAGCTGGCTAAAAAGTGGTACGGCTGCGCCGGCCGGTGGCATGAGTGCCTGCTGTATACCAGCAACGTATACAAGAAAAACGTCATCGGCGAACGTGCGGCGGACGCGGACGATAAAACCACCATTTTGCTGGGTAATTCCGCCGATCCGACCAATAATCATTTTGCCGCATTCGACGTTTTGGAAACCTACAAAAACGAGAATATCGAACTGGTCGTGCCGCTCTCCTACGGCAATAAACGCTATGCGGCAGAAGTGGTGGCCGAAGGCACGCGGCGCTTTGGCGAGAAGTTTGTCCCCTTGACCGACTTTATGCCTTTCCAGCACTACCTGGCGCTGCTGGGGAAAGTGGATATCGCGGTGTTCAATCACCATCGCCAGCAGGCGATGGGCAACACCATTTCCCTGCTGGGGCTGAAAAAAACGGTGTTCTTGAATCCGGGCACCACGCAGTGGGATTTCTTTCAGGAAAAGGGTATCCAGGTATTGGATCTTCAAACGTTTTCGCTACGCAGCTTGAGCGCGGCGGAAAAGCATGACAACGAGCAAAAAATCGAAGCCTATTTCTCCGCTGAGAACCTGACCGCGCAGTTAAAGGCCGTCTTTACTTCCTGATGCCGCACGGCTCACCGCCTCGGCATGCATTCAGAATCGACAACAAGGGATAACATGATACCGTTCAACAAACCACCGGTAACCGGCAACGAAATTCAATATATCAATGCGGCGTTGGAGAATGGGAAACTGTCGGGCGATGGCCCGTTCGGCAAACAGTGCCAGCAATGGTTTGAAAACAAGCTGGGGTGCAAACACGCGCTGTTGACCCCGTCTTGCACCGCCGCGCTGGAGATCGCCGCGCTGCTGGTCGATATCCAGCCGGGCGACGAAGTTATCATGCCAAGTTACACCTTCGTCAGCACCGCCAACGCCTTCGTGTTGCGCGGCGCAAAAATCAAATTCGTCGATATCCATCCTGAAACCATGAATATGGATGCAGCGCTGGTGGCTGCGGCGATCACCGATAAAACCAAAGCCATCGTGCCCGTGCATTATGCCGGCGTCTCCTGCGATATGGATGCGATCATGCGCCTGGCCGACCAACATAACCTGCTGGTGGTTGAAGACGCCGCGCAGGGCGTCATGAGCAAATACAAAGGCGATTTCGTCGGCGTTAAAGGCCATCTGGCGGCTTTCAGCTTCCATGAAACCAAAAACTACACCAGCGGCGGTGAAGGCGGCGCGTTGGTGATCAATGACGAACGCTTTATCAAACGCGCCGAAATTCTGCGTGAGAAGGGCACCGATCGCAGCCAGTTCCTGCGCGGCCAGGTGGACAAGTATACCTGGGTCGATTTCGGCAGCAGCTTCCTGCCGGGTGAACTGCAGTCGGCTTGCCTGTGGGGGCAGTTGGAACTGGCTGATGAGATCAACGATAACCGCCTGGCGACCTGGCACAAGTACTATGCGAGCTTTGCGCCGCTGGCGGAGAAAGGGCTGCTGACGTTGCCGACCATCCCGGCGGACTGCGAGCATAATGCGCATATGTTCTATGTGAAGCTGAAGGATATCGAGCAAAGAACGCAGTTCATCGCTCACCTGAAGGCCTGTGGCGTCATGGCGGTGTTCCATTATATTCCGCTGCACTCGGCGCCGGCGGGCAAGGTCTTCGGCACCTTCATCGGCGAAGACAACTACACTACCCGCGAAAGCGAGAGACTGGTTCGCTTGCCGCTGTACTACAAAATGAGCGATGCCGATCTGAATAAAGTCATTGAAAGCGTAGTGAGGTTCTTTGAGTGAACGCCCGCAAGATCCTGGCGTTCGCTATCGGGCCGATCGGTAATGCCGCGCTGGGATTGTTGACCCTGCCGGTGATCACCTGGCTGTTTTCGGCGGACGACGTAGGCCGAATCAGCATGCTGAACGTGGCCGTGTCTTTCTGCGTGCTGTTTTTCAGTTTGGGGCTCGATCAGGCTTACGTTCGGGAATACCATGGCGAATCCGATCGCGGGCAGCTGTTGAAGAACGTTGCTTTCCCCGGTTTGCTGATGATCGTCATCATCAGCGCCGTGTTCCTGCTGTTCCCCGGCAGTTTGTCCACGTTGCTGTTCGAACAGAAAGACACGGCGATAAGCTGGCTTGTCATGCTGATTCTGTTGGCTTCGTTCATCAACCGTTTTCTGTCCCTGATACTCAGGATGCAGGAGAAGGGGATGGCGTTTTCGCTCAGCCAACTGATGCCCAAGCTGATGACGCTGATCGTTATCGGCCTGTGCTATGTCCTGTTCACCCAGCATACGCTGATGCAGCTGGTGGTGGCGAACGCCGTCGGTTTTATCGCGGTGTCGCTGATGCTGATGTGGTCTTCCCGGGCGGATTGGATCGCCGCGCTGCGCAGTTCGCTGGACGCCGGCAAACTGAAAGCGATGCTCAAGTTCGGCTATCCGCTGATTTTGGGCGGGCTGGCGTTTTGGGGGCTAACCACCATCGATCGGATGTTCGTGCGAGCCTATTCCGGCTTTGAACAGTTGGCTATCTTCTCGGTGGCGGTCAGCTTCGCCGGCGTGGCGAGCATTCTGCAAAGCGTATTTTCTACCGTTTGGGCGCCGATGGTCTACAAGCTGGCGGAATCCAACGAGGGCGGCGAGCAGCAGATGATCAACAAGGTCACGCAGTGCATGCTGATTGCCGTGGTTTGCCTGTTCAGTCTGGGGGGGCTATTTTCCTGGCTGGTTGACTTTGTCTTGCCCGCTAACTACGTGAATGTGAAATACATTCTGGTTGCGAGCCTGGGTTTCCCTTTGCTGTTCACGCTGTCGGAAACGACGGCGGTCGGCATCGGCCTGAGCAGAAAGACCGGTTACACCATGCTGGCTTCCTTGATCGCGTTGATTATCAACGTGGCGGCCAACGCACTGCTGGTGCCTCGTTTCGGCGCCGGTGGCGCGGCGGTCAGCACCTGCTTGGCCTTCTGGGCATTCTTGATCCTGAGAACGGAGTTCTCGATTATCAGTTGGAAGACCATGCCGCGTTTTGAAATGTATTTCTTCACTTTCCTGTGTCTGGCGGGGGCGTCGGCTTCCGCGCTGGCGGGCGAGAAAATGAAATACGAGCTGTTTGTCTATTGGGGCGTCCTGCTGGCCGTTGTGCTGGTGAGGAACCTGCGGTTCCTTAAATCGTTCGCCAAAAGATAACGTTTTCGGTCAGGCAACCCGTTGCGGGTTGCCGCCGTTTTGACTTCCCCCATCCAGCGCTATCCGATGGCGTTCACTTCTCCTGGCTCAACGCAGCCGCTCCCGAATCTCCTCCTCCGGCAAATCCACACCGATAAACACCAGCGTGCTCTTGCGCTCTTCCTCAGGCAGCCATTCTCGATCCCAGTCGGCGTTATACAGCCGCTGCACGCCCTGGAACAGCAGGCGGCGCGGCTCGTCTTCGATAGACAGAATGCCTTTGTAGCGCAGCAGGTTGTCGGCGTATTCCAGCAGCAGGCCTTCCATCACGTCGGAGATTTGCATCAGCGGCAGCGGGCGTTCCAGCGTCACGACAATTGAGCGGATGTCGCTCTGCGGCTGCGGGATGCGGCGGAACAGCGGGGTGGCTGGCGTCAGGTTCAGCTTGTCGTTCAGCGTGAAGCCTTCGATGTCGAACAGCACGCTCAGATCGATGTCGCCGTGCGTGACCTTGTAGACCGGCGCGCGGGCGTTCATCCGCTGCAGCCGCTGGATCAGCGCCTCGCAGTCCGGCGCTACGTCGGTTTTGGTCAACAGGAGGCGGTCGGCGTAGCCCACCTGCGCCTGGGCGATGCTGAACTGGCTCAGCTGCTGCTCGGCATGCGCCGCGTCCACCAGGGTGATGATGCCGTCCAGCAGGAAGCGCTCGCACAGGATCTCGTGCGAGAAAAAGGTCTGGGTAATCGGGCCGGGATCGGCCATGCCGGTGCATTCGATGATCAGCCGATCGAACGCCAGCTGGCCGCTGTCGACGCCGTCAAGCAAATCCAGCAGCGCGTCCGCCAGTTCGTTGGACTTGCTGCAGCAGATGCAGCCGTTGCTCAGGGTGGTAATGCGGCTGGCGCGATCGCCGATCAGCGCGTCGTCGATCGGCACTTCGCCGAACTCGTTCTCGATGACCGCGATTTTATAGCCGTGGTCGGCGTTCAGGATGTGGCGCAGCAGGGTGGTTTTGCCGGCGCCCAAAAAGCCGGTCAGGATGGTGACTGCAATGGGTTTCATACGGATCCTTGTGACTGCGGGTTAACAGCAGCGCATGCCGCCTTTGCCGTCGCCGCCGTAGCGCGCTTGCTGGCGCTCGCGGAAAAATTCTTTATAGGTCATCACCGGCTTGTCCGGGTGGT
>Ga0308158_10000942_pt1 | contig 36194 bp, 28 predicted proteins | sample PhyBR2_FD_201038 | JGI IMG/M metagenome (GOLD analysis project Ga0308158, IMG submission 201038) | Phyllosphere microbial communities from UC Gill Tract Community Farm, Albany, California, United States - DLSLB.R2 | ecosystem: Host-associated > Plants > Phyllosphere > Unclassified | place: USA... | reverse complement strand
ATTTCTTTTTTGTGAACATTTGATAATTTAAGTAATCAAAGACCGAAGTCTTTGGCACCTTCATCAAACGCCCACACTTATCGACTGTTAATTTTTAAAGAACTTTATTCGGTGCATCTTGCTGTTAGTAGCGAATCGTTTTGTTCGCTGCAGCAGAGAAGAGAGATTATGCTGTGTTTCCGAAATCTCGTCAACTCTTTCTTTTCGCTTCGTCTCAGATTTCTCTGTAGACCTTTCTCTCGTAACCACTTGATTACGTTAACAATTTCGGTCAGTGCCGAAGCGGAGGCGAACTATAACAAACCTCGCCCGGGTTCCGCAAGCCCCCTCACAAAAGAATCTGCGCGACACACCATTCGTTCGTCGGTCAGCGCGCGAGCAGGATTTCAGCTCTCAAGGTATATTCTTCGGCTAAATAATATAAGACTAACTTTTATGCTCTGCATGAACCACTTTGAGGAACGAATGAAGCATCCTGTCCTGCGCCGCACCACGATCGCCGCCCTTTGCGCCTGCTCGCCACTCGCTGCCATTGCCGACGACATCCGCAATCCGATGAACGTGGTGGTCGTCAGCGGCACCCGCGCGGAACACACCAGCTTCGACCTGCCTGCCGCGATCGATGTCGTCGATGCGGCCCAGATCGGCGCGGCGCAGTTGCGCGTGAATGCGTCCGAAGCACTGGCCTCCGTGCCAGGCATCGTCGTGCGCAATCGCGAGAACTACGCGCAAGACCTGCAGATCTCGTCGCGTGGCTTCGGCACGCGTTCCGCCTTTGGCGTGCGCGGTGTGCGCCTCGTGGCCGATGGCATCCCGGCCACCATGCCGGACGGCCAGGGCCAGGCCGCGACCTTCAACCTCGATCTTGCCGAGCGCATCGAAGTGCTGCGCGGCCCCTTCTCCGCGCTGTATGGCAATCACTCGGGCGGCGTGGTCCAGCTGTTCACGCGCGAGCCGACCGACAAGCCAACGGTCGAAGCCTCCTTCACCGGCGGCAGCTACGGCCAGCGCAAGCTCGATACGAATGCGTCGGGCCGCAGTGGCGGCATAGGCTACTTGATCGATGCGTCGCGTTTCGAGACCGATGGCTATCGCGATCACAGTGCTGCCACGCGCGATCAGGCGTATGCCAAGCTGGTGGTCGAGCCGACATCGACCAGCCGCCTGGTGATCACAGCCAGTGGCCTGCGCCAGGACGATACGCAGGATCCGCTCGGCGTGACGTGGGATACCTTCCGACGCGATCCACGCGCGGGTGAGATCGACACCACCGATACGCAATCGCCGAAACGCACGCTCGCCGAGCGCTACGACACGCGCAAGAGCATCAACCACAAGCAGTTCGGGGCAACGTTCGAGCAACGCTTCGGCCAGGATCGCCTGCAGGTCACAGCCTACGGCGGCAATCGTCGCGTGATCCAGTACCAGTCGTTCTCGCGCGGCTTCCAGGCGCCGCCGACACACTCGGGCGGCGTCATCGATTTCGACCGCGACTTCTACGGCATTGACGCCAACTGGCGTGCGGTGCGCACCGTCGCCGGCGGCACGCTGCGTACCACGGCCGGCCTTGAAATGGCGGAGTCCAAGGATGCGCGCCAGGGTTTCGAGAATTTCATCGGTAATACCTTCGGCGTGAAAGGCAATCTGCGGCGCGACGAACAGAACGACGTCACCAGTATCGATCCGTATGTGCAAGTCGAATGGGAACGCGATCAGTGGGTGCTCACAGGCGGCCTGCGTCACAGCCGCGTGGACTTCGACGTCGAAGACCGCTATCTCTCCAACGGCAACGACAGCGGCGGCACCGACTTCCGTCACACGACGCCACTGGTCGGTGTGCTCTACAAGATTTCGCCGACGCTGAACGTGTATGCCAGCGCGGCGCGCGGCTTCGAGACCCCGACGATGAACGAGTCGTTCTATTCAGGTACGGGCGGTGGCTTCAACTTCGCACTGCAACCGGCAATCGGCACGCACCTCGAAGTCGGCGCCAAGGCGATGGTGGCCAGCGGTGTGCGCGTGAACGCCGCCCTATTCCAGGTCAAGACCAAGGATGAACTGGTGGTCGACGCATCAGCGGGCGGCCGCACCAGCTATCGCAACGCAAGCGCGACGCTGCGCCAGGGCGGTGAGCTGTCGGTCGACGCTGAACTGGGTGCAGGCTGGAATGCGCGCCTCGCCATGAGCATGCTGCATGCAATCTACGACGAGGGCTTCGGCGCCGTGCCAAAGGGCAGCCGCCTGCCAGGCGTGCCCAAGTCGAGCTTCTACGGTGAATTGGGCTGGAAGGAAGCGGCGGGTCGTTACGGCGCGGCGCTCGAGACGGTCGCCAACAGCAGGGTGTATGCGGAAGACACCAACACCGCGCAGACGGCACCCGGCTATGCGGTCGTCAATGCCCGCATACAGGCGAGCCAGCAATTTGGCGGCTGGCGCCTGCGCCAGTTCGCGCGCCTGAACAACCTGTTCGACCGCGACTATGTCGGCTCGGTGATCGTGGGCGACGCGAACCGCCGCTATTACGAAGCGGCGCCCGGTCGTAACTGGCTGCTGGGCGTCAGCGCACAGTATCAGTTTTAGTCAGATCCACCGCAGCCGGGGCCGGGGCCGGGGCCGTAACCGGCGGCTCCTGTCCCGGCAGCGCGACATCCGGATACAGGCGCGCCAGCGTGGCCGTCACCGCCGGCACCAGGACAGCCTCCACCAGTCTGGTGGCTGCGCCCAGGTCCGGCGCGGCGCGCACGGACTGCCACAGGCGTGCGCCATCGACGCCGCGTGCGGCCAGCGCGCTTTCGGCTTCCGCCTGCCAGAACGGCGGCGCCTCGCTTTCGACGTAGTTGCCGCGTCCGCGCCCGAAGTGCGCCACTGCCAGATAGCGCAGGATCGCGCTCACCAGCATCTGCTGCAGGAAGGGATCGGCGAACTTCACGTTTGCCTGGTTGCGATCGGTCCCCTGATTGAAGCCCCATGCGGCGCCGGCAGCGGTGATGCCGCCTGCGATCGCGCCCAATAAAGCACCGGCGCCCATCGTCAGCCCGCCCGCCATCAAATCAGCCGACAGGCCAGTGGTTGCACCCGCCACTACCGCGCCCAGCAATCCGGCCTGCGCCTTGTCCACGGGTGCGTTGACCGCGAAGTTGTCGCGCACGCGCGCATTGACAGCAACGGCCTGGCCCGGATCGATGCGGTACAGGGACAACATGCGCGCCGTCGCGTGATTGATGCCGTCGTTCAGGCGCTGCACGAGCGCTGCCATTGCCAGCTCCTGGCGGCGCACTTCATCCTTGCCGATGCCGACCGCTTTCAGGGCGCTGCGCAGCATGCCCGGTCGTTGTTCATCCAGCGCCTCGGTGTCACGCGCAGCAGCTGCAATCTGTTCGGCGCTCATGTGCAAGGCACTTGCATAGCGCTCGCGATTGCGCGCCGCCCAGGCAGACAGCAGGCGCGCGTACGCTGGCTGCTTGTCGGCTGCAATCAGGTGCGTGACCGATTCGTAGAACACGTGTTCATGCACCCAGCAGCGCGCGAATGCATCGAGCGGCAGCACTTCCCTGACCACCGAGTACTGGGCCAGGTGCTGTTTCCAGCGCTGCGGCTCGGCCTGTTCTTCTCTCGCTGGACGCGGTGGCCCCATCTGGTTGAGCAGCACGACGACGGGTTTGCCGAGCCACTCGAGGATATTCATCTCGGACGGCAGATAGCCCGCATCCTGCGGCGACTCGGACGAATTCACCAGATACAGCACGACGTCTGCTTCTTCACGCGCGGCGCGCAGCGCCTGCTGGCTGAGGAAGAACGGCCGGTCGCGATAGCGGTCGAAGACCTCGCGCAGGAACCAGCCGATCGGATTGCCGGCCATGGCCAGCCGTTTGTGCAGGCGCACCGAATCACCGAAACCCGGCGTGTCCCACAACACGAGCGAGTCGCCACCCGGTGTGGACATCAGCGGATACCCCTGCGAAATCTGGGTCACGTGCGCAGCGTCGCGGATTTCGCCGACATCCATCCCGACCAGCGTGCGGGCGAGCGTCGTCTTGCCGTTGTTGGTGTGCGAGACCAGGGCAAACTGGATCTTGGCCGGCTGGTTCATCGCAGCTCCGGCAGGCTCAAGCCCGCGCCCAGTTCAAGCGGATGCTTGCCGGGTTCGAGCAGGTTGACGACGTGAGCGGACGTGCCATGGAAACTGCAGAACTGGCGCCACAGAGAATGACGCTCCGCGGCGCGTTCGGTGCCGACCTGGTCACCGATACGCTCGAGCAGTGGTGACTCGTCGAGCAGCACGGCGACACCGCGCGGCACGTGCTTGACCAGGTAGTCGAGCAGCGCGCCGTGGTTTTCTTTCTCCGGCGTCGCAGCTAAGCTGAACAGCACGGTGGTGACCGTAATGCCGGCTTCATTGAGCATCGTCTCGCGCAGCGCATCTTTCGGCTCGACGCCATATGCGACTGCCGGCAGCAGCTGGACCCTCGCCTGCCCGCCCAGCGACGCGGCGGCAATCGCCCACAGGCCGCGGTCGCGCGGCTCATCGAGCGTGTAGGTGTACGGAATCACGCGCAGCACGGCCGGCGCGCTGGTGCCGATGCTGTCGGCCAGCTTGCGGTAGTACGGCTGGTCGAGGTCAAGCGGGAAGTGGCGTGACAGATGGCGCGCGCGCAGGCCGGCAACAATGGCGAGCAGCACGCGTGGCAGGATCACCAGCAGCAGCAACGTCGCGCCATACAGATGCACCCAGCGTTCGCCAACCGGGAGGCCGGCGCTGCCACCGAAGCGCAGCTGTTCGATCTCGGCCAGCGTGAAGCCTTGCAGGAACGGGAACACGGCCAGCGCCGGCGTGAAGAGCCACGACAGCAGCGTGTGCACCTGCTGGGCGTCGAGGAACGTGCTTTCCCATCCGGTGACGTATTGGGTGAGCAGGCCACGGGCATATAGCGACGCGACCGCGCCGAGCGCAAAGCCGGCAGCTGCGAGATGCACCGTGCGGCTCAGGCGCGCACGTGTGAGCGGTTCGCTCAGCACGGCCCAATCGGCCAGGAAATGGGCAACACCTTCGGCCAGTGCAGTGGGCAGCTTGCGTGGCGCAACGGCCTTGCCGACGCTCAGGCGACGCAGCAGGGGCGCCCCGCTCTTCTTCCTGCGCGCGGCAGGCACGACTGCCCATACCAACAGGCCCAGGTACACCAGCAAATTCCAGGCAATGATGATCAAGAGGGGTGCCGATAACAGGTCGACCCGGTGCGGATCGGCGATGCGGTCAAGCGCGGCGCCAAGCACGAAGGCGATGAACGGCAGCGCGAACCAGATACCACGCATGCCGGGGGCGCGGCGCTGGAACGCGCCGAAGGCCGGCGTGCGTTCGCCGAGGCGCTTGAGGATCTGCTCGGCGCGCTGCTGCAGGAAGTGTTCCTGATTGACGGCAGTGTGACTGTCGGCCGCCTGCCAGGCGGCCAGTTCACGTGCGCTGCGGGTGGCGTACTTGCGATCGTCGTCGCTCAGTACCGTGTGGCCAACGTCGGCGTGCTCGATTGCGCGCGCCAACACGACATTGCGTGCGACCTGTTCATTCATGCTGTTCCCGTGATTGAAATGACAATGCTGATGGAAGCATTGTGCACCAGATTCACGGGTATTGGCGGTGGGCTGCCGCACCGTGGCGGCCATGCGGATGACAAAAACCAGGCAGCGCCGGGGCCGGGCCGATCAACTTTCCGCGGTTAAACCCCGTGTTCCAGATGGCGCCGCGATCACCTTTTGCACGTACCCGGTACCGAAGCCCGTCTCGAAATCGCCGCTCTGATAACACGAGATGGCCGCTTTCAGCGCTGGCACCGGGCTACGGAAGCGCTGCAAGGCACGGGTATAGCATTCGGTCAGGATCTGCCCGCTCACGGCGATGCTCCGGCACGGATCGAACGCCGCTTCGATCGTCAGGCCGTAGCGGGCGAAGTTGGTCGAGTGGATTTGCGCGATGCCTGCATCAAAGTCATATCCCTGCGCGCGCAGGTAGTGCGCCCATGCGACCGCCTCGTCAAGCGTCTTGGGCTGGCCGCTGAGCGACGCGATCTGTTTGCGCAGCACCACCTTGCCGTCGACGGTTGAGCGGGTCCGGCGAATCAGCCGAAAGCCGATCGCGTGCGGCCGGCGCGCACTCTCGACCGACACGATGCGATGCATGGTGTCGATCGCGACGTTCGCCGGGGTGCACTGATACAGCAGCGCGGAGAAATCGAGCACGCTCTCAGCCCGGCGTGCAGCCGCGCATCATCCTCGTATTCTTCGCTTCGGTCGTGAAGCTCCAAGTCTTGTCGATGGCCGTTGGGCCGCTGGTGCCGACGAAACGGGCGGTGTACTTCGTGCCCAGTTTCAGCGGGCGATACGGAATGATGTAGGCAGTATTGTGGCGCGCCTGTATCGGGTTCGCATCGATCTGCGGGGTCGACAGCTGCACGCTGATGGGCGCGCCACTGAGGGATTCCACCAGCGTGAAGGCGCTCACAGTCAGCGCGAGTGAGGTGTGGACCTGAAACGAGACAGGGTAGCCCGCGCAGGCACCTTTGTTCACCGGAATCGGATCGGGCGTTTCACCGGAGAATGCGAAATTCACCTCGACGGCATCGGGCACCGGCCACATGCCGAACCAGTTGGTCGCGGGCAGTTGGGCCGGAACGCCATCGCGCGTTCCGTAATTAACGACAAACATATGATTGACGCCACCCTCACCCGGGAAACGACCGGACGCATCTGCCAGACCGACGTCGCGTGTGCTGTCCAGGAGGCCAAACCGGTGATACGGAGCCGCCAGCAGACCGTCGATCGCGAAAACTCCCGGATCGCTTTTCACGCCATCGACCTCAATCGCGATGCTCAGTGCCTCGCCCGCGGGGCCGGCGTAGTAGCCGGCGAACGCCATGCGCTGGGTGACCCCTTCGCCCGTAAAGCCGGGCTTGATCTTGTCTTCCTGGTGAGCGGCGTTGGCGAAGTCGCCGACGCCCCAGTGATACAGCATGTATTTCGCGTGGTTCTGGGCCGCGACATCGATCTTCTCGTGTTGAGCGCGCAGGCCGATACCGTAGGCCTGGCGCGCCGCATTGAGCGTCATGAAGGCGGACAGCGTCGTCGAGCCGGCCTGATAGCTTGGCGCCGGGACGCTCGTTTGCAGGGCGGTCTGCGCCACGGGTTCCGGCGTCGGGGCTGGTGTCGGCGCCGGATTCGAGCCGACCGGCGCGCCCGGGTTGCTGCTGCCCGCACTGCCTCCGCCACCACCGCCACACGCCGCCAACATCAGCGTGGATAACAACGACACTGCAAAAATCCGCTTCTTCATGACGATCCCTTATTAATATAAACTGCTGATTGCCTCTTCCCGCGATGCGGCAAGGGAATTTTTTAATAACCCGGCGGGCACTTCGCCGGTGTTCGTCCCGGGCAGTACCCCTCATACGTACCCGTGCTTCCTTCGAGACGCTCCCCCACGCTGCATTGCGCATCGTCGTTGTAGAACTCGACACCCCAATACATCGTCGGCTCGATGCAGTCGCCGCCGCCGCCGTTGTATTCGGCCCGCGTGTAGCAATATCTGTTGATTACCTCGCCGGCACGGGGGCAGCCAGGAAAGGAGCTGCATGCCGGGAAGTTCGTTGCACCGTTGGCGCACGTCGGAGGCGTGCAGGTCGGGTAGTCCGAAGCCCCGTTCTGGCACTTCGGCGGCGTGCAGGCCGGATAGTCCGAGGCCCCGTTCTGACACCGTGGCGGCGTGCAGGTCGGATAGTCCGAAGCGCCATTCGTGCATTTGACAGGATCGGGATCTGTCACTGGTGGATTGGTAACAACGGTTCCGCCGTCCCCGTTGCCGCCCGTACCTCCACCGCCGCCGTTGTCGACCGGCGTCGGCGTTGGCGTCGGCTCCGGCACCACCGGCGGCGGCGGCGGCGGTGGAATCGCTTCGCAGGTATTGCTGGTGGTGCTCCAGCCGCCATACGTCACGCTGCCGTCCATCCAGGTGTACTTGGCGCGGCGCTGATTGATCTGCCCGGTATAGCCGCTCCCGCAACCCACCGTTTTCGAGGTCGATGTCTGGCAGTTGGTCGGATTGCCGAGCGCGTCATGATTGACCGTGCCGCTGCACGGCGGATCGTCCGCCACACAGTGAGCAATCCCGCTCCCGATCAGGGTCCAGTGCTGCCCCGGCTGACAGTCGCTCGGCATGGGCCGTGCCTGGCACGCCCCCGGATTGATGGCGCAGTTGTCCTGGGCGTCGGCGCTTCCAGCCGCCAGCGCCAGCGCCAGCAGGAATGCAAATAGCAGATGTTTCAAGCGTGATCTCCGTTCAGGAAGAAGAGTAATGACACTGGACGTGGAAAATCGAAGAGATCGAATACGGATTGGCCGAGACATCCTTCGTGTTCTTGTCCTTCATATGGATGACGATCTGCCAGCCGCTGCCCGCGTCCTTGGCCTCCAGGTACATGCTTTGCAGCGGCGGCGCGATCGCCACATCGACGGCGGTCTGGGTCATCTCGAACGAGTAGGCGGCGGTGCCGCCCGCTTCGCACACCGGCTTGGGCACCAGGTCGCCATCCTTCACCAGCACCTTCGCTACCGTGCTCCAGTTCGACAACGACTGGATCGTCGTCACCCAGCGCGTGCCCCGGCAGATCAGCTGCTGGCCGGTCGTGGCCGTCGCAACCGCGCCGGGCAGCTCGCACGCATCGCCGAGATTGAGCGGTGCGTTGTAGGTGGCCGACCCATACCCGCCGATCGCATGCAGCACGCCGGGAACCGCGCCCAACCGGTTGGTCCGGCTCCATCCGCCAGCGCCGGTCACCAGGCCCGGCGTCGCGATTTCCGAATACCCGCCATCCGCGCCGATCGCCCTGACTGCAGCGTTGAGCGCCACACCATCGATGGCATCCGGGTTGGACCGGGCCGTCATCGCCGCAGTGGGAATGACGGTGCTGCGCAGATTGCACGGCCCGGGAATCGTGCACGCCGGCGGCTGCGTCTCGATCACGATCTCCCACTCGCCACCGTTCGCGGGCCGGCCCGGCACCGCGTGCAGGAAGCCCAGCGCGGCCAGTTCTTCCAGCGTCGGCTTCAGGGCCACCAGCACGGTCGTGACCTTGTCCGTCACCGGCTTGTTCGCCACGATGGCAGGGCCGAAGGTGATCAGGTAGTTGTCGAGCGCCTGCTTGATGTTCCGGGCCTGGCCGCCCACTGCCGTGCCGAGCGTATCGGAGGCCTGGCGCAGCTGATAGCCGGCCAGTGCCGCCTGCACCAGCGCGATCATGATCAACAGCCCGACCATGTGCAGCGAGGTGATGCCCGCCTGCCGCGCGTAACGGCTGAACGTCAACCTATGCCCCGTCGTCATCCCGACCCGCTCACGCCTTGACGGTCCAGTGGATCGTGTTGGCGCCCGCCACGCATGCATCGTTGATCGCGGTATCGTCGATCATCTGGATGATGGTGTTCTTGACCGCCACGCTGCCGACCTCGATGCGTGCCCACTGGTCCCACTGGTACGAAATCTGTTTGATGCAGACTGCGTCCGGCACCAGCGAACTGCTCAGGCGAAGTCCATTGCTGACGCCGCTGCTGACGTTGACGATCGAGAAGGTGTACGCCCCACCCCACCCGTTCGAGACGACCGACGCGGCGCCGGTCCCGTTGCAGCGGTTGGCCGAAAACACCTGCTGGCGGCAGCCGATATCAAGCGTGAAGCCGGTAAACGTGGTGTTGTGCTTGTTGGCGTAGTCGATCAGGCTGGCCCGGATTTCACTCAGTTCGGCCATGTCATTGTTGGCCTTTTGTCCCTCGATGTATTTGGTGACGTTGCTGCCGCCGATGAGCAGCAGTGCCCCGACGGCCAGCACGACGATCACCAGCAAAGTGCTGATGCCCTGCTGGCGCGCCAGCGTCATGCCCGCGTGGCGGTGCGCAAATCGATGAGTGGTCTTGGTCATACGTGAGTTTTCCGGTCGAAGTGATGTGTGTGTGCGAAGCGGCTGGCAGGTGATCCCTGCTCTTTAACGAACCCGTTGCGCCATTGCCCCGTAGGCATCCGAGGCTTCTTGTGTCGCGATGAGCTGCACCGCGGCCGAGTAAAGAAAAAATCCAATGAAAAAAACGCTCGCCACGATGCTGACGCGCTCGGCGTAGCGTTTCGCGATCCGCACCATCGCCGTAAGCGATTTGTCGCCCACGTGCTCGATCGTCTTGTCCAGGTCGCGATTGCGCTTGGCGTCTTCCAGGCGGTCCATGACCGGGCGCGAGATCAGGCCGGTGTCGAACGCGCCCAATGCGTTCTCGCCCATTTGCGGGATGCGCACGACCACCCGGTTCAGGTGCCAGCGCAGGTAGGGCGTGGAGCGGACCCGGATCGCATCGCACGCATGCGTGATGGTGAACTTGCTGCGAATCAGGCCCGCCAGCGTGGTCAGGAGAATGTTCGACTGCTCTTCGCGGTACGCCGCCCACGGAAAGACACGGTCGACGATCTGCCGGCTACGACCGGTCCAGCGCGGCAGTGTGTAGATGTAGGCGCTCAGCACAGGCCCCAGGATGCCGATCACGGGCCAGTTCTTCGCGAACCACAGATCGAAGGCGATCGAGGGCAAGGCCCAGGAAGGCCAGAATTCAATGGGAATCGCCGCCATCATGTCGGGCCATACCATGATGCCCAGCACGCATGCGGTGACGCAGACGTTGAAGAACCAGTACAGCGGCTGGAAGGCGGCCGCCAGGGAATTCGCCTTCATTTCTTCCAGCGTCTGCTTGATGCGCAGGGCGTGGCGCAGCGCATCGACCAGCTCGCCCTGCTGCTCACCGCCCCAGATCACCATGCGTTCTTCGAACGGCGCCAGATGCAGCAGGGTTTCCGAGAACGGCCGGCCTTCGGCATTCATCTTGTAGGCGATGGAAGTGTGGGCGATGGCAAGCCAGCGGTTGCGGCGCATGTCGCGCCGGGCCCAGGCGCCGAACAGGGCGGACAGCGTCTCGGTGCGCTTGGCGCCGCTCTTTTCCAGCTCCTCGATCATCTTTTCGTAGATGTCCTCGCGCGCCTGCATGAAGGCATTGCGCACGCGGTACTTGCGGTAGGCGTGAAACAGGATCGTCATGCCGCACGCTCGGCGTTCAGGCGCACGACATTGGCGATGTCGATGACGTCGACCTCGTCGAACTGCTTGCCGAACACCTCGGCCAGCGCCAGCGGACTGACCAACCCCATGGCAACGTGGTACAGCGCGTTCTCGTACGAGGTCTTGCCCTGCATGTCGGCGCAGTCAAAGGCCGCGCGCCGCGTCTTGCGCCAGGCGCGCGTGGCGCCCACGCGATCGCGCTGGAGCAGGCACGCCAGGAATTCGGCCGACGGCCGCGTGATGATCTCGGCCGCCACGATGCGCCCGGTCTCGCCGTCGCCGCGCATGCCCTCGGGCGTGCAATGTTCGCAGCCGGTGCCGCTGGCGCAAAACATCCTGGCCGTATTGAGCTGCCACTTGGTACGCAACGCTGACAACTGCTCGTCGGCCAGCGCGTCGTGCGCCGGCACCTTGCAGTGGCCACACAGCGTGGGCACTAGGTACTGCGACATCGACAGCACGAAGTTCTCTTCGTCTGCCAGCACGTCCGGGTCGATCCCGATCCGCTCGTTCATCAGGCGAAACAGCTGGCCGATCGCGCTATTGCCGTGCATGGTCACGGCCAGCAAGTGGCCGGTCATCACCGCATCGGTGGCCAGCGAAGCGCTCGTGCGGTCGCGGATTTCGTTGACCACGATGATGTCCGGGTCCATCCGCATCTGCGTCATGAACGCCGAATCGAACTGCAGCTTGACCTTGTCGGGCGAATCGTCGGTATTGCGCTGGATCGAATGGTGGGCCACACCGGGAATGCGCGCCTCGTTCGGATCGTCGACCGTGTAGATTTCCTTGAGCTCGCGCCCGGGGATCGCCATGATCATGCGCTGCAGCGTGGTGGTCTTGCCGGCGCCGGTCGAGCCGCCCACCAGCACGAATCCCTTTTCCTTTTCCAGCGCCGGCAAGATCTGATCCCGGATCTGGTCGTCCGTGAAGCCCGAATCCTGCAGCGTGTGCCTGGCGATGGCGTTCGAGTCGCCATCGCTGACGCGGATCGAAATCTTGCATCCGCCCGTCACCGGCTGCGTCGTCAGGCGCCCGTGAATCATGGTCGTGCCATCAAAGAAGCGGGTGATCGTGTTGATCGGCCGGTCGATCGTCCAGTCCGAGTTGGAGTTGGTGCCGCGGATGGACAGCGCCTGGTAACCCGCCGCCAGCGCCGAGCGCAGGACATCGGTATCGAACACGCGCCAATGGCGCGACCTGCCATCAATACGGACCTTGACCGTGCTACGCGCGTCCACATCGAGCAGAATGTGCAGGTCGGAGCCGCCCAGGTTGTAGGCGCCGCTGAGCAGATCCTTGAACAGCTGGACGTTGGCCTCGTCGGTGGCGCCGCGCATGCCCGGCGTCTGCAGCTTGCGGGCGGCGCTGGTGCGCACCGCGGCGATGACGTCGCGGGTGGCGGTCTTTTCGGCCTCGACCGACAGCCCGCGCGCCGTCAGCGTCGACAGCAGGGAGTTGTGCGCGCCGCTGCCGTAATGCTCGGGCGTGCCGAGCACCATCACCGTGAGAAACTCCAGATCGAGCACGATGCAGTGCGCCGGATCGGACACGACATCGCCGATGACGCCGCGCCAGGCGGGCAGCGCGGTTTCGCTGGTGATCTCGGTGTCGATCGCCTGTAGCAGCATCAGCGGCGCGTCCGGATGGTCCGGCACCGGCACATCGTTCCGGATGCCGATCTGGTGCGCGCGCCGGATTCGCACGACCGCAGGCCCGGCGTCGACAGGCCGTGCGCGGCGCGGCAGCCATGACTGGAACGTCCTGGACAGCATCTTATTGAGCATGGTGGGCGCCCTGGTTCGTGAGCGGCAGGGTCAGGCGGCGCGCAGGTCGGTTCGCGCCTTGCTCCCGGGACAGTTCGACATGGCGCGCCCCGACCGTCATTACGGTCCAGCCGCTGGCCGTGACCTGGCCGGCCGCAAAGCGGCCCGCCCTGCCGCCATCGGACAATTCGACATAGCGCGTGCCGTCCGGCGCCTTGACGATGACGAGCACTTCCGGCACGACGTCTGGCGCCGGCTCGGGCTTGACGCTCTTCGGGACGGCATTGGCGGCAGCAGCAGGACCTGGCGCGCCCGACAGGATCGAGGTCGACGGAACAATCGCCATGCCGGGCGGCATCGCACCGGCCGCCCCGATGCGCACCGCTGGCGCTGCCGGCATGCTTTGCTCTGCGATCTTCTTGTCGCGGGCCATATCGCTCAGTTCTCCGATCGTGGCCGGCGCCGCGGCGCCCGTCGCGACCAGGGGCGCCCATGCCAGCAGAGCGACCAGGGCCGCCTTATTTGCGTTCATAGATCAACCCGTTCGCATCGAACTTCAGTTCATTGTTCTGGTTGACCAGCAAGGTGATGGCATCGACCGTCACACTGTCGGGCAAATTGGCATCGCCCTTTTCGGGCGCCACATCGAATCCTTCGGACAGATACCAGTCGGTCTTTTCGATCGACCAGGCCGTGGCCCAGGTGGCGTCCGGGAACGATGCCGCCGACTCTTCGTCCAGGCCGGGCACCAGCCCCACGATGCGCGAGGCGGCAATCAGCTCGGGACGAAAACCGACGATCCAGTACGACTGCCACTGGCTAAATTGCCGGAGCAGGAAGTCGCGCCCCTGCGGCCAGGCATCGCGCGCCGGCATCGCCGCGCTCGACAGCGTGAACGGCAGGCGGTGCTTGACCTCTTCGCCACTGCGCGCGAACGTGACCGCCGTCCAGTCGCGCGGCGCGGCCTCGGCGAAACCGCGGTTGGTGCCCAGCTTCGATGCATTGAGCCAGGTGGCGGTACACGCCGCGGTCGCGGCCAGGCACTCTATCTTGTGCAGGCTCCAGCCCTCGAACTTCAGGGGAAAACTGTGCAGCCTCTCGCGCAGCTCGGCAAATACCCGGTTGGCACGCAGGACCGGCCGGGCGAGAATCTCGTCGACGGCGGCGCTGTACATCGCGGGAATATTGCGCATCGCCTTGGCGCGCCGCTCGCGCTCCAGGTCGGCCTGCCTGGCGTCATCCCAGCGCACATAGCCCCAGCCGATGGTGGCCAGCGCCGCTGTGACGGCCAGCAGCGCCAGCACCCGCCCCTGCACGCCAGGCTCGAGCGCCTTCACCGGCACCGGCGAATTCGCCCGCGCCGGCAGAAAATCGGCCCAGCTCAACGCTTGCGCGAGCTTGCCGAACCCGTACGAAGTACCCGCCGTGGAGTACGTCGCCTTGGCTTTCTTGCAGCGCTCCTGGAACGCCGCATGCTGCTTGTGATAACCGGCCATGTCGACGTAGTCATCGATGACGATATTGCCGTTCAGCAGACCGACGACCACCATTTCGCTGGCCGCGCGCGCGCCGGCCTGGCTGACGGCCAGCTCGGGCGCAGCGTCCGTACCCGGCTCTTCCATGACCACCCAGACGGTCTGGCCGAGCAGCTTCGGGTGCCGCGCCATCTGCGCCGCACCCGACACGGTCCGCACTTTCGGGACCGGCGTGAAATCCTCGCGCGACACGCCCAGGTAATCGTTGCCGGCGCGCTTGAACGACGCCTGCCACCGGTTTCCCTGCGCGAGCAGTTCGGCCAGCTTCACGCTGCGCGACTGGAACGGGTCCAGCACCAGCCAGTGAAAGCCGAATGCCAGCGCGAGAGAATCAGTCACTTGAAGGCGCTTGGACATATCACAGCGTCCGCACGTAGGGTGTGACCAGCATGATCTGCATCTCGCGCATCTTGTCGCCGGACCCGCTCACGCCGAGCAAGCCCGTTTTGCGCGAATGCGAGAAGCTGCTGCGGTTCGAATTGACCAGCATCAGCGTCTCACCCGCTTTGATGGCCACCGTCGGCGACTTCGTATCGACTTTCGTGTTCGGCAGCTGGATCTGCTGGAAGGTGTCGCCCGAACCGGTGCCGGCGGTGCCGAACGGGCCGCGCTTTTCGCTCTGGTCGAGCGTCATGTCGAGCCATACGGTGCCGTCGTCGTAGGCGGTCGGCGTCATCGACAGGAAAAAGCCGGTCGTGATCGTCCCCGGCTTAAGGCCCGGAATGCCCGAGCCACCGCCGCCCAGCACACCGCCGGAAGCCGGCATGGTTTCCGCCAGATAGGTATCGTTCTCGAACTGCGCGACCGGGATGGTGCGGCGATTCATGGTCGGGTACGACTCGGTTTCGTCGGACACGATCGTCCCGAGCTGGCTGATGGCCTGCAGCACGCCTTCGGTGCCTTTCCAGCGCGATTGCGCATCCAGGATCTTGTAGCCGAAGCCGCCGGCGTCGCCGCCCACGAGCGAACTGGGCGACGTCAGATTCAGGGCGAAGTCGCTGGCGCCACCGGTCATCAGGCGGTTGTAGGCGGCCTGGAAGTTGGCGCCGGCCGAACTCGTATCGTCATAGCGCACGCGCATGATCCGCAGCGTCAGCGTGATCTGGCGGTTGTGCACTTCGTTGGCGCGCCGCACGATGCGCTCGGCCTCTTCCACCTCGTCGCGCGCGCCGCGCACGATGATGCTGTTAGAGCTGACGTCGACCGCGACCATCGTGTTCGGCGCGGCTGCCTTGATCGCATTTTCCAGCGACACCCACGGCGAGAAGTTCCCGCTCGACCTGAACTGCGTGGCCGACGAATAGGAGCCCGATTCGCTGGCGCCCGAACCACTCCCGCCCGCGCCCGAGCGCGCACCGGTGGATGCCTGGGTCCCCTTCCGCAAGTCGGTCGTCACGAAGTTGTCGCCGGAATGCAGTTTGACTTCCAGCACCTTGGCGACGAAGCGGTAGAAATAAAAACCCTTGTTGGCGTCGAACTCCCAGTTGATACCCAGGTGCGCGCTGATGATCTCCAGATAATCCTTGAGCTGACCGTCGAAGTCGGTCGGCAGGCTTGCATCGCCATCCGGCACGCTTGCCGACAGCAAGTTGCTGGCCATCGTCGCATCCGCGCCAGCCGCCGCTGCGGTCACCCCCGCTTCGGCGCCCTTCGGGCTGCGGGCATAGACGTCGGGATTTATGCGCACCGGGTACTTGGTCAGCTTCTGGATATTCTTGGCCGCCGTGGCCAGGTTCACCCGGCGCGCCAGTTGAAAACCCAGCTCATTGATTGCCGGCGGCAGGCCGGCGTTATTCACGATGGCGGTCGAGCGCGAGCCTACGTAGATGGCCGCAACGCGCCGGTACAGCGAATTTTTCTGAGGCTGGGTTTTCGGCAGCTGCTTCTGGATTTCCTGCTCGATTTCGAGCTTGAGCACTTCCGCCTTTGTATTGACTTCATGATGCGTGACCGCGCAGCCGGTGCTCAAACCCGCAGCAAGGACGATCGCCAATAGCGATGGACGCCGGCTCACGAGCGCTCCTCCAGCGCGCATTTCTCGTCGCGGTGCACGACCAGCACGACACGGTTATCGTATTCGCAGGCGCGCAGCGGATACGTGGAGTCGCTCAGGCTATTCATCAGCTGGTGCATGACTTCGCTGATCGAGCCGCTGTAATCGCCTTCGACCGGCACCGGGAAATCCTTGGCGGCTTCGTAGGCCAATTGCATGTTCACGTCCTTGAACCAGCGCTGCATGGCCAAGCGGACGGTGACGTCGGAATACTTGAGGCGGTAGGTGCGTTGCTGACGGGCGGGATCGCTTGCCGCCGATGTTGGGGCTGGGGCTGGGGCTGGGGCTGGGGCTGGTGCTAGTGCTGGGGCTGGGGATGGGGATGGGGCTGGGGATGGGGCTGGTTTGCGTGGGCTGGTATGCGGAATCGGTGCTGCAGCGGTTCGGGCGCAATCCTGCGCATTGCCGCCGCCAAGGGGTTCTAATTGCCCGGTTTGTTTGTTCTGGACGCAAATGGTGGCAGCGCCAGCCTCAGCCAACCAACAAACACTCAAAGATAACGCGGCGATTCCGCGAATGACGGCGCGCATGGAGTCAGAAACCGATCGCGCGGTGCATGCGCCGCGCGATGTGATATCGAGGGAAAAGCGAAACGGCAACGGTGGCCAGATTATCGGGGCGATACAGCAGAAACGAGATCATGCGCTTGCGTCCATTCATGAGCCACCGCTGCGAATCAGCAGTGTTTCCTCAACAGTAGCTATATTGCACTAAGGAAACCAACCGAAAGATCACAAATTTTCACTACCAGGAGAATATCAGTGAAATGGTGCTTTGCTACAACAAATTTATTCGTGGTGGGTTGATTCGTAGCGAGAAATGGGTGGACTTGGGGTATCTGTAGAGACTACGCGTTCAAGAACAAGAACGAAGCATGAGGCATGATGTATTTCCCCGTCATGGCGTCTGCTCCAACACTCCCTCAACCAGCCCTGTGGCGATAGCAAATCGATGCTAAGGTACTCAGAACCAACTTCTTTCGAATTTGTTATTGCGTATAATTGCTTGAGAATTTTCATCCAAGGTAACAGGGTCGCCCTTAATATTTATGAATGAGTTATTCTCGATGAGCACGTCAACAGCGCCATCCTGAACAAGAATACAATGCGCCATTGTTGCCGGAAAATTCGATCTAATTAAAAATATGAATTTCTGCGAATTAAAACCAGACGGTATCAGATGTATTTTTTCGTAGAATTACATCAGAGCCATCGGTTGCGGTAACGGTGTCTCCTTTAACATTGACGAATGTATTATTTTCGATCAAAACATTGGTGGCGCCGTCTCGAACAAGAATGCAATAAGTCTTGCTCTCATCGCCATCGCCGTAGTCGACACGGATACGATTATTGCGTATGACCGAATGAGAACCGTCTCGAAGCACGATAGCTGCTCTAGGATACGACGATCGATTCTGAGGTTTTTTTAAGCGAATTTCACAGTTTTCTATCAGAACATTGTTGCCCGCAAGGAAAACCACTGCCATATCCGAAGATTCGATAATACAGTTTCGAATAATGGTATTGGTTCCTTCTGCCGTTAGTGCCACATCATTTGAAAAAACCTTCAAATCCTCAAAGCGATAGTTATTCTCCTTGTACTTTACCGAAAGTAACTTTCCGCCTCCGTCGTCTGGCCTTCCGATATTACGCTTATTTCTACCTCGCCAGAACTCGACAAAATCAATAGCATTGCCAAAGTGATTTCCATGGGTTAGATCTATGGTTCCGTTACGCAATACCACATTTCGATTATCAAGCGATGCGGGACGGGAAAGTGTTTTCGCAGCACCAACATTATCGGCTGCATACAATGTAACTCCAGCCATAGCAACATCTGTAGCTATCACGTGGCCACGAAAGTCCAATTCAACCATGCCACAGAATATTGGAATCATGGAGCCGCCTCCTGTCTCCTTGTGCTTCCGCCCCTCGCTGTCAAAGTACGTTGCGCGTTGAATATGATCTTGAGTTAAAAAATATTTTCCTGGCCTCTTAATTCGAAACCTTTTGCTTTCAGGATAATTAATTGGGTCACTAACGAGCAACGGCACCAGTGCCGGCGCGTTTTCACCGGCATGCGACACTCGGCCTGGAGAAAAAAAAACGGTAGTCCACAACAATTTCAAAAACAATTTTCTGTTCATTTTCTCTCCTTTGGCAAATTTGCTGCTGGATAGTCTTCTAACTTTAGCTTTTCGAAAAGATCTGAACGGTTGTCATTGGCGTTGTCAATATTATAACCATCAGTGCCAGCATTTTTCCCAGGCGACCATACAATTCTCTCGTCATATCCCAAAGTAATCAAGGCTTGATTCAATATGTCAATCTTTGCATCCATTCCGACCTTCTCACCTTCTGATGCCGCATCTTCACCAGCACAGGTTTTTTCATCTTTAGCTGAATCCTCGTCGACTTGACACGAATTAAAGTCCAGCAATGCCTGCATTGCATCCATAATCGGCGTCACCTTCCCGCCCTGCTCTGGAAAATTATCATAGTTTCTTGCTTTTAAGTAATCGACAATCTGATTATAAACGGCAAGCTCCATATGCAATGTACGGGATTCATTATTAACCCAATCATCTTGAATATGAACATAAGGAAAATTTAGGTCCAAATGCGGCCTAATACTCTTATGATTATATGTGTAATCAGGATGGCTTATATAAATTCCGTGACCAATTCCGGCATTCGTACCAAACGGCTTGTTTCCAGGGTCCCTATGGGCATATGTGTCTTGGAATGCATGCAGGAATTCCCCCATGAACTGCAACGAGGTTGCATTCGGATTGCAATTTTTTGATTCGAAATCTAGCGCATATCCAAGGAGAGAAGCTAATTGTGGACTTTTCGAAATAGGATCATCTAGACCTATGTCGGTGTTAAATTTAGCAGATTCTCCAGGTTCTTGTGTCCAAAGAACGAAATGATATTTCGCAAGATTTTCTTGGTTCCAAAATGGGCTTTTCAGCTTCTCAAACAAATTCTTATCTTCGAGAGGCTTTGTTTCTCGATTATCATCAATGTACTGAGTGGCCAATGCCATCACGCGTGCATCTTCCGCCCCCATCCCGGCCACAATTCCCAGAAAATACGTCATATAGTAGTGCACATCACTCTGATAAAGCCCCAGCGGATCGATCTTGGTCAGTGGATTCGATGACGCATATTCATAGGGATTCATCCCGCCCATCAACCCGATTGGGTCAGCCGTGAGATATCTGCCGATGGTTGGATCATAATCTCGATAATAGTTCTGATGAAGACCGGTTTCCGCATCATGGACTTGACCAGGAAGGCGCAGTTTCATCTCGAAGGCTGGCTTGCCAGCCGATACGGCAGCGAATCGCACGTTGATTTTGCCGAAGGGTTCCGAATCGCCCTGCCATACCACTGTCGCGTTCCCGTCAGTGACCACCTGCGGCACTCCAAGATGGTCGGCATGAATCGCATACACGGTCGCTTGCTGTTGCGGCAGCAAACTGCCCAAGGTGCGGATCACTTCCCATACGCTCATCACTTCGGAACGCCGCGCCGCTGTCGAGATCTTTGCGACAGGTTTGCCTTGGATGTAGACATAATGCGTCGTGATCGCACCGGTTTCGTCTGCCTCGGCGACCAGTCGCTGGGCCTCATACAGGCTGTAGGTCGTGGTGGCCGTTCCCTGCCGGTAAACGGATTTGGCGATGCGCTCACCGGCATTGTTGTAGGTGTAGCTTGCCAGCAGCCGTGAGTCGGTGCCGTACACGGCAATCGGTCGCCGGGCGTTGTTATAAACGATGCGCTGGTCGTCAACCATTCCCCTGATCGCGGCATCCCGGTGTTTGGACAACGCCAGATTGACCAGCGGCGCACCTGTCGGATGATACAACCAGGCCCGCGCGAGATGCGCTTGCTGCGGCGGACTATTGCGCTCCCGCGTGAAGGATGTACTCAGTCTGTTGGTACCGGCTTGATAGTGCTGGTTTCGCGTCGTGCCGAAGCTTGTTTCGGCAACGCGGTTGCTGTTCCGGTCATAGCTAAAGCGCGTTGCAATAGCGTCGTCGATCTGGACCTTGACCAATCTGTCCATGCTGTCGTATCCATACTGTTCGTGCCGCCCGGCGGCGCGTGGCTGCGCACCTGGCACGGCATGGTGCCGCTGGATCGACACGATGCGGTCTGCCTGGTCGTACGTGTTCGCCTGACGGTATACCAAGGTGCTCGCTGACGGATCAGGACTTCCAGTCCAGCTCCTGACTTGCCGCCACCACCGCGCAAAAATGCCCTGCGCCGGAGCCGCCATCAGCGTTTTTGCTTCAACATCCACAATGCGGCCTCTGCTGTCGGATGCGATACGCTGGCCAATGCCATTGCCATTGATATATCCGGTCATGCCGCCGGCCAGGCTCTGTTCGATATCGGTGACAACGACCTGGTCGTCGAACAGAACCTCCATCAGATGTCCTGGCCTTCCCTTTGCGGGGCCTCCCTGGCCCGGCGCATAGCGATAGCGCAGACAGTGCCCATCAGGTAGCACGTGCTCTATCAAGCGGCCGGCAGCATCGAATTGACGCGCTGTCATGAAGGTCAACCCTGTAGCGTCGGCAGGCTTAGGTGATTTTGTCTTTAGCTCGCCCAACGCTGGCGTCTGGACGCGGGCAATCCAACGCTCATCGCGCACTCGCTGGCCGAGCGCATCGTACTGGTTCAAGATCCGCTCCATCGCTCGATGCGGGTTGCCATTCGTAGTACTGGTCATGCCGACCATGAGCGCGCCCTGGTAGGTGTAGCGCACCAGATCGGTGTGCTTGTCCGCGCCGAGCGCGATCAAGCGCCCCGCATGGTCGTAGCGGTAACGCGTGGTGATTCCCGATTCATCGACGCGTGCCGTCACACGGCCGGCGGCATCGTGCACATACAACATCAGACCGCGATCCGGACTGGCCTCGACGACCTTTCTGCCGAAATCGTCATAACGCCGCTCGGTACGCACATTGTTTGCATCTGTAATTGCAGCAGGCCGGCCGTGACCGTCGTACCCGAGCCTGATTGTCGATGCGTCTGGGGTGCCCGCAGCCTGCGTACGCGTGATCAGCAAGCCGTTCTCGTCGTAGGAAAAACGCGTCGCGATCCCGAGACCATTGGTCAGCTCCGCCACCAGGCCAAGCGATGTGTACGTGGTGCGGCCAAGCGTGCCGATGTCGTCCTCGACCTGCGTCAGGCGCCTCTCCGCGTCGTACTGGAAGCGGGTCGACGACAGCGCCGTTGGAGAATCACCCAGGTAGCGAGATTCGACCGTCGTTCTGCCCTCGGTGTCCAGCTTCACTGCGATCTTGCTGCCGTCCGGCAAAATGCGATGCGTCAGGCGCCCTGCCGGGTCGTAGGCAAACCGCGTAGTCAGCTGCCCCGGTGCGATAACGCTTTCGATACGGCCTTGCATGTCATAGCGGTAGCTGACCGTCCGTGTGAGTACGCTGTCCGGATCGGCCGTCCCATTCGGCTGGATTTGCGCGGCCTCGATCTGGATGGATTCCGGCTGGCCACGCCAGTTGCTGCGAATCGTCGCGGTTTGCATACGATAGCCGTCGCTGCTGCGCACTTTGACCGGACGCAGCGCGGCATCGCGCTCGAGGACCTCGGCGATCATGTTGCCCGGGGCGACTGTGCGCGACGGCAAACCAGTTTTCGGATCATGCTCGGTGCGCGTGATATCGCTGTTCTCCGGCCCCGGGTTCTGGGCGGCGTTGGCGAGCGGACCGTCGGTCCCGGTGCGACGACCGAGACTGTCATAGCTGTAGCGCACGGTCCGAGTGATCCGGCTCGAGACACCAGTGCCGTCATAGGTCGGGACGTAGCCGCTTTCCGTAATCTCCAGCGGAACCGCGCGCGTTGCTGTCAGGTCGCCATAACGAATCCTGGACATGTACTCGTGCCCCGGCACCACGCTCGGCCGGGAGATCAGGATGGGCGCGCGCGCCGATCCGGAAGCGTATTCGAACCGTTGCAGCCATTGCGGCTTCCCAGCCTTGCCACCTTGGTGATGAATGCGGCTGATCTTTGCCGGCCGGCCGTAGTGATCGAAATCGATGTGGCGCGTCTCGACGGCATTGCCTTCAGTATCGAGCAAGGTGGTATCGCTGAGGCGCCCGCGCTGGTCATACCCATAGCGCACATTCGTCGGACCGCACTGCGCACATCCGGCGCCGCGCACTTCCACGATGCGAAGACTCCCGGCCATCATGGAATAGCGATACACCGTCTTCTGCCCCAGGCTATTGGTCAGGACGGTCCGGCCGCCAACAGTGTGATCGAGGTCGATGCGCCCCACCCCGTCGGCGTGCGTGCTCGATATTGCCAGGGCGTTGCTGTCATAGCCATAGGTAGCAAAGCGTCGCAGCACAGGTTGGCCGCTTTTGTTCCCGACCTGGATACTGATACCTGTCATCAGGGTCGGGAAACGCGCATTCTCATAGTGGTATGCGCGCACTGCGCCGTCCGGTGTCGTGACCTGGACCAGATTGGCGAGCAACTGGCGCCGATCGGCCACATTCGCCCCTGCAGGCAAGCTGCTGCCATAGCCAAAGTCGAATCGTCCGACCGGCGTATCGATGCCACTCACCCCGGAAAACCGCGTACCATCCGCCGCCTTCCGATCCAGATAATCCAGCTTCAAACTACGCCCCTGCGGATCCGTCACCTTCACCAGCCACCCGCGCGCATCGTGCTGCATGCTGACGAATTCGCCGCTCGGCGCCAGCATCTGCACCAGCCGGCCCTGCGTGTTAAAGCTCAGGCGCTGGCCATCGGTCTTGCGCCACACGTACTCGTCGCCCCTGGGCGTGCGGCGTATGTCGATCTCGCCATTGGCCGGATCGGCGCTGCTGCACAGGCTCGGGCGCAGCAGGTCGCGCGCGAAGATCAGGCGCGTGCCGTCCGCCTGCAGCACCTGCACCGTGTCGCCGATCGCGGCCAGCGTCGTCTCGTAACTCAGGCGCCAGCCGCGACCCAGGATGCCGGTGCGGCTGTTCAGGCCACTGAGCGAGCTGTTGTAATAGCGGACGATCTCCAGTCCCATCACGCCCGGTAGCGGCGCCAGGTCGACCTCGCGCTGGAACTTGTTGCCGGTGATGACGTTGAGCGGATTGCCCGCTGCCGCGCAGCCAGGTTCGCCCGCGCCGTTGCCGGGGCAACTGGCCTGGGCCCGCGCAGCGGAAGGGACAAGCAGCGCCACCAACAAGAGCAGCACGATATTCAGCAGTTTCACGATCTACCTTTGTAAAGTGACGACAACACGCCGGTTCGGCGCCAGGCACGCCTTGGCGTCCTGGCCCACGCAACTGGCCTCGCCGACGACGGGGTCGGACTCGCCCTTGCCCACCACCGTCATCGGCACGTTCGGGAAACCGTTGGCGAGCAGGTAATCCTTCACGGCCTGGGCCCGTTGCTGCGACAGGCGCTCGTTGACGTCGGCGTCGCCGATCTGGTCGGTGTAGCCGGCGATCTCGGCCGACTTGATCGGCTGGTTCTTCGCCGCCTCGATTAGCTGGTTCAGCGCCTGCTTGCCTTCAGGTAACAAATCCGCCTTGCCGAATTCAAACAGCGTGTCTGTCTTGAGCTCGGTCTTGACGGGCACCGGGCAATAGCCGCCCTCGCCCGGGTCGGTGCCGCCGCCCGGCCCATCGCCACCGCCGCCGGGCACGGTTGGATCGTTGCAATGAAGGTTCTGGTCGCACACCGGCGGCTGGCCCTGGCCCGGCTGGGTCGGGCCGGGATCCTGCGGCTGGCCGCCGTTGCCCTTGCCTGGCACCGAGATGGTCTCGCCTTCGATCGCGTCCGACTGCATCTCGAGCGTCACCGACGTCACTACCGGCAGCCGCCCTTGCTCGATCAGGCGGGTGTGGAAGGCATCGGTCTTCGGATCCATCCAGCCCAGGTAAGAGCGGACCACGCTGGCCACCACCGGCACGCTCATGGCGTAGCCGTGCGTCACGCGCAGCTTGAGCAGATTGGCGTCGCCGATGGTCTGGCCCGAGGTGGCGCCGGCTTCGGTCTGCGCGCGGTGGTTGCCCAGGGCGTCGCGCGGCAGGTCCTGGTGGGCGTTCGGGATCACGCGCCGGCTCTCGTTCAGGCGCGCCTGCAGCGCCGGGTCGTTCCAGTCGTCGAAGCTTTCGCGGGTCGGATTGAGCAGTTCGATGCGCGTGAAGGCGGCGACATCGGCCGCGGCGGCGGCCTGCGCCTGGGCCAGCTCCGCCACGCTCTTGCCGCCGCCGTACATGGGCGCGAGCGCCATGCCGTAGCTCTTGCGCACCGCGTCTAGGCTGGCGTGGCCGGTGCTGCCGGCGCGCGCAGCAAGAAAGCTCGCGTGGTTGATCTGGCTCTTGGCGAAAAATAGCATCCCGTACTGCACCAGGCTCAGGCCGATCAGGGTCAGGATCGGGCCGACCACGGCGAATTCCACCAGGCTCACGCCGCGCTGGCGCCGGCCACGCGGGACCGGTGCAGCGTGTGCGCTGACCGGGGCCGGCGGCGGCAAGGCCCGGTGCACCAGGCGATCGCCTGGCCGGACGCCGGCACGCGCAATGCTGCCGGCGCCCAGTTCGAGCGTATGGCATACGCCGCGCAGCGGCCGGCCGTGCGCATCGCGCCCCGCGTTGCCGACGCTGGCCCGCCACGGACGCAGGCCGGGCACGCACTTGAGCACGACGCCCGCGTGGTCCAAGTACAGCACGTCGATGGTCTGACGCATGAAGGCGCAGTGCACACTGGTGCAATCGAGCAGCAGCAGGCCGGCGCCGTCGGTCAGCGGCGCGCTGAACATGAGCCCGCGAAAGCGGCTGAGAAAATTGTCAGCCACCCGCACTTGCAGGCGCAGCGCGCCGGCGGCGGTCGAGAGGTGGGCGGTGTCGTCGGTCTGGACTGGATGCGCCATGGATTTGCCTAGATACCGGAGTGCATGAACTTCATGACGATCGGGAAGAACAGAACGATGAAGGTGTTGGGGAAGATGAAGGCCATCAGCGGAAACAGCAGCTTGACCGGCGCTTCCATGGCCAGCTTCTCGGCGCGCATGAAACGCTCGCTGCGGCGCTGGTCGGCTTGCGAGCGCAGCACCGGGCCCATATTCATGCCCATGATCTCGGCCTGGATCACGGCGGTGGCGAAGCTGGTGATGGTGGTTTCGTTGAGGCGCTCGGCCATCGCGCGCAGCGAATCGGCGCGGCCCTTGCCGGCGCGGATGTCGCGCAGGACGCGCTGGAACTCGTCGCGCAGCACGCCGCGCGGGCCCTTGCCGACTGCCTGCTGCATGGCGCCCTGCATGTTCAGGCCGGCCTCCACGCACAGCGTGATGATGTCGAGGTAGAACGGCAGTGTCTTGAGCAGTTCGCTCTTGCGGCGCGCCAGCAGGTCGCGCAGCCACAGGGCCGGATAGACGTAGCCGATCAGGGCGCCGACGGCGCCGAGCTGCAGGTACAGTCCCGCGCCGAAGGCGGCTTCGCCCGGCTCGGGATGGTCGAACGAGGCCAGGCCCCAGCAGAACAGGAGCAGCCCGGCGCCGGCCGCCAGGATGCGGCCGGCGATGAACTGGGCCGGGCTGATGGTGTAATCGAGGCCGCACTGGCGCAGCTGAGTCAGCACGGCGTGGTAGCGCCGGGTCGAGATGAACGGCGCGATGAAGTGGCTGATCCACTGCACCGGGCGCCAGACGATGCGAAAGCCGAGCGGCGGCACGTCCTTGTATTCGCGGTCTTCCGGCGGCACCGCGGACAGGAGACGGCTGAGCAGCCAGGCCAGCAGGCCGACGCTCAGGCCGATCCCCAGCGGAATGATGGTGGTGAACATGTGCGCTCCTAGACGTCGATGGCCACGATCTTGCGGATGACGTACACGCCCATCAGCTCAAGCACCACCAGCACGATGATCGTCAGCCAGCCCACGGTCGTGGTCCAGAGCAGGCTCATGGCCTCGGGTTCCATCTTGCTCAGGATGAGACCCAGGCCCACCGGCAGCAGGCCCACGACCCAAGCCTGCAGCTTGCCCTGGGCCGTGAGCGCGCCGATCTTGGCCTCCATCTGCAGGCGGCTGCGGATCGTGTGCGCGGTGCGCTCGAGCGTTTCGGCCAGGCCGCCGCCGGTGTCGTTGGCGATGCGCATGGCCGAGACGACCAGCGTCGTGGTCTGGGTCGGTACGCGGCGCGACAGGCCGTTCAGGCTTTGCTCCATGGTCAGGCCCAGGCGCTGCTCGCGCAGCAGCAGCGAGAATTCCTGCCCCAGCGGCGCAGGTGCTTCCTGCACCAGCTGGCCCAGCGCCGTGGACAGGCCGGCGCCGGCGCGCATCGCGCCCGACAGCATCATCAGGGCGTCCGGCAGCTGCTCGTCGAACTTGCGCAGGCGCTGCCGGCGCATGCGCGCATACAAAAAACGCGGCATGAACGCGAGCGCGAAGAACACCGGCAGCGCGATCACCAGGCTGCCTGTCACCAGCCAGGTACACAGCCCGCCGATGCACATCGCCGCGATATTGGCGGCGAACAGCGTGCGCGGATCGATGAACAGGAAAAACTCCTGCACCTGGAAGCGCGCGCGCTCGGTGAAACTGGCGCGGTAGCGCTCCACGCCGGACATGCCATATTCGATAGCGATCCAGGCCAGCAGGCCGGCGGCCAGCGCCACGATCAGCGTAATGAACAAGATGCTCATGCTTGGTCGGTCTCCATCAATTGCCGAAGGCGGCGTCGCGTTCCTGCTCGGCAGGGTTGAAGATCGCCATGTCCAGCTCGGAGCCCGAATCGCGCAGCTCTTCGTAGAAGCCCGGCACCGTGCCGCAGCCGCTGAAGTAGCCCTGCACCCGCCGCACGCCATGCTCGTCCGGCTGGCCGTAACCCTTGGCCGCGAACTTGAACAATTCTTGGATCTGGATCTTGCCGCTCTCGATGCCGGTCAGCTCGGTGATGCTGGTGACCTTGCGCGCACCGCAACCGAAGCGGGTCTGCTGCACCACGACGTCCACCGCCGAGGCGATCTGCTCGCGGATCGCCACCAGCGGCAAGTCCATACCGGCCATCATCACCATCGTCTCGAGCCGCGCCAGCCCGTCGCGCGGGGTGTTCGCATGCAGCGTGGTCAGCGAGCCTTCGTGGCCGGTGTTCATGGCCTGCAGCATGTCCAGCGCTTCGGCGCCGCGGCACTCGCCGACCACGATCCGGTCGGGCCGCATGCGCAGCGTGTTCTTGACCAGGTCGCGGATCAGCACCGCGCCCTTGCCCTCGACGTTGGCGGGACGCGCCTCGAGGTTGATCAGGTGCTCGTGGCTCAGTTGCAGCTCGGCCGCATCCTCGACGGTGATGATGCGCTCACCGTTGGGAATGAAGTTCGACAGGATGTTGAGCAAGGTGGTCTTGCCCGAACCGGTGCCGCCCGAGACCACGATGTTCTTGCGCGCCTTGACGCAGATTTCCAGGAACAGCGCCATCTCGGCGCTGACGGCGCCGAAGCGCACCAGGTCCGAGATTTCCAGCTTGCGCTTCGAGAATTTTCGGATGGTCAGGGTCGGGCCCTTGAGCGCCAGCGGCGGGATGATCGCGTTCACGCGCGAACCGTCCTTCAGGCGCGCATCGACCATCGGCGACGATTCGTCGATGCGGCGTCCGAGCGGCGCGACGATGCGCTCGATCACGCCCATCACGGCGCGGTCGCCCGTGAAGGTCAGCACGTGTTTTTGCAGGCGCCCGCTCTGCTCGACGAAAATCTCGTCGAAGCGGTTGACCATGATCTCGGAAATGCTGTCGTCGGCCAGCAGCTCTTCGAGCGGCCCCAGTCCGACCGCTTCGTCGAGTACCTGGCGGCACAGCGAATCGCGGTCCAGCTCCGGCGGCAACTGGGCCGCCACTTCGAGCAGGATCTGGCGGATCAGTCCCTCGGTTTCACTGCGCAGCTGGGCGTCGCTCATGCTCGAGACATCGTGGCGGCGCAGGTCCATTGTCTCGAGCAGGCGCGCGTGGATGCGCTTGCGCCATTCGAATTCCAGCACCCGCGCGGCGGCCGCGTCGCCCGGTGGGGCCGATGGCACCGGTGGCGGCGGTGGTGGCGGCGGTGGCGGCGGCGGTGGTGGAACGGGCGGTGGCGGCGACACGGGCGGTGGTGGCGGTGGCGGTGGCGGTGGCGGTGGCGGTGGCGGTGGCGGCGGCGGTGCGGGAACGGCTGCCGGCGCCGGCGTGGGCGCCACGAGCACGGCCGGCGTCGGATCGGCAACCGGTGTCGGTTCCGGCGCCGCCGGCGCAGCGCCGGTCAGCAGTTGCAGCGTGAACGGTCCGATCGAGACGACATCCTGCTGCCGCAACGGTCCATGCTGGCCATCGATGCGCACACCGTTGACGTACACGCCCCCAAAAGCATTGAGTTCTTCCAGCAGCACGCCCCGTGGCGTCTTGAGCAGGCGTGCGTGCTCCTTGCCGACGCGCCAGCTGTCAAGGCGGATGTCGCTGTCCGGGCCGCGGCCGATGATGGCCTCATCCGGTACCTGCAGCGCGCGGGGCGCCCCTCCGCCATCGGTAAGTTCGAGATCGAGCATGGTGCCTCCTACCAGACCATGGAGCTGCTGGCGCTCGCGCCGGTGGGCGCGGACGGCGTCACCTGGCCGGCGTCGCGCCCGGGTTGCAATGGCCGGCTCAAGTGCGGCGCCGGATCCAGATCCTGGCCCAGGCGCTTGTTGGCGCGGTGCACCCGTTCGCGCAGCTCGGGCGTGCTCGCATCGACGATGCTCGGTGTGACGAACACCACCAGCTCGGTCTCCTTGTTCTGGAAACGGCGCGAGCGGAACAGCTGACCAAGCAGCGGGATATCGCCCAGCACCGGCACCTTGTCGATGTCGGTGCTGCTGTTGCGCTGGATGAGGCCCGACAGGACCATGGTCTCGCCGCTGCGCACATTGAATTCGGTGCGCGTCTTGCGCGTCAGGAGCGCCGGGCCGCTGGCGCTGCTCACAGACGGGTCGATCGAACTGACCTCGGCCTCGATCACCGCGCGCACCACGCCGTTGCGCCCCACGCGCGGTTCGACGTCGAGCTTGATGCCGTAGGGCTTGAACATCACGTTGGCGCCGTTGACCGTGGCAACCGAATACGGAAACTCGCCGCCGGCCAGGAAGCTGGCCTTGTAGCCGCTGCGCGCCGCCAGCTGCGGCTCGGCCAGGATGGCCGCCGTGCCGTTCTGCTGCAGCAGGTTCAGGCGTGCCGACAGGCCCAGGTTCAGCGCGCTGGCGGTCATCAGGGACGAGGTGGCGATGGCCGCGCCCTCGGTCCCGGTGATCGGCACTTCGCCCGGGATGTTGATCATCTTGCCGGTGGTGTCGCCGCGCGACAGCGGCGCCCAGATCGCACCGATCGCGGCGCCGCCGACGGCGTTCCATTTCAGCCCCATCTCGCGCAACTCCGAGACTGGAAATTCCACCACCTTGACGTCCATCTGCACCATCTGTTCCCAGCCGACCGGGTTGGTGAAATTGACGATCTGCGGATAGCGCCGGGCCAGCTCGGCGATCTTGTCGCGCTCCGCGTCCGACAGTTCTTCGCCTTCGACGATCACCTTGTCGCCCACCACCGTCGCACGCGCATTGCGGATCGGCGCCAGGAAGGCGGCGACTTCGCGCGCCACGCGGCCGACGTCGCCGGCTGCGATATTGACCTTCAGGCGCTGGCGCCGTCCATCGGCGGTCCAGACGAACAGTGTGGTGCTGCCGATGCCGTTGGCGAACAGGATGACTTCGCGTTCGTCGAGGGCGGACGCCGTGAGCAGCTGGCCGCTGCCGACGGCGATGCGGGCCACACCCGGCGCCGGGAACACGCGCGATTCGCCCACCATCATTTCGAGCTCGGCGACCGGGCCGTTGTCGTCGGATTTGAGCACGCCGCCGGCCGGCAGCGTTGCCACGTAGGCCGGTGTCTGGGCCGCGACGGAGGTGCACAGCGCGGCGCACAGGGCGAGGGATAGTTTCATGTGCATGCGGTCTACCTGATGTCGGTGGCAAGAACAGCCGGCGGCGCCGGCTGGGGCGGCAGGGCCAGTTTCAACGCGTCGGCCTGCATGGCGGACTGCGCGCCGCCATACAGCACCGGCACCGTGCGTGCCGGCCGGCGCTGCGGCGCGGCGGCGGCGGGTGCCATTGGGGCGGCCTGCGCCGGCAGTAGCTCGGCCAGGCTGGTGGCCAGGCCCATGCCCTGCTGGTCTTGCGGATTGCGCAGCAAGGCTGTGAGCTTGCCCGACTCGCGCGCCACGATCAGGTCGCGCGCCTGGGCCGGCGTGGTGTCCAGAGTGACGGTCGAGAACTGGCGCCGTTCGCCGCTGACCGGATCGTCGACCACGCGCTGGCCGGTGGCCATCACCTGCACGCCCTGCAGCAGCGGCGCCGAGCGTTTGCGGCCGCCCTGGTCGACCGTGAAGACCAGGTCGATCACGTCGCCCGGTTCGATCATTCCCGAGATCGAGTTGATCTCGTCGACCGGCACCGTCATCGCGCGCCGACCCTCGGCCACCCGGGCCGAGAAGGTCGGCGCCTTTTGTGCTTCGAGCAGGCCCCACAGGATCATCTCGCCGCCCTTGACCGGATAGGCCAGCGCCTGGCCGTCGATGCGGTCGAAGCTGTCGGGGGCGACCGCGCCGGAGTGCGCGTATTCGGCCGGGATCTCGCGCACCGCGACCGTGGCGCTCGAGAGCTGCGCGCCTTTCGGCATGTCGCCCTTGGCCACCACCACCGCCACCTTCCGGCCGTTGGCGCGCGCCTCGATCGCTTCGACCTGGTGGGTCAGGAAGGTGCGCGTGGCCAGAGCGGCGATGGTGCCGATGCCCAGCGCGACGCCGAGAATGATCCAGCTTTTGCCGGGGCGCGCCTTGCGCATGCCGGCAAGCCGTTTGAAATTGAATGGGAATCGCATGCTCAGGCCGGAAGTGAAATCGCGTAGCTGACACGCTCGTACGCGAGTTTGAACTGGTGCAGGACGATCCCTGCCGCAGTGCGTGGCTGGTCCGGGCTGGCGCTGTCGCGCAGCGGCACGAACAGGACGAACGAGAGTGCCGCGCAGGCAAGCAGATAGTCGACGGTCGACTGGCCGCATGTGGCGCGGCGGCGCATTGGCATCATGGGAAACGCTCCATCGTGGTCAAGGTGTGCAGCAGCAGCGTGCTGGATCCATCGGGGTTGCGGCTCACGACCGCAACCGCGTCGCGCGCGGCCCCGGCGAAGAACAGTGCGTGGCCAACCTGGCCGCGCGGCCCCGCGGCGGTGGGCCGCGCCTCGCGCTGCAGGGCCAGGCCGTCTTCGCGCATCAGGTCGATCACCCGGCTGCGATTGAGGTCCGTGCCATGTCCGTTCGCGATGACCAGGTAGCGCGACAGCTTGCCGGCCTCGGTCGAGGTGCTCTGGTGCACCAGGCGCGAACCGGCGGGCAGGCGCGCCAGCAAGCGCGCGGCAGCGTCGCGCAGCGCGGGAAAGCGTTCGAAGGCGGCGCGCAGATGGCTTACTGCGACCAGGCCGCGCGTGCCTTGGCCGAGCGGCTCGAGCTGTACGGTCAGGTAAAACTCGCCGTCGGGATGGCCCAGTACCAGCTTGCCGGCCACCGTGTTTTCCATCAGCGGCTGGCCCAGCCTGGTGCGAAACCAGCGGGCCAGGTCGGCCGGCGCGCGCGCGGACACGAAGCCCTGCATCCGCAGCGGCGCGCCGTTGGCGTTGAGCTGCTCGCCGATGGCGTAGCGCTGCGCATCGTCGGGCAGCGCGACCGTCGGCCAGGCCGGGGCCGGGGCCGGGGCCGCCGGCACGGTCGCACAGCATGCCGCGCACAGGATGAAAATCAGCAAATGCTTCATTTCAGGCGGTCCTTCGGCACCACATCGTCCCAGAATGCCAATTCGCCCAGTTGCGGCCCCTTGATGCAGCCGCCTTTCAGGCAGATCGGGCTCTCGACGATCGTTACCGCCGCATCGACGAGCGGCCTGGCCGGCGCGAGCAGGCGTCCCGGGAACATCGGCACCTTGTCGATGCGGTCGCGCACCTGGGCCGGATCGCGCGCAGCCCAGTGGCCGATCACCAGCGCGGTCTGGCGCGTCATGCGCAGACCAAGCTTGCTGAACATGTCGTAGGTGCCGGCATAGCTGCCGGGCAGCGCAGCCGGATTGGCCAGGTCGACGCTCACGCCGGCGCTGTAGATGCCGTCCTCCGGCAGGTCGAGCACGGGCCCGAGCAGCGCGAACGGCGCCTGGTCGGACGCGGCGCTCAACCCAGCGCCATGCGTGGCGCCGCTGCCATCGGCGCCGAAGCCGAGGCGCACATCATTGCCGATTGTCCCGATCAACGGCTTGCCCTGGCTGTCGCGCCAGAATGCATTGCGGTGGGCGGCGAAGTCGCCGGCCGTGTCGCCGGTCTTGACCGGCGCGTCGCCGTTGCTGAAGAAGCGGCGCCGCACTTCATCGGCCAGTTGCGCGGGCGGCTTCCAGCCATCGGGCGTGGCGCTGTTTCGGTGCATGGCCTCGAACGCGGCGTAGCGGCTCGCCATCTGGGTCGCATGGGCGATATCGAGATACTTCGCGATCATCGGCAGCAGCAGGAACAGTGGAATGAGCAGCAGCGCGACGACCAGGAATTCGGTCAGCGCCTGGCCCTGCTGGCGGCGATGCGCGCTCATTTGCCGGCGCTCGTCTGCAATGCCAGCGCCTTGGCCAGGTCGGCCTGCGTGTTGGCGCTCAGGCGCACCTGCCAGTAGGGATTGAACAGGCTGGCCAGTTCGGTGCGGCCATCGGCACGGGGCGCGCGCAGCGGACGGTCAAAATAGACTTCGGCGCTGCCCACCGCCGCCATCAGGCCGCCGGCCTGGGCGCCGTCGTAGATCGCCATCGCGCCGCCTGGACGGACCGCCGAGACGCCGCCGCTGGTGCGCTGGACGGCGTCGGCGCGGGTCAGGCGGATCGAAAAACTGAGGCGCGGATCGCGTTTGGCGGGGTCCGTGTGATCGGGGCCATAGGCCAGCGCCTTGGCCGACAACTCCTGGAAGTTCGGCACGCCGCTATAGCCCCAGTCGGCGGCGGACTGGCTGCCGGAGCCAAGCTGGTACTCGTCATCGCTCTTGCAGCCGAAGCTGAAGGTGCCGATATGCCAGCTTTCGGTGCGCAGGCCGGCCTGGTCCTGCGCCTTCCAGTCGTCATAGCCGTCGAGTGTCGTGGCGCCGCTGCGGTTGGCGTCGCCCCTCGGTGCAATGATGCAGGCCCACGGCGAGTGCGAATCCCAGTTGCGCCCGGCGATGAAGCCGTCGCGGTTGACGGCGCTGACGGCCGCCTCCTTGAAGCGTGCCCGATCGTCCCCGGTGTGCAGTTTGACGAACGGGCCGCCATCGAACATCAGCCACTCGTCGGTCAGCGGCAGCGTATCGACCTTCACCGGACCGTTGCCGCGATAGTTGGCATCGGCCACCTCCTGCATCAGCCGGGAGCGGGCCGTCGCCAGGCTGGCAAACATGACGCTCTGCGCCAGTTGCAGGTTCAGGCGCGCGACTTCGGCGGCCCTGACGGTTGCCTGCGCGACCGGCCCGATGGCGAGATCGGCATATTCGACCGCCATGGCGCCGGGCGGATAACTCAGCGCATAGCACAGCGGCGAGTACTCGATCAGGGCCAGCAATACGGGCACCGAGTACATCTGGTAGCACAACAGCGGCCGGACGCCTTCAGTGTGCTCTTTCGCATACGCGATCCAGGACGCGATGCTCACCGCCTGGGCGACCGTCACCTCGTTCGCCATCAGGGCACGGTTGGTATAGGCGTCGAAGTTCAGCGCGCGCGCATGCAGTACGCCGGCACTGTAGGCCACCGCATCGGCCGTGTTGACCAATCTGGTTTTTTCAAGCGTCAACTGCCCTGTGTTGAACACAAAGAACAGCGCCACCAGGCCGCAGGCCAGCATGAACAAGCCGTAGATCAAGGCTTGGCCGCGCTGCCGCTGACGTGATGCGAGGTAACGGGGGTATGGGAGCATGCGGCGCGCGGCGTGTGTGCGAGCCGTCTTTACCGGACGGCCCGCCATGGCTTCTGGACTGGCTTACTTGGCAGCTGCGGCGTTGCCGGTGTAGGTCGACAGGGACTTGTCCTTGTCGCCTTCGGCTTTGGCTTTGTCGGCGGCGGTACCGGCAGCGGTGGCCGATGCACTGCCATCCTTGCCCGCTACTTCCTGGGAAACCGCAGCCATCTGGGCGCGAATGGTTTTACCGAACAGCTGGGTTACTGCAATTGCAGCAACTGCAATCAGGGCGACGATAATAATGTATTCGGTCATGCCTTGGCCAAGCTGCTTGGTTTTATTCGATGCGATACGCATGGGGATTATCCTTTCGATTCTTATTCATGAATTGGTGTATCGGCCCCACCCAGAGGCGCAAAAGAATCATAACGTTGCCACACAGAAACTGCAAATCAATTATTATATTGTTGGTTTTTTGTGATTTTATACTTAATGTATTTCCAGTGCATGGGGACGCATCGCGAGTTAATGCTGGAGTATCGCTGGGGGGACGTGTATTGGTAATAGCTGAATTCTTCTGGTACCGGCATCCAGCGTCATGTCGATCCCCAGCGCGCGCAAGGAATCTGGCAAGGCACTTGACCAACTCAACGAACGATCAAACACCACCGCGTGCTCAAGATCGATATCCGGATGCGGAAACACAGTGTAGTCGGCAGGCACATGGAATTGCAGCGCCTCAGCCATTGTGAGCGTCACCAGCTTGGACGTGGGTGTAGCTGTCGCAGCCAAACGCTGACCAGGATAGCGGAAGGTCACGCGAAACCAGAAGGGCGCAGCCTCGCCAGCGCGTGGGGCGTGGATGAACTCGAAACTGTAGCGACGCAGGTTCGTGGTTAATTGCAGGTTGTTGCGCGCCGGTCCGGCGAGGCGTGGTTGAATATAAAGTTCATCTGTACCGACCAGCGCAACGATGCACCAATCGCTTTCCTTGAGCCGGCAGTCGGCAGGCTGGCCCGCTGCGCTCGAGACTATTTTCTCGCCTGGTGCGAGAATAATATGCGTAGCAATACCAAGCGCCGAATGAATTCTGAATATCTGATCGGCGTCGTAGATCAATTCACCCATGCGCGTATCCGCCGGGAGCGGCTTTGGATCAACCGCCGCCAATGCCTGATTCAAGCCGGCACTGATCAATAGCATGACGCAAAAAATGAATGACGGAAGATTATCTCGAAAAATCACGGCGATCATATTTATCACAAATCATAACAAGCAAGATAAGTCTTATTTCCAGAATGCAACTTCATGAAAAAGAATATCACAGCTTATTCGCGATGCGCACGCTCAATAAATATCGTTTTGATTGTGATTATTCGAGATAATCAACCCAATAATATGCGGAATAGATTTTTTGATTCCAGCGGGCGCGGTATCGGTGCAGCGGGCATCAATCTATGCGCCTGCGAACCCACTGGAGGTAATCGACGTTGGCCAAAGGCACTAGGATGAGCATGATGGCCGTCGTGTCTTGCACATTAGTTGCCATTAAACAACAATAGGCTGTTTGAGCACTGGGTAGCCAGGGCGACTTATCGACCGCCCAAAGCGAAAAACCCCCACTCAAATCATTGAGTGGGGGTTTCTCTATATAACTAGCCTGACGATAACCTACTTTCACACTGGTTGCAGCACTATCATCGGCGCAAAGTCGTTTCACGGTCCTG
>Ga0308158_10000941_pt1 | contig 36228 bp, 28 predicted proteins | sample PhyBR2_FD_201038 | JGI IMG/M metagenome (GOLD analysis project Ga0308158, IMG submission 201038) | Phyllosphere microbial communities from UC Gill Tract Community Farm, Albany, California, United States - DLSLB.R2 | ecosystem: Host-associated > Plants > Phyllosphere > Unclassified | place: USA... | reverse complement strand
CATCAGCATGTCCGCCACCAACCCGTATATGCCCGATGAGCGCATGAAGGCGCTCAAATCAGTGATGGGTTCCACGGCAGCGCAGATTTCGCGCAAGCTCGGCTACTCGGGCAAGACCTTCTAGGCCCGGGCCCGCTCACGGGGTGAAGCGGTACCCCATTCCCAATTCGGTCAGGAAATAGCGCGGATTCGAAGGCTCGGGCTCCAGCTTGGTACGCAGCTGCGACATGTAGACCCGCAGGTAATTCGCTTCCTCGCCATACTCTGGCCCCCAGACCGTGGTCAGCAGCTCGCTGCGCCCGATCAACCGGTGCGGGTTGCTGGCCAGCACCTCCAGCACCCGCCATTCCAGGCGGGTCAACCGCACCGCTTCGCCGTGGACGGTGGCCGAATGGCTGGACAGGTCAATGCGCAGCCGCCCATCCGAGGTTTCCACCACTGCTTGTCCCGGGTCTGGAAGCGCACGGCGCAACGCGGCGCGCAAGCGCGCCAGCAACTCGTCCATGGCAAAGGGCTTGGTGACAAAATCATCGGCGCCGCGGTCCAGGGCATCAACCTTGCTATGCGATTCATGCCGGGCCGAGACGACGATAATCGGCACGCTCGACCAGCCGCGGATCCCGTCGATGATCTCCGAGCCGTCAAGATCCGGCAAGCCAAGATCCAGCAGGATCACATCCGGATGCGCATCGGCGGCCAGCTGCAGGCATTGCAGCCCGGTCGCCGCGTGCAGCGCCCGGTAGCCCCGGGCCTTGAAATTGACCAGCAGGGCGCGGGCGATCTGCGGGTCATCTTCCACGATCAGTACGGTGGCGCTCATGTTCTTTCCTCTGATATCGGCAGGGTGAAGACCATCGTGGCCCCACCTCCAGGGGTGTGCTCGGCATGGACCTGTCCTTCCATGCCCTCGGCCAGGCCCCGGGCCACGGCAAGGCCCAGTCCCAGCCCGGTGGCGTTATCCCGGTCCCCTTGGCGCTGGAAGGGCCGGAAGATCTGCTCACGCTGCTCTTGCGGGACCCCTAGTCCATGATCGACCACCTGGATCTGGACTTCCGTTGGCGTCGGCACCGCGCGCAGCTGCAAGGGGTGTTCCCCGCCGTAGCGCAGCGCGTTCTCCAGCAAATTGGCCAGAACGCGGACCGCCAGCCCGTAGTCGCCGCTGACCTTGGGGCAGCCCGGCGGTATCTGCACCTGCAAGTGCCCGGGGCGGATCTGCGCGGCCAGGTCCCGCACCGCGGAGGCGGCCAGGTCCTCGACCTGGATGGGGCTGCGATGCACCACCAGTTCCCCGGCCTGGATCCGGCTCATGCTCAGCAGGTCCTCGATCCGCTCGCTGAGCTGGTCCGCCGATTCCTCGATGGTGGCCAGCAAATCCGCGGTGTCCTCTTCGCTGAGCACCACATCCTGCATGCGCAGGCTCGAGGCCGAGGCCTTGATCCCCGACAGCGGGGTGCGCAAATCGTGGGAAACCGCGGCCAGCAGGGCGGTGCGCATCGCATTTCCGGCGGCCAGTTCTCGCGATTGCAGGCGCACCTCGGCGAGCTGCCGGTGCTGCAGCACCGCGGCAATGCGCCCGGCAAAGGCCTCGAAGACCCCCTGGTCCGAGGCTTCCAGCGGGATCCCGTCGATGAGCAGCACATGCTCGGCATCCACGGACACGGTGTAGTCGCTGGCGCCGGCCTCGGCGGGCGCGGCTCCGGCCGTGGCCACGGTGCGCGCGGCCTTCGACCCGTCCTCGCCGCGGCGGGCCAGTGCGACCCCGCGCAGCGAATAGGAGCGGCGCAGCCATTCGAGCAGGGCCGTGACGCTCAGGCCCTCGCGGATCACCCCGCCGGAGAGCTCGAAGAGCATATCGGCCTGGTGCCTGGCCCGGCGCGCCTCGGCGGTGCGCCTCGCCTCGATATCGACCACCCGGGCCACCCCGGCCGCGACCAGCAGGAACAGCCCCAGGGCCACCACGTTGAACGGCTCGTGGATATGCCATTGCCCGGTGGGCGGAGTGAAGTACCAGTTCAGGATCGCGGTGCCCAGCAGGGTGGCGGTGACCGCGGGCCACCAGCCGCCCAGCAGCGCCACGAATACCACCAGGGTCAGCTGGCACAGGAAGTTCAGGGTCAGCAGTTCTCCCTCGCTGCCGCTGAGCAGGAAGCCCGCGGCCAGCAGGGGCGGCCCGGCGGCAGCCAGGATCCAGCCAGCCAGCTGGCGGCCTGCGCCCAGCGACTGGCGGGCGCGGACACCGGCGCCTTCTCCGGTGCCCGGCTTTTCCGGGCGCGGGACAAGCAGGATGCCAGGATCGCTGGCCCCGTTGGCCTGCCGCAGCAGCTTGAAGGCCAGGCCCTCGCCGGAGGACTGCGCTCCGGCACCGGCCCTGGGCCCGCCGAGCACCAGGTGCGTGGCCTGGGTGCTCCTGGCGAATCCGAGCAGCGCCTCGGCGATGTCCTGGCCGAGCACCATATGCCAGGAGGCTCCTGCCTCTTCGGCCAGGGCGCGAAGCCGGTCCAGTTCGCCGTCCGGCTGCCGGGGATCGGCCGCGACGCCACGCTGCGGGACGTGCACGGCCAGCACCTCGGCCCCGGGCATCCGCGCCGCCTGGTCGCAGGCTCGGCGCAGCAGCAGCTCGGATCCGGATCCCCCGGAGAGCGCCACGATCACCAGCGGCCTGGCTGGCTGCGGCGTTGTCGGCAGTTCCATGCTGCTCCTTAGCTTTCGGCACCTCATCTGCTACTCAGCGATCGTATCGGATCCGGGCGGTCAGCCAATGACCGGTTGCTCTTCGGGCAGCTTGAACAGCAGCCTCCGGCCGCGCAGGGCCAGCGCCGCGGCGGCCGAGACGATTCCGACACGGCCGATGAACATGAGGCTGATGATCACCCACTGGGCCGCGGTCGGCAGGTCCGCGGTGATGCCCATGCTCACCCCGACCGTTGCGAAGGCCGAGACCGATTCGAACAGGACCTCTTCCGTCGAGTGATCGGTGAGCACCAGCAGCGCCAGCGTGCCGGCCACCACTGCGCCCAGCCCCAGCAGCGCCACGGACAGCGCCTGCCGCTGGATCGCCGAGCCGATGGCCCGGCGCCACACGGTGATCTGGTCGTGGCCGCGCGCCTCGCTCCATACCGCGAAGGCGAGCACCAGGAAGGTGCTGATCTTGATGCCGCCGGCGGTGCCCGCGCTGCCGCCGCCGATGAACATCAGCACTTCGGTCACCAGCAGGGTTTCGGGCGAGGCCTGGCCGTAGTCGATATTGTTGAACCCCGCGGTACGCGGAAAGACGCTCAGCCCGAGCACCCCCAATACCTTGCCTGATGGCGAGAGGCCGCCGAGGGTCTCGGAGCGGTTGAATTCGAACATTCCCAGCAGCAGCGCGCCGGCCGCCAGCAATCCCACGGTGCCCCACACGGTCAGCAGGGTGTGCACCGACCAGCTCTTCTTCGTTCCATTGCGGCGCAGCAGCTCGTGGATCACCGGGAAACCCAATCCGCCCAGCACCACGGCAAGGCACAGCGGAACCATGATCCATGGATCGCTGGCGTGGCTGATCAGGCTGTCGCTGTAGAGCGCAAAGCCCGCATTGTTGAAGGCGGAAATCGAGTGGAAGATCCCGCCCCAGATCGCTGCCATGGGATCGTGCGGATTGATCACCCAGAACCTGGCGGACAGCGCGATCGCCACCACCGATTCGACGGCAAAGGTGGTCTTGGCGACAAAGACCAGCACCCGGCGCACGTCTCCCAGGTTCATTGCCTGGGTTTCGGATGCGGCGATCAGCTGGGTGCGCAATCCCAGGTGCTTGCGCACCAGCAGGGCCAGCAGCGAGCTGAGGGTCATGATGCCGAAACCGCCCACCTGGATCAGCAGCAGGATGATTCCCTGGCCTACCGGGGTCCAGTAGGTGGGCGTGTCCACGGTGACCAGCCCGGTGACGCAGACAGCGGAGACTGCGGTGAACACCGCCGGCATGAACCCGCCGTCCCCGTCCTGCACCCGCGATACCGGCAGCATCAGCAACAGGGTTCCCAGCGCGATGGCGGCCAGGAATCCCAGGGGCACCAGCCGGACCGGATTATTCACCAGGGTTTTCTGGGCGCGGCCGGCCAGCACCTTCAGCTGCTGGCCGGTGCGCGGGGAACGCGACAGATTCAAGGACACGAGGCTGGCCACCTTCACGCGACGCGGAATGTCTGGGGCAGGAGCTTCGCGTGCCCCTGCACTATCCATTGCACGCCCCCGGCGCCCCGAGGGGCCCCGCGCTTAATGCCGCGTTAATGCCTCGTGGGCAAAACTTGATGGCGCTTTGACACGACGGCTGCTGGTGCTGGCGCTGCTAGGCGCCGGCCTTGCGGGTTCCCCGGTTCAGCAGGTAGATGAGGTAGATGCCGCCCAGGCACACGGTGACCACGCCCACCGGCAGCTGGACCGGCGCGAACAGCCGCTGGGCCAGCAGGTCGCCGAAGGAGAGCAGGAACGCGCCGAACAGGGCCGTGGGCACCAGGTTCATGCCGCTGCTGCTCAGGATCCGGCGGGCCAGCTGCGGGGAGACCAGCGCGACAAAGGCCACCGGGCCGATCAAGGCGGTGACCGCCGAGGTCAGCGCCACGGCCAGCACGATCAGCAGCAGCTTGGCCCGTTCGGTATTCAGCCCCAGCGACGCCGCCAGGTCATCGCCCATCTGCAGCAGCTGCAGCGGGCGGGCGCAGTACAGCAGCACCGCGGCAATCACCAGGACCACCGCTCCCACCGGCAGGACCCCGCTCCAGGACACGCCGTTGAGCGTGCCGGCGCCCCAGACGGCGGCGCTCATCGCGGTATCCAGGTCCGCGCGCAGCACCATGTACTGGTTGAATGAGGCCAGCACGGAGGAAATGCCGATGCCCACCAGGATCAGGCGGAAGCCGTGGGTGCCATTGCGCCACGCCAGCAGGTAGACGATCAGCGCGGTCAGCAGCCCTCCGGCCAGCGCGCCGGCCGTGGTGGCTGCAAAGCCGCCGCCGAAGATCGTGATGGCGATCAGCGCGCCGCTGTAGGCGCCGGTGGACAAGCCGATGATGTCCGGGGAACCGAGCGGGTTGCGGGTCAGCGACTGGAACACCAGGCCGGAGAGGGCCAGTGCCGCGCCGAAGAGCAGCGCGGCCAGGGCGCGGGGCATGCGCCAGTCCCAGACAATCGTGGACTCCAGTCCTTCTCCGCCTCCGAAGAGGATCTGCACCACGCGCCAGGGGGAGATGTCGTATTCGCCGCCCGAGATGGCAAGCACGGTGATCACCGCGCAGGCCAGGGCCACCAGCACGGCCAGGCCGCGGGCACGCAGCGTGCGGCGCTGCCGGCGCGGCTTCGCGGTTTCGACGGCGCTCACAGGGCCACCGGCTTCCGGCCGCGGGCGATGGCCACCAGCAGCGGCGCGCCGATGGCGGCGCAGACCACCCCGGCCGGCAGCTCGCTGGGCAGCAGCACGCGCCCCAGCACATCGGCCAGCAGCAGGATCGAAGGGGCAATCAGCGCGGTGTAGGCCATGATCCATCCGGTATTCGCTCCGGCCACCCGGCGCGCGGCATGCGGGGCCATGAGGCCGAGGAAGCCGATGGCGCCCACCGCGGAGGTCGCCGCGGCGGCCAGCAGGGTGATGGCGACCAGGACCAGCACCCGGGTGCGCCTGATGTCGATGCCCAGCCCCCGGGCGCTGTCCTCGCCCAGGGCCAGCGCATCCAGCGAGCGGGCGCTGCTGGCTGCGATCAGGATGCCGATGACGGTGCATACTAGCAGCGGCACGACGATGCCGCTGTTGCGGCCCTGCAGGTCGCCCACCGTCCAGGCGCGCAGCTGGTCGAAGGCTTCGGGGCGAACCAGCGACAGCGCCGTGCCCAGCCCGGAGAAGATCGCTCCCATGGCCACCCCGGAGAGCACCAGCCGGGAGGGATCCATGGCACCGCGCTGGGGCCGGCCGATCAGGTACACCAGGGCCGCGGTCAGCAGGGCGCCGGCAAAGGCGAAGAAGATGTAGTGGTTGTACTCCTGGATTCCGAGGAATCCGACGGCAATGACGATGGCCAGCGAGGCGCCGGCGTTCACGCCGAGGATCCCGGGCTCGGCCAGCGGGTTGCGGGTCATCGACTGCGAGAGCAGGCCGGCGATTCCCAGGGCCGCTCCGGCGAGGATGGCCAGCAGGGCGCGTGGCAGCCTTGATTCGAGCACCAGGGCCTTCTCGATTGATTCCTGCGGGTCCCAGAGCGCCAGCACAATCGAATGGACGCTCATCTGCCGGGACCCGATGGCCAGGGAGAGCACGGCAAGGCCCACTAGGAGCGCGGCAAAGAGCGCCAGGCGGGCAATATGGGCCCCGGCCGATCCGGCCCGTTGGGGCCTGTCTGTTATTTCGCTGGTATTCACGCGGCTCGCTGGCATTCCCTTGCTCTTGGATTCTTCCAAAGACACTTTACCGTGGACGTAATTGCAGGTTATAACCTTTGGCAACCCTTATTTGAATAAGGTAAATTGTTCATGTGAATTTCTTGAACACTCGCTTAGCCTTGCGTAAGGCCGTCGTCGGTGCCACCGTGACGATCATGATTGCCGTCACCGCTGGCTGCGGCGCTTCCTCCACTGCGGATTCGGAGGCCGGCAACAAGGATGTGGCCATTGGCGGCCAGCGCTTCGCCACCGCCGATGAGGAAACCGCAAAATTCGGAGCCGACCAGGACAAGGACGGCGTCTTCCCGCGCACCGTCGCCCACGCCCGGGGCACCACCACCATCGAGAGCCAGCCGCAGCGCGTAGTGGTCCTCGACTCCGGCGAACTGGACCAGGTGCTGGCCCTTGGGATCAAGCCGGTGGGCATGGTCTCCAGCGACAGCGCCGATGCCGTTCCGGCCTACCTGGGGGACAAGGCCGAAGGCATCAAGAACGTCGGCACCATCAACGAGCTGAACCTCGAGGCCATTGCGGCATTGAAGCCGGATCTGATCCTCGGCTCGCAGCTGCGCGCTGACAAGACCTACGACAAGCTGGCCCAAATCGCGCCAACCGTGTTCTCGGTGCGCCCGGGCTTCCCTTGGAAGGAAAACACCCTGCTTGTCGGCGCCGCCCTGGGCAAGCGCGAGGCCGCTGTCGACCTGCTGAACAAATACCAGGATGCGGCAGAAGCCCTGGGCAAGGATATCGAGGGCGACCCCGAGATCTCCCTGCTTCGCTTCTCCGCCAAGTGGGTCCGCCTGTACGCGAACAAGTCGCTGATCGGCGTGATCATGAAGGATGTCGGGCTCAAGCGCCCGGCCAACCAGGACATCGAGGACCTCAAGGCCGAAATCTCCGCGGAGAATCTCACCGAGGCCGACGCCGACTGGATCTTCTACTCGTCCTATGGCGATCCGAAGGCCACCGGCGAGCAGGCAGCCATCGACGGCCCGCTCTGGGACAAGCTCGACGCCGTGAAGCAGGGGCACGCCATCCGCGTGGATGACGATGTCTGGTTCATGGGCCTGGGCCCGATCGGCGCCATGGAAATCCTCAAGGACTTGCGCGAGAACCTCGTCAAGTAGCCGCCAGCCTTCCATCACCGCTTAATGCCCCGCCTTATGGCGGGGCATTATTCGTTGCGGCCCACATTGCTCGCAGGCTTCCTGGTGACCCCGATTCGGCAGGTCGGCGCTCCCGCCAGGCAACGGTTTCTTAATACCTTTTTAACGCCCCTCGGATCCTGCTTAATGCCGCCTTAATGCGCCAAATCCGGAACCAGCTTCGACACGCCACTCGTGTCCAAAAACACATCCGCGGCCGTCTGAAGCCTGCGGCGCCACGAGACCGCGATAGCGACCGCCGGCCGGCCTGGATTATCGAGAATCAACCACTCGTGTTGACTTTATAAATTCAGGTCAAGAGAGGTTAGAAAACCAAGAACCAACCCCTTCAGGGTGATATCGCATCGATGCCCGAGTTGCCGCGAACAGGCCGCCCGCTTCGAAATGAACCATCGAATGCACTGGTCTGGGCCGCCTCAAAAGATTTCTGATTAAAGACGGTGCCAACCCTTCACTTTGGGCGTACTGTACATCTTCGTGAACACAACGATTGCCTCATCCCAAGGGTCGAACCACGGGCCAAAAGCCACGGTTCCCTCTCGGTTGCGCCGCTGGCTGACGGATAGTTCCGTCGGCCAGGAAGACCCGAACAGCGAGCACAAGCATGGCGCCAAATGGTGGCAGGTCATGTGCCTCTCGGGCCTGGACTACTTCTCCACGCTCGGCTACCAGCCGGCCATTGCCGCGCTCGCGGCCGGAGCGCTCGCACCCTTTGCCACCCTGATCCTTGTGGCCGTCACGCTGTTCGCTGCCCTGCCGGTCTACCGCCGGGTGGCCCAGGAATCCCCTCATGGGCAGGGCTCCATCGCCATGCTGGAACGGCTCATGCCGCACTGGAAGGGCAAGGTATTTGTCCTGGTGCTGCTGGGCTTCGCGGCGACCGACTTCATGATCACCGCGACCTTGTCGGCCGCGGATGCCTCGGCGCACCTGATTGAAAACCCGTTCACCCCCGAATGGTTCAGCGGCAAGGAAGTTCCCATCACCCTGGTGCTGCTGATCCTGCTCGGCGCCCTGTTCCTGCGCGGCTTCACCGAGGTCATCTGGATTGCCGTGACCCTCGTGTTCTCGTTTCTGGCGCTGAACCTGGTGATCATCATCGTTTCGGCCGCCCACATCATCGGCCAGCCGGTCACGATCTCCAACTGGCTTGATTCGCTCTTCACCGCGCACGGGGATCCGATCATGATGCTGCTGGTCTGCCTGATCGTCTTCCCCAAATTGGCGCTGGGCCTTTCCGGTTTTGAAACCGGGGTGGCCGTCATGCCGCAGATCTCCAAGGCGCCCGGCGACACCGAGCAGAATCCTGCAGGACGCATCAAGGGCACCAAGAAGCTGCTGACCACCGCGGCGCTGATCATGAGCGGCTATTTGGTCCTCTCCTCCATCGTCACCACCATCCTGATCCCGGCCCAGGAATTCCAGCCCGGAGGCCAGGCCAATGGCCGCGCGCTCTCGTGGCTGGCGCATCATTTGATGGGTGATGCCTTTGGCACCGTCTACGACGTGGCAACGATCCTGATCCTCTGGTTCGCCGGCGCCTCAGCCCTCGCCGGAATGCTGAACCTCATTCCCCGCTACCTGCCGCGCTTCGGCATGGCGCCGGCATGGGCCAGTGCCGTGCGCCCGCTGGTCCTGGTAGTCATCCTCGTTGCCTTGGGCATCACCATCCATTTCAAGGCCAGCGTCGATGCCCAGGGCGCGGCGTACGCCACCGGCGTGCTGGTGCTGATGTGCTCGGCGGCCATAGCGGTCACCATCTCAGCCAAGCGCAAAGGCGAACAGCGCAAGGCGATGCTCTTCGGGGCCGCCAGCCTGATCTTCGTCTACACAACCATCGCCAACTGCGTCGAGCGCCCGGACGGCCTGAAAATCGCGGCCCTTTTCATCGCGGCCGTGCTCCTGGTCTCGCTGCTGTCCAGGTTCCGGCGCTCCACCGAGCTGCGCGCCACCTCGGTGATGTTTGATTCCGCCGCCGTGGATATCATCCACAAGGCCAGCAGCGCAGGACTGCTCCGGCTCATTGCCCACGAACCGGTCAAGATTTCCAAGCGGCGCTACCTGCACAAGCACCAGCATGCGATCCTGGCCAGCCACATCCCGCAGCGCGCACCGGTGGTCTTCCTGGAAATCAAGGTCAGCGACTATTCGGACTTCGCGCAGGATATCGAGGTGCGCGGCATCACCCGCCACGGCCAGTGGATCCTTGAAGCCACCGCCCCTTCGGTCTCCACCTCCATCGCGGCCATCGCCATGGCCATCCGGGATCAATACGAAGCCATGCCGCACATCTACTTCCGCTGGACCGAGGGCAACCCGCTGTTGAACCTGGCGAAGTTCATCTTCCTCGGGCAGGGCGAAATAGCCCCGCTGACCCGGGAAGTGCTGCGCGAGGCGGAGCCGAACCTGCAGCGCCGCCCATGGGTCCATGTGGGGTAGCTTGCAGCTGGAGCGCTGATCCATCCGGCCAAGCCGGTGCCCGCTAGCCTATGCCGGCACCGGCCTGGTCGATATCGTCAAGCACCGCGTGCCGACCTTCCAGGATCACGTTCTTGGCCAACGGCAATTGATGCGATGCGCTCTCGATAATGTGCATCAGGTATCCCCCGGTATTGGGAAATGCGATGATATCCCCCTTGGAGACTCCGTGCGGGAATTCAAAGCGGCGGCGCAGGATCAGTTCTTCTTCAATGCAGTACGCACCGACGAGGAACCCGCTGTACGGCGAGCGCTCTGGTGCGTGCCGGCCCGAGGCCCTGACGAGGAGCGGGTCAACCAGGAAGTCCGCAGAAGTGGAACGGCATTGGGTGCGGTTCATGTGCAATCCCACCAGGTTGGCCCCATCGCTGCGCTGCTTGGTGAACGCGACCTCGGACAGGGTCAGCCCGCAGCCATCAAGCAGCGAACGGCCCGGTTCGCAGCGCAATTGAATCCCCCGCTCAGTGAGCATCTGGGCTACGCTCCGGGACCCGTCAGGGTTGCGGGCCGCGAGGATCTGATCCAGCCAGGGCCCGCGAATCAGCTGCTGGTGATAGGGGTACAGGGCGTTGCTGGGCTGCGGCCCGGTGGCGCCCAGCCGGTCGGATTTCCAGGTCAAGGATTCATCGCCATCGGGCAGGTCGGCGAGCGCCTCCCAGAATCCGGTCCACTGCGTTGAATCATCAAGATAGGACATCGGAATGCCGCCGCCCATGTCCACGAATTCCACCGTGTGCCCGAGCTGCCCCAGGGCATCGGCAAATTCCATGGACTCTTGCAGCACCAGTGCCCGCTGCCCGCCGCTATAGCCATTGAGATGGAAGTGCACGCCGACAATGCTGATCGTTTCGTGGCTGTCCAACTGGGCAAAGAAGTCCAGCCATTGCTGCGCGTCCAGCCCAAATCTGGTGGGCGGAATCTCCGGGCTGCTTGAGGCCAGGCGCAAGGCAACTGGCACGGGAGCCCCGCCGCTCTTGGCCAGTTCCAACAGGTCCGCTGCTTCATCGGTGTTGTCCAGGCTCAGCACAACGTTGTTATCTGCCGCCAGCTTTAGCAGCGCCCTGGATTTCACCGCGGCGGTAACAATCAGCGATTCCGGGCTGACCCCGCGCTGCAGGCATTGATCCAGCTCGTGGAAGCTGGCCACATCCACGCCGCATCCTTCGGCCACGGCCTTGTCGATCGCTCCCAGGGTCTTGTTGGCCTTGCGCGCCAAATAGACCTGGAAGTCAATGCCGTGCCCCGATGCCGCATCCCGCAGCTCGGTGATGTTCCGGGACATGGACGAGTAGTCGTGGACGTTCAACGGAGACCCGTACTGGCCGAGCAATTCCTTGCACAGCTCGGGGTCCTGAACCAGGTTTTCCATCCATGGTTCCAAGCGGGCGGTCAAGGGCAAGGTTCCGTGCATCAGCGGGGGCATCAATAGGCTGCTTTCTGGCTGGGGGCGTTCAGTTGTGCAAGGATGCGCTGGGACCAGCGCTGGTATTCCGGGTGCAATCCCCGGTTCAAGGTGTCGTGGCCCAGGGTGGGGTCTTCGGTGGGGCGTCCCAGCGCGGCCAGGGATTCGTTGCGCAACCCTTCGGCATTAATGCAGGTTCCGTCGATGTCCGTGAGCAGGCCGCGCTCGCCGGTCCTGATCTTGATCTCGCCGTCGGCGAGCAATCCCTGGATAAGCCCGCTGGCGGGTTCTCCTTCAGGGAAGGGCGCGGTGAGCACCCCGGCCGGTGAAGTCACCGCGTCAATCTTCACCGCGCCTTCTGGTGGCCCCGGGCTGGCTGGTTCATGCCGCAGCATCCCCGCATTATGGAGGGCCATCAGCTTCTGGGCTGTGGGAATTGGCGGGCCGAAGGCCATGCGCTCGAGGTTTGCGGCGGCAGCGTTGAATTCCTTGCGCTCCGGCCCGGTCCAGTGAAACCGGGACAGTGCGGCGATTAGTTCCGGGTACACCCCGGACCAGACTGCTGCCCACACCCATTCCTGGGTTTGGGGCTTCAGCCCTTGGTGCGCAAGAAGGCTGTATCCCACTTGTTCGAAGGGACTGGACTGCGTGGAGAACTGGGCGGACTGCCCGGTTTCCAGTGTCTGCCTCAGGGTTTCTTCGCTCGCCGGAACCGAATTCAGGGCGGCAACCTGAATGGCGCAGTCCAGCAGGATGCGCCACATCTGCCCGGTCTCCTTTGGGCCAAGGCTGGCCCACCGGCGCAGCTGTGCCTTGCAGGCATCGAGGATGCCTTGGGTTTCTGGCGGAATGCTTGCCGGCTTGGGTGTCATGGGGATGCGATGGCGCGAGGCCATGGTGATCGCTTGTAGCTCGCGTCCGCTGGGCAGGTATTCCAACGTGCCGCCCGGGCCGCCTTCAGCCGCTTCCCATTGCCCGCCGCGTCCCTCGGTTAATGCCAGGACCACGTCGTAGGCGGTCAATGCCGCGCCGCGGATCCAAACACTGCTCCCGGCGGGCACGCTGCGAAGCGCATCCTGGGATTGCTCAACGCTCAGGCTGGCGGCCGCGATGGGCGCAAGATCCGTGTGGCTGTGCTTGCCGCCCGCGAGTCCGTGGCCGGTGGCGATGACCACCTCGTCGTAGAGCAAGCTGCCAGAGCCCGTCTCCACGAGCCATTGATCCCCTTGGCGTTCCAGCTTTTCCACCGCTAGCGCCAGGTGCCGTACAGGCAGCGACCCGCGGTGCGCCAGCAGCTCGAACTGTTCGCGCAGATATTCCCCGACAAGCGCCCTTGGCGGAAAGGGGTCGTGGATCGCGCCGGCTGGCTGCCGGTCCCGGAACTGGTTGAACGTTTGCGCGCAGAGGCTCCAGGAGGCATCGATGATGCGCGAGTTCACGTTCAGCCTCAGTTCCCTGGGCTGCCCGGTATTCCATACCCGTCCCGCTCCTGGCGGGTACGGGTCATAGACGTCCACGTGCAACAGGTGCGCGGCGCCAGCAGCCAGCGAATCGTTGAGCTCCAGCAACGCGAACAGGCATTTTGGCCCACCGCCAATCATTGCTATGCGGGTCATCGTGCGGCATCATCCTCTAGCTCATGAAAGTCCGCTGGATCGAGCACCTCGCCAAGGTTCTCTTCGACCCATTGATCGTTGTAGACGGTGTGCAGGTACGGCACGCCTGAGTCGTGCACCAGAAAAGCCACGCGCGAACCCCGAGGCAAGTCGGGCAGCACCTGTCCCAGGGCAGCGACGATGGCCCCGGTGGATGCGCCGGCCAAGATGCCTTCGTGCCGGGCCAGCCGCCGGCAGCCACGCACCATTTCGATTTCAGGGATGCGCAATACCTGATCGGGTTGCACCTGCAAGGACAGCTCGGGAATGATGCCTGCGCCCAGCCCGGGCAGGCGCCGCTCGGCTGCTTCGCCACCAAAGAGCACCGAACCCGCTGCGTCCACTGCCACCAGTTTTGTGGCCAGATCATGTTCCCGGACGTACTTCTGGCATCCAAGGATCGTCCCGGTGGTGCTGGTGGCAACGAACAGCATGTCCAGCTCCCCGCCCGCCGCTTCCATGATTTCAGGCATGGTCGAGGAGTAGTGGGCTTCGGGATTGCGCAGCGATCCATACTGGTTGGTGGTCACCGCGCCGGGGTTCTCGTTCAGCAGCTGGGCCACGCGCTGCCGGCGGGCTGCCAGCCTGTTGCCATCAGGCGGATCCCTGACAAGATCCACCGTGGCACCGTAGGCGCGCATGATCTGAAGCGCGGACTTGTTGGCGTTTTCATCCACGACAGCCACGAATCTGATATCCCGCACCACGCACTGCCGGGCGAGGGAAATGCCCAGGTTGCCCGAGGTAGATTCCACCACCATTCCACCGGGTTCCAGTTCTCCTGATTCCAGGAAGGCTGTAATCAGGGATTCAGCGGTGCGCTCCTTGGTACTGCCCGATAGCTGCAGTGAATCCAGCTTGGCGAATAATTCGACACCGCTTGATTCGAAGAGGCGCTCTAGCTTCACCAATGGTGAATTGAAAGGCGTTAGGGCACCGGTAGCTTGCATAGTCACAACTCACATTCCTACGACGGAGAACACTGTCGACGGTTACTTGAGTATCAGAGGCTTTGAGCTTGACTCGTCCCGTTTTTCGCAAGTCTATGTGCAGAAATGATTTACTGGCTATCGGGTTGAAGAATTCTCAGGTAATCCTCACACCACTTGTCTGGAACCCGGTCAGCCAGCCTGCTGGGAAGCCTCGCGAACCAGGTGTTCATGGGCCACGATGCCCTCTCGGCTGCGCTGGTTCCAGGACAGCCCGAGATAGAGCAGGAAGCTGGCGAAGAAGCACGGAAGCGTCGCACCGATGGGACTCGGGAAAATGTAGGTCAGCAGGTAGGCGACCACTGCGCCGGCCACCCACACTGCCACGGCAATCCAGTTCACTCCATTGCGGTACCAGTAGGCTCCGCCCGTATGGCGCAGGATGTCACGGGTGTAGCTGCCGCGCTTCAAGAAGTAGTAGTCGACAATCATGATGGCGAAGACTGGAACGAAGAAGGCACCGATGAGGGTCAGGAAGTCGGTGAATTGATCCAGCAGTGCCAGCCAGGTGGCTCCGAGGATGGAGACTGAGCCAACTGCCAACGCGGTGGCCAGGAAGGGCAGCTTGCGTTCGGGACGGGAGTTGACCACCGAGGTGATCATTCCGTAGACGGCCATCGTATTGGTAGCCATGACCGAAAGGAAGATGGCGATGGCCAGCGGTGCGCCAAAGGCAGCAACCAGAATCGTCGGGTCGAACGCAGTGGCCTCGCCGCCGGAGAGAATGACATAGCCAAGAGCGGTGGCGCCAAGAATCATCGCCAAGACGGTGGAGAGCAAGTATCCGATTCCCGAGCCGACGATGCCCGAGCGCGAGCTGCGGGCCATGCGGTTGATATCCGCGGAGAGCACCGTCCAGGAAACGGCGGTGGCAATGACAATGTCCAGGACGATGAAGGGCGTGTAACCAAGAGAATGATCAACGGGAATTGCCGCGAACTGCGCGGGTTCGAATTTTCCGAAGGCTACGGCAAAGACATATCCCATGATCGCCAGAATCAGCACGGCCAGCCACGGCTCGACTCGTGAAATTCCCTCATGCCCGAACAGGGCCAGGGTCACGACAAAAATCTGGCAGATCACCGAGAACAGCACCGGGTGGTCGAATCCGGTGGCCGAGGCAACAATGTAGTTGACGGTCACTCCGGCCAGCATGGCCTGCACCCAGCTCCAGCCCATCAGCACGATGACGTTCGCCGCAACCGGCAGGAGGCTGCCCCGGGTGCCGAACGCCCCGCGCGTGATGGCCATGGTCGGAAGGCCGGTGCGGGTTCCGATATTTCCCACGAGCACCAAGATAGTGGCGCCAATAAGGGTTCCGGCCACGATCATGATCAGCGCAAGACTGAAATCCAGGCCCGGCACGAAGAACGTTCCGGTCAGCAGTGTCGTCACCACAAGGTTGGCGGCAAGCCAGATCATTCCGATGCGTCCGGTCCCCAGCTGCCCGCGGATAGGGCCGGAGTTTTCCGCCCCGGCTTCGAGCTTCTGCTCGAATTTGCGATAGAGATTCATGCGTTTCCGCCATTTGCCTCGGTGGATGCTTCGTCTGGAACCGTGGAGAGATGTTCATGGATGGCTATCAGCGAGCCGTCCGGCTCCTGTCGGAAAACGATGGTTTCACGTTCCACGTACGAATCCGTGGAGATGTTTTCGGGTTCGTTTCCGGTTTGGATAGCGGTTGATACCGTGTGGCTGAACACAGCCCCGCCGGGAAAAACGTGGACCAGCTGATCGGAGGAACGGCAGCTGGTGACCCTCCACCCCTCGGCTAGCCAGCCGTTCCATAGCACTTCATAGCTGGCCCGGTCATCCAGCCGGGTGGCTTCGGGATGGAATATGAATGATGCGTCCGGGGCGAAGAGCGAGAAATACTCTTGCGTGCTGGTCGCGGCGAAAGCTTCCACGATTCTGGCAGCGGCGTCCAGGACGTCTTTTTCGGTCGGTGCAACTGTGCTCAACGATTCTCCCAAGGCTGAGGTACCAATATGGACACTGCGGAAGCGGGCATAAAGGCGTGACATGGATTACCTATATGCATATTTTGTTTACTCTAGGTGATCTTTTGTTGCCGGTCAATGAAATTGGCGCAGCTGCGACCAGAAGAAGCAGGGTGATCGCGGCACTCTGCGTTGCCGTGGCACCCGACTTCGACGTGCCCATGAAGGCAACACCGCATCAGGACTTGCTGATGCAGCATGGGCAGAATTCAATTGCCTGCGTGCAATGCCCGGAGGGCATGGCGCAGCTGTTCCGCGACACCCAGCCCCTTATCGCCCGGGGGCGCAAGGCGAACACAGTGCTCGATACGAATGCGGCTCTCCCTGAGGCAGCCGTGCACCCCAGGGGACACCGGCGACCAGCAGCGTTCGCGGCAACACCGATGAGCGCGTCGCCCAACTCCTGGGCATGCCCAACCGCATCAATCGACAATGCACTCTTAGTGCAGTATGATGCACTCATGGATACAAGTGCTGAGCGGCTCGCCCGGACCATCGGGGACCGGGTAAAAAGCGAACGCAAGAACCACGACTGGACACTGGATCAGCTTGCTGAGCTGGCAGGCGTCAGCCGGCGCATGCTCATCAATGTTGAGCAGGGCACCGCCAACCCCAGCGTCAGCATCCTGCTGAAGCTTTCAGATGCACTGGGCCTCGGCCTGCCCGCCCTGGTGGAACCGCCGGAAGCCGCACGCTCCAAGATCACCCGGGATGGCGAAGGAGCCGCATTGTGGACCGGTGAGAACGGAGGACGCGGCGTGCTGGTGGCTGGCACCGACGCACCGGACGTGGTTGAACTGTGGGACTGGACCCTGGCGCCCGGCGAGCGGCTCGAGAGCGAACCCCACTCCTCAGGGACCCGGGAGCTGCTTCATCTGCTCAAGGGCTCAATCACCATCGAGGTTGATGGCGAAATCCATGAGCTGAAAGCCGGAGATGCCATCTCCTTCGACGGAGATGCACCGCACGCCTACGCTAATTTACGCAAAACCGCCGCCACCTTCAGCCTGTGCGTCTACGAACCAGGCGTTGGCCACACCCATAAGCCGGAGAGCACCAATGCCAAATAACCTGACCCCCACCGAATTCCTCTACGGTTGCTCAATCGACCCAGCGGTCCTGGAGCTGCGTCCGGACTACCGCGCCTTGCTGCTGGTGGTTGAGGGCATCAACCCGCAGGCCGATGCGCGGATTGCCGATGAGCTGATCGGGCAGGCCGAGGCGCATGCGGCCGCGCTGCTCGCCAGCACCCCCGTGGATCACCTGCCGCAGATCGGTGCCTGGCGCGAGGCCTACCGTGGCTTCGGGGCAAAACCCCAGCGCACCCGCAACAGCCTCGAAGCGCTCACCCGCCGCGCGTCGTCAGGCCTGCCGCGTGTCAATGCCTTGACCGACATCTATAACGCCATTTCCGTGGTGCACCAGATCCCGATTGGCGGCGAAGACTTCGATCTATATGACGGCCCGGCCCTGCTCACGCGCGCAACCGGCGATGAAGCCTTTGATACCGTTGCCGCCGGCGAGCCAACCATCGAGAACCCGGATGCGGGCGAAGTGATCTGGCGGGATAACACCGGGGTGACGTGCCGCCGCTGGAACTGGCGGCAGGGACGGCGCACCGCCCTGTCCGAGAACACCAACACCGCTTTCTTCATCCTGGACGCCCTGGCCCCCATGTCCGACACGCAGCTGGAAGCTGCCGGCGAGGCCCTGGGCCAAGCCATGCAGTCCCTGGGTGCTGCCGTACAAGTTTCACAGCGAATCGCAGGTGCCCAGTGATCTCCCGTTCCACGTTCAACGGCCTGCCGCCGTGGACCCTGGCCATTACCGCCATGCTGGCGGTCCAGCTGTCCAACGCCACTTCCGTTTTTGTCATTGAACAGGTCGGTGCCGGTGGCACCGCTTGGCTGCGCATGTGCTTCGGAGCAGTCTTTCTCTGGGTCATCGCACGCCCCAATTTCCGCTCCATCCGCAAGCAGGACATTCCGGCGCTGATCGCGTTGGGCGTTGTCACCGGCTATATGACCGCATTGTTCCTGGAAGCGGTTGCCCGCATTCCATTGGGCACCGCGGTATCCATCGAGTTCCTCGGCCCGCTCACCGTGGCCGGGATCATGAGCAAAAACCGGAAAGCGCTGCTCTGGCCAGCGTTGGCCGTCCTGGGCGTTGTGCTGCTGACGGAACCGTGGCACGGGCAAGTCGACGCGGCAGGTGTGCTCTTCGCACTCGGCGCTGGAACCTGCTGGGGGTTGTACAACATCCTGACCCAGCACGTTGGCGACCGCTTCTCGGGAATCAGCGGCTTGTCGCTGACCATCCCAGTGGCTGCCATCGCGACACTGCCCGTTGGCTTGCCACAGGTGATCAGCCACGATTTTGCCGGGTGGACGCTTTTAGCTGCGGCAGGCATTGCCCTGATCACCCCGGTCATCGCCTTCGGCTTGGAAATGCTGGCGCTCAAGCGGATGAATCACACCGCTTTTGGCACGTTGCTCTCCATTGAGCCGGCCTTTGGCATTCTCATTGGCCTGCTGATCTTGTCCCAGACTCCAACCTGGTTCCAGTTCGCGGGCATCATTATCGTCATTGCAGCGGGCGCTGGAGCCCAGCGTGGCGGACGGCGCCAAGATCCAGGCGTCCCTCTCGTTGAAGTGCCGCTGGAACCGCTTAAGTAGGTCGCCCGCGCCTTTGCTGCCGCGCCTCAACGCAGTGCCAGAATCATCATGATCCTGGCACTGCGTTGAGGTTTAATTAGCCCATCCGGAACGCCGTGCTCGACTGCGGGCAATCGGGTACAAGAGATCTCCAGATGCATGGACTCCCGTCTGATGTCACCTGGAAGCCGATGCGCCTGCAGATGCTCACCTCTCGTCGCGAGAAGCCTCCTCCCCCGTTCCCCTGCGCAATTTGCCTTGGTCGTTTCATTTAAGTGATAATCATTCTCATTATGATTAGCATGGGGAATCAGGCAGGCATCAGCCGCGCCACAGAACTGCTCAGCCTTGAGAACAGCTCGCTGTGCGTCCGCGGTTCTTCACAGCTGCTCCTCGAAATCCCCGAGCTGCGCATTTGCTCCGGCGAGCGCCTGGTGGTCACCGGGCCCTCGGGCAGCGGCAAGTCGCTGCTGCTCTCGATGATCACCGGCCGCTGGGCCGCGCAGCTGGACTATGCCGGGACGCGCACCATCGGCTGCGAGCGCATCGGCTACATTCCGCAGCGAGGCCAAGATGCTTTGCATCCGCTGATGCCGCTGGGCCGCCAGCTGCGCAAGGCCAGCGGCCGCAGCGCCCAGGCAGTTGCAGACACCTTGGCCTCGGTGGGACTGGATGATCCGCAGCTGCTGCAGCGCCGCCCGGCAGAGCTCTCCGGTGGCCAGGCACAGCGTGCCGCGGTGGCGCTGGCGGCACTGAGCTCAGCCCCGCTGATCCTGGCCGATGAACCCACCAGTGCCCTGGACCAGGCATCGCGCGACAAGATCCTCGGCCTGCTGGACAAGGTGGTTTCCGCAGAGCAGGCCATGGTCGTGGTCACCCATGATCCAGAGGTGGCCGAGGCCCTGGCCACGCGGCACATCCGGCTGGATTCCGGGAAGCTGCGCGAAGAGCTGGCGCCTGCACGGCAGGCGGTCCCGGCATGAGCCACCCGGTACTCGTGGCATCCGGGGTATCGGCGAGCCGAGGCACCGGCCGCAATGCCCGGCAGATCCTGGCCCCGGTCTGCCTGGCCGTGGAAGCCGGCGAATCGCTGGCCATTACCGGCGCTTCCGGTGCCGGCAAATCCACGCTGGCCGACATCATCCTGGGACTGGGCGACCCGTCCACGGGTCAGGTGAACCTGCTCGGCACACCGTGGTCATTGCCCGGCAGGAATCTCTCGGCACGGCGCCGGCACCTGGTCCAAGGCGTCCCGCAGGATGCCGCGGCGGCCTTCGTGCCCCGGTATTCCATCCGCAGGTCGCTGCATCTGGCACTCTCCCGACTAGCACCGCACCTGGCAGCAGAAGAGCAGATCGAGCGGGCCGCCCACGTGGCCCGATTCGACCCCGCCCTGCTGGCTCGGCGGCCGCGCGAGCTTTCCGGCGGCCAGGCACAGCGGGCGGCCCTGGCCCGCGCGCTGGTCGTCGACCCGGCGCTGCTGGTCGCCGATGAACCCACCAGCGCCTTGGACCCCGCCACCGCCGGCCAAGTGGCAGAGCATTTGTTCACGACCGCCAAGGACACCGGAATCGCGTTGCTGCTGGTCACCCACGACCTGCAGCTGGCAGCCCGCTGTTCACGCCATTTGCGCATCAGCGCGCCGCGCTGATCCGCGCCCATCACCGACCCACTCGCAAGGAACACACTTTCATGACTCGACGCCGCAGCACCTCCCTGCCCCTGCTCCTGCTCCCGCTCGCTGCCACCTTGGCGCTGACCGGCTGCTTCTCCGCCTCCGCCGATCCAGCAGGCAGCACCGGGCGCATTTCGGTGGCCCACATGCAGCCGCCCCGCTCGGGCCTGGACCCGCTGAGCGATGACGCCTTCAAGCTTTCACGCTGGTCCACCGCCGAAACCCTGGTAACCCTCAACGAATCCGGCGACGCCACCCCCGGGCTGGCCACCGCCTGGCAGCGCACCAGCGATACGGCCTGGGAGATCACCATCCGCAAGGGCGTCAGCTTCCACAACGGCGAACCCCTGACAGCCGCGGCGGCCGCCAACTCGCTGCAGGCGGCCATTGGCTCCACCCCCGTGCCGCGCATCCTGAACGGGACCGCTTTGAACGTCGATGTGATCGATGGCCAGACCCTGCGGATCACCACCGCTGATCCCGACCCGCTGCTGCCCCAGCGCCTTTCCAGCCCGCAGCTGGCCATCTTTGATCCTTCCGCCTACACCGATCACGGGGTCAACCCGGTGAACACCGGAACCGGACCGTTCAAGATCACCGCAGTGGACGGCATCTCCGGGGCAACCCTGGATCGCTTCGATGGCTACTGGGGCGAGCCGGCGTCCGCCGCGGGCATCGACGTGAAATTCGTTCCGGACGGCACCGCCCGCACCGCGGCCCTGCGCACCGGCGAGGCCGACATCGTCGAGGCCATTCCGGCTGGCCAGGCCTCCACCGTGGACCAGGAACTGCTCACCGAAGTCCCGATGCCGCGCACCAATACGCTGTATCTGAACACCAAGAAGGGGCCCTTCGCCGATCCCGCGGTACGCGCCGCGGCCCGCGAAGCCATCGACCGCGCGGCCATTATCGAATCCGTCTACGAGGACCGCGCCGACCTTGCCGAGGGCCTGCTCGGCCCCGCCCTGCCCTATGCCGCCGAGTACCGCGACGATGCCGAGTACCAGGAACTGCTGGCCCACCGCGCGCAGCCGGCCAAGGTCAAGGATGTCAAGATCTCGCTGGGCACCTTCACCGACCGCGCGGAACTTCCCGAAGTGGCCGTGATCCTCGAGCAGCAGCTGGAAGCGGCAGGTTTCGAGGTGCAGCAGGATGTGCGCGAATACCAGTACATCGAGGCCGATGCCCTGGACGGCGCTTTCGACGCCTTCATCCTCTCCCGCGCAACGGTTCTGGACTCCGGTGACCCGGTGGCCTATTTCGCCTCGGACTTCACCTGCGAAGGCGGCTTCGCCATCTCCCAGCTGTGCGATGCCCAGGTCGAAGAAGGCATCGCCAGCGCTTCGGAAACCGACGCGGGCACCGGCCGCCAGCGTGCCATCATGCTGGCCGAAGCAAGGATCCTGGGTACCGACGCGGCCATCCCGCTGCTGCATGAGCGGGTGATCCAGGGCGAAAATGCCGCCGTATCCGGTGCTGCCCGGGATCCTCGCGAACGGTCCCTGGTCACCACGCAGACGCAGCTGGACACCAAGTAGGGCGACGAAGCACCGCATGAGATTCCTCCGCGCCTACAGGCAGAAAACCTCGCTGGTTTCCGCCGCCTCCTATCTGCTCAGCGCCCTGGTGCTGCTCCTGCTCGCCGGCGCCCTGCCCTGGCTTTCGCGCACCGATCCGGCCGCCGCAGTGCTGCGGGCCCGCTATGCGGAGCTGGAGCCCACGCCGCAGGCGCTGGCCGCCATCCGCGAACAGCTTGGACTGGGCCAAGGGCCTGTGCACTCCAGCCTGCAGTGGTGGGCCGGGGTGCTGCGCGGGGATCTGGGTTCATCCTGGGTCAGCGGAGCACCGATCGGCCCCGGGGCCTGGCAGGCCCTGTCCGTTTCGGCCATGCTCACGGCCTTTGCCAGCGCGGCCGCCCTGCTGGTGGCACTCTGCCTGATCGCCCCGGCGTTGCTGCGGGTGCTGCGCGACAGGCCGCAGACCGGGTCCGGGCCATTGGGCGTCGCCCTGACTGCCCTGCCGGAATTCCTGCTGGCCAGCATCCTGCTGGTGCTGGTCGCGGTGAAGCTGGACTGGCTGCCGCCCTATGGCTGGACCGGGCTGGATACCGCGGTATTGCCGGCGCTGGCCCTGGGCATTCCGGCCGGCGGGCTGCTAGGCCGGCTGCTGGCCGACGCCATTGCCTCGGTGGCCGGCGAGCCATGGGTGATGATCTGGCGGATGGCCGGGGCCTCGGGACCCGTGCTGCTGGCCGGGGTGCTGCGCCGCGCAGGCGCTGCCATCATCGACCAGTTCGGCCTAGTGTTCATCGGTCTGCTGGGCGGGGCGGTCGCCGTGGAACAGGTCTTTGCCATCCCCGGTCTGGGACGCTTCCTGCTCGGCTCGGCCAATGCGCAAGATATCCCGGCGCTGCAGGCAGGCCTGCTGCTGATGGCCGGAACCGCAGTGCTCATCGGATTGCTGGCCACCGCCGCCCGGCGCTGGCTGCGCGGGGGTCCACTGCCTGCCGGGGCCCTGTCCGTCCCGCCGGAATTCCGCGGCAAATCCTCCTTGCTGCGCTGGACTGCGGGGATCACCTGCACCGGGTTGCTGGCCATCATGGCCTTCGGCTTGCCCCGCGATCCCTACGCGATCAGCCACCAGCGGCTGGCCGCGCCAAGCTGGGCCCTTCCCTTCGGCGCGGATGCCAGCGGCCGGGATCTGCTGGGCCGGGTGGCCCATGGAACCTTGGGCACGGTCGCCCCGGCAGTGCTGATCGTGCTCTGCGCCGTGGCCATCGGCCTGCTGCTGGCCGGGCTGGGCGAGATCTCCCGCGGGCCCTCGGCCATTGCCAATGCCACCCCGCCAATCCTGGCGGGCGTCGTGATTGCCGCGCTGCTCGGGCCCTCGGTGATCGGCGCCGGGGTGGCAGTGCTGTGGGTGACCTGGCCCCCGTTGTCCGCCCATGCGGCATCATTGCTCGAAGAAGCACGGGCCATGCCGCATATCCGCTGGCTGCCGCTGTCCGGAGTGCGCCGCAGAGAAATCTTCGTCAAGCACCTATTGCCGGCGATCATCCCGCCCTTGCTGCGCCATGGCATGCTGCGCCTTCCCGGAGTTGCCCTGGCCCTGGCGGCGTTGGGCTTCCTGGGCCTGGGCGCCCAGCCGCCCACTCCGGAATGGGGATTGCTGCTGGCCGAGGGCATCGGCTACGTCGAGCGCGCCCCCTGGACGGTCTTCGCCCCAGCGCTCTCGCTGGTGCTGACTTCGGTCTGCGCCGTGGCCGTTGCGGGGATGAGCCCCTCGCGGCGCCCTTCGAAAAATTCTGGCCTGCCCGGCGCTGGAACCGCACCAGCACCTGCGGATGCAACGCCGGATGCTTCTGCTGCGCCCGCTGGCGGCGCGGTACACAGCAACAGCTGAAGTCCGCGGCTTGCACGGAGCAGGCTCTGCACGCATGGATGTTCCCTGGCCTGCTCGCGCCGCATGCAGCGGCACGGGAGGAGCTGGAGACCGGTGCGCGAATGACGAAAGCCGCCGGCTCCTGTGGTGCGGCTGGAATTCCAGGGCCTTCTTGGGGTTAGCTCATCCGGAACGCCGTGCTCGACTGCGGGCTATCCGGGAAGTCAAAGCTGATCGTGCGTTCCTTGTTCGTTTGCAAGGTGGTCACCGACAGCTCAGCAGGGCCGGTACAAGAAATTTTCAGGGTATGGATTCCCAGCAGGTGCCAATGGCAATGCCCTGATACTTCCACCATGTCAAAAGCTAACTTTTTCATTTCAACATTGACGGTGTACCGCGCTACGCCTTCTGGTGGCGTGATATCAAAGGTGTACGTCGGGAAGTGCGGATGATGGTCGGTGTGCATCGCGACTTCGAACTGCTCTTGCGATTCAATGCTCGGTGATTCCGTGGGCTCGGCCGTCGGAGCCACGGATGGCTCGGCCGTCGGAGTCACGGAAGGCTCGGCCGTCGGAGTCACGGAAGGCTCGGCCGTCGGAATCACGGAAGGCTCGACCGTCGGAGTCACGGAAGGCTCGACCGTCGGAATCACGGAAGGCTCGGCCGTCGGAGTCACGGATGCTTCCGGGGTCGGTTCGGGAGTCGGTTCCACAGTTGGAGTCTCGCTCGCCTCTGGACTCGGCTCCGGTGCTGGCTCCACGGAAGGTTCAGGCGTCGGCGTCACGCTCGGTTCGGCGCTCGGCCCAGCCGTCGCTTCGGCGGTTGCAGGATGCGACGATTCTTCCGGAACAGGCGCTGTTGAAGGTTCAGCGGTTGGCGTCTCCGATGCTTGAGGCATTGCCTCAATGCTTGGCTCCGGTTCAGGATCAGAACTCTCCAGCGGGGCTGCAGCTTCGGCAGAAGGCGCCACAGATGGCGCACTCGGTGACGGTATAACTGGCGGCGCTTCCGCGCGGGTGCTGTGCCGCGATGGCCCAGTTTCCCGCTCCTTCATCGGAGCAACAAAACCAGGTGTCCGAGCAAGATATTCCGACGGTTCAGCATCGAGCGTCGGCGCAGGCTGAACCCATGCCGAACGCCCGGGTCTTTGGCCCGATTCAGTGCTCTCGGGCGCAACGACTTCAGGGGCCGGAGCGGGATCGTATTCCTTGGAGCTCGCCGGCGGGGCCGATTTCGGATCAGCACCCGTAGTGGGATCGGACAGAAAACCCCCTGCAGCAGCGAATGCGGTCATCGTCAATAATCCGACGCCCACCGAAGACACCAGCACCACGCCACCGGTCGTCCCGATACCAACAGCACCGGCGGTGGCCCCGGCACTTGCCGATGCCACCGATGCAACACCCTGGGCACCCGCGATTCCGCCGGCCGCTGGTACGCCCAGCGCCGTGGTGCCGCCCACCAGCAGCGGCACGATGAAGGCACGCAGGCTAGAGCCTACTTCGGTGAGTTCCGCGAATACTGCGGCGCACTCATCACAAGTCTTCAGGTGCTGCTTGACTGCCTTTTCGTCTTTGCTCTTGAGGGTGCCACGGACCATCGCAGGCAGGTGCTTTCGCGCTTCGGCGCACTGTTCCGAAAGTCCGGACTGGGCCTTCATGTGCGCCGAGAGGTACGCCTGGCGCAGTCCTTCACGAGCACGAATAGCCAGAGCCGATACCGCATTCGGTGTAATCCCCAGGATCGGAGCGATTTCGCGAGGTGCGAGCCCCTCGACCTCGACATGCCAGAGCACCATCCTCCAGCGTTCAGGCAAGGACTGAAAGGCATTGACGATAAAAGAAGACTCGGCCCGATCCATGACGTCGTCAGCGAATGCATCTCCCATATGGAACTCTTGGTGATCGTCAACAACGATCTGCTGCGACGCTGCCTTGTTCCTGGCAAAAGCGCAGCGCGATACGACAGTCAGCAAATAGGCTCGGAAGAATTCCTGCGGTCCCAAGCCTCGTTCAATGGCTTGGAAAACCTTCAAGAATGCTTCTGAAACGATATCTTCAGCCTCAGACGGCGTATCGGTATGACGATAGGCGACAGCCAAGGCAACCTGCTTATGGCGTCGATATAGATGCGCTTGGGATTCCCGGTCCCCTCCGCGGATCCCTCGGATCAAGTTCGCATCACTGAGTTCAGCGAAGATCTCTCCCGAATCAATTGTCATAACGCCCCCAAAACGTCCAAGGCCTTCAGCTGGCCATCACGTTCTTGGCAACCTGCAGCATTCCCCAAATTTGCGGCCCGCAGAACTTTCGCGGCCAAGGTCCCACCCTTGGCTGCATTACTGCGTGCCTCCAACATTCTTCCATCGTGTGTCTGAACTAGAAAGGGCGATTCCACGCAAACATCATCACGAAGTCGCACCTCGTTATTTCCCGCTCGCATTTCATCTCCCTTGAATATTCGTCCGCACCACATCAGCGGCTGCTTGGCTGCGCATTTTCTGTACCGTTCTCGTGTGTTGTGCATCGAGTAGCCACGCGCGTACATATTTTTAGATCGCATGAATTGATGATCGTGACGCTGTTTTTGAAAAAACTTTGTAATTCTTTTTCTAAACTTCCTTGGGCTCGGATCACCGTTATTGCCATGATCGCAGGGAATCGCTTCCATAGCTCAGACTGCGATGAACATCTCCATCCGCTTCTCCGCAGGCCATTGCGAAACCGGTCTCCAGTCGGCTAGAAATATTGCCTTCAACCGGAGAAAAGCGTGCTCAATGCAACTCCAGCGACATCTTGAAGATGAGCCCCGGTCCTCATCAAAACTCATTCACGCACCAAAATTCACGATTTCATCTGATGATTTACAGAAGTCAGTATTTTCCTTCACGCTGCGCAAAAATAATTCTCCAGACCTCCGCGTCACGATTTACGCCCTGTTCCGTCTACAAGATATATCCATCACTCGCAGAGAACGGATAAATCTGGGGTGTCGAAGTGGCATTGGAACGCGGGGGCGGTTCCAATGCCACGTAGACCCCTCTTACAGTGCGCGCCGCGTCCTGCCCAAGATTTATCGCTCCTTCGTTGGCGGATTCGCATTCGAAAGTCCCTCAAGGAGAGAAATATGCAAATGACCATCAGTGTCTTCGCACTACTCGTTTCAATTACGGGTATCTCAACAGCTCTAAGCCGTTGGGGCAGGCGTTGGCTAGCACGTGATTTTGCAAACCACCGTCTCATCTTGTGCATCTGGGTGGCAGGAAATCTTGTGCTGCTCCTTTCGGTCATCGGCTACCTTTCAACACCTGATAGCGCAGAACTTTGGGCGGGCTTTGCCATCATCACCGCCATCTGGCTGTTCATGTTTTCGATGGTGAGCATCTTCTTGCAGCGGCGTCCGCAGCGCAAGGAACGCCCGAAGCGATTCCTCGCCGTTGGCGCCCACCCCGACGATGTTGAATTGGCCTGCGGCGCAACCATCGCCAAACTCGTTGATTCGGGGCACGAGGTGCGCATCATGGTGATGTCCCAAGGCGAAAATGGCGGCAATGCGCCACGACGCATTCGCGAAGCCCAGCGCGGAGCGGCTTACCTGGGCGCGCAGTCCCACTCGGTCCAGGACTTCTGCGACACCCGCCTTTCGGAAAGCTCCAACGACATGGTGGCCGCCATCGAACAGGAAATCACGCTCTTCGAGCCTGATGTTGTCCTCACGCACTCCGCCACCGATATCCACCAAGACCATGAGGCTGTGCACCGTGCGGTGATGCGCGCAGGGCGAAAGCTGCCCTCCATCCTCTGCTTCGAGAGCCCTTCGGTAGGTCATGACTTCTCGCCAAAATTCTTTGTTGATGTAGAGAAATACACCGATATAAAGGTCGAGGCCATCAAGCTGCACTCGGATCAACGCACCAAGCCCTATATGACTGGCACTCGAACCAAAGCCATCGCCAACTTCCGCGGAAGCCAGGTCAAGCAGAAAAGCGCCGAAGGCTTTGAAGTCATGCGCCTGGTTTCAAAGACGGTAGGAGACTTTTAATGATCATTCTTATTACAGGTGTCGGTGGACCCGCTGGCAGCAGCTTGGCACGCCAGCTTCATGAGCGTGGCCACCAAGTCATCGGGGTGGATATGGCCCCGGTGCAGGACGAGCATCTTGGCCTCTTCCTGCAGGTGCCCGCGGCGCGCGATGCAAGCTACGTTCCCGCTCTTCGACAGATCATCAAACAACAGGATGTTGCTCTGGTCATTCCCACCGTCAGCGAAGAACTGCCCATCCTGGCAATGGATCAGAATCGCGTACTGCTGGAATCAACTGGGGCTACGATTCTTCTGTCATCGGAAACATCAGTCCGCATCGCCGATGACAAGTACCTGACGATGCTGGTCCTCAACGATGACCGTGTACCCACGCCTGACTTCGTTCGTGGCGACCTTTATGGCCGCCCCTCGGTAGCAGGGTTCCTTCCTCACCAGTACGCCATCGTCAAGCCCCGGGTCTCCCGCGGTGGCCGTGGGGTGCGCCTGCTCGCTTCGTCCCAGCTGACTGACGGTTCGCAAGAGATGTCGGCGTCAGATCTGGTCCAGCGTTTCGCGCCAGGGCGCGAATTCGCTCCGATGCTGTTTCGCAATCCCGACAACGGAAAAGTTGATGTGTGCGTTGTCGTGGAGAAAACAGAACTGCGCGAGGGCCTCATAGGCAACGCGGTATCAGTACAGCGTTGCGAATTCGATGCCACCACAGCCCACGTGGCCCAGGTGGCGAGAGCCGCGGTAGCCAGCCTCGATTTGGTGGGACCTGTGGATCTGGATATCCGGCTGACCGATGAAGGCCAGCCGGTGGTGCTGGAGATCAACGCCCGCTTTGGCGCCAATAGCGCGGCTGCACCGGAGTTGGTGGATTCAGTGCTTCAGTACGCCAGCTTGCATGCCCCGGGCAAGGTGGGCAATGCATGAGCTCAGCGCTGGTCATCGTCTTTAACGTTGCGATTGCCCTCATCATCATTTTTGGAACGATCAAATTGGCCTACATCCCCTTGGCCATCTGGTTCGAAGTGCGCCGCGGATTGCTCTTCACGCGCAATGGAAAACTCACAAGGCTCCCTCCAGGATTCCCGCATGAGGAACAAGAATTGCGCCGGCCCCGCGGACGTTCTCGCCGGGCCGCCCGACACTTCGGAACAACCCCGAAGTACCGAGTATCGGTCATCGTCCCTGCCTACAACGAAGGCGTGGTGCTGCGGGCCTGTGTTGAATCCATTCTCAGGACCAAAGGCGATTTGGCAGAAGTCATCATCGTGGACGACGGGTCCACAGATAATACTGCGCAGGTCATGCTCGAATTGGCACAAGCCCACCCGATGGTGCGAGCCATCGGGCAGCAGAACGCCGGCAAGGGCGCGGCACTAAACCGTGGCATCAAAGAAGCCACCGGGGATGTGCTGGTGTTTGTTGATGCCGACGGCATCTTCTCACCGGTTACGATTCCCTGGCTGCTCACCGGTTTCCGCGATGCCTCGGTGGGCGCAGTGTGCGGAGATGACCGGCCAGTAAACCTGGACCGTGTGCTGACCCGCATGCTCTCGGTGCTTTCCCACATGGGAACCGGAATGGTGCGCCGCTCCCTGTCCCTGCTGCATTGCCTTCCGGTGGTCTCCGGGAACATCGGAGCCTTCCGTGCAGAACTGGTCCGTGAACTCGGTGGCTTCCGCACGGATACCGTAGGCGAGGATCTGGAGTTGACCTGGCGGATCTACGATGCCGGATTTCGAGTCGCCTTCGAGCCTCGCGCAATTGTCCTGGCCGAGTCCCCCTCCACCCTGCGGGCGCTGTGGAAGCAACGCGTGCGGTGGGCCCGCGGCTTGTTGCAGTCCATCAAGATCCACTGGCGGCTCCACGGCAATCCACGGGTAGGGCCCTTCGGCCCGTTCCTGCTTTTCAATTTTGCCACCATGGTTTTTGTGCCGGTAGCCCAACTCTTCGTCCTGGCAGCCTTGGCCTATTTGGTGCCATCCGGCCAGATGTCCATCACCAGCGATAGGCAAACTTCGGTGCTGTGGAATGCCATTGCCATCCTCAGCTGGGCGGGCTTGGGGATCACCTTGGTCTCTGTTGTCATTGGCATTGTCCTGAACACTGCGTGGCGGGATTTCTTGAATCTGTGGACCTTCCCTTTATGGCCGCTCTACGCAACAGCCATGGGCATGACCATGGTGGCCGCCATTGTTTTTGAAATCCGCGGACAGCCAGCGCAATGGAACAAGCTCCAACGCACTGGCGTGGTCTCCAGCCATGAATTCAGCGCCATCCTGGGCAACAACGGATGAACGCCGGCCGGGGTTCACGCCGCAGATGGCGCGCAGCAGTGCTCGCAACGCTTCTGATCAGCCTGGTCTGTGTGCCTCCCTATGGGCGGACTTCAGCGGGAACCAGGATCTACCACCCAGTGACTGCAGCCCAACAACAGTGCTTGGCCACGGCGCTGGCACCAGATAGCCAAGGAAGCAGGTCCACGGTGGGTAATGCCGGCAGCTCTCGCGTAGTGAATATCGGTTTCGAGGATGTCACCAGCGCTGACCCAACGCGAATTCCGGATATTGCCAGGCAATTGGATTCAGTCAATGCCACTGGGGTGTCCATTTCTGTAGGGCGCTTGGATTGGATCGGTTTTCCTTGGGCAGAGTACAAAGAGATGCAGTCAAGCGAGGTTGCGGGTACGGGACGCGATTACATACGGGAAGCCATCGATGCGTTCATCTGCAGCGAGAGTGGACAGCGTCGCACGATCTCACTGAACATCGATACGCTTTTAGGCCGCGAGCTTGAGTGCCGCCCGGAAATTGCAGGCGTCAACGCGGAAGGAAACATATCAAGGAACTGGACCAGCGTCTCTTCGTGGAAGAACGGCGGGCTCACCGAGCGCCTTGCCGCGCTCACTTCGCAGCTGGTTCAGCGTTATTCGCCGGACACCATCAATATCACCGAGATGATGTTTCCGTCTTATACATTCGGAGATGCCGACCTGAAAGATTTCCAAAGCTTCAGTGGTATGAACACGTGGCCACGGAGATTTGATGGCACGACCGATGCTGGCGCGGACGCTCTCCATGAGTGGCGAAGCGATGCAGTCCAAAAGATCATGGCCGAGGTCGCCAGCCAATTAACCGGCACCGAGGTGGAACTGACCATGGATGTGCGCTCCCCCATCAACGAGGACTTGCGCGGGCGCCTGGACTCCGGGCAGGACTACGCCCGGCTGCTGGGGATTGTCGACCGATTGAACATCTGGAACTTCCAAGGCATCAACTCGACGGGCTATTACGACACAGCTCAATTAGCCAGCTTCTACACTGCCAAAGATCCCTCGCGCTTCGGCATCGAAATCGGACTCTGGGACCACGACGGTTCCATCAGCCCCGAAGCACTGGAGCACGAGCTTCGGCTGGCCGAGGAAAGCAACGTCCGGCACTTATCCGTTACCCCCACGTCGCTGATGGATCAGCAAGCGTGGGATGTTTTGCGCCGCGTGTGGGGTTCGCCTAGGCCTACCGAGATGGGGAACTAGCTGTCGTTCTCCGTCCCGGCAGGTCAAGGCTTAGTGGACAGGCGGATGTTCCGCGATGCAGAATAAGTTGCCTTCTGGATCAACAAGCGTAGTCCACTGAACGTGCTCGAATTCTTCGAGTACATCCCACTTATGCGTAGCTCCCATTTTGATCAGACGCGCAACTTCCTGCTCCCTCGATCCCCAAGGAACTGTCAGGTCCAAATGGGCATCTTGCGTTTGAAGACGTGGCTCGGCAGTGCTCTGGAAGAACATGCCAAATCCTTCCGGCCCGTTAGGCGCAAGGTAGTAGCTCTCACCGCTACCTGAAATTTCACTGCCAGTTACTGCCGACCAGAAAGCCGCTTGAGCCTTTGGATTATTAGCAGTCATGTTGATGGCGCCAAGGGAAATCTTTGATGTAGTCATTTGCCCACACTACTCTTCAAAACAGACAAAATAATGATACGGTGCACCCTGGTTTCCTCCTGATTTGAAGAGATAGATACTTGCCTGCTGGAACGGCCAAACCACTACCTGATTCCCTGTTATTCAGGTAGCTTCACGCCAGAGAATCAGTAAAGTCGGGCCGTTCTGGGCGCTGGCCGGATTGGCCGGCCAACACCTGTCAGTCTCCAAGGATGCCGAAGGTTTGGAAAAGCTCTTGAATGTCGCCAATGAGTCGCTTGTTGCCGATGGCCAATGATTAGCTGATAGATGATCCAACCAGATTCGATAGTTCCAAATGGTTCGGCGTTATTGCACTTGACTGGTTCCATCCGCACACCGCCTGCAAATACGTCACAGTCGTTGCTGACTTGAGCGTGGCGCGTCATGGCACCGGATCCACTTATCTTCTGGCATCGGTTCTCGGAAGACCCAAAACAATATTCAAAAACTGGCTGGTGTTGGCGGTGAAGACAGGTGGGTTAAGGCCGAGATTTCAGGCTGAAAAGGGAAGGACCATTTATCTTCCTCTACAGCTTGCAGCAAAATGATGCGAGAGCAAGCTGGCGCATCCCCGCTACCATCGGGCTTCTAAGGACCTAGAAGCACTTTGAGTTTTTGGGCAATCTTTTGCCAATGGTTGTGCTGATCTTTGCTAATAGGCTTCTCAGGGCTAGTGGTCCAGTCCTCGATGTCCTTGGAATCGATCGTATCGGCCAGATGCTTGATGACTTCCCTTTTGGATTCGGTGGCCATTTTTGCTCCAAGGAACTCTGCATTTTTTAGGTCAGCGATCTCGGTGAGATATGCCTGTGCGAACCAATCAGCAGCCTCCGCACGCAAGTACGGGCTATTGAGTGATTCATACCAGCGCGAGAGGAACTCACCATAGGGGCCGGAATTTTCCATGAAGCCCGCTCCGCTAAATAGGAGGGTTCGAACTCGCTCAGGAGTTAAACCATTCGCGGCCTTCAATGCTTCATCAATTTTGCCGGCATCAACTAGCCTTGCAATGTCGTAGCTCAATTCACCCACCCGTTGCCTACGTGACCTGATGTCGACGTTCTTACAACTATAATCTTGCCCTTACATATCCGTTGGTATTCGATATGGGTACGCGACTTAGTTGATGTTCCGTTTGCAAGAGCCCTGCATATCAAATCGGCAGCCATGTTTTTGTTTGTCCAGTGCTACCCGTACCTTGACGATGAAATCGGAAACCACCGAGGAAATGCCCAAAATGGCCACGACCGCCCGGCGAGATATTAGGCCGCTCCGAAAGTGGCAGCCTTCTCGGCGAAGGTCGAATCAAAGCAAACCACGATTGTGCTGGCCAGCAACGTGCTTCCATCACCAGGAAACCAGGGGTCTGGAAGACCATCCTGGCCGAAGCCATCCTTGGGCTATGGCTTCGGCCAGGCAAAGGTGCACGGCGAACCCGGGGTCGTGCCAGGCTGGGGCATTCGCGTTGCCGTGGCTCACGCCGTTTCCTGCATGCCAGGCACGAGCCCGTGAGAACGGAGCCGCTTATACGACAAGCACCAGGCTATTTCACCCCTTTGATAGGAAGTATTGCCAAGGCCCCGATGACAGCGCAGGCCGCACCGGCCAGGAAGAGCGCCGTGAAGTTTTGCGGGTTAGCGGTGCTGGCACCGATCATCAGGAGCATCGGAGCGACAGCTGGAACCAGCGACGATGGCAGCGAGTTGGCCAAGTTCATGATCCCCAGGTCCTTGGCCGGGTTTTCCTGGTCTGGCAGGACTTCCATGATCAAGGCGTAGTCCACGGCGAAGTAGACCCCCTGTCCCAAGCCGACAACAGCAATCGCGACGAGGAACATCGGATAGGTCGTGGCCATGGCCACGAGGCCAAGGCCGACAGCGAATACCACGGCGGAACCCAGAACAAACGGCTTGCGCCTCCCAGTCTTATCGGACAGCTTGCCAAAGAGCGGAGCGAAGATCATCGAGATTGGTGTGGTGATCAGCGATGCGACAAGGATAGCTGTGCCCACGGTGGCCGGATCCATATGGTGCACCATGATCAGGTAGAACGCCTGATAGGCGTTGACCGCAGCAACGCCGAAGAAGATCAACAATCTGCTGATCCAAGCCCAGCCAAAGCCCTGATGGCGTAATGGGTTGACCCAGAAGGTTCCCGCAAACTCGGCCAAGGAGAACGGAGGCCTCTCCTCGCGGAAGATCGCCCGGTCCGAAATCGTCAAGGCCAACAACAGCAGAGCCAGTGCTGCGACTCCTGCTGGAAGGAAGAGCATAGCGGCCAGATTTGGCTGGACCAGTTGCGCCAGGAAGAGGCCAACTAGGGCTCCCAGTGGCGCGCCTAGCCCCAGCATCGCCGAGGCCGAACCCCTGAATTCCGGGGAGATCTGATCAGGCACCAGTGCGGTGCAGGCCACCAGCGCGCAGACCGCGCCAAGGGTCGTCAGCGAAAAGCCGGCAGCCAGTGCTGCGACACTCGACGCCGCGGTGGTGGCCGCCGCGCCAACCAGGAACAGCACGGCCCCGGAAAGCAAGTAGGGCTTGCGCCGTCCGTGCCTGCTCAGCGTCCGATCGCTGAGCCGTCCAAGCAAGGGATACCCCACCAGGGCGACGATGCTGCCGACGCCAACGGCAATTGACAGAACCGTCGTAGCCGCGGTCGAACTGATGACGCTGGACTTCAGCGACAGCGTCAGAATGGCATTCGAAAGCTGGGCTCCGTTGGCCGATGCCACGGCGAGGACCAGAAGTATCAGGAATCCGAGCTTGGGTTTTCCCCGAACTGCTTGTTGATCATCCTGATTGGTTGCGAGTGTTGATGCCATCGATGTTCTCCTTTGAACGTGATTGCGGGTTAAGGATTTCGGCCTAATTAGCCGTGACGAGCAGGTCCATTTGATGCACCCTCGTTCCCGGGGCGAGCCTGATCTGCTGGCCTGGAAGATTCAGGACTGCGCCGGCCCCATAGGGCACCACCGTGTTGACGGTCAGTTGCCCGTGCTCCACAGTCCAGCTGACCGCGGCCTGTCCAAGGGGCGTCTGGACGGAGGCTTCGGCATGGCTCAGGCCGCAGGAGAAATCCGGGTCAATGCTGATTTCCCGCCATCCAGGAGCCGAAGGCGCTAAACCGGCGACCTTGCGGAACAGCCATTCATCCACGCAGCCAAAGGCATAGTGGTTCATGGAAACCTGGCGCGGCACCCCAGCGGGGTCCACTGCATCCCAGGCTTCCCAGATGGTGGTGGCGCCACGGTCCACCTCGTAGAGCCACGAAGGCGCCTTGTCCTGCCACAGCAGGGTGCGCGCCAGATCCTGGTGCCCGGTATCCCACAGCGCGTCCAAGAGGAACGGGGTCGACAAGAAGCCGGTATCCAGCCGGTCTCCACGAGAGCGCACGAGCGCAGCCAGATGCTCGCCGGCGCGGCGCCGTTGTGCTGCCGGAAGGATCTCCAGCCCCAGGGCCAAGGCATACATTCCCTGCAGCGCCACCGGAAGCGAAGCATCGTCATCCAGGTATTCGGCGGCAAATGCCGCACGGACCCGCGCTGCGCGCTGCGAGAACTGTGCGGCGTCCGCCAGGTGGCCCAGGACTGCGGCCATCCGCGCGGCCAAATCCAAGCTGTGGATCTGGAACATCGGAGCCACCAGCTCGGAAGTCAGTTTCGGGGCACGGTCCATGGCCTCGTGCAACGGCAGGTCGCCTTCCAGCGTCGAAGGGGTCAGCCAGTCGCCAAAGTGCGGGCCGGTATTGAAGAGCAGCCGCTGGCGTGCCCGTCGTCTGGGGCTCAGCGGCAAGTCCTCCAGTGCGGATGGAAGTCCGCGTTCTGCCTCCAGGGCCTGGTACTCGACCCAGCGGCACACCGCCGGATAGTTCTCCTCCAGCACCCGGGGATCCCCGTATCGCTCGTAGAGCTTCCACGGGAGAATTGCCACCGCATCGCTCCAGCCCGCAGCGGCCACGATGGCTCCCACCCCTGGGGATTCCAGCGCGCTCTGCTCGTCGTGCTCAGATCGAGGCGACAAAATTGGAATCCGCCCGTCCGGCAATTGGTCTGCCCTCAAGTTCTCCAGCCAGCGCAATAGGAAAGTGCATACGCCAGCATTGTTGGCAGCCGCCTCGGCGAACACTTGTATGTCTCCGCTCCATCCGGCCCGCTCGCGTTGCGGGCAGTCGGTGGGAATGGACAGGAAGTTGGCGCGCTGGCTCCACACCACATTCTGGTGCAACCGGTTCAGCCGCGCGTCCGAGCTGCTGAAGCTGCCAGTCTGCTCCAGGTCGCTGGAGACGACCACCGCCGTGGCATCTTCCGGATCCAGCGTGTCAAGGCCAGTCAAGCGGGCATAGCGGAATCCGTGGAACGTGAACTCCGGTTCCCACTCTTCCACCGCATCGCCTGCGCAGATGTAGTGATCCGTCTGTTCCTTGTTCATG
>Ga0308158_10000938_pt1 | contig 36240 bp, 31 predicted proteins | sample PhyBR2_FD_201038 | JGI IMG/M metagenome (GOLD analysis project Ga0308158, IMG submission 201038) | Phyllosphere microbial communities from UC Gill Tract Community Farm, Albany, California, United States - DLSLB.R2 | ecosystem: Host-associated > Plants > Phyllosphere > Unclassified | place: USA... | reverse complement strand
GGCCTGGTTCACCTGTCCGACATCTCCTGGAACGAAGTGGGCGAAGAAGCCGTACGTCGTTTCAAGAAGGGCGACGAGCTTGACACCGTCATCCTGTCGGTAGATCCAGAGCGCGAGCGCATCTCCCTGGGCATCAAGCAGCTGGAAGACGATCCGTTCTCCAACTACGTTGCTGTCAACGACAAAGGCGCTATCGTTCGCGGTACCGTTAAAGAAGTTGACGCCAAGGGCGCTGTGATCACCCTGGCCGACGACATCGAAGCCACTTTGAAAGCTTCCGAAATCAGCCGTGACCGCGTTGAAGACGCGCGCAACGTCCTGAAGGAAGGCGAAGAAGTCGAAGCCAAGATCATCAGCGTCGACCGCAAGTCCCGCGTCATCCAACTGTCGATCAAATCGAAAGACGTTGAAGACGAGAAAGAAGCTATCCAGAGCCTGCGCGACAAGCCAGCCACTTCGGATATCGCTGCCGGTCCGACCACTCTGGGCGACCTGCTGCGTGCTCAGATGGAAAAGCAGAACTAAGTTCTGTTTGACCTGTAGAAAAAGGGCGACTTCGGTCGCCCTTTTTTGTGCCTGCGATTTGTGTTTCGTACCGTTCAGCAGAAATGGGTGCCGAACTTAAAAGTGCCTGGGAGGCTCAAAGGCATAAGCGAATACCCAAGGACCTCCAGGGATGAAAACCGTAGTAACCGCGATGCTGTTCGTAGTAGTTGGCCTGACGTCCGGGTGCTCCACCACATCGGTGGTCAAACGAGATTATCGGGGCATGCAGGCGTTGCAAATCAACTGCAGTGGCTTGGGTTCGTCATGGGGCAAGTGCTATGACAAGGCCCATCAATCCTGTCGCTCGGCAGGCTACAAGGTCTTGGCAAAGACATCGGATATCAAGGAGGACCCGGAGGATGGCTTCCTGGGCTGGAATCCCGGCATGGCCAGTCGGACCATGTTCGTGCGCTGCAACAGCCAGGGATGAAAGGTCAGGGCGGTGTTGTACGAATAGTTACAATCTTCCGAGTCATCGCACTGAAACCCGCCTGAAGTAAATTAGCAATCGGCCAGCTACTTGGATAGGGTAGATGGCCTGTGGTTGTTGATCCATTTCGCCGTTACTCCTGAACCCGTGTCCATCCTGAAGTAGACAAGGCCCGAGTCATGAAATTTACCTTGCTCATCGCAGCATTGCTGCTGGTGACCGCCTGCGCCGCCACCTCCACCTCCCACGGCAAGCGTGGCAACCGCGGGTTGCACATCAACTGTTCCGGGCTCACTTCGTCCTGGGCACAGTGCGAGAAAGAGGCGGAGTCCGCCTGTGGACCTGCGGGCTACCGCACCCTGGCCAAGTCCAGTGACGCCAAGGAAGACCCCGATGACTACGTCTTCGGTCTCAACCCCGCCGGTTATTCCACGCGCAGCATGATCGTCAAATGCCGCAAGAGCAGTGCGTTCAAATAGTGCACCGACAACTGATTGCGAAGAAGTCAAGAGTCGGGCTGTTCAAATCTGTCAAGCCATGCTAAAACCTTCTAAGCGCTGATCTAGCTGCTTGATAAAGAAGGGAAAAATATGACGAAGTCGGAATTGATCGAACGTATTGTCACCCATCAAGGTCTACTTTCATCCAAGGATGTGGAACTGGCCATCAAGACCATGCTTGAACAAATGTCCCAGTGCCTTGCCACGGGTGACAGGATCGAGATACGCGGTTTCGGCAGCTTTTCCCTGCACTATCGCGCGCCGCGTGTCGGGCGTAACCCGAAGACAGGTCAGTCAGTAAGCCTGGACGGCAAGTTCGTTCCGCATTTCAAGCCCGGCAAGGAATTGCGCGACCGGGTGAACGAGGATGAAGAACTCGTTTGATCGACGTTGAAGGAGAAGGCTTTGCGTAATCTCAAGAAATTGCTGCTGGTGCTGATCTTCCTGGCAGTCGCCGCCGCTGTGCTGATATTCGTGCTCGAGAACCAGCAGGCCGTGGCGTTGAGCGTTCTTGGGTGGTCCAGCCCGTCGTTGCCGGTTTCGGTCTTCATACTGGCAGGTGTGCTTGCCGGCATGTTGTTGGGTCCGTTGTTCGGTTGGTACATTGCCGCCAGCAGCAAGCGGCGCTGGCGCAAGCAGTTGCGTGCCAAGGCTCGCGCCGAGCAACGCGCCGCACTTGCGACCGTGCCCCTCGATTCTGCAGCCGCTGCCGGCGCTCCTGCGCAGCCTGTGACTCAGCCGCCCGCAGTCAAGTAAGCACGCAGTCCATGGAAACCGCCCATGGAAACATCGCGTATCACCGCACGTCCTGATTGAACGGTATTTCATGCGCCGCATGCGCATGTTCTGTTGCACAATAGCCGCAGACTGTTTTCCAGGACTCCAAATGTCACTCCCATTTCCTTTCGGACGTCGCCTCCCAGGCGCCTTGCTGGCAATTGCATGGCTTGGCCTGGCAGGGTGTTCTTCACCCAAGACCGCCATCTACGAACACGAAAACTTTGCCGACTCGGGCACCTTCTCGCGCAACTACCCCGTCAGTGACGTGGCCTCCTGCGAGGCTGCGCGCCGCGGTTTGCTGAGTCAGGGCTACATCATCACCAGCAATGATCCGCGCCAGGTCAGCGGGCACAAGAGCTTCCAGCAAACCGGCGAGAGTCATCTGGAAATCAGCTTCAACGTGGTCTGCGTAGCCGATGCCAGCAGTGATCACAGTTCCACCGTGTTCGCCAACGCCCTGCAGGATCGCTACGCGCTGAAGAAGGTCAACAACTCCGCCAGTGTGGGCGTGGGGGTGCTGGGTTCGGTGTCGATGCCGATCGGGTCCACCGACGACTCCATGGTCAAGGTGGCCAGTGAAACAGTGGCGTCGGATACGTTCTACGACCGCTATTTCGCCTTGGTCGAGAGCTTCATGCCGGTCAAAGCCAAGAAAGCGGCAGCGCCGCAGCCAGCCCAGGATGAGCTGGGTGTGCCCGACACCGCACCCGCCGCTTCCCTGGCGCCTGCAGTAGCGGCGCCATCGGCTGCGCAAACGCCGTTGGCGCAGCCGACGCCGGCGGTCATCCAGGCGCCTGGGGCAGACGCGGTGCCTGAACAGGAGGCCTCGCAGCCGGTGGCACCTCCGGCGCAACCGGCACCGATCGAAATCATCCCATCGCCCGAAACGCCGCAGGCAGTTCCCGATGCTGCCACTCAAGCGCCTGCCGCCGACACGCCTGTCTCGCAACCTTGAAGCCGATGTGCGTACGGATCATTGACGGTTCGTGCGGCGGTACTCTCCGGGCGTGACTGCGCACCAGCGCTTGAACGCACGCTGGAAGGCTTCGGCCGAGGTGAAGCCCAGTAGATAGGCAATTTCGCCGAAGGCCAGCTCGGTGTCACGGATGTAGGTCTGTGCCAGGTCTCGGCGGGTGTCGTTGAGAATCGAGCGAAATTGTGTGCCTTCCTGGGTCAGCTTGCGGCGCAGGGTCCAGGCCGGCATTTTCAGGCAAGCGGCGACTTCGTCCAGCGTGGGCTCGCGCCCGCCATTGAGCAAGGGGCCGAGCAACTGGCTGACCCGTTCGGCTAAAGTCCGGATACGGGTCAGCCGTTCCAGTTCCTGCTCGCACAGTTGCAACAGATGCTGCCAGGTGCTGGGACAGTGCTCGGGGTTGCGCAGGCTGAGGCTGGCGTGGGTCAGACGCAGTTGATTGTGCTCGCAGCCGAAGCTGGTGTTGGGAGGATAGTGGTCGGCGTAATCCGGCGCGGCGAACTCGATCTCCAGCCGCTGCGCACGAACGTCTTGCCCCGCCAGGACGCTCAGTTGCCGCAGCCAGCCGGTCAGTAGCGAATCCACAACGAACCGGTTATAGGCGTTGTAGGGGCTGATCGAATAGAAACGTAGCCAGGCGCCTTCGCGGTCTTCATGAAAGCTCGACTGCCCGCGGTAGTTGGCTGCATACAGTGCTTCGAAGCGAATCAGCGTACGGGCCGCTTCGCGCACCGTTGGCGCCTGTGCGGCCGTGATACCCGCCAACCCCGCCTGGCTCAAGCGACTGGCCTGACCGATGCGCAGGCCCAGGGCAGGGTCGCCGGTGAGTGCGATGGCCGCATGCCCCAGGCGCATATAGCGGGCGATGGTCAACCGTGCACCGGCCACGTTGAGCCGACTGGGCTCCAGTCCATATTGGGCCAACAGGGGCGAGGGGTCATGACCGTGGCTACGTACTGCCTCGGCCAGGCTTTGAGTGAAGCCGACCGACAGGTCGCCGAGTTTGATGCGCTGGCCCGTCACGCGTCTAGAGCCACAAGTTGATCAGGCGCGCGCCGCGCCCATCGCCGACTTGCCCGAACCGTTCACGCTGGCGCGCGAAACTTTGCCCTTCGTAGAACTGATTCCAGAAATGCCCGCCCATGAACACGGTCATGCTGGCCAAGGGCGCGCTGGCTTCGCTCAGACGTTGCCAGGCGTGTGCCTCGCTGACTTCGCGAGGTGACAAGGCGACATCGGTGGGCGCCGGGCTGATGCGGAAGCCACGCCACGGGCTGGACCAGCGGCCCCGGCCCAGCACCGATGCCGGCACCGCCAGCAGTTGCACGTCCTGCTGGCGTAGTTGGGCGTGACTGGCCGGGTGCCAGCTGTCGGTGCCGATCAGTACGGCGAGTTTTCCCGCCGGGGTGTCGAAAACGTTGAATGGCGCATCGCCCAGGGATTGCACATAGCGCCGGGTAGGGTGACTGGTGAAATGCTGGAGCTGTGGCTGACCGAGGATGGAGCCATCGGTGGCGAACACGACGCTGGCGTTGTACAAGGGCCCGCTGTCGGTCCGCAGCCGACCGTCGGCAACCGAAGGCTTGGGCAGAATGATGGAGCCCGCGACCAGCGTCACACCGAACTGCCTGGCGAGGCCGCCGAACAGTTGCTGGTATTGATCGGCCATGCGCGCCGCCTTCATGCGCAGGTAGGCGTCGGCGAAGCGGTCGTCGCCATGGGCTTGGACCAATCCGGCGAGCAGATCCAGCGGGTTGCTGGCGGCGAGCCATTGTTCGGCATCGCGGCGTTGCGCGGCCTGGTAGAACTCGTTCTTCTCGCCCACGGCCCACAACCAGGTACCGATGTGCTCGGGCAGCACGACGATGGTCTTGCCGTTGAGCAGGCCGGCGTCCTGGGCGTGTTGCAGATAACCGGCCAGTTTCAGGCGCAGGCGTTCGACACTCTGGTAGTCCGCCGGGAACAGTTCGGGCTGAACGCCCAGTAGATTGCCCCGCCCGGCCGGCACGCCGTCGACCCCCTCGAACGTGACGCGCAGGTCCGACAGGTAGTGGCCCACGGGCCGCTGGGTCGTCCACAGCGCATAGGTGGTCAACGCCGCCAGGCAAAGCAGGGCGACCACGGACATCAGGATTTTGCGCATGAGGGACAACAATCAGCTCCTGTTGGTGAACCCGCACTAGGGTAGACGTCGCGTGCGGCATGATCAATGACTTGTCATTTCTGGTCATTGAGGCAAGCGGCTCGGGTCTTTACTGTCAGACACTCATCGTGACCGAGCCCGCTGAAAGAGGCTCCGCACCTATCCGTGATCCTGCCTGTGGAGATCCCATGGCCGCTGCTCCCTATCCTCATCTTCTGGCACCTCTGGACCTGGGTTTCACCACCTTGCGCAACCGGAGTCTGATGGGTTCCATGCACACCGGCCTCGAGGAAAAGCCTGGTGGGTTCGAACGCATGGCCGCGTATTTCGCCGAACGTGCGCGGGGTGGTGTGGGCCTGATCGTCACCGGCGGCATTGCTCCGAACGAAGAAGGCGGGGTGTATGCCGGGGCGGCCAAGCTGAGCACGCCCGAGGAGGCGCAAAAGCATCGGATCGTGACCCAGGCGGTGCATGAGGCCGGCGGCAAGATCTGCCTGCAGATCCTGCATGCCGGGCGCTATGCGTACAGCCCCAAGCTGGTGGCGCCGAGTGCCATTCAGGCGCCGATCAACCCATTCAAGCCACACGAACTGGATGAAGAAGGCATTCAGAAGCAGATCGCCGACTTCGTCGCCTGTGCTCGGCTGGCCCAGTCGGCGGGTTATGACGGTGTCGAGATCATGGGCTCGGAAGGCTACTTCATCAATCAGTTCCTGGCGGCTCACAGCAACCAGCGCACCGATCGCTGGGGCGGCAGCTACGCCAATCGCATGCGCCTGGCGGTCGAGATCGTCAGTCAGGTAAGGCAAGCGGTCGGTCGCGAGTTCATCATCATCTTCCGCCTGTCCATGCTCGACCTGATCGAAGGCGGCAGCATCTGGGAGGAAGTGGTCGAGTTGGCCCAGGCCATCGAGGCGGCGGGAGCCACGCTGATCAACACCGGTATCGGCTGGCACGAAGCGCGCATTCCGACCATCGCCACCAAGGTGCCCCGCGCGGCGTTCAGCAAGGTCACGGCCAAGTTGCGCACGGCGGTGCGGCTGCCGCTGATCACCACCAACCGGATCAACACCCCGGAGGTGGCCGAGCGCATCCTGGCCGATGGCGACGCGGACATGGTATCGATGGCGCGGCCATTCCTGGCCGACCCTGAATTCATCAACAAGGCCGCTGCCGACCGGGGCGACGAGATCAACACCTGCATCGCCTGTAACCAGGCCTGCCTGGATCATACTTTCGCTGGCAAGTTGACCAGTTGCCTGGTCAACCCGCGCGCCTGCCATGAAACCGAGCTCAATTATCTGCCCGTGACCCAGGTTCGCAGGATTGCCATCGTAGGGGCCGGGCCGGCCGGGTTGGCGGCGGCCACCGTGGCGGCCGAGCGCGGCCATGCGGTGACGCTGTTCGACTCGCGCGACGAGATCGGTGGTCAGTTCAACGTGGCCAAGCGCATTCCCGGCAAGGAAGAGTTCAACGAAACCCTGCGCTATTTCGATCGCAGGCTGACGCGGCTCGGCGTGGAAGTGCGCCTGGGCGCGCGGGTCGACGTAGCCGCGCTGACAGCTGGAGGTTTCGACGAGATCGTGCTGGCCACCGGCATCGCCCCGCGGCTGCCGGACATCGAGGGTATCGACCATCCCATGGTGCTGGGTTACCTGGACGTGCTGCTGCAACGGCGCCCGGTGGGGCCGCGTGTGGCGGTGATCGGCGCCGGTGGCATCGGCTTCGACGTCAGCGAGTTCCTGGTGCATCAAGGGCCGTTCACCAGCCTTGATCGTGAGGCATTCTGGAAGGAGTGGGGCATCGACCTGACGCTGCACGCCCGCGGCGGTGTGGCTGGGGTTGCGGCGCAGACCCACGCGCCGGCGCGCGAGGTCTATCTGCTGCAGCGCAAGGCCGGCAAGGTGGGTGAAGGCCTGGGCAAGACCACCGGCTGGATCCATCGCGCCGGACTGAAGAGCAAGGGCGTGCGCATGGTCAACGGCGTCGAGTACCTGAAGATCGATGACGCCGGTCTGCATGTACGCGTGGGCGGGGGCGAGCCGCGGGTGCTGGCGGTGGACAACGTGGTGATCTGTGCCGGGCAGGATCCATTGCGCGAGCTGGAACAGGGGCTGATCGAGGCCGGGCAGCGAGTGCACCTGATCGGCGGTGCGGACGTGGCCGCTGAACTGGACGCCAAACGCGCCATCGACCAGGGCTCGCGCCTGGCAGCCGTGCTGTAGAATGAGCAGCGCGCCAGGTCGGTCCCGGCGCCGCTGCATTCCCACGTCCAGCTTGTCAGGCCCTCATGCTTCTTGATCTACCACGCGCCCCGTTGCAACCCTTGCGATTGTCCTGGCTCGCCGAGGCCGGCATCGAGGCGGCCATACTCCGGCTGGACCTCATCGATCCGCTGATCAGCGGCAACAAGTCGTTCAAACTGCAGCATCACCTGCTGGCCGCTCGGGCCGCTGGCTGCAGGGGGCTCATCAGTCTGGGCGGTGCCCATTCCAATCACCTGCATGCCCTGGCGGCGGCCGGTGAGCGCCTGGGTCTGCGCACGGTCGGCTTGCTGCGCGGCCACGCCCAGGTGACGCCGACCGTGATTGACCTGCAGCGGTGGGGAATGGAGCTGCACTGGTTGGGTTACGAGGGGTATCGACAGCGCCACCGGGAGGATTTCTGGGCATCCTGGCAGGCACGCTACCCCGATCTGCTGCCGGTGCCCGAGGGTGGCGGAGGGTTGCTGGGGGCCAAGGGGTGTGCAGCTCTGAGGGTTCAAGTGCAGGCGCAACTGGCAGATATCGGCTGGGACGATTTCGAGGCATGGTGGCTGGCGGTAGGGACCGGTACGACGCTGGCTGGCCTGGTCCTGGCCGAAGGTGGGCAGCGCCGGATTTACGGAGCGCTGGCGGTCGGGCCGGGCCATGGTGTGCAGGAACAGGTGAATGCGCTGTGCGGCGAACGGGGTCACACCCTGCTCGATGCCAGCCGTGGCGGCTTTGCCAAAACGGACAGCGCGCTGCTGGCGTTCATGCGCGACTGTGAAGCCGAGGCCGGTATTCCACTGGAGCCGGTGTACACGGCCAAGGCGTTGTGGGCCTTGCGCGAGGCGGCAACGGCGGGCGTGCTCGCTGCAGGCAGCCGCTTGGTGTTCGTGCACACTGGTGGTCTGCAGGGTTGGCGGGCCGCGCCGTGATGTTTCAGTCGCGCTGCGGCAGCATGCGGCGCAGGGTATTGTCGCCGCGCAGATAATGATGGCCCAGGCCCAGCAGGCCGTGCAGGCCGATCAGCCAATAGCCCCAGCCGGCGATGCGCATGTGCCATTCCTGCAGGCGCCCACCGAGGTCACGGTCCTCGCCGATCAGGTGAGGCAACTCGATGCCCCAGAACGAGATGGGCCGGTTCTGCGCGCTGAGGATCAGCCAGCCCAGCAACGGCAGGCCGATCATCAAGGCGTAGAGTGCAAGGTGCATCAGGCTGGCCAGGCGGGTCTGCCAGGCGGGGAGAGGCGGAACGATGCGCGGGGTGACGCCCAGGCTTCGTGCCAGCAGACGCAGCCACACCAGCAAACCCACGCTCAGGCCCAACATGAAGTGAAACTGCACGATCAGTACGCGCGCGCCGCTGCCTCGTGCGAATTGTCCGCGCAACTCGATACACGCATAGGTGGCGGCCAGCAGGACCAGCATCGACCAGTGAAGGGCGATGGACAGGCTGCCGTAACGCGCGTGGGTGTTTCTCCAGGTCATCGGGCGACTACTCGAGCGGTCATGCACAGGGTATCGGGCCGGCCGTGGACATCTTTAGCCAGCCCCGTGCTTTATACGCCCGGCAGGGCTGGCCAGGGGTCGGCGACCAGGAAGACCCGCTCGGCTTCCTGCCAGTCACCATGAGCGTCGTGGGTCAGACGCACGAGCATCTGCGCGGCGGCGAGTGGGTCCAGTTGCTGCAGCCAGGCGTGGAGCTGGTCGGGCGCCCAGGCGTCGGCGGCAGCGAGGCGAGCCGGTGCCAGCCAGGCATCGCGCGGCAGCGGCTGCCAGCGCCCGTCCGGGCGTTGCTCGACGAAGATCGGCCAATCGCGCTGATGCACCCAGCGTCCGCGCAAGTGGTCGGGGTGGGCATGTTCGGGTGCGCTCGCTGCACCTGGCCAGGGGTAGAACAGGTAGCCGGCCAGCCACAGGTGGGCGTCGAACCGCTCTATGCCCAGGTCGTGCAAGGCTTCGCGGCCCTGACTGGACGTGGAAATGGGCAACTGGTGCTCGGCCAGGTGGTTGAGCTTGCGGCCCAGCCGGTCCTGGGTGTTGGGGCCCAGCCACTGGAAGGCGTCGTGGCCGTCGGCGGCCACCGGGCCCAGGTACAGCTTGATGGCCAGTTCCAGGTGATGCACACCGTCGCGGTCGCGAATCACCATGTCGAGCTCGCCCAACGTGTGTCCACCCTTGCGAATTGGCAGGTTGGCTGCGAGCAGCTCGATACCGGGCGCCTGGTGCAGGGCGAATTGCCACAGGCGTTCGTAGTACAGGCCAAGGCGTCTCGTGGGGGCCTGGGCCAGCCAGTCGACCAAGGGTTGGCTGGCATCGTCCAGGGCCTGCAGCCACGCCTGCAAGTCTTCGGGCCGTTCGGCCCAGCGGCTGCCGGCCAGGGGATGGCGTTGCGTCCAGGGCGCTGTGTGCAGCAGCGGCGGGGCGAGGATGACCCACGCCAGATCGCGCACCTGGGGCTGGCGCAGGTGGCGCGGAAAGTCGGCGAGGGCGGCAAATGGATTCATGGGACGATCCCGGTCAATGGCGCGGTGGCTGAAAGGGTTTTGTGCGGCAACGGCTTTACTCCATAATCCAGATCCGTATTTGTGTCCGCAACCGCTGGTTGCGCGACAGCGTTGTGGAATGTGCCTGGCGCATCCCGATAGCCAGAACAGACCCGAGCAGGAGCCTCATGGAGCAATTTCGCAATATCGGTATCATCGGCCGCCTCGGCAGCTCGCAGGTGCTCGATACCATTCGCCGCCTCAAGCGCTTCCTGCTGGACAGGCACATGCACGTCATCCTCGAGGACACCATTGCCAAAGTACTGCCCGGCCACAACCTGCAGACGTCTTCGCGCAAGATGCTCGGCGAAGTCTGCGACCTGGTGATCGTGGTCGGCGGCGACGGCAGCCTGCTGGGTGCGGCACGGGCGCTGGCGCGGCACAACACCCCGGTGCTGGGGATCAACCGCGGCAGCCTGGGCTTTCTCACCGACATCCGTCCCGACGAACTCGAGGTCAAGGTGGCCGAGGTGCTGGACGGGCACTATCTGGTCGAGAACCGCTTCCTGCTCGAGGCCGAAGTGCGCCGGCATGGCGAGGCCATCGGCCAGGGCGATGCGCTCAACGACGTCGTGCTGCACCCGGGCAAGTCGACCCGCATGATCGAGTTCGAGATCTACATCGACGGGCAGTTCGTCTGCAGCCAGAAGGCCGACGGCCTGATCCTAGCCACGCCGACCGGCTCGACCGCCTACGCACTGTCGGCGGGCGGGCCGATCATGCACCCCAAGCTCGATGCGATCGTGATCGTGCCTATGTACCCGCACACGCTTTCGGGTCGGCCGATCGTCGTCGATGGCAACAGCGAGATGAAAATCGTTGTTTCAAAGAACATGCAGATCTATCCGCAAGTCTCATGTGATGGCCAGAACCACTTTACCTGTGCTCCGGGCGATACCCTCACGGTGCGCAAGAAATCGCAGAAACTGCGCCTGATCCACCCGCTGGACCACAACTACTACGAAGTGTGCCGGACCAAACTCGGCTGGGGCAGCCGGCTCGGCAACACCGGAGGCGATTGATGCTCGACCCGGCGCGAAGTTATGACCTGATCGGCGATGTGCACGGTTGCGCACACACCCTCGAACATCTGCTCGACAGGCTGGGCTATCGCAAGCAGGGCGGCGTCTGGCGCCATGGGTCGCGCCAGGCACTGTTTCTCGGCGACATCATCGACCGCGGGCCACGGATCCGCGAGTCCCTGCACATCGTCCATGACATGGTCGTGGCCGATCAGGCGCGCTGCATCATGGGCAATCACGAGTTCAACGCCCTGGGCTGGAGTACGCCGGCCCTGCCGGGTAGCGGCAAGCAGTACGTGCGCGAACATGTGCCGCGGCACGAACGCCTGATCCAGGCGACCCTCGACCAGTTCGCTCAGCACCCTGGCGACTGGCATGATTTTCTTGGCTGGTTCTACGAGTTGCCGTTGTTTCTGGATGCCGAGCGCTTCAGGCTGGTGCACGCGTGCTGGGACGCAGGCCTCATCGAGCCGCTGCGCCGACAGCACCCGGATGGCTGCATCGATGCGCATTTTCTCCAGGCATCGGCGGTCAAGGGCAGCTTTGCCAGCCAGGTGTTCGACCGTCTGCTGCGCGGCACCGACATGCGTCTGCCCGGTGGCCTCACCCTGACCGGGGCCGACGGCCTGAGTCGTGCCTTCTTTCGGACCAAGTTCTGGGAAGACGATCCGCAAACCTATGGTGATGTGGTGTTTCAGCCCGATGCGCTGCCAGACGAGGTGGCCTGCGCGCCGTTGAGCGAAGAGCAGAAGAACGCCTTGCTGCGCTATGGAGTCGACGAGCCGTTGCTGTTCGTCGGCCATTACTGGCGCAGTGGGCGACCGGCGGCGATACGGCCGAACCTGGCTTGCCTGGATTACAGCGCGGTGCTGTACGGCAAGCTGGTGGCGTACCGTCTGGACCAGGAAACCCGAATCGATCCGCGCAAGTTCGTGTGGGTCGAAGTCGAACGCCCGGAGGCGTTTTCATGAGTGCAATCGCCGTATTGCGTCTGCCGCTGAGCACTGACCTGAGTGGTTTCGTAGGCTTGCTGAGACGTCTGAAGGTGCCCCATCGAGTCAGCGAAGAGCAGGGTAGCCAAGTGCTTTGGGTGCCCGACGAACGCCTGGCGCAGGATATTCGCGACCTGTACCAGCGCTATCCGGAAGGCAACGCCGAAGTCGATCCGCAATTGATGGCCCGGCATGCGCCGGTGCAGAGGCCGGGTTTCGTGCAGCAGCTCAAGGCCAGCCCGGCCACGGCTGCGGTGCTGCTGGCGTGCCTGGTGGTGGCGGCAGTGACCCTGCTGGGGGACAACCTGGGCAGTCTGCGCTGGCTGACCTTTCTCGACTTTCAGGTGCAGGGCGAGTACCTCTACTTCACGCCGCTGGCCGATACCCTGGCGAGCGGGCAGTGGTGGCGTCTGTTCAGTCCCATGCTGATCCATTTCGGTTTGCTGCACCTGGCGATGAACGCGCTGTGGTACTGGGAGCTGGGGCGGCGTATCGAAGCGTTGCAGGGGGGGATCAATCTGCTCGGGCTGACCCTGTCGTTCAGCCTGGTGTCGAACGTGGTCCAGTACCTGGTCAGTGGGCCGAGTTTGTTCGGCGGGTTGTCGGGGGTGCTGTATGGGTTGCTCGGGCACTGCTGGTTGTACCAATGGCTGGCGCCCAACCCGATCTACCGATTGCCGCGTGGTGTGCTGGTCATGATGCTGATATGGCTCGGGCTGTGTCTGAGCGGGCTGGTGAGCGTGCTGGGCTTCGGCGAAATTGCCAATGGTGCACATGTCGGCGGACTGTTGATCGGCTGCGCCACGGGCCTCATGGGCGGCCTGCTGGCCCGGCGCAAGTCCCGGTAAGCATGTCGGCGGCGTGCCTGATGTTGCGCGGTAAGGCCGGACGCGGCTCGCGCCGCTGCTACAGGGGCGCGGGAGCCGCGTTGGTGGTGTAGGGGTGTGCCTGATGTTGCGCGGTGAGGCAGGACGCGGCTTGCGCCGCTGCTACAGGGGCGCGGGAGCCGCGTTGGTGGTGTAGGGGTGTGCTTGATGCTGTGCGGTGAGGCTGGACGCGGCTTGCGCCGCTGCTACAGGGGGAAGCAAGCCGCGGGGTATGAGGTGTGCCTGATGCGCGTCGGTGGTGGGTGCGGTGTGTCCGGTGCTGCGGTCGGTGGGGTGGTATCGCGTGGAAATCGGGCGGTCGCTCTTTCGGTCCGGGGTAACTGAAGGCACAATGCGGGTCCTTTTTTTGGCTGGCCATGCCGGGGGCCTCGAAATGATCAATACGCCGTACTACCTCATCGACAAACAGAAGCTCCTGGGCAACCTGGAAAAGATCGCCTACGTGCGCGAACAGTCCGGGGCCAAGGCTTTGCTGGCGCTCAAGTGCTTCGCCACCTGGTCGGTGTTCGACCTGATGGAGCAGTACATGGACGGCACCACCTCGTCGTCGCTGTACGAGCTCAAGCTGGGTCGGCAGAAGTTCGCCGGTGAAACCCACGCCTACAGCGTGGCCTGGGCCGACGACGAGATCGAAGAGATGCTCGCCAACTGCGACAAGATCATCTTCAACTCGATCGGCCAGCTGCAGCGTTTTGCCCAGGCCTCGCAAGGCAAGACCCGCGGCCTGCGGGTCAACCCGCAGGTCAGCAGTTCCGACTACCTGCTGGCCGATCCAGCGCGACCCTTCAGCCGTCTGGGCGAATGGGATCCGGTCAAGGTCGAGGAAGTGATCGAGCAGATCTCCGGCTTCATGTTCCACAACAACTGCGAGAACGGCGACTTCGCCCTGTTCGACAAGATGCTGGGGACCATCGAAGAGCGCTTCGGTCATCTGTTGCACAAGGTGCAATGGGTCAGCCTCGGCGGCGGCATTCATTTCACCGGTGAAGGTTACGCACTGGACGACTTCTGCGCCCGGCTCAAGGCCTTTTCGCAGAAGTACGGCGTGCAGGTGTACCTGGAACCTGGCGAGGCGGCGATCACCAACAGCGCATCGCTGGAAGTCACCGTGCTCGACACCCTGTACAACGGCAAGCACCTGGCCGTGGTCGACAGCTCGATCGAAGCGCACATGCTTGACCTGCTGATCTACCGGCTCAATGCCAAGCTGGCCCCCAGCAGTGGCGAACACACCTACATGGTGTGCGGTAAGTCCTGCCTGGCCGGCGATATCTTCGGCGAATACCCGTTCGAGCGTCCGTTGGCCATCGGTGATCGCCTGTCGTTCGTCGATGCCGCCGGTTACACCATGGTCAAGAAGAACTGGTTCAACGGCCTGAAGATGCCGTCCATCGTAGTGAAACAACTCGACGGTACAGTCGAGATGGTTCGTGAGTTTGGTTTCGAAGACTACCTGTCCAGCCTTTCGTAAGCGGACAGCCGAGGAGAAGTGAATAAATTGAAGAAGAACGTTCTTATCATTGGTGCAGGAGGTGTCGCCAAGGTGGTGGCCCACAAGTGCGCGCAGCACAACGATGAACTTGGTCGTATTGCCATCGCGTCGCGCAACATCTCCAAATGCCAGGCCATCATCGACAGCGTCAAGGCCAAGGGCAGCCTCAAGCAGCCCGCCGACATCCAGGCGTTCGCGCTCGATGCGCTGGACGTCGAGGCGACCAAGGCACTCATCGTGCAGACCGAGTCGCAGATCGTCATCAACGTCGGTTCCGCGTTTCTGAACATGTCGGTGCTGCGCGCCTGCATCGACACCGGCGTGGCCTACCTGGACACCGCCATCCACGAAGAGCCGGGCAAGGTCTGCGAAACGCCGCCCTGGTACGGCAACTACGAGTGGAAGCACCTGGAAGAGTGCCAGCAGAAGAACGTCACCGCCATCCTGGGCGTGGGCTTCGATCCGGGCGTGGTCAATGCCTATGCCGCGCTGGCGCAGCAACAGCATTTCGATCGTATCGATTCGATCGATATCCTCGACGTCAACGCCGGTTCCCACGGCAAGTATTTCGCCACCAATTTCGATCCGGAAATCAATTTCCGGGAATTCACCGGGCAGGTCTGGAGCTGGCAGAACAGCCAGTGGACCAGCAACACCATGTTCGAAGTCAAGCGCACCGACGATCTGCCGGTGGTGGGTTCACAGAACCTGTACCTGACCGGGCATGACGAAGTGCACTCGCTGTCGAAGAATCTCGATGTGCCCAATGTGCGCTTCTGGATGAGCTTCGGTGAGCACTACATCAATGTGTTCACGGTGCTGAAGAATCTCGGTCTGCTGTCGGAGCAGCCGGTGAAGACCGCCGAAGGTCTGGAAGTGGTCCCGCTCAAGGTGGTCAAGGCGGTATTGCCGGATCCCTCGTCGTTGGCGCCGGGCTACACCGGCAAGACCTGTATCGGCGATCTGGTCAAGGGCAGCCGCAATGGGCAGCCCTTTGAGATGTTCATCTATAACGTCGCTGACCACGAAGAAGCCTACGCCGAAACCGACAGCCAGGGCATTTCCTACACGGCCGGTGTGCCGCCCGTGGCTGCTGCCCTGCTGGTTGCCCGTGGCGAATGGGACGTGCAGCGCATGGCCAACGTCGAAGAGCTGCCCGCAGAGCCGTTCCTCAAGGCGCTCGACGCCATGGGCCTGCCGACGCGCATCAAGGACGCCTCCGGCGACCGCGCCTGGGACGCCACCGCGTAAGCCCCGCCAACCGCGACCCCTGTAGCGGCGGCGCAAGCCACGTCAGGGGTCGCCAAGTTTTTCCAGACACACCTCTGTGGCCGATGACGCGGTTTGCGCCGCTGCTACAGGGGTCGTGGTATTTGGAGGACTACCGTCTGTCTGAGTACAGGTGGGAATTTTGGAACATCAAGTTGCTGTCAGCGGCCTGATATTTCGTAACGTTCCCACTCTCGTGCGAGGCAAAAAACAATGATCAAGACTGACCGTAAGTGGATGGTAGCGCTGTGCGCTGCTGGCGTGGCAATGGCTTTGAGCGGCTGCGCTCGAGATCCGGAAAAACGCTCGGTTTCCGAACTCGCCGTGAGCGGTACCAAGAGCATGTTCCGCACCGATTCGGACATGCAGACCGTCCTGAACAAATTCGCCAGCTTCGACGCCAAGGCCGTGGAGAAAATCACGGCCGTCGAGGCTCGGCAGCAACCCACCATTGCCGATGCCGTCAAAGGCGTGCTGGCCGATGAGAAACGTGACAGCACTCCGACCGCCCTGGTCCCTGGTGTGACCACTCGTGATATCACCGTACCGGGCGCAGCAGGCGCACTGCCGGCTACCGTCTACACCCCCGAAGGCAAAGGACCGTTCCCGGTGGTCCTGTACTTCCACGGTGGCGGCTGGGTATTCGCCGATCGCAAGGTGTATGACGGCGGTGCACGCGGCATCTCTAAACAGGCCAACGCCGTGGTCGTGTCCGTCGACTACCGTCGCGCCCCTGAGAACAAGTTTCCCGCGGCTCATGACGATGCATTGGCAGCCTATCGCTGGTTGAGCAAGAACGCTTCCGCAGTCAACGGTGATGCCAAGCGTCTGGCACTGGCTGGCGAAAGCGCTGGCGGCAACCTGGCTGTGGCCACCGCAGTCGCAGCCCACAAGGCCGGTCTGACCGAGCCCAAGCATGTGCTGTCGGTTTACCCGGTGGCTCAGTCCAATACCGAGACCGAGTCCTATCGCAAGTACGCCGATGCCATGCCGCTCAACCGTCCGATGATGCTGTGGTTCATCGACAACGTGACCAAGGGGCCGGCTGACGTGAAAGACACACGCATCGATCTGGTCCACGCCGACCTGAAGGGCTTGCCGCCGGTGACAGTCATCAACGCTGAAATCGACCCGCTGCGCGACGATGGCGCCGAGCTGGAAAAGGCGCTGCGTACTGCGGGTGTCAGTGTCGAGCGCAAGGTCTATCCCGGCGTGACCCACGAATTCTTCGGCACCGCTGCAGTGGTGAAAAAAGCCGAGGAAGCCCAGATGTACGCAGGCGAGCGTCTGAAAGCCGACCTGGCCAAATAATAAAGATCCAGCGTGATAACCGTACGACCTGAGTAGAGGCATGCATATGAACCATTCTTCGGATAACCCATTGGCGGACCGTCCACTGTCGGAAGGTGGATTGACCGTCACTCCGCTGGTGTTTGAGCCTTCATTCGAGCAAGTGCCCGATGACGAGGCTGAAACCAGCCAAGAGCTAAACCAGGTGATGCGCAGCATCCTGGATACGACGTTCGAAGACGGCGGCCACGCGTTGCGTGGCGTGCATGCCAAGGCTCACGGGCTGGTACGGGGTCATATCACGGTACTCGAGGGTCTTCCTGCGCCTCTGGCGCAGGGCGCTTTTGCCGTCCCTGGCACACTGCCGGTGGTGATGCGCTTTTCCACCAACCCGGGTGATATTCTGGACGACAAGGTTTCCACACCTCGCGGCTTGGGGCTGAAGATCGTTGGCGTTCAGGGCGAGCGTTTGCCGGGCAGTGAAGGCGATGTGACCCAGGATTTCGTGATGCAGAACGCCAAGGCGTTCACCGCTGCCACGCCAAAGGCGTTTCTGAAGAGTCTCAAGCTCTTGGCCAAGACCACAGACAAGGGTCCTGGTCTGAAGAAGGCGTTTTCGGCGCTGCTTCGTGGCGTGGAGTCGGTGATCGAAACCATGGGCGGTGAAAGCGGTACGCTCAAGAGCATGGGCGGGCATCCGCTGACCCATGTGCTGGGCGAAACCTTCAATACCGTCGTGCCGTTTCTGTACGGTAACCACTACGCCAAGCTGGAAGTGGTGCCAGTGGCCCAATCGCTGACCGATTTGACCGATCAACCCGTCGATCTGGACGGCAAGCCAGACGGACTGCGTGAAGCGGTCACCGAATATTTCGCAACCCAGGGGGGTACGTGGGAAGTGCGTATCCAGCTGGCAACCGACCTTGAGGAAATGCCGATCGAGGATGCCTCAAAGCAATGGTCGGAAGAGCTGAGTCCCTTCGTGACCGTTGCCCGTATCGAAGTGCCGGCCCAGGCCGCATGGTCGGAGGAAAGCATTCAGACGATCAACGAGCGGATGTCGTTCAGCCCTTGGCATGGTCTGGCGGCGCACCGTCCGCTGGGGGGTGTCATGCGTGTGCGCAAACCCGCCTACGAGATGTCATCCGGCTTTCGCGCCACCCACAACGGTTGCCCGATGCACGAGCCGCGCTGAGGTTTGGGCAGCCGGTCTGCCGATGGCGGTCAGTGACCGCCTGAGGCATATGCCGGAAAACGCACGGCAAAGGTGGTCCCTGCCTGTGCGGTAGAAACGACCTCGACCACACCCCCGTGGGCTTTGGCGATCTCGCTGACGATGAACAGCCCCAACCCGACACTGCGTACTTCGCGACCCGCTTCGGCTCCTCGCGTCATGGGGGAAAAAATGGTGCTCAGCTGGGTTTCGTCGATCGGATTGCCGACGTTGTGCACGGCAATTTCCACTGTTCCCTGTGCTGCCGACACTCGCACGTCGATAGGGCTGGCGCCATCGCCATAAGTCACCGCATTCGTGACCAGATTGCCGAGCAATTGCGCCAGACGGTCCGCGTCCGCCTGGCAGAACAAGGCTTCGTCGCTGGCGCTGAAAGCGATTTCGCGGTGTGGGTGAAGCAGGCGCAACGAGGCGACGGCGGCCGCGATGACACGGTCCAGTTGGATGGGTGCGCGGCTCACCGCCAAACCCTGGCCAATTCGCGCCTGGGTGAAGTCCAAGAGGTCGTTGATCAGGCGTTGCGAACGTGTCGTGGCCTCCCCGATGTGGCCGAGCATGGTGTCCTGCCGTTCGGTCATGTCCTGCGAACGCAGGTACTGCGCTGCCATGGACACGACCTGCAACGGGTTGCGCAGATCGTGGCTGACGATGCCGATCATCTGCTCGGCGAACAGTGCGCGATCTACGGCGAGCTCGCGCTGTCGATTCAGTTCGTGTTCCAGCACCACATGCCGCTGCAGGGCGTCCTCGGCCTGACGCTTGGCCTGCAGCAGTTCCTGTTCGAAACGCATGCGGTCAGCCACGATGAACGCCGATACGGCGTTGAGCACCTGGCCTTCATGCTCGCGTCTTCCGGCATTGAGTACCATCGGCGCGACAGTGCCTTGCGCGGTCAAGAAGTCCAGTTTGACCTCGGTGATGAAACCCTGCATCGCCAGCAATGGCATCCAGTGCGTCTGGTAGAACATGCGACCACCCACGGTCAGCAGTTCCTGCAGCTTGCGTGTGCCGATCAGTTGCTCGCGGGTATGGCCCAGCCATTGGCAGAACGTCTGGTTGACCTCGAGGATCAAGCCCTTTTCGTTGATGAGCAGCAGGGCGCAGGGGGCCTGTTGATAGAGCGCCTCGGCATTCGGGATGCCCGTGGCCTCGACGCTCATGCGGGCAGATGGCCGCAGGTCTGGTCGAGGAAGGTCTGGATGGCGTCGATGCAGGCGGCAGGCTGGCTCAGGTGCGGGCAGTGGCCTTCGTTCTCGACCAGCACCATGCGGCAATCGTCGATCACTTGAGTCAGGTATTCGCCAACGGCCCTGGGCGCGATGAAGTCGTCGGAAGACTGGATGACCAGTACCGGCTCACGTAACTGGCGTACGTCTTCGCGGCTGTCGGTGAGGAAGGTCACACGCGCGAAACGCTTGGCGATGTTCGGGTCGGTCTGGCAGAAACTGTTGGTCAGTTCGGCGCCCAGTTCCGGCGTTTCCGAGTTGCCCATGATGCGTGGCGCCATCGCACTGGACCAGCCCAGGTAGTTGCTTTCAAGGGTCGAGAGCAGGGCGTCGATGTCGCCGCGGGTGAAGCCGCCGGGATAGTCCTCGTCGGTGATGTAGGACGGCGAGGGGCCGACCATGGCGTGGGCACTGATCAGCCCGCGGCTCAGGTTGGCGGCCATGACGCCGGCCATCGCGCCGACCGAATGGCCGATGAACACCACCGGACCCTGTTTGAATTCCTGGATGATTTCGACGATGTCCTCGGCATAGCCCGCCAGCGTTGAGTACTTGTCGATGTCATAGGCGCCGACATCGGACTTGCCGCATCCGACCATGTCGAACAACACGGTGCGGTAGCGCTTGGCAAAGGTGGGTTCGACCATGCGCCACATGTTCTGGTCGCAGCCAAACCCATGGGCGAACACCAGCGTCAGAGGCCCCTGGCCCTTGACTACCACATTGTTGCGAGCCTGGACGGACATCCGAGAAATTCCTGTGTGCGCAAGCGAGCATGCGGGGTCGATTAGCCGTCTAGTCTACCCGAGCATAGTCACCGACGTCAGGCTCGCCAGCGTTTTCAAACGGTGTTTTTTCTCACGTGCTCCAGCAGGGCCTGTAGCGGGTGACGGACCGTGTGACCTTCCTCGCGTTTGACCTGACTGCGGCAGGAATAGCCGTCGGCAAGCAGATTGCCCGAGCTATGGTAGCGGGCCAGCAACGGCTGCCAGGATTGCCCATAGATGACCTTGGAGGTGGCGACGTTGCGCGCTTCATGGCCATAGGTGCCGGACATGCCGCAGCAGCCGCTGGCCAATACCTGCAGGGTCGCGCCCAGACGGCTGAACACCTGTTGCCAATGGGTAATGCTGTTCGGCTCGTTGGTCTTCTCGGTGCAATGCGGCAACAGCTGGTAGACGCCGCCGGTGCCGGGCTCGCCGGTCTGCGGCAGTACCTGGGCCAGCCATTCCTGTGGCAGCAGAACGGTCGGTGCCTGGTCGTGGCCCAGGGTTTTCGCGTACTCCTGGCGGTACACCAGGGTCATGGCTGGATCCAGGCCGACCAGGGCGATGCCGCTGGCCTGCAATTGCCGCAGCGACTGGGCGTTGTGCCGGGCGGCCTTGTCGAACGCACCGAGGAAACCCTGTACCTGCAACGGCTTGCCGTTGGCAGCGAAGGGCGCCAGGTAGATGTCGAAACCCAGGCGCGAAATCAGCTCGAGCCAGTCGGCCATTACCGGCGTGTCGAAGTAGCGGGTGAAAGCATCCTGCACCAGGATCACGCTGCGCTGACGCTGCTCGGGGGTCAGCCGGGCGAGACGATCGGCGGTCGCCGCGCGCACGTTCCAGTCGCGACAGTGAGCCTGGAAATCGACCAGGCTCAGCAACGGGCTGTCGACCATGCCGGCCACGCGTCGCAGCGCCTGTTGCACCGGCGCGAAGGACATGACCGCGTTGTAGGCGCGGGGAAAGCGCGCCAGGTACGGGATGCTGAATTCCAGCGAGCCGATCAGGTAATCCTTCAACGGTCGCAGGTAGCGCCCGTGGTACAGCTGCAGAAAGCGCGCACGGAATTCCGGCACGTTGACCTTGACCGGGCACTGCCCCGCGCACGACTTGCAGGCCAGGCAGCCGGCCATGGCGTCGTACACCTCGTGGGAAAAGTCGTCGCGGCCCATGCGCCGGGCCAGGCTGTTTCGCGCACGCTGGAACAGGTTGCCGCTCGCGCTCTGCAGCACGTTGGCGCCGTGCAGGCCCTGCAGGCGCAGCCATTCGCGGATCAGCGAGGCACGGCCCTTGGGCGAATGAATACGGTTGCGTGTGGCTTTCCACGACGGGCACATGGCGTCGTTCGGGTCGAAGTTGTAGCACGCACCGTTGCCGTTGCAGTGCACGGCGCTGTCGTAGCTCTGCCAGACCCGCTCGTCGATGCTGCGGTCCAGTTCGCCACGCAGGGTCACTTCGTCGACCTGGGTCAGTCGCGCATCGGCGACATTGGCCGGTGTGGCGATCTTGCCCGGGTTGAGCTGGTTGAACGGATCGAAGGCGGCCTTGAGTGCCTGCAGGGCCGGATACAGCTCGCCGAAGTACTCGAGCACGTATTGCGAGCGCAGGCCCTTGCCGTGCTCGCCCCAGAGCAGGCCACCGTGCCGCTGGGTGAGCGCCGCGACCTCGTCGGAAATGGGGCGGATCAGGGCGGCCTGGCGCGGGTCCTTCATGTCCAGGATCGGTCGCACGTGCAGCACGCCGGCATCGACATGGCCGAACATGCCGTACTGCAGGCCGTGACCGTCGAGCAAGGCGCGGAACTCGCCGATGTAGGCCGCCAGGTTCTGCGGCGGCACGGCGGTGTCCTCGACGAACGGCTGCGGCCGCGCTTCGCCCTGAACGTTGCCGAGCAGGCCTACCGCGCGCTTGCGCATCGCGTAGACCCGGCTCACCGCCAGGGCGCCGACCGCCAGCGTGTGGCCCAGGCGCGGCACCGTGGTGTCCTGCTGCAGGTGGGCAATGAACTGTTCGACACGCTGCTCGACCACGGCCAGGTCGTCACCGCTGAATTCCACCAGATTGATGCCCAGGGTCGGCGCCTGTGTGTCGGTAGGAAAGTATTCGGCCACGCCATGCCAGACGATGTCGTTCATGGCCAGCAGGAGGACCTTGGAGTCCACGGTTTCGATCGACAGCGGCTGGTGCGCCATCAAGGCATTGGCGTCGTTGAGCGCGTCCATGAAGCCGGCATAGCGCACATTGACCAGAATGGAATGCTTGGGGATCGGCAGCACGTTGAGCTTGGCTTCGACGATGAAGCCCAGCGAGCCTTCCGAGCCGCAGAGTACGCTGTTGAGGTTGAAGCGCCCGTCGGCCTCGCGCAGGTGGGCCAGGTCGTAGCCGGTGAGGCAGCGGTTGAGTTTGGGGAAGACCGCGTCGATCAGTTCGGCCTGCTCGTCGGCGATGGCCGCTGCGCACCGATAGACCTCGGCGATGCGGCCGTCGCCCGCGCGGTTGGCTTGTAACTGCGACGCATCGAGGCTGTGGCTGTGCAGGCGCTCGCCACCCAGCAGCAGGGTGGTCAGCTCCAGCACGTGGTCGCGGGTCTTGCCGTAGGTGCAGCTGCCCTGGCCGCTGGCGTCGGTGTTGATCATGCCGCCGATGGTCGCGCGGTTGGAGGTCGACAGTTCGGGGGCGAAGAACAGTCCATGGGGTTTCAGGGCCGCGTTGAGCTGATCCTTGACCACGCCGCTCTGGACCCGCACCCAACGCTCTTCGACGTTGATCTCCAGCACCTGGTTCATGTGCCGGGACAGGTCCACCACCAGGCCATCGGTCAGCGACTGGCCGTTGGTGCCGGTGCCGCCGCCGCGTGGGGTCAGCACTACACTGCGATGCTCCGGCTGGCTGGCCAGGCGGGTCAGGAGCTGCACGTCGGCCTCGTGCCGAGGGAATACGGCAGCCTGGGGCTGGCGCTGATAGATCGAGTTGTCCGTGGCCAGCACCGTGCGCATGGCGTAGTCGTCGACGATCTCGCCCTGGAAGCCTGCACGTTCGAGCTGACGCAGCAGCGCCTGATAGGGCGCGAGGGGAGCTTTCTGGCGGGACAGTTCGGCGATCATGGCAGTCGGAATCCGGCGGGGCAGTGGATTTGCATTCGAAACAGGCATGTGTGCAATGGGCCGAGGCGCGCGGTGATCGAGTTCGAAGAGCCGATCGTATCTACCGCAGGGGCCTTGCATCATGACGTGCGTGACCGTATTTTCGCCGACACGGGCCCACCGGGCAAACGTATATCCTTCGCTTTTTGCATGAGCTCAATGAATGAATCCTCGACGGCTCACACCTTCCATGTCGTTGCTGCTGGCGTTCGAAGCTGCGGGTCGCCACGGCAGTTTCACCCGGGCAGCGGCCGAACTGGCCTTGACTCAGAGCGCGGTGAGTCGACAGGTGCAGGCCCTCGAAGCGCTGCTGGAGGTGGCGTTGTTCAAGCGTGAAGGCAGGCACATCGAGTTGACCGCAGCAGGCGCGCTGTACCAGCACGAGCTGGCAGGCGCTCTGGCGCGGATTCGGGGTGCCACTTTGCAAACCATTTCCCATCGCATCGAGGCCGATACCCTGCACCTGGCGGTGCTGCCGACCTTCGCGTCCAAATGGCTGATGCCGCGGATGGGGGACTTCTATGGGCGCCACCCCGGCAGTCTGGTGCATCTTCATTCGCGCATCGTGCGCGGTGACCTGTCCGAAGGCGTGCAGGACATGAGCGCGATCATCTGCGCGGGGTCGGGGCAGTGGCCGGGCTATGTGGCGCATCGATTGCTCTCGGAGAAGCTGGTGGTGGTGGCCAGCCCCAAGGCCTTGCCCGCTCATGCGCAGATGTCCGTGCAGGATGCAGGGCGGCAGTTGCTCTTGGGCGTGGTGTCGCGGCCACACGCGTGGTCGGACTGGTTTGCCAGCGTCGGGTTGACCGGCTCGTCGACCCCGCGCCTGGGGCCCAGCTTCGAGCACACGGCGCACCTGATCCAGGCGGTCATCGCCGGGATCGGGATCGGGCTGGTGCCGCGCATTCTGGTACAGGACGAAATCGCCCAGGGTGAGTTGGTGACCCTCTTCGAGCCCATGGAAAGCGGCCGCGGGTATTACCTTGCGTATCCCACCCACAATCAGCAACTGCCGTCGCTGGTGGCCTTTCGCGAGTGGTTGCTGTCCATTCCGTTTCCGGACAGTTGAGGTTGCAGGCCCGCAGACACCCCGATCCCCTGTAGCAGCGCATCAGGTGGGTCGAGGGGTTGCACACGTTCTGTAGCAACTCGCTGACAAACCATCGAAGGGGCCGGCTGTCAGAGTGCCACTGACCATGAGGAATAGCCGTGTTCCACATCTATGCGACTGTCGCGTTTCTGTATGTTGCGCTGCGCTTCATCTACCCATTGCCCCTGGCCGCCGGCTGGCGTTTGCTGATCGGTCTGGTGCTGCTGGCCGCGTCCAAATACCACATGCTGATTCTGGCGTTCACCGGGACCATGTACTCGCCTGAAGTCCCGTATTGGGTGGCGTACACCGCTGGCTGGGCCTTTACCGGGTTTGCCCTGCTGTTCGCTTTCGTGCTGGTGCTGGATCTGGGCATCCTGCTGACCCGCCTGGTCCGTCGCCGCGCTTTGTCACGCAGCGCCTTGGCCAAATGGCGCTATGGCGTGGCAGCGCTGGCGGTGGTGGTCTCCGGCTTCGGCGTGGCCCAGGCCACTCGCGTGCCGGACGTGCGTCAGGTGGACATCCAGATACCCGGGCTGGCGCCGGCGCTGGATGGGTTCCGGCTGGTGCAGCTGTCCGACCTGCACATCAGCGTGCTGTTTCCCGAGCCCTGGGTGGAGGAAGTCGTCACGCGCACCAACGCGCTGGCGCCGGATCTGGTGGTGATCACCGGGGACCTCATCGACGGTACCCTGCAGGCACGGGCCACCGACGTGCGACCGCTGGCGAAGCTGCGCGCCCGCGATGGCGTGATCGCGATTCCCGGCAACCACGAGTATTACTTCGGCAACGAGGGCTGGATGGCCAAGTTTCGCGAGGCGGGTATGCACAGCCTGATCAACCAGCATGAGATGGTCGGCGATACACGCGGGCAACTGGTCATCGCCGGTATCACCGACAAGGTCGCCACCCGATACGGAGGTAGCGCACCGGACCTGGATCTGGCCCTGCGCGGTGCACCGGCCGATGCGCCGATCGTGCTGCTCAACCATCGACCCGCCGGGATCGACCAGGCGATTGCCGCCGGGGTCGATCTGCAGCTGTCCGGGCATACCCATGGCGGGATGATTCGCGGTTTCGATCAGGTGGTGGCCAAGGCCAACGAGGGGTTCGTGTCCGGGTTGTACCGCCGCGCCGGCCTGCAGTTGTATGTCAGCAATGGCAGCGGGTTGTGGAACGGCTTCCCGATTCGTTTGGGGGTGCCGTCGGAAATCACCGAGTTCACCTTGCGCGCAGTGCCGTCCGGACGTTGAGTCGCTATGTGGAGTGAATCAATGGCTTGCGTTGCACTCCTTTTCTTGAAAGGTTTTTCATCACATGAGGAGCAAGACCATGAGCCATTCATTCAAGGTGGGTGACGCGGTGCGCTGGAATTCCGAGGCGGGGGAGATCCACGGCAAGGTGACCAAGGTTCACGTCAAGGACGTGGAGTTCATGGGCAAACACCGGCCGGCGTCCAAGGATGAGCCGCAGTACGAGGTCAAGAGCGACAAGACGGGTCATTCGGCGCTGCATCACGGCGATGCCTTGCACAAAGCCTGAACATCGTCTGCGCCCCCGTGTAGCAGCGGCGCAAGCCGCGTCGGCGTCGTATGCGCAGTGTCAGATGTATTGCGGTGGGGCCGGACGCGGCTTGCGCCGCTGCTACAGGGGCGGTGCAAGCCGGGATGGGGTTATTTGAAGTCGGCGGCGCTATGGCGTTCGGGGACTTGGGTCGCTTCATCGCCCCAGGTGCGATTGACGCGTTGACCGCGCTGCACGGCGGGGCGTTGGGCGATCTCTTCGGCCCAGCGCTGCAGGTGAGGATACTCGTCAACCGCCAGGAATTGCGCTGCGTCGTACAGATTGCCGCGCACCAGCTGCCCATACCACGGCCAGATCGCAATGTCGGCCACGGTGTATTCGTCGCCGGCTATGAAGCGCGTCTCGGCCAGCCGCTTGTCCAGTACATCCAGCTGACGCTTGGCTTCCATGGTGAAGCGGTTGATCGGGTACTCCAGCTTCTCCGGCGCATAGGCATAGAAGTGCCCGAAGCCGCCACCCAGATAGGGGGCTGCGCCCATCTGCCAGAACAGCCAGTTCATGGCTTCGGTGCGTGCTGCCACATCGGTGGGCAGGAACTCGCCGAACTTCTGCGCCAGATAGATCAGGATGGAGCCTGACTCGAACACCCGCACGCCGGCACCTTCACTGTGATCCACCAGCGCCGGGATCTTCGAGTTCGGATTGATCTCGACGAACCCGCTGGAGAACTGGTCGCCTTCGCCGATGCGAATCGGCCAGGCGTCGTATTCGGCATCGGCGTGGCCCAGTTCCAGCAGCTCTTCGAACATGATGCTTACCTTGACGCCGTTGGGGGTCGCCAGGGAATACAGCTGGAACGGGTGCTTGCCCACGGGCAGGGTCTGCTCATGGGTAGCGCCAGCGGTCGGGCGGTTGGTCTTGGAAAACTGGCCGCCGGATTCCGCGTCGTTTTTCCAGACCTTGGGTGGGACGTAGGGGGTAGGGCTCATGAAGTGTGCCTCCTGATAGGGTTGAAGATGCACGCCGGGCGTGGCAAGTGGGCGTTGAAGATAGGACTTGGCACAGGCGCGTACAGTTCATCCCTGCACCGTTTGAAGCCGGGTACAGCGACGCCGGAAAGCAACCGGCTGTTTTTGAAGAATATTTATTGCAATTGGGGTTTCCTGCGCGAAAGAAACCTGATAAATTCCCGCTCGTTCATGCAGAGGCCAGCAACTGGCTTTCTCGCACCGGATACAGGGGCGTCGCCAAGCGGTAAGGCAGCAGGTTTTGATCCTGCCATGCGTTGGTTCGAATCCAGCCGCCCCTGCCATTATCCACGTCATATCGACACTGCACATGAATCCGGCACATGACGTGCACCTTCTGCTTCACCTTCCTGTTCGCACATGATTTCTCCACCCGCTGTACACGCTCGTCTCGCTTTTAAGGTACGTGGCCTGTTCAAGGTGTGGCGCTGTCTGCAAGTCGTTTCACGTGAACCACCGGACACCCTTGACGCCGCGCGCGTTCGGGAACCCCGCTGCCAGGTCACTGCCTAACACACACGTAGTAATGCATTGGGTCAATGGCACCTTTATAAGGTAGTTGGAGGCGTTCTGAACGACACGACAGTTGCAGCTCGCGCATTCCAGGTCGAGCGCCTGCGCAAGGTAATGGAAGAAGCCGGTTTCGACCTGCACGATCCACACACTCATGTTGTGCTGAGCCAGTTGCAGGCCTTGGCCCGATCGCCTGCGCCCGAGGCCGCCCCCGATAAGCCCAGCCGTTCGCCGCATGTGACCGACGAGGCTCGCCAACGCGCCGTATTCGACAGCTCCATCGATTTTGCGATGGTGGTGATCGATACCCAAGGCATCGTGACCGACTGGAACATGGGGGCGACCCACGTCATGGGTTGGACCTCGGATGAGATGTGCGGCAGCAGCGCCGAACCGTTTTTCACGCCCGAAGACCGCGAGCAGGGCCGACTGGCCCTGGAAATGCGCCTGGCGCTGCGTGACGGGCGTGCCAATGACGAGCGCTGGCATCTGCGCAAGGATGGCCAGCGCTTCTGGGCATCTGGCGAGATGATGCCGCTGTATGACGACGGCCTGCACCTGGGCTTCGTCAAGATTCTGCGCGACCGTACCAACGAGCACCTGGCCGGCCTGGCCATAAAGGAAACCCAGGAACGCTACCGCCTGGCCGTCAAGGCCACCAACGATGCCATCTGGGACTGGGACCTGAGCGGCAACCAGGTGGTGTGGAACGAGGCGCTCGAGCAGGCCTACGGCCATCCTCTGGCGTCGGTCGAACCGACCGGTGACTGGTGGATCGGGCATATTCACCCTGACGATCGCGTGGGCGTCTACGAGTCCATTCATGCCGTGATCGACGGCAGCCAATCGGCCTGGTCCGGCGAATATCGGTTTCAGCGTCACGACGGCTCGTTCGCCGAAGTGCTCGACCGTGGGCACGTCATTCGCAATGCCGAAGGGCGTGCGGTGCGGATGATCGGCGCGATGCTCGACCTGACCCGTGTGCGCAACGCCGAGAGCGCGCTGCGGCAGAGCGAGGAACGTTTTCGCAAGATACTGGAGAACATCGAATCGGCGTTCGCCATCGTCGAGGTCAAGTTCGACGCCGAAGATCGGCCCATCGACTACTGCTTCATCGAGGCCAACCCGGCCTTCGAACGCCAGGCCGGTGTCAACCTGCGCGGGCGTTGGGTGACCGAGTTCGCCCCGGACCTGGAGCAATTCTGGTTCGACACCTATGGCCATGTGGCCAAGACCGGCGAGCCGGCTACTTTCGAGAACTATGCCGAAGCGTTCAAACGCTGGTTCGATGTACGAGCCGTGAAAGTCGGCCTTCCCGAAGAACGCAAGATCGCGGTGATCTTCAGCGACGTCACCGCCCGACGCAATGCCGAGGATCGTCTGCGCACCAGTGAAGCCGTGGCGCGGGAAAACATCGAACGGGTGCAACTGGCCCTGGCTGCAGGGGCCATCATCGGCACCTGGCATTGGCACCTGCCGACCGATCGTTTCGCGGTCGACGAAGGCTTTGCCCTGGCGTTCGGGCTGGATCCGGCGCTGGGCCGTGAAGGCTTGAGCCTGGAAACGATCGTGGCGACCGTGCATCCCGACGATCGCGAAGGCCTGAGCGCCGCGATCAGCGAAGTGATCCAACGTGGCGGCAGTTATTCCCATCAGTATCGAGTCCGCCGGGCCGACGGCCACTATTACTGGATCGAGGCCAACGGCCGTGTCGAGAACGACGCCGAAGGCGAGCCGCTGCGTTTTCCAGGGGTGCTCATCGACGTCGAGGCGCGGCGCTCGGTCGAGGCCGAGCGCGATCGCGCCCTGTCTGCGCTGCGTGCTCTCAACGATACCCTGGAACAGCGCGTCACCGAGCGCACGGTCAAGCTGATCCAGGCCGAAGAGAAATTGCGCCAGTCGCAGAAGATGGAAGCGGTCGGGCAGCTCACCGGCGGTCTGGCCCATGACTTCAACAACCTGCTGGCCGGCATTTCCGGTGCGCTCGAGCTGATGAGCACGCGCATCGCTCAAGGGCGCTGGATGGAAACCGACAAGTACATCAGCACCGCACAGGGCGCGGCCAAGCGTGCTGCGGCGCTGACGCACCGGTTGCTGGCGTTTTCCCGACGCCAGACCCTCGATCCACGGCCCACCGATGTCAATGCGCTGATGGAAGGCATGACCGAGCTGATTCAGCGCACGGTAGGCCCCAGCATTCGTGTGGAAACGGTGGGCGCGACCAACCTGTGGCCGACCCTGGTGGATGTCAGCCAGCTGGAAAACGCCTTGCTCAACCTGTGCATCAATGCCCGCGATGCCATGCCCAACGGCGGGCGCATCACCATCGAGACCGCCAACCGCTGGATGGATCGTGAGGCCGCGCGCAGTTACGACATACCCGAAGGTCAGTACCTGTCGGTCAGTGTCACCGACACCGGCACCGGCATGGCGCCGGACGTCATTGCCAAGGCGTTCGACCCGTTCTTCACCACCAAGCCCATCGGTCAGGGCACCGGGCTGGGCTTGTCGATGATCTACGGCTTCGCCAAGCAGTCGGGCGGCCAGGTGCGGATCTATTCGGAAGTGGGCGAGGGCACTACCTTGCGCATCTACCTGCCGCGCTATTACGGCGAGGTTGATGACGAGATACCGGAAACCCGCGAATCCCTGGCCGCCGCAGCACATGCCGGGGAAACCATTCTGATCGTCGACGACGAGCCGACCGTGCGCATGCTTTTGACCGACGTGCTGGGCGATCTGGGCTACACGTTGATCGAGGCGGCCGACAGCCTGGCAGGCCTCAAGCTGCTGCAATCGGACGTACGTATCGATCTGCTGATCACCGACGTCGGGTTGCCCGGCGGCATGAACGGTCGGCAGATGGCCGACGCCGGGCGTGAGGTGCGACCTGAGCTCAAGGTGCTGTTCATTACCGGCTATGCGGAAAACGCAGCGATCGGCAATGGTTACCTGGGGCCCGACATGCAGGTGTTGACCAAGCCGTTCGCCATGGACACGCTGGCGTCCAGGGTCCGCGAGCTGATGAGCCCCTGAGCCCTGCGGTGCTGCCCGAGTCACAGGAGTAGCTGATGAACGACCTTACCTCCACCAGCCCTGGACTTGCGCCGGGCTGGCATGCTCGACGTTGGCTCGGCTCGGTCGAGGTGCCGGTGCATTACATGCGCGGCGGTACCTCCACCGGTGTAGTGCTGTGGGAGCCGTTGCTGCCGACCGATACGGTTCTGCGTGAGCAACTGCTGCGCCAGTTGATGGGTGTGCCCAAGGCAGGCAGCCATCCCGGCAACCGGCAGATCACCGGTCTGGGCCGCGGTCCGGCGACCAGTAACAAGGTGTTCGTGATGAACACCGAACGCGTGGACGGTCAGGTGCGTCTGGTCAGCACCCTGGCGCAACTGGCCAGTGACCATGCCGAGATCGACTGGAGCGTGAATTGCGGCAACATGTCCAGCGCGCTGCTGCTGTGGGCGCTGGATGTCGGACTGCTCCAAGCCCCGGTCGGCGGCGTGTGCGAAGTCGATATCCGCAACACCAACACAGGCGTGGTCACGACGGCGCGCATGCAGTGCGACGAGCAGGGGCATTTCGTCAAGGCGCAGATTCCTGGCGTGATGGGTGACTACCCCGCCGTGGACCTGTTTATCCAGGCGCCGGTCGGCAACAAGACCGGTGCCTTGCTGCCGACCGGCGCGGTCGTCGACCACGTGGCTGGCATCGAGGTCTCCTGCGTCGATGTGGCGGTGCCGATGGTCATCGTCGATGCGCGCAGCCTGGGCAAGACCGGGCACGAACCCGTCGCATCGCTCGCGGCGGATGCGGCCTTCATGGCTACCTTGCGCACACTGTGGACCGAGGCCGGATTGAAAATGGGGTTGCGCCGCAAGGACGGTGTGCCCATGACCCGCGACGAGCTGGCGCGCAGCGAAACCATCCCCAAGATCTGCATCGTCGGCGCGCCGCGCGAGGGCGGTCATATCGCCGTACGCTACTTCACCCCGCAGACCGGTCATGCCTCCATGGCGGTGTCCGGCGGCTGCTGCCTGGCAGCAGCATGCCTGATCCCAGGCACCACCGCGCACCAGGTAGCCCGTGACATCGCCGCTCCCGGAGCGACATTCGCGGACATCCACGTCAGCATCGAAAACCCTGCGGGGCGTCTGGACACCACGGTGGTCGCGGCGCTGACCGATGGGCAACTGCAGATCCGCAGTGCGGCCTACCGCCGCAGTACGCAGATTCTGATGCGTGGTCATGTGCCGCTTTATGCTGCTTCCAGCGAATTGCAGAGCGCACTGCTCGGTTCCTGATCCTGGCCCACCGAACTCCAGAGCGGCTCGGTGGGCCCGGGCCGTTACGGCATGCCCAGCCAGTTGGGCAAAGCCAGGGAAAGAAACGGCACGTAGGTGACCAGCAGCAGAAACATCAGCAGGATCGACAGCCAGGGCAGGGCGGCGCGGATGGTCTGGCCCAGGGTCAGGCCCGTTACCGCCGAGGTCACGAACAGGTTCAGGCCCACCGGCGGATGCACCAGGCCGATTTCCATGTTGACCACCATGACGATGCCCAGGTGAATCGGGTCGATACCCAGCTCCATGGCGATCGGGAAGAAGATCGGTGCCAGGATCAGGATGATCGCCGAGGGTTCCATGAAGCTGCCGGCCACCAGCAGCACGATGTTGACCATGATCAGGAAGCCCAGCGGCGTCAGTCCTTCCGACAGCACCCAGTTGGTGATCTGCTGGGGAATCTGTTCGGTGGTCAGCACATGGGCGAAGAGCATGGCATTGGCGATGATGAACAGCAGCATGATAGTCAGGCGGCCGGATTCGAGCAGTACCTTCGGGCACTCGGCCAGGCGCATGTCCTTGTAGACGAACAGGGCGATGAACGCCGAGTACACCGCCGCTACGGCGGCCGCTTCGGTCGGGGTGAACATGCCGCTGTAGATGCCGCCCAGAATGATCACCAGCAACAGCAGGCCCCAGAAGGCGCGGCGTGCGGTGGTCAGCCATTCACGGAAGGTAGCGCGTGGCTGGGCTGGGAGTTTCTTGATCCGGGCGACGATGTAGATCACCACCATCAGGATCACGCCCAGCAGGATGCCCGGAATCACACCGGCCATGAACAGCTTGCCGACTGAGGTTTCGGTCGCCGCCGAATACACTACCATCACGATCGAGGGCGGGATGAGAATGCCCAGGGTACCGGCGTTGCAGATGATGCCGGCGCCGAATTCGCGGGGGTAGCCGGAGCGCACCATGCCGGCCACGGCAATCGAGCCGACTGCTGCGACGGTGGCTGGCGAGGAGCCGGACAGTGCGGCGAACAGCATGCACGCCAGCACCGCGGCAATCGCCAGGCCCCCGCGAATGTGACCGACGCAGGCGTTGGCGAAGTCGATCAGCCGTTGCGCGACGCCGCCGGTGGTCATGAAGGCGCCGGACAACAGGAAAAACGGTATCGCCAGAAAGGTGTAGCTGTCCGAGGTCTCGAACAACTTGATCGCCAGCGAACTCAGCGAGTCCTGACTGAACAGCAGAATGGATACCGCGCCGGAGAGGCCCAGGGAGATAGCGATGGGCACGCCCAGAAACATGAACACGAACAGCAGCAGGAACAGACAGATAACGGTCATCAGCGGTGCTCCTCGCCAGGGTTGGCCAGTTTGCTGGCTTCTGCCGCTTCGTCGGCCAGGCCCAGTCCGGTCTGCCGATGGGTATAGATGCGGTACATGATTTCCAGGTAGCGGGCGATGATCAGGGCGAAGCCGATCGGCACGATGAGTGCGATATGGCCGATCTGGATGCCGTAGCGATCCAGGTCCTCGGCGCCGATGCCGGCGACCAGCACCGCCGACACCCACTTGATGCTGGCGATCAGAAACAGGCCGGCGTACACCAGGCAGCAGCCGCAGGCGATCATCGCCAGAATGCGCTGCGCAGGCTTGCTGGTTTTCTTCACCAGCACGTCGACTCCCAGGTGGCCTGCGGTACGCACGCCGTAGGCGATACCGAAGAAGATCAACCAGCCGAACAGCGCCTTGGTCAAGGCGATGCTCCAGGTCATTTCCTGGGCATAGCCCATCAGGTGGTCACCGATGCCGGCGAACAGGTCGCTGCTCCACGCCCATTTGTCGCTGAGGGTGTAGAACATCGTGTAGAGGTTGTTCAGCGCGACGTAGACGAACGTCACCAGCGTCATGGCAGCCAGCAGGAAGGCGATCATGCCTTCCTCGAAGTGCTCCCAGACTTGCCTGAGCGATTGCATAGGAATTCTCCGAGCGTCGAGAAAGCGGCCGCCGGCGAGCGGGCAGCCGCGCATGCTTCACTGGCGGCCGTAGCCAAGCCAGTGCAGGGGACGGGTCAGCCCCTCACGAGGCTTTGTTGGAGGCTTCGGCGGCCTTGATCAGGTCGGGGCCGATCTGCTCGGAGAACTTGTCCCACACCGGGCGCATCGCTTCGCGCCATTGTTGGCGTTGCTCGGCAGTGAGTGGGTCGATCTCGCTGGTCTTGGCGTCGATGATCTTCTGCCGCGCGGTCTGGTTCAGCGCTTCGGCTTGCTTGTTGACCTCGACGGTGACCTGGTCCATCAGCGTTTGCAGCTCGCCACGGACATCGTCGGGCAGGCCGTTCCAGAACTTGGAATTGGTGATGACCATGTAGTCGATCAGGCCGTGGTTGGTCTCGGTGAAAAAGGGCTGCACTTCGTGGACCTTCTGGCTCTCGTAGTTGGACCAGGTGTTCTCGGTGCCATTCACCGTGCCCGTCTGCAGGCCCTGATAGACCTCGGCGAAGCTCATCTTGCGGGGGTTGGCACGTATCGCCTTGAATTGCTCTTCGAGTACGCTCGACGCCTGGACGCGGAATTTCAGGCCACGGGCATCCTTGGGCAGGATGACCTTCTTGTTCGCCGACAGCTGCTTGAGGCCGTTGTGCCAGTAGGCCAGACCGTGGATGCCCTTGTCGTCCATGGAGGTCAGCAGCGCCTTGCCCTGGGGCCCTTGCTGGAAACGGTCGACTGCAGCCAGGTCATCGAACAGGAATGGCAGGTCGAAGATCTGCACCTGCTTGGTGTAATGCTCGAACTTGGCCAGTGATGGCGCAAGCATCTGCACGTCGCCCAACAGCAGCGCCTCCATCTCCTTGCCATCGCCGAACAGCGAGGAGTTGGGATAGACCTCCACCTTCACCTTGTCCTTGAGCTTGGGATCGGCGGCCACCAACTTCTGGAACATCAGCGCGCCCTGGCCTTTGGGCGTGTTCTCTGCCACCACATGGGCGAACTTGATGACGACGGGATCGGCGGCCTGGGCCAGGGTTGCCATCGAAACGGCGGCGGCGCACAGCAGCGCCTGGGTCAGCTTGAACATGGAGATCACCTTGTTATTGTTGTAGGACAATCCATTCAGGGCGGTTTTACCGAACCAACCGGCCCTTTGCAGCGTAGGCATTTTTCAGTTTGAGGATGGCTCAATCGACGCCGTGCCGAAAATCTGTATTTGCGTAAGCCGGCGTTCGGCATTAACGAACGCTTCAGTGCAGGCCTAGCCCTGTGGGGCGTCGAGCAAACGCCTGGCGCGCTGCAACACCGGCGCATCGACCATCTGGCCGTCGAATCGGAAAGCGCCCGCACCCCCGGCGGCGGTGCTGGCTGCCAGTACGGCACGGGCCCACTCCAGATCCCCAGCGCTGGGTGCCAGCGCCGCGTGAATCACCGCCACCTGGCGCGGATGGATGCACAGTGCGCCGCCGTAGCCCAGGTTGCGCGCGTGCTCGATGGCGCGCTGCAACCCCGGCGCGTCATCAAGGACGGCGAACACCCCGTCCAGTGGCGGCAGCAGGTTGGCAGCGCGCGAATGCAGCTGCACGCTCATGCGGCTTTGGTCGAGAAAGGCTTCTGCCGATGGCGTGCCATTGTTCAGGCCCAGGTCCAGGGCCAGGTCCAGGCTGCCGAAACACAGCCGTTCGACGCCGGGGCCGTTGGCGATGGACTCCAGCGCCAGCACACCCCGGGCGCTTTCGATGATCGGCCACAGCGGCTTGCCGGCCTGGCTCGCCGTGGTCAGCTGGGCGCAGGTTTCGGCCTTGGGCAACACGACCCCGACGACACCTGGGTGGCTGGCGCAGAAAGCCAGGTCGCTGGCGTGTTCGGCATGCCCGGGGGCGTTCACCCGAACCCATACGCGGGCCGTGTCGGTCTGCTGCAGAAACTGGGCAAGATGCACCCGCGCCTGGCGCTTGAGGACCTCTTCGACGGCGTCTTCGAAATCGACGATCACCGCATCGGCGCCTGCGGCCAAGGCTTTGGCGAACCGTTCGGGGCGGCTGCCCGGCACGAACAGGGCCGAGCGAAGGGTAGGTATCGGCATGGTTCATGGTTCCCGGTGGAGGCGGTGGCAGACGGATCAGATCACGCCGGCCGCCGCCATCTGCGTCTGCTGTTCGGCTGAATAACCCAGCTCGTCAAGAATGTCTGCGGTGTGCTGGCCCAGGTCGGGGACCGCATCCATGCGCGGTGCGAACGCCGCGTTGCTGGCCGGCGGCAGCAGGGCAGGGAGCTTGCCGGACGGGCTGTCCACCTGGCGCCAACGGTCGCGCGC
>Ga0308158_10000937_pt1 | contig 36319 bp, 46 predicted proteins | sample PhyBR2_FD_201038 | JGI IMG/M metagenome (GOLD analysis project Ga0308158, IMG submission 201038) | Phyllosphere microbial communities from UC Gill Tract Community Farm, Albany, California, United States - DLSLB.R2 | ecosystem: Host-associated > Plants > Phyllosphere > Unclassified | place: USA... | reverse complement strand
GGACCGTTCGGGAATGTTGATGACGGGCAGGCTGTCGAATCCGTGGCGGATGCCTTCGGGCTTGAGCTTGAGGTACAGCGTTGTGGTGTCCATGTTGGAGTGCCGCATGCTTCGCTGGACGACGAAGTCACTGACCCCGGCTTCGTGCATCTCGGTGGCCAGGGCGGCGCGGAGGTCGTGCGGGCGGTGCTTGAGTCCCATGCGCTTGATCGCTTCCCCGATCAGGCCTGACACGGAGTTCCCCATGATGTGGCCTTCCCCGGCCTCATGGAGCTTGTTCTTGGTCCTGTTCGGGAACCAGTAGCCGGTCCTGGGCATCTGGTGGAACAAGGGCCATAGAGCGGCCGGAACGGGCAGGGTGGCCGGCTTCCGGCCCTTGCCGATGGTGGACAGTGTTCGGTTGTCCCAGTCGATGTCGTCCCCATTCACGGCGGCGATCTCGGAGACGCGTAACCCAAGGTAATAGTGCAGGGCGACCATGACGCGGGTCTTCCGGTAGATCCCGGATTCCAGCAGCGCATTGATCTCATCAATGCTGAAGGGGTTCGGTTCGCGCTTCCTGGTGGCCACCCTCGGCAGCCGGTAGGCCGGGTTGTCCAGACGCAACCCTTCATCCTGCATCCAGGCGAAGAACGTATGAAGACCTGACCGGCGATGCACGCGGGTGGAGTTGGACCAGTTCTGCTCCGCCATCCACATGATCAGTTCCTTCCTGGTCGCCGTCTCCAGATCCACATCGCGGGCCAGCTGGCGGATGAATATCAGGCGCTCGCGGATGGTCTTGGCTGTGAGGTCTGCTGCTTTCATGCATGCGGTCCAGTAGTTCAGCGTGTCGTTGGTCTCCATTGGTTGCCCCCTGCTTTAGTGTGTCTTTCCGGTGTAGTTTCTACACTGATTTGACCTTGATTTCTGGCCGATATTCTGGAAGTTTTGCCTGCTCAGGCCCTGCTTTGCAGGGCCTTTCTTGTTTTTCGATCACCGCAGAGGGAGGGAGGGGCGAGGAGGGCAGGGGCCTGCCTTGTCGGAACCAAGATAAAGAAATCTGGGTTCGTTCAAGGCAAGCTGGTGAGACACCGCGTCGGTCGGTCGGTTGTCGTCGGTTGACTGCCTGTTGGGGCAGCTAGCAAGGCCCAGGGCATTACTCCTGGGCAGTGGCGGCATGTGCGCACGGATCTGGCGATACACCCTTAGTGGTGGTCTCACGATCGGTCTTGGCACTCCTTCGCATGTGCGGCCTTCTGGCTCGCTTTATGGACCCTGCCCGTGCGCTCGAAATGGAACTGGCTCTGACCCAGTAAGCAGCCCGTGATTGAAGGCTTAGCGTGTTTTGTGGCGCGCGAAAAGCACCAGGCGGGGTAGCCGTACCGCCTCGGTATGAGGGCGTCACGGGCTATGGACTGGTGCTGGGGGCAGTGGTTACACTGGTGCAGCGATCAGGTTCCGTAGCCGGGGACTGATTGCACAGCCGGTCGGGTGTTAGCGCACCTAGGCCGGCTTTTACGTTGTTGGGGGGGGTTAGATGAACACCACGCTGTCCGGGTCGATCCACTCAGTGGTGGTCGTTCCGTCCCAGAGGATCTTGAAGCCCGCGGATGTAACGTCTTTGATACGTCCCTCGGGCTGGGTGGTGGCGTTGCGGAACATGCCGACGAAGCGGACACGCCGGCCTTTCATCGCGTCCCGGAGTGCGGCGGCAGCATCGACGGCCGCGCGCCATTCCCGGAACTTGTCCAGGACTTCGCTGTCAGCGGCGGGAATAGGCGACGACACGGCGCGCAGCGGGCTCATTTGGCACCGCCGGCCAGGCTGTTAGCGGCAATCCGCTCGCGCCATTGCTCGAGGGCGGCCCATGCGCCTGTGAGCGTCACGCTGCCACCTCCAGGGGAAGGTCGTACTGAGGGCGGAATGGGAGCTGGTGGACGTTCGATTCTTTAGCCGAAACGCCAACCTTGTAATCCAAAGGCTTGCGCTCTGAGACCGGCTTAAGTTTTGGGGAACGGGTACCCGGCCCTCCGTCGTCTGGAACGTCGCTCATAAGGCCCAGGGTCCACGCTGCCGGGATGCCGACGAGCATTTCAATCCTCTGCGCCAGCGCCACGAGATTTCGAGGCGTGTTGCGCCCCGCTTCCCAGTGCGAGTATGCGCCAGGCTTTGCGCCAAGCTGCTCGGCGAATTCTTCTTGCGTAAGCCCTGACGCCAGCCGCGCCTTGCGCAGCCGGTCAGCGAATGTCCACTCAGGGATAAATCCTTGGTTCAGAACTGCTTCCGTTGTCATGGCAAAACTATTGCACGCATACGCAAAGTTGTGCAAGAGCAATGTTTTGTGATTATCCATCGCAAGTACTAATTGACATCCGCTAAGTAGGTATGCGTACACTTACCCCATGCAAAGTACGTACACACAAGTAGGCGATGGGGAACTACTTACTGTTGGCGAGGCTGCGGCCGAGCTAAGGGTCCACGGCGACACCATTCGTCGTTGGGATAAGGCGGGAAAGATTGCCGCCATTCGCACACCTACCGGTCACCGGCGTTTCCTCGCCTCTGACATCGCTGCCATCAAGAATGGCGACGCGCAGGTCTCTCAAAAGCCGGCATAAAGCTGCTGCCACCTTTCAGGCAGCAATAAGGGCGGCCCGGTTCATCTCGCCAAAGAACCACCGGACCGCCCATTGAAATAACCCAAGAGCCAGGCCCTTTTGCGTGGGTCACCTGGCTCTCGAATCAGAATCGAGTCTATCAATGGACGTTTCGAGTGCACAGGAAACCCCGGAAGTTGTTCCGCCCCGGAACCTGTTCTTCAACGTAGAGGACCGCCTGTTGGGCGGCCGGACCGGCCTGACTGATAAGCACATCACTGTTGAGCGGGTCCGCCGGCACCAGCTGGCGGAACACGTCATCAACTCGGCCATCCAGGTGGCCAACGCGGTCCGGACCCTCAAGACGTTCGACAAGACCGGAAACGCTGACCAGGCGCTCAGCCACTTGGAATGCTCACTCACTGATCTTTGCAAGCAGACGCGCAACCTCATTGCCGAGGTTGAAGGCTCTGTGGACCGCTACGGAGACGGCCTGGACGACCTCGCCGCCCGTGACGCAGCCGCCGCCCGCGCTGCCCTCAATGCTCCTGCTGCCGCCGCAACGGCCCCCCAAACGCCGGCGGCAGCAGGCCCCAACGCGGCAGCCGCCGAGCCAACCCCCCAGGCTCCGGCGGCTGCCGCTCCCCCCGTCCCCAGCCCGGCCGACGTCGCCCAAGTCCAGGCGAACCTGGGCCGCGCCCTTGACCGGGTAGGGGCCCGGCGATGAAGACCCGTATCAGGCGCTTCGCCGTCGTCCAGCCTGTAGGCCGGCCCCCGTTCCGGGAACGCGCCGAGCTGCACTACCGGGACAACAAGGAGCTGGCAGACCAGCTCGCGACGTACGCCCGGAGCAAGTGGCCGATGCCGCAGCAGATCCAGGTCGACGTCCACGCCAAGCACATCCTGGTCAACGGCCACCACAGCGCCAACTACTCACTGCACGAGCACCGGTCATGAGGGCCCCGTCAGTGCGGGTCGGCCGGAATCGCCGCCGCACCTTCCTCTACACCCCGCTCCTGGTCCTCGGCGCGCTGATGTTCCTCGCAGCCACAGCGGCCTTCCCCATCATCAACTCCGCGTACCTCGCCGGAGTCACCTTCCTTCTGACCGGCGCCGCCGGATTCATCCTTGAGACAGGACAGAGCAAATGACCGAACAGCCCGTCGAGACCGAACAGCAGTTCCTCGGCAACGAAACCCGCCTCAGTGACCCGATCGTCCAGACCATCACCGAGCCGCCCTTCTTGACGGCAGTCGGGGAGAAGGCGGCCGCGATGATCCAGCCTCGCCAGCACTACGTGCCGAACGCCCACCTTCGCCGCCCAGCATGGTCCAGTGTGGACGACGTCCAGCTGGCAGCCCTCGCCCGCAAGTCAGCCCACGCCAACAAACTGGCCGGCATCGCCAAAGCCCAGGCAAACAAGGCCGAGGACGCCCTGAAGCTCGCACTCGAAGTCGAGGCGGACGCCGTCCTCGAAGCCCACAACGCAGAGCAGGCACTGCTCACCCTGGTCAGGAAGGACAGCCAGCTGTGAACGCGACCTTCCAGGAACTCCACATCGACCAGCTGGTCATCCACGCCAAGAACGTCCGCAAAGACGTCGGGATCGTCACCGACCTCGCCAACAGCATCACCGAACAGGGCATCCTCCAGCCGCTCGTCGTCGCCCCCGCGCTCGCCGGTGACGGCTACACCATCATTGCCGGTCACCGTCGGCACGCAGCGGCCAAGCTCGCCAACGTCGATTCCCTGCCATGCGTCATCCGCGAAGACCTGGACACCGATCCCAAGCAGCTCGTGGCCATGCTCGTGGAAAACACCCAACGAGCGGACCTCACGCCGGTAGAAGAGGCGACCGCCTACCAGACCATCATCGACTTCGGGGACGGCTTCAACGTCAAGACCGTAGCCAAAGCCACTGGGCGCTCGCAGAGCCATGTCCGGAAGCGGCTGCTGCTGACGAAGCTCAATGAGGACGCGAAGGGCAAGCTGGAGGACCAGACCCTGAACGTTGACCAGGCGCTCGTGCTCGTGGATTTCGCGGACAACCAGGACGCTACCGAACGGCTTCTTGCTGCGGCAGCCAGTAGCCCCCGCGAATTCGCCTTCCGAGTCGAGGCCGAAACCCGCAAGCGTGACCTGCCCGGAAAACTCGCCGCACTGGAGGCAGAGCTAAAGGAAGCTGGCGCCAAGTACGTCCCCGATTCGGAGCTTTACAGCGGCAAGTACACGAAGATCTACGAGAACGAAGACAACGAACTGACGACGGCTGAGCACGTCGCAGCGGGCGACCTGGCGTCCATCGACCGCAACTGGGGCAAGCTCTCCTGGTACTTAAAGCCAACCAAAGCCGCAAAAGCCAAAGTCGAGCTGACCGAGGAAGAGCAGGCCGCCAAGCGCCGCGACGCCGAACTGACAGCCGCCCTGGACATCGCCCACGCAGTCCGCGCTGAGCACTTCAAGCAGGTCATCGCGTCCCCGCCCGAAGGCGCGGCAGACGAGGCCCTGTACCGGCTGCTGCTGGACCAGTTGCACCGCCGCATTGATCTCTTCGCGGAGGTGACGGGCCGGGCTCCCGACAAGGACGATGACCACTTCGCCATCAAAGCCGCGCTGCAGGACATGACCACCGAGCAGATGGCACTCCTGCTGCATCTGGCGGATAAGTCCCGCGAGGACGAGCTGCGCAAGCTCGCCGGATGGGACGCCGGCGACTTCACCTACAAGTGGACGACCAAGGGCTGGATCGAGGACCTGGGCAGCGTCTACCACTACGAGCTGTCAGCCGTCGAGCAGGAAGTGTTGGACCACTTCCAGCAGGCCTACGACGAGCGAATGGCAAGCCTCATGTCTGAGCCGGACGAAGAAGACCAGGAAGAAGAGGACAACGACGATGAGTAAGCACGGACTGACTCGCAACGAGGTCAACGAGCCTGTCTGCTTGTGCGGACTCCGACCAACCATCCTGGACGAGCTGGCACCGGTAGGGCGCCTGTGGAAGGCCAAGAAGGTCGTACTCGACCATGCGGACGCTATGAACGACCGCGTAACTCCAGCCCCCTCGGACCCGTTCCTGGTCGATCACGCCAAGTTCCCCCGCGCCGGCGTCCGACGTACCGAAGACGGCCAGTGGCTATTGACGCTCTGGGATGACATGGGCATCCAGCACCACATTGACGAACCCGAGTTCAAGAGCCGCAGGGACGCCTTCGACTACGGCTGGATGACTATCGGCGCGTGCCGGCAGGCCGGCACCAACTTGAACGGATGGGCCACGGTATGAGCCCCAAGGTAGAGGCCAGTAAGCCCGAGAAGGTGGAGCGCTGCGGCTCCTGTAACGGCGTGATCAATTTGCAGACCGGCGAATGCCGCTGTTCCTGAGCAGAGAGGGAAGGAAATGACAGAGACCACGACGCGCAGGATCTCAGACTCTCGCGCATGGCAGAAGAAGTGGCGGGTCGAGCGGGCGCGCGGTATCAAGCGCATGGTCGAGCCTGCCCGGGCGCAGGCTCACGTCCAGGAGCTAGTTGCTAATCACGGACTCTCCATCAGGGGAATCGCCGAAGCTGCCGGGATCAGCGCATTCATCGTCAGCGACCTCAACCGGGGCCTGAAGGGCAGCCTGTACAGGGAAACCGAGGCGGCGATCCTCGGAGTGACCGCGGATTCAGTCCTCTCCCGTTCGAACCCCGATGGCTTCGTCCCGAACATTGGCGGCCGCCGCCGCATCCAGGCGCTCATGGCCATGGGATGGCGCCACCAGGACCTCACCCCAATGCTGGGCATGAGCACGGCCAACATCGTGCACCAGCAAGGCGGCTGGTTCACCAAGAAGAAGCACGACGCCATCAAAGAGCTCTACGACCGGATCTGGAACCAGCGCGGCCCAGCGACCACCCTCAGCATCAACCGGATCGCGAAAGCCGGCTACGCCCCGCCACTCGCCTGGGACGACGAAACCATTGACGACCCAAACGCCACGCCCGATCTGGGCGCAGCAGTTGCAGCGGGCCGAGGCAGGCCTGCTGACGGGACCATTCGCAGGGCAGACGCCCTAACCGAAGACGTGGAGTTTCTTCTGGAAGAGGGGCTGACTTGGGAAGCCATAACCGAACGCCTCGCTGTGAACCCCGTGACCCTGGACAGGCTCCTACACCGGGCGGACAGGGCTGACCTCATCAACAGGGCAAAGACCATGACCGAACGCCTCGCGTACTCCCGGGCATCGTGACTCTGTGAGCAGCAACCAGCGCCCGGAGTTGTGCGCTATGGGCTCCAGTACCCGCCGGCAGCCCACTCCCGGATGCACCTGCCCAGCGTGGCGATACCACCCGGCCCACCCAAGACCAACAAACCCCGACTGCCACAAGCATGGAGAACCGCATGAACCCTGACTGCCGAGACGGCAAGCACGCCTCATGCAGCGGCGACGGCTGGGACGAAACCACCGACCAACCCGCCGACTGCCCCTGCAACTGCCATGAAGAAGCGAGAGCCGCATGATCCTCACCGTCAACACGCTCGACCTCCGCCAGGCACTCATGGCCGTATGCCCGCACACCGGAGACCCGAAGCTCAGCTCCGCGCTCGCCGTCGTCCACTTCACGGCCACGGACGGCATGCTGCACGTCACCGCATGCAACACCGTCACCCTGGGCCACGCGGTTGCCTCAGTTTGGGAGTCCGAAGGACTGACCGGCGAAGTAAACACTGATGCCTTCAACCTCCCGGCCGACGTCGCCAAGGAGCTGCTGACGATCTTCAAAGCGAAGGGCAAGCAGCCGGAAGACGAGATCGGGGACACGCTCCGCATCACCGTGCGGGACCAGAGCATCACGTTCATGGACGTCTCCGGGCTCTTCCCCGGTAAGGAGTTCAAGATCCCGCGGGAAGAGGACAACGGAGAGTTCCCGCTCGCGTTCGGTCGGCTGCTGATCCAAGCCGTCCTGTCCGACCGCGTCATGCCCGAAAGGCTCGTGGCCGCAGGCAGACTGGTCCGGCTCTTCGCCACCGCCTCGCAGGCCTACGGCGAGCCTCTGGTCATCGAACCCACCGAGGACGCCAAGCGCATCCTGATCAGCTGCGGTGAGTCCTTCCTCGGCCTGCTGATGCCCATCCGCTCCGAAGACGGCTCAACAGTCGCCAACGAGCTGAACGCCTGGCGGGACGGCTGGATGAACCGCCTCCCCGAACTGGCCCACGCCGGCGGCGGCAAGCTACCCGAATCGCCCAAGCCGGGCGACGCCAACTTCCTCCGCGACGGGTCCGGCTTCCACGGCTCAGTAACCATCACATCCGGCAGCAACGTGCACGACATCACCGAAGCAGTGTTCAACCGGGTCGTGGACATCGTAGAGCCGCACCTCTAGACCCCTCACAAACCCAAGAAACAAGGAGCAATTCAAGATGACCGCAGCAGCCCCCGCACGATTCGCAACCTACCCCGGCGACGTCACGCACATCGTTGGCGAAGTCAAAGGCCCCAACACCCTGGGCGAATTGCTTCGAGCAGAGACCGCCGACTATGACTCCGCGGCGGACAAGACCCGCGTCGGCTTCTCCTTCGTGGCCGGCGGACGGCAGGCCATCCGGCAGGCCATGGCCACCCGCGTGGCGCCATGACGATCGTGCCAACCACGACCAGGGACATCTACCTCCCAGACGAATCAGATCACCCAGCGCTCGCCGATCCGGACGGAATCGAACTGGTGCAGGCAATCCACAAGAGGAAGCAGGAAGCGAATGAGCGCCGAGACGCCAAAGGGACGAGTGACGGCGCAGCGTATCCAGCGGAAGAGGACCAAGGGCTGGCGGATGCCGGAGGGCGCCGTCTACGTTGGCCGCGGCTCAAAGTGGGGAAATCCGTACCCCATTGGTTCTATGTACAAGACCGGCGGGGACGCTTGGGTGGTCCTGAACGCAGAGTGGTCGGTGTTGCTCTACCGGGAGCACCTGAACGCGCGGCCTTACGGGCGAGTGCCTCTCTCCGCAGGAGTGACCGCTGAACTAGCCGGCAAGGACTTGGCGTGCTGGTGCCCGCTCGATAAGCCGTGCCACGCTGACGTGCTGCTGGAGCTGGCGAAGGAAGCAGGGCAGAGCTAAGTGTCCTGGCTAAAAGGCAGTGATAAGGCTGCAACGTTTCCGAAGGCTCTGAATGTCCCGCACTTCAGCAAGGGCGAGATCAGCGTCAACGAGATGTTCGGCTTTATCCATCGGTGCGCGTACGAGTCCGCGGCGCATCGGACTGACTATGTGATCGAGTACGGCGTGGCAATGATGATGGGAGGCCCGAACTATGAGCGGCTGCTTGAGGTAGCCGAGCAGGCCGGCCTTATGGAGCAGGTCGAGACGGACGGTGCCCCGTCCTGGAAGATCATCGAGGACCCTGACTTCATCCACCTGATCACGAAGGCCGAGCAGGAATGGATGAACCAGCAGAAGCGGGACTCCAGGGACACGAAGCTGACCTCCGCTGTCCGCCTCCGGGACGGAGACTCCTGCCGCTACTGCATGAAGATCGTCTACTTCGGCGCGGACCGCAAGTCCGCCCGTGCTGGCAGCTACACCAGAGCCGGCAGCTTTGACCACACCATCAGCGGCGAGGCCGCCACCATCGACACGCTGGTCGTCGCGTGCGGTGAATGCAACTCCAAGAAGAAAGACAACGACGACGCCTTGGAACTCCAGCCCGCACCCAGCGAGCCGTTCTACTCAGCATCAACAGCAGCATGGCTGGCCAAGCACGGCCACCAAGTGACCCCCAGCGCCAAACACCCGGCGCTCAAGAAACCCACGAAGGCCAACGGCCAGCCATCAGCGCAGCGCCCCGTCGAGCAGCCCACAGCAGCTCCGGGAAGTACCCAGGCAACGGAAGCAGTATCCGGCCCGGACAGCAGCGCAGACAGCACCCCGGGCACACGTCCGACCACGGATCAGCCAGATCCGGCAGGTCACCTTCCTGACGGATCTAGATCTGTCGGGTCGGGACATGGGACGGGTCATGGGTCGGGCAGGGCAGGGAAGGGCAGCCAACCACCTTCTAAGCCAGCCCAGCCATCAAAGAACACCAGACGCAGACGCCCCCGATCCAGAGGACGGAACTGAACATGCCTGCCCAACGACTTTCATCGCCTAATTCAATGACTGAAGATCAGTTCCAGACTGCCGTCATCCAGCTGGCCAAGCTCAATGGATACCGCCTGATCTACCACACACATGATTCCCGCCGGTCAGTTGCTGGCTTCCCGGATCTGGTCCTGGTCAGTGAGCATCGGCAGCGTGCCCTGTTCCGTGAGCTGAAGACCAGCAAGGGCCGCCTGTCCCCTGCCCAGTTCGACTGGATCAGCTCGATGCAGCTGGCCAAGCTCAACGCCGGCGTCTGGCGTCCCGAGGACCTGACCAACGGCCACATCCTCAAAGACCTGAGAGGAGCCTGATGGACTCCTGCGACCTGGGCTATGTGTACCGAACGGAGCTGCCCGACGGCAGAGTGCTCAAGCTTCCCTACCGCATCGCCCTCAAGCAGACCGCCTACCCGAAGGCCTGCATCTTCCACGATGAAGAGCCCATTCCCGCAGCGGCCGGAAGTCATCTCTGCCCGATGTGCGCCGAAGGACTCACGAAGAGTGTGGCCGACATTGCGGAGTGCTGGACCGACCTCGAAGACGCCATGCTTCCTGGCGGCCGTGCTACCAGTACCGAACCAGTCAGCGGCGGCAAGGAGCTCTACCCGCCGCTGCCGATCAACACGGACGTGGCTGACGTTCGGGCCAGTGCTCTCGCAATCATCAGGACCATCATCGGCCAGCTGATCCTGGACCTGCCGGACCGCCGGCTTCCTGCCGACCAGTCTGCCGGCCTGCTCGCCAGCTGGCTGGTCAACTGGCACAGCGCTTACTTGACCACCCACCCATCAGCCGGCCACGTCCGAGCCATCTGCACGGAGCTGGCCGCCGTGGCGTGGGACGTGCGAGGAGTGATCTACCGGAGCAAGCCTGTTGAGGTGAAGCTCCAGTCAGGCCAGTGCCATCAGCTGGTGCCGGGGCCCGACCCGAAGACCAAGCTCCCATGCCGTGGTGAAGTCATCGCAGTCCAGACCCCGGACGGGAAGAAGGTAGTCCGGTGCAGCGTGGACATAACCCATCGCGTGCCGGCTGACCAGTGGTTCTACACCCATGCGAACCGGCGCCCAGGCCGGGCAGCCGCAGCGCTCAAGAAGAAGTACATGAAAGCGAGGAACTGATGAGCCAGAGACGCCCAATCGGTGAACCAGGCGCGGAGCGTCCAGCGATGGAGAACACCTGCGGATATGACGCCGGGATAACCAATGGACCGCACTGTGGCCGGCTAGCCACTTTGCACCTGTTCGCCGGATCATGGGACAAGGGCCCGGGCGGATGGTCAATGATGGCATGCGATGAGCACGCGCCCGTAGCCAAGCCATTCTCCTGGGATTGGCACGACATGTCCGGAGTATGCGATGTGCCCGGAACCCTCTGGCAGTCTGGGCAGTACCAAGGCGAAGGTTTCTGCTTCTGGCCGGAGGCAGAAGCAGCGATCCATGAAGCCGCTGCGGAAGTGACGCCACGCCAACAACACGCCGCATCCCACACATCCTTGACTTAAGCATCTAAATTATGGGGTGAGCTGGTGTTCTGCACCTAGCTACAGACTCAGAGCCTCGACCGGTTAGCCGGCGGGGCTCTTCCCATGTGTGACGGGAGGCCCTGGTGAGTAAGCGAGCTGGCCGGTCTGGTGGCCGGTGGCGGAAACTGTGGGCGGATCAGCGGGCCAAGCGGTTGCCGTGCTGGATCTGCCAGCAGCCGATCAACTACAGCGCCCCGCCAGAGTCCGACGACTCATTCAGCGCCGACCACTTCCACCCACGCTCAACCCATCCGCACCTCGCGGAAGAGCCAAGCAACCTGCGCAGCGCACACCTGCAGTGCAACAAGGCGCGCGGTGACCGCGAGGTAAAGCCCGGGCTTGGGCACGCAGTCCAGTCCTGGTGAGGAAGGCGACGCATGATCGATGGCAGCGCCAAGCTGAGTGTCCAGCGTATCCCGTTGGATCAGCTGCTGATCGGTGAGGATCTCAGGCGGGACGCGGACAAGGTCTTCGCCTACATGGAACTGCTGACCCGGCGGCCAGGTCACGACATGGAGCCAGCCATTGTCGAGCCAGCAGGCATCGAAGGACTGTATCGCATCCGCAATGGACACCACCGCTTCCTCGCCTCGGTCATGGCCGGCCGACCTGACCTTCTCGCAGTGGTTGTGACGACGGTAGCAACGGGAGTCATCGACGGTCTCCACCAGGGGGTAGGGGCCGGAAAATCTCTGGGCGAAAACGGGCCGGGAGACTTCGCCGGGTAGTGTCCTCCCCCTCCCCGTACCCCCCACCCCCCTTATCGAAAACTAAGACCCCGAGGAGAACCCAATGTCTGTCAAGGCAAGATTCAACGTCAACTCGATCACGCACACCAAGCACGGCAACGGTTGGGCGAATCCCGCCCCCGTGGGCAGTGTGAAGCTCGGCGCTGTCGGTGGCAAGGAAAACGAGGATTGGGCATCGGCTACGCCTGCCGGAGCCATTGAAATGACCATCGGTAACCCGAAGGCGCTGGAATGGTTTTACGAACATCTCGGTAGCTCCGTAGAGATCACCTTTGACGACGTGCCCTCTGTGAGGTGACCATGGCTCGAAAGCGCCGTTCCTACACCGCGGAGTACAAGGCCCAGGCTGCCCAGTTGGTTCTGAACTCTGGCCGGGCCATCGCCGATGTCGGCCGCGAGCTGGACATTCCGGAGCAGACGCTTGGCCGGTGGGTGTTCGATGCCCGCGAGGCGGCTGGCGAAGATCCCCGAGCCCCGCGCCAGGTGAACTTCCAGATGCCATTGCCGCCAGACCCGGCCGCTTTCGCAGCGTTCCCCGGGCCCTCGCTCCTCGAGGAAGTCCGTGAGGCCATCGCCAAGATGACCACCGAGGACAAGGACCGAGGCCTGGTCGCGCTCGCCGAACGCTACGCCCACATGATCGAGGAAGTAGCCAAGGCCGGAGGCCGTGAGGCTGTCTCGGTGATGTACCTCGGGCCTCACCTGTTCAACATGCTCAAGGAACTGGGCGGGACGCCCATGCAACGCGCCGGCCTCGGCAAACCGGCTGCAAAGCAAAAGAGCCGCCTGGAGCTTCTGCGCGGAGGTCGGGAGGCGGTGTAACCCATGGCGAACGCGGCCGGCAAGCCCAAGCTGTACGGCTGCGAGACACCACGGATCTACACCCCCGAGCGCCGGGAACTGACCTGGGAGACGTCCAAGGGCTTTGAGTGCATCGACTTCGCTGAACAGGTCCTGGACATCCCGCTTTTCCCCTGGCAGAAGTGGTTGCTGATCCATGCCCTTGAACTAAACGAGGATGGGTCCTTCCGCTTCCGGACCGTCGTCCTGCTGGTAGCCCGGCAGAACGGCAAGTCCACCCTGATGCAGGTCCTCACGCTGTGGCGCATGTACATGGACGCCGCGAAGCTGACTATCGGCACGGCCCAGAACCTGGACATTGCTGAGGAAGTCTGGCGGGGCGCCGTAGAGCTTGCTGAGGGTGTCCCGGAGCTCAAGGACGAAATCGAGCGGATCGATAAGACCAACGGCAAGAAAGCGTTGGAGCTGTCCAGCGGCGAACGGTACAAGGTGCAGGCGGCCAACCGCCGTGGCGGCCGTGGCCTGTCCGCTGACCTGGTCGTCTTGGACGAGCTGCGCGAGCATTCCAGCTGGGATGCCTGGGCCGCGATCTCCAAGACGACGATGGCCCGATTCTTCGCGCAGGTCTGGGCGGTCTCCAACGCCGGCGATGCTTCCTCGATCGTGCTGCGGTTCCTGCGGAACATGGCGCACATGTCCCTGGGTAACCCTGACGGCCTGGAAGACGTCGTCATGCCCGACTTGGACGAGGGCGACGAGGCCGATGCCGACTCAACAGGATTGTTTGAGTGGTCCATGGCCCCGGGTATGTCGATGTGGGACCGTCACGGCTGGGCGCAATCGAATCCCTCAATGGGACATGTGCCGAGCCTTGAGAAGGCAATTGCCGCAGCTGTGAAGGGCGAGCCCGAGGGACTCGTCCGGACCGAGGTGTTCTGCCAGTGGCTGGACACGACGGCGGACGGCCCATTCCCTCCGGGTCGGTGGGAGAAGGGCGCCGACCGGGAAGACGTGATCGTCGGGAAGTTCGCTTTCTGCGTGGATGTCTCCTGGGACCGCACGACCGCCCATATCGGGGTCGCGGGCTTCAACGCAGACGGCGTTCTCCGCGTCCAGGTGGTCGCCTCCCGCTCCGGTACGGCGTGGGTGGGCCCGTGGTTCGATTCACCCCCTGAGGGGCAGAGCGTGCCGCGTAAGAGCAACCCTGATCTCGTCGGGGTGGCGCTGCAGAAGAACGGCGCCCCGGTGTCGTCCCTGCTCCCGGAGTTGGAAGCGATCGACGGACTGAACGTCATCCCCTGGGAAGGCTCGGACCTGTCCCGCTGGACGGGCATGTTCTACGACCGTGTCCGCGGCCAAGAGATGGACGAGAACGGCGAACCGATCAAGCCGGAGGACGTCGAGCCGGATATCAGCCACCCGGGCCAGCCGCTGCTGAATGTGGCAGCTGCTACCGCCCTGGCCAAGCCGTCCGGTGACGCCTTCTTCTGGGACCGGGGCAAGTCCCCCAACGACGTCGCCCCGCTGGTCGCAGTAACCGGCGCGGCCGGCTGCTTCCTGGTGCACGGCACGGTCCCCGAGAAGGTCAGCAAGTACGAAACGCAGGACCTTCTGGTCCTTTGACGAAAGGGGTCCGGAATGGCTCGTAAAGACAGGCTGCTCCGGGATGCGGAGCGCGGCCGGTTCCTGATCACGATCGACACCGAGGAAGCCTTCGACGGCGTCCTCGTGGAATGGGACGACGAGCACGTTGTCCTGGCCGCCGCGCACTCGGTAGGCGTGACCGGCGACCGGCTGAAGCTGGACGGTTACCAGTGGCTCCCCCGGCAGCGGATCAAGTACATGCAGGCAATCACAACCTAGAGGAGGTCAGGTGTTCCTTTCTGATGGAGCCGTTGTCCCCAACCAGGTTGACACGATCGGTGACCGCACCCCGATGTTCGCGGACGCCAGCTACTACAGCTCGGGCTCAATGCAGCTCTCCGGGCTGTGGGCGGCGTACGGCGGGCTGTACAAGTCCCAGATGTGGGTCGGGACGCTGGTCCGGAAGCTGGCCATGGCAACCGCCCGGATGCCGTTCGACATCAAGCGCGCGGGCGCCGGCAACGAGCAGACCCCCGAGGCCGGCCCGCTGACGGATCTCATGCTGAGGCCAAACCCGCGGATGAGCGGATTCAAGCTGTGGCAGTGGACGTCCTCCACCCGGGACATCTACGGCGAGGCCTTTTGGCTGAAGCTCCGGGACGATAAGGGTAAGGTCCGGGAACTCCACCCGATGCACCCCACGAACGTAGTGGTCCGGAGGCTGCCTGACGGCACGCTGGGCTACATCTACTCCGCCGGCGTCCGGGACGTCTCCATGCTCCCGCCGATCCCCGAGTCAGACGTAGTCGCCTTCACCACCTACAACCCGGACACCCTGAACCGCGGCCTCTCCAACCTGGAGAGCCTGCGGATGACGCTACTGAACGAGGACGCCTCGAGGCGGGCCACGGCCAGCTTCTGGGACAAGGGAGCACGGCCGTCCGTCGTTCTGTCCACGGACGCAACGCTGAGTCAGGGCGCTATCGACCGGCTGAAGGCCCAGTTCAACGCGGCGCATGGCGGCGCGGACAACATGGGCGGCACGGCGATCTTTGAGGAAGGCATCAGCCCGACCGTCATCCAGCTGAACATGGAGGAAATGCAGTACATCGAATCCCGGAAGCTCAACCGGGAGGAGGTCTGCGCAGCCTACGACGTGCCGCCGCCGGCGGTGCACATCCTGGACCACGCCACGTTCTCCAACGTCACGGAGCAGCTCCGCTCGCTGTACAGGGACACGATGGCGCCTCGGTTCGTGGACTTCGAATCGGTCATCAACCACCAACTGGTCCCTGACTTCTACGACCCGGGCGAGGTCTTCACCCGGTTCAACATGGATGAGGTCCTCCGCGGTGACTTCGAGGTCCGTGCCGAGTCAGCAAACAAGCTGATCCAGGTAGGTGTTATGCAGCCAGCCGAGGCCCGGCCGATGTTCAACCTTGCTCCAGCTGGACCCGAAGCGGCCCAGCTCTACGGCAACGCTGCGCTGGTGCCTCTGGGGTCCAATGCGCAGAAGCCGGGAGTGGCGACGGACGGGACGCTCATGCCGATGCCGCTCCCTACCACTCCGCCAGCTGGGAAGGCGGTCACGGTTCGCACCGTGATGGGAAAACTCGCACGGGTCAAAGGCAATAAGCCGGCGATCCGGGAAAAGCTCGTGGAGATGCACCAGCAGGAGCTGTCCAAGTTCTTCGACAGCCAGGTGGCATCGCTGAAGGCGTTCAACCCCACGGACTGGGACCAGCAGCTGGCGGACATTCTGCTGCCGCTCTCGCAGGCCACCGCACAGGCCATTGGCGCTGACGTCGCCGACAGCCTGGGCGGTGAGTACGACCCGGACCGCATCGGGGACTATCTGACCACCGAGGCAGCGTCCTCGGCGGCCAGCATCAACCAGACAACTGCCGATCAGGTGGAAGCTGCCTCGGATCTCACGGTCCTGGGCGCGGTGCTGTTGGCCCGGGCCGGGCAGATCGCACTGTCCAGGGTCGCGTTCATCGGCGGCCTTGCATCCCAGGTGTCAGCGGAGCAGAACGCTGCTGCTACCAAGACGTGGGTTGTGAACTCCAGCAACCCGCGGCCCTCGCATGCGGCGATGGCCGGCGAGACGGTCAAGCTCGGCGAGACCTTCTCCAACGGCATGAACGGTCCAGGCGACGTCAGCGGCGGCGCCGATGAGGTGGCCGGCTGCACGTGCGACCTCGAATTCAGCAAGGAAGGCAAGCCATGACCATTGTTCGCAAGGACGCCACGATCACCCCCACAGGCAGTGACGACGAGTTCCCCGGGACGTTCGAGGTAGTGCTCTCTGCTCCGACCAAAGACCGGGACGGGGACACGCTGCTTCCCGATGACTGGAAGCTCCCGCTGCCGGAGAAGATCACCTTTGACTCCGACCACGGCATGAGCGTGGCCACCACCGTAGGCTCCGGAACGCCGAGCATCGATGAGAAGACCGGAAACCTGATCGTTTCCGGCACGTTCTCGTCCCTGCCCCGGGCCCAGGAAGTCCGGACGCTCGTCAAGGAAGGCCACATCGACCGGACGTCGGTGGCCTTCATGACCGAGAAGACCCAGAAGGCCGGCGCCACCGTCACCCAGCGGGAGCTGCTCAACGGCGCCTTCGTGGCCATCCCCTCCAACCGTGAGGCCGTGGTGCTGTCGTCCAAGGGCCTGAAGGCCGGAGCGCGGAACAGCGCAGCGGACGCCGAGATGATCCAAGGCATCCACGACCATGCAGCCACACTGGGCGCTGATTGCTCGGCTGCCAAGTCCTTCCGCCGAGGCGCGAGGCAGACAGCGAAGAGTATCGCCGGTTCACTGGAGGCCACGCAGGACCGGGTCCGGGATGCTCTCCAGGACGCGAACCCCGGCGCCTGGTGCTGGCTCCGCGGGACGGTCCCGGACGGTAACGGCGGCGGCTACCTGGTCTTCGAACTGGAGAACCCCGAAACCTACGACTGCGAGACCTACAAGCAGTCCTACCAAGACGACGGCAGCGTGGTCACCCTCACGGGTGACGCAGTGCCGGTGGACGTGATGGAAACCGTCACGCCCGACCCCGATGAAGATGCTTCTGGTGCTTCCGGCACAGACCAAGCCCCCGCCGCCGGCGCCCCCGTGGCCCCCGCAGCCGGCGCGAAGTCTGCCCCCGTAGTCGATGGGCCTTCAACCGAAATAAGCGCCAGAGCCGCCCGGCTCCGGATGCTGCAAAACCTCATTGAAGACTGATCCGGAAAGGAATCACCATGCCTACTCTGCTTGAAGCGAAGCACAAGGTCCGCGAACTGTCCAAGAAGGGCCTGGAGGTCGCCGAATCGACCACCATGACGTTCGCCGAACAGAAGAACGCCCTCGATCCCATTGAGGCGGACATCAAGAAGTGGATGGACGAAATCAAGTCCATCGAGTTCGTGGAGGAGAAGCGTAAGAGCTTTCTCGCCGCCGCCGGCGTCGAGTCCGGCGACGAAGCCCCCGCCGAGACGCCCAACACGGGCGCAAAGTCCATCGGTGCCCAGTTCGTCCAGTCGGCCGGCTACAAGGGCCTGGTCGAGCGCGGCCTCAAGGGTGGCCAGTGGTCCACCGGTGACGTGGAGGTCAAGACGACCCTGACTGAAGGCACTGCCGGCACCCCCGGCGGCGGCTACTCCACCATCCAGCAGCCCACCCTGCTGCCCGGCATGGTAGACATCAAGACCCGCCAGCTGACCATCTCGGATCTCTTCCCCGGCGGCACGACCAGCACCCCGCTGATCCGCTACCTCGTGGAAACCGCCATCACCAACGCCGCCGCAGCGGTCGCTGAAGGCGGACTGAAGCCCGAATCGGCGCTGTCCTTCTCCAAGGTGGACGAGGTCCTCCACAAGGTGGCCACGTTCCTGCCGATCTCGGACGAAATGCTCGAGGACTGGGCACAGGCGCAGTCCTACATCGATGCCCGACTGATCCTGTTCATCAAGCTCGCTGAAGAGGCGCAGCTGCTCAACGGTGACGGCACCGGCGCGAACCTTGTCGGTCTGCTGAACCGTCCCGGCCTGGCCACGCCGATCGTCAAGGGAACCGCTCCCTCGGTGGCCGCGGACAACGGCATGGACGCGATCTACCGGCAGATCACCCAGATCCGCACCACCGCGTTCCTGGAGCCGGACGCGATCGTCATCGACCCGCTGGGCTGGCAGACGCAGGTTCTGTCCAAGAACAGCCAGGGTGCCTACTACGCCTCCGGCCCGTTCGTCAGCGAACAGAACCAGTCCCTCTGGGGCAAGCGCGTCGCCGTCACCCCGGCCCTCGCTGCGAACAGCTCCCTCGTGGGCGCGTTCCAGCAGGGCGGCCAGATCTTCCGCAAGGGCGGAATCACCGTGGAAGCCTCCAACTCCCACGCCGATTTCTTCCAGAAGAACCTGACCGCCATCCGCGCCGAGGAACGCCTCGCGCTGGCTGTGTACCGGCCGGGCGCTTTCGGTCAGGTCACCGGCCTGTAACCAGGCCCTCTAACCCTGCTGTCCCGTGCGTGACTTCCACCGCGCACGGGACAGCAGCCCGAGCCCCTGCCTAACCCCTGAAAGAAGGTCATCATGGCACGCAGAAGCAAGCCCCAGGACACGGACCTGTCCCTGGTCGAGAGCACCAACGCCGTCCCGTTCGACGGCGAACCGGTGTCCCTCGAACAGCCGGCTGAGAACCAGAGCACCGGCAACGTCGAGTACGAGGCCCCGGGAACGACCGAAGTCAGCCACTACACGGAGGATGTCGTCATCCGCGCAGAAACCCCCGGCCCCGTGACCGTGACCTTCCCCGGCCTCCCCGGCGTCGAGAACAAGGTCATCGAACCTCCCGCACCGGAAACGCAGCCAGTGCCGCCGGAGAATGATCCCACCGATCCCGTCCCGGCTGACAATGCACCGGCAGACCCGGCGCCGGTTGACCCAGCGGCGGAGTAAGGGAACGTGACCTTGTACGGACTTCCAGCACCGCCGCTCCCCAACCTGGCCACAGTTGATGAGTTGTCCGCCTTCATACAGCAGACCATCGTTACCGACGACCCCACGGCCCTGTTCCTGCTGGCTGTTGCCTCGGGCATGATCCGTCGAGCCGTCGACCAGGTGATCACGCTGGTGCCCGGAGATCTCGAATACGTGGACCCAATCAATGGTTCGTTCGCCGCTCTCAAGGAACTTCCAGTCCTGTCCGTGGACCAGGTTGAGATCAGCATCGATGGTGGCTTGACATGGAGCGCGGTACCGCCGGGCGCGTACAAGGTGTCCCGCCGGACAGGGACCATCACGGCCCGGCCCGGCACCGGTATTAGGTGGCCCACGGATGAGGAGTCGTGGCGGGTCACTTACGGCCACGGCTACAACACGGTCCCCCCGGAGCTTGCCGGGGTCTGCACTGGCCTCGCAGGGCGCTACTACGCAACGCCCATAGCGGTTGATATGGAACGGATCGGGCAACGCCAGGTGAAGTACAACATCGAATCTGCCGGGTTCACCGCGATGGAGTCTATGGCGCTTGCAGCCTACCGACCCGCAAGGTCCGCCTGATGGGCCGTCCTCTGGGGCGCAAGACCATCACGGTGCTGACCGCCCAGAAATCCACTGATCCATATTCCCAGGAGCAGGTGGATGATTGGTCGCTGCCTCCGGCGGAGGTTGAGGTCCGTGGCTGTGAGGTTGAGCCGGGGACTACGCAGGAGTACCTGCTGAACCGTGACCAGGTGCTGGTGGCGTGGACGGTGTTCGCGCCGCCCGGGACGCAGGTCAGCGCCTATAACCGTGTCCGGTACAACGGCGAGGTCTACACCGTGTACGGCCATCCGGCGGTCTGGGATTCCCCCAGCGGCCGAATCGATTACGTGGAAATCGTTCTGCAGGATTGGAGGGGCTGATGTCCATTCGCATCGAGTCGAAGGACCCTCTCAGTGTCGGTGACAAGGTAGAACGCGCCAGCGGCACGTTCATCGTGACCGAGGCTATGGTCTGGACTGACGCAGCCGGCAACTATGCCTACACGGAAGCCGTGCTGGAACCGGTGGGTGGTGACGATGGCCCAGGACCGGATCGAGATCAATGAGTCAGCGTTCGTTGAACTGCTGAAGTCGGGACCGGTCATGGCGGAGCTGATGAAGCGTGCCGGCCGGATCGCCGCTGCGGCGGGGCCGGGTAAGTGGGATGTCACCCCGTCCCATACCCCGACCCGAGCGCGCGTCTCAATCGGCACTGGCGATCACGCCGCCAGAAACGCGGAGGCCACAAACCGGTCGCTGACCAAAGCGCTGGACGCTGGCCGTGGCTGAGGCCGTCGAGTTCCCCGATGTCGAGCTGGCCGTCTGCGAAGCGCTCAGGGTCCCGCTGGTCGGGGTCCCGGTCGTCGCGGACGTCCCGGCGGCGCGGCCGGCAGAGTTCATCCGTGTGCTGCGCACTGGCGGCCCGCGGGAGACGCTGCGGACCGAGGCCGCACAGATCACGGTTGAGGGCTGGGCCGGATCGAAGCAGCGGGCCAAGTTCCTGCTGAACCGGTGCCGCGCAATCCTGAACCGCTCAGAGGGCGCCCTGTTCGGCGTCATCGAATTGTCCGGACCGGCCGACCTACCCGACCCTACGACAGCTCAGATCCGCTACACCATGAGCTTTCAAATACGCGCGCACGGCGCCGCTCTAACCGTGTAACCCATCAAAATCCCGGGGTCCGCAAACATCCTGGAAAGGGGCAGTCATGTCCAACTCAGTAAATAATGTGGTGGTTGGTAAGCCGCTCGTAACGGGTGGCATTTCGGTTGCCCCTCTCGGGACCACACTCCCCACCGACGCAACATCCGCTCTCGACCCGGCCTTCACCGGAGTCGGGTACATCACGGACAACGGCGTGACCAAGGGCGAAAAGCGCAACACCGGCACAATCGCCGCGTGGGGCGGCGACACGATCGCAGCCACCAAGAAGGGCATGGACGTCACGGTCAAGCTGGCCATGGCGGAGCTGCTCAACAAGATCGTCCAGGGCCTCATCTACGGTGACGCGAACGTGACGGTCACCCCGGCCACGTTGACCAAGGGCAACCTCATGAAGGTCACCGGCACATCCGCTCCCACACCTAAGAAGGTATGGGTCATCGACGTGTTCTCTGATGATGCGAGGGTCCGCGTGGTGTTCCCCTGCGCCAAGGTCATGGACGTAGGCGACACCACCTACAAGGACGACGCAATCGCCGCCGCAGACGCCACTCTCCAGGCGTTCCCGATCAACGGCGATTACTTCTACCAGTACTCGGACGACGGCCAGCTCCTGTCGGCCTAGTCCCCTAAAACCGGGTGGGCCGGGGTCGTCGTGCGGACCCCGCCCCGGCCCACCCTTACACCATCTGCTGGTCCGCACACCCCCAACTAAAGGAGTCCGCAAGACATGCCTACCCCCAAGAAGCCCCAGGACCGCAAGCCCAAGACCGAAGACGTGAGCGACTGCTTCTCGTTCGAGCACGACGGCGAAACTTACACGCTGAAGCGCACCATCGACCACATCACGCCCGGGTTCCTCCGCAAGAACCGCAAGCTCGATGACCTCGACGCGTTCTTCACGATCCTGGAAGAACTGGCCGACGATGAGCAACTGGCCGTCATCGACGGTATGAGCACACCAGAGTTCGGCCAGTTGAACCGCGACTTCTACAAGCACCTGGGAGCACAGCGGGGGGAATAAATGGGCTCCTGGACCTGATCGATGAGTATCAGGAGCCCCTTGAATTCGATCTCATAGCCCTCGGGTTGCGGCTTCGGTGGCTCGGAACGGATCACCTGACGTGGGGCGACCTGCTGGCCATAGTGCGGCAGTCGCCCCACGGCTCCGCGCTGCACCGGGCCATCCACGGCGAAGACTCCCGATGGGATCTCCAGTCACATCTCCTGGCCGTCGTCGCCGACTTGCTGGCAGCCGCCAACTGGCAACGCGGCGGCGATGCCCAAGCCAAGAAACCCACGCCGATCCCCCGCCCCGGAGCCACCCAGGCGCCCGCTGAAGGCGAAACCATCGCCCGCGGCAAGCCAGTATCCATCGAGCAGATGAACGCCCTGCTGGGGTGGGACAAAGAATAGAGGACGCCCCATGGCCGTTGAGCTTGCTACCGCCTACATCTCCCTGGTCCCAAGCCTCAAAGGCGCAAAGGGCGCCATTGCAGCAGACCTTGCAGGAGTGGACAGCAAGGGCATCGGCAACGAAATGGGCTCCAAGATCGGTGGTGGCCTCGTCGGCTCGATGAAGGCCCTCGTCGTCCCCGCGCTCGCCGTGCTGGGGTCAGGCATGTTTGCCGGGTTCATCAAGGACGCAGCTGCCGCCAGCGATGCAACGGATAAGTTCAAAGCCACCATGAGCTTCGCCGGCATGGACAATTCCGCCATTACGGCGGCAGCCAAGGCAGCCAAGGACTACGCGGACCAGACCGTCTACGATCTGCCGACGATCCAGAACATGACGGCCCAGCTCGCGTCCAATGGAGTGAAGGACTACACCGGTCTAACGCAGGCTGCGGGTAACCTGAACGCCGTTGCCGGCGGCAACGCGGACACCTTCAAGTCAGTGGCCATGGTCATGACCCAGACGGCCGGCGCGGGGAAGCTGACCACAGAGAACTGGAACCAGATGGCAGATGCCATCCCGGGTGCTGCCGGTCCCCTGATGAAAGCCATGCAGGACGCCGGTGCCTACACCGGGAACTTCCGGGATGCGATGGCTGCCGGACAGATCACGTCCGAGGAATTCAATGCCGCGCTGATGAAACTCGGTACCGACCCGGTAGCTGTTGAGGCCGCCAGGTCAACCAAGACCTTTGAAGGCGCTATCGGCAACCTTCAGGCCACCATTAACTCGGGCCTGATGGGGGCCCTGAACGCACTCAAGCCAATGATCACCGGGACTATCAATGGCCTGGCTGCAGGTGCTGGTGCCATTTTCGACTGGGCGGGTAACCTCCTGCCTGGCCTGTACGCTATTTTCGCCAAGGGCGACATTACTCCGGGGCTCCTGAAGGCTCTCGGCCTGTCCGAGGATTCACCCATCATCAGCGGGATGATGTGGCTTAGTAACACCATCTACAGCGGCTACCTGCAAGTCGCCAACTTCATCGCCGGGTTCAAGCTCCCGTCCCCGGACGCCTCCCGGCTCTGGGGCCAGCTGGACGGCGCCGCCCGATTCGGGGTGGTGGTCAAGGAACGAATTGAAACGGTCCTGTTCGGGATCCGCCAGTTCGTTGCCGGGTTTACCATCCCAATGCCGGCACTGCTCGCCGCCGGGGTGGATACCTCCGGCATGGTGGGCATCGGGGCGACCGTTCGGGATATCTTCAACGGGCTCAAGGATGCGGCGGGCCCCCTGTTCACGTCCATGTTCCAGCTGTGGTCCGCGGTGTCCCCGCTCGGCACGGTCTTCCAGGCGCTGCGGCCCAACCTTGAGCCGATCCTGTCCATCATGGGGTCCCTGCTGCAGGTAGTGGGCTACTCGCTGGTCTCGGCAATTATGGGAGTCCTTCCGTCCATCCAGTCCCTGCAAGAGGTCTTTGTGGGCTTGTTCATGGACACGCTCTCAGTGGCCCTGCCGCTGCTCGCGCAGCTGGCAGCAACGCTGGGCGCAACGCTCGCCCAGCTGATCCCTGTCCTGGTCCCGATCATCGTCCAGGTGGCTGACCTCGCTGCCACGCTGATAGGCCAGCTCGCTCCAATCTTCATGCAGCTGGTGTCCACAGTCCTGCCGATGGTCGTCACGGCCCTGAGCGCAATCCTGGGCGCGGTCATCCCGGTGGTCCAGCTCGTGGCGGGTCTCCTGATCCCCACCATCCAGTTCCTGCTGCCCGTCGTGGTGACAGTGTTCGGGGTCCTTGCCAACGTGGTGCAGGCGGCCATGGAGGTCGTACTGGGAATCATCCAGGTGGTAACCGGAATCATCTCCGGGAACTGGGCCCAGGTATGGGAGGGCATCGGCAACGTCTTCGGCGGGATCTGGGACACCATAGTCGCCCTGGTCGGGGGCGCTTTGCAGGTCATCGGATCAATCGTGCTCAGTGGCCTCAGCATGCTGGCCGGCTTCATCGCTCCGATCCTGGGCAGCATCGGCCAGTTCTTCATGGACATCTGGAACAACATCGTCGCCTTCCTCTCCGGGGTATGGAACACCATCGCAGCAGTCGTAGCCGCCGGCGCCATGATGCTGGTGGCTCCGATCGTTGCTGGGGTTACCGCAGTGTGGGACGTCGTCGTGAGCGTCTTCACCGCTGTCGGTGGCTTCATCTCCGGGGTGTGGAACTGGATCGTCAGCCTGGTCACCAACATCCTGATTGCGTTCTGGCAGACCCACGGCGCCCAGCTCACAGCGATCTGGAACACCGTGGTCAGCATCTTCAACGCCATCGCCGGCTTCATCGCCGGGATCTGGAACGGAATCGTCGCCGTCGTCAGCGCCTACGTAGGCGCCGTCGTAGGCACCATCGTCGCCAACCTCTCCGCAGCCTGGGGATTCATCTCTTCGATCTTCAACACGGTCTTCGGCTTCATCGCCGGGATCTGGAACTCGATCGTCGGGACCATCTCCGGGGCAGTGGGTGCTGTCTGGAGCGTCATTGCCTCAGGCTTCGGCGCGGCATGGGGTTTCATCAGCTCGGTGTTCGGTCAGGTCGCCGGCTTCCTGGGTGGGATCTGGAACAACATCGTCTCTGGCGTCTCAGGGATGATCGGCAACGTCGTCGGCGCTCTGGCCGGTCTTGGCGGCGCCATCATGGGTGCCCTGTCCGGTGCCGGCAGCTGGCTGTTCAGCATCGGCAAGAGCATCGTTGAGGGCCTCATGGATGGCATTAGGTCCCTGGCCGGCACGATAGGGAACTTCTTCCTCAGCCTGATCCCAGGCTGGATCGTAGGTCCCTTCAAGGCAGCCCTGGGTATCGCGTCCCCGTCAAAACTGTTCCGCGGCTTCGGTCGGAACATCGGCGAAGGCGTGATCCTCGGCGCCGGCGACATGAAGTCCGACATCACCTCGACCATGACGAACCTGGTCAGCGTCCCCTCGGCCGCCTCCCTGGGCAGCTTCGGGGTTGCTGGCGGGTCAGCGGAGCGAGGGCTGTCCGATGGCGGCGACTCGGGGGTGACAATCATGGGCAACGTTTACGGGAACCCTGAGGACATCGTGTCGGAGATCAATATCCAGAAACGTCGGGCAGCCCAGGTCAACGGGCTGCGCGCTATCGCGGCGGGGGTCTAGATGGATCAGATGTATGGGGCCGCGGCGCCGGCACCCCCGTTGCCCGTAAGTCCATGGCGGGGAATGGACGTGACGTGGGCTGGATGGGACGGTTCCCTCTGGCACCTGAACGATCCATCCGGAGGTGTCTTCCTCGAGATGAAGGGTGTTGAGGGGCTGGGCAAGCCGCCACGGACTCAATGGGTGCAGTCCTCCCCCTCGGTCCCGGGACAGTTCTTCCGAGGTGCAATCGCAAACGCCCGCCCGGTGTTCTGGCCCATCTTCGTCTACTCCGACGACGGGACCGAGGACTGGATCGGCCGTGACCAAGCCTTCTGGCGGACGATGCATGCCGAGAAGTACGGCACCTGGACGGTCACCAGGGGCAACGGGTCCGCCCGGTCCCTTCGGTGCAGGTTCGTGGACGACGGTTCTCATGCCTTCGAGATGGACCCCTTCAGGAACGGCTGGGCAGCCTACGGGCTAAAGCTCGTGGCTGACCAGCCGTTCTGGTTCGGGGACCCAGTGGTCAGCGCATGGAAGGCCGCCACGGCTACCGACTTCTTCAACGGGGCAGCGAAGGCTGCACCCTTCAACATCGCGTCTGGTTCGACCCTGTCCACCGCAGCGATGACAAACCCCGGCGACGAAGACGCGTGGCCACTGTGGACCATCATCGGGGACTCGTCCACCGCCTCCGTCGGGGTGGGAGCCTCCCAGACCGTTGTCCCCTTCACCATCCCCGCAGGGAAAGCCGTGGTCATTGACACCGACCCCACAGTCCAAACAGCCGTCATGTACGACTACACGCCACCCGCGGGCCAACTACCGGCAGCGCTCGCCAACCCGGTGGACCGAACCGAGGACCTCGGAGCATCAGCATTCGCGCCAATCCCGGCCGGCCAAAACCGCGCCCTGTCGATCAGCATGACCGGCGGAGGCAGCATCCAGGCGCAGATCACCCCGCTGTACGAGAGGGCATGGTGACTCGTGGAGAACCCCTTCGCATTGACCATTTATGACAAGGCCTTCCGCCGCGTCGGCTGGCTGGGCGATGCGCTCGCGGTCACGGCTGTGCCCAGGCACAACCTCGCGGGCAGTCTCGATTTCACCGTTGCGTCCAATAATGCGAAGTTGTCGCTGCTGGCGGCCCAGGGTGCGAGGCTGACCTGCGACTTCGCGGGAGAGCAGATCATCTCCGGCCCGGTACGGCTCCGGTCCGGGAAGGGACCATACGCGCAGGGAACGATCAGCTTGACCGTGGAGGACGATTTCCGGCTGCTGTCCAGGGTGCTGGGCTGGCCTGTACCGGGGGCACCCCTGAGTGGGCAAACGGCGGAGTACTACACCGTGACGGGCCCGGCCGAAACGGTGGTGAAGGATCTGGTCACCAAGAACGCCATCACCCGGCTGGGCCTTCCCATCACGGTGGCCGCGGATCAGGGCCGCGGCCAAAACATCACGGTCAGTGCCCGGTTCCACCCGCTCTACGACCGGCTCTTCCCGGCCGTCGAAACGGCCGGGCTGGGAGTCACCGTCAAGCAGTCAGGGCCCGGCCTCATCATTGACTGCTACACCCCCAGGGTCTACCCGAGGGAACTGTCCGAGGCCTCGGGCGTAGTCACGGACTGGTCCTGGTCCAATGCGGCGCCGGAAGCCACCCGGGGCGTGATCGGCGGCCAGGGAGATGGGACGTCCCGGGCGTTCTATCCGTTCGCGGACACTGCCCGGGAAGCGGACTGGGGGGACGTGATCGAGGTCTTCAAAGATGCCCGCGACACCTCCGCCGCCGGCGTCTACGACCAGCGGGCTGCTGAGACGTTGGCAGAGACCCAGGAGAAGTCCGGGCTGAAGATCAAGTTCTCACAGACGAAGAACTTCCGCTATGGCCCCACGGGCGTGGAGCGCGGCGACCTGGTCACCCTGCGGGTAGGGCCGGCCTTGGCGGTCACGGACACCCTCAAGGAAGCCGAGATCTCGTGGACCCGGGACAAGGGCCTGGAAGTCTCCCCCAAAGTCGGGGACGTGACCGATTCAACGGACCTGATTTTCGCGCGCGCTCTGCGGAAGAACGCAGCTGACATACGAATGCTGAGGAGCAAATAGATGGCCATCACATCAGCCGGCTACGACGGCACAGTCACAGAGGTCCAGTGGGCATCCCTGATCCCCTCCGCAGGGTCCTCGGAGTACGGGGTGCTGGGCGCTTCGGATTTCAACGTGACAGCCCACCCCACTACGGCTTACGCGGTCAACGTCTCCACAGGAACGGCGTGGGGTCAGGGTGTCATTGACATCTCAGACTCCGTGGTGCCCGTTCAGTGCGACGCGCCAGCCGCCGGGGTGATCAGGTGGGACCTGATTTGCGTCCGACGGGATTGGCGGCCGCTGGCCGGCGGTCCGACGACCATCACGAAGGTCAACGGCGGCACAACGGCGGACATCCCAGCGGGCCGGAACAACACCCCCGGCACCCTGGATGATCAACCGCTCTTCCTGGTCCAGTGGACCGGCGGGCAAACTCAGCCCACAGCCTTCATCGACCTGCGCTGCTGGGCAGGCAACGGCGGCCTCACAGCCCGCAATGATCTGGTCCGGAAGTACCTGACCAGGGCAGGGACCCAGGTGGAGATCCTCGGCGCCCTCTGGCAGCGGCGTGTGTCTGCCAACGGGGATCTGGAATGGGTCAAGACCGGTCAGATAGGGTCCGTGCCGATCTTCGGCGTCGGTAACACGCTGCTCGGAAGCACACCATCCCCAGGGACACAATTCCTGGTGCAGGCCGGATCGACCGTCAACTTCTCAGACGGCGCCGGCTATGGCCGGATCAACTTCCCCGTTCCCTTCCCCAACGGCGTGCTCTACGTGCGAGCCGACAATGGAGACGCATCCATTGACGCTGCCAGAGGCACAGCACTACTGATGCCGACTGGCGGACCTGATTGGCCCAACGCAGTAACCCTCAGCAGCTTTGTCTACTCGCTGGAGGCACCGTCAGGGGCGCGAATCGGTGGCCAGATCCACCGGGCCAACTGGATAGCGATCGGGTGGTGACGGCATTGAAATCAACACTGCACCTGCTCTGGCTCCGAGTTCAGGAGCCCCGCGCCCTCTCCGCGATCTATTTCTTCGCATACCTCGTGATCAGCATCCTGGGCCTTGCCGTGGTAATCGACCCGCCGCGCACGATCCAGTCCAGCATCGGGCATGCACTCCTGATCGCGTGGGGGACAATGCTGCTCATCGGTGGTGCGCTCGGCTCCGTCTCCGTCCTGCCAGGGATTTGGTGGATGGAGCGGGCCGCCACTGGCTTCTGCATGACGGCCATCGCCATTTACGGCGCCACCGTCTGCTTCATGCCCGTGACCCAGGTGAGCATCCGGATCGCGTCCCTGTGCTTCATCATCTTCGCTCTCCTAGCTTTCGCTACCCGTCTCGTGAAAATCCGGCACTTCGCCTACGACCCCGAAAAGTAGGCGACCGCCCATGGACTCCGCACAGACACTCGTGACCATCATCGGCGCCGGCGGCGGCGGGGCCGCGCTCGTGGCCCTGATCAACGGCCTGGTGAAATGGCTCAGCGGTTCCGCTGGCCGGGAACGAATCCGCAACACCAGCCTCCGTGACCAGCGCAACGAGGCGTGGGCTGATGCGGATAAGGAACGGGCCCGGGCTGACAGGGAACAGGCCCGGGCAGACCGTGAGGCCCGCAACCGACGCCTCACCGAGGAATACGCATCCCAACTCCGCCGCGACTGCACCGAGCACGGCATGACAGTCAAGGAGCTCCGGCCGTGGCCGGTCCTCGAGAAACCGCCCACCGAGAACGACTAACCCAACCCAAGAAAAGGCCCCGCACACCACGGGGCCTTTTTCATGCCCGGAAAGGGGCCACACCATGATCCTGTCCAACCTCGCCACCGTCCTCCGCAACGCCGGACTGACCGTCGTCGAAACCGCCGGCTGGTCCAGCCGCGGCTACAAGGACCAGGACCTCGCAGATGTCCGCGGGGTCCTCTGGCACCACACCGCCACCAACCGCACAGCCTTCGACAACCAGAACGCCCCCACCGTGGCCATGTGCGTCAACGGCCGCCCCGATCTCGCCGGTCCCCTCTGCCACATCGTGCTCGGCCGGGACGGCACCGTGTACCTTGTCGCCGCTGGCCTCGCCAACCACGCAGGCCGCGGCTCCGCCGCCGGCATCCCCACCGACGCCGGGAACTACTACCTGATCGGCATCGAAATGGAATCCTCCGGGATCGCCCCCTTCGACTGGACCGACGACCAGGTCCGCGTTGCCCCGTACCTGGGCGCCGCACTGGAGAACGAATACCTCACCGACCAGCCGGCCGAACTCCGCGTCCAGCTCGGGCACCTCGAATACTCCTCCGAAGGCAAGATCGACCCCGCCGGCTGGCCCGGCGGACTCGACGGCCTCCGCGATGCCATCAACGCCATCCTCACCGGCACCACTCCCACGCTGAACCCTGCCTCCGCCCCCGCGCCGGCGCCGGCCCCCGTCATCAACCTCGACTCCACCGCAGGCCCGGAACAGTGCATCGTGGACCCCGGCGACACCCTCTCCGGCATCGCCACCCAGTACGGCGTGGACCTGAATGCCCTAATCGCCCTCAACGGCATCACCCAGCCCGACCTGATCTTCCCCGGCATGGTCCTCGACCTCCCCCAGGGCGCGCAGGAACCAGCCGCAGCGCCGGCACCCGCCCCAGCGCCCGCCCCGGTGACGCAGTGCATCGTGGACGACGGCGACACCCTCTCCGGCATCGCAGCCCAGTACAACCTCCCCCTGGACCAGCTCATCTCCGCCAACCCCGGCATCAACCCAGACCTGATCTACCCCGGCCAAGTCCTGAACCTCCAGTGACCAGACACCTCCTCCTGCTCGTGGCAGCAGCGCTCGCCGCTGCGGCCACGGCGGGCCTCCTGTACGCCGCGCAAGTTGCTGTCGGCGCGGCCGTGAATATCCTGCAAATCTTCGAAAGGGCTCTCTGATGCTGCTGACTTCCATTCTTCGTACCGTCGTCCCCTACGTGTGGGGACTTTTCATCACCTGGCTGATCACGCTTGTCCCGGTCCTGGCCCCGCTGCAGAACCAGCTCCTGGGGCTGGCAGCACTTGCCCTGCCAATACTGGCAGCGGTCCTCAGTGCCGCCTGGTACGCATTCTGGCGCTGGCTTGAGCTACGGCTGCCCGACTGGCTTACCCGGGCTGTTCTGGGCTCCGCAAAGGCCCCGGTCTATCCAGTAGCTGGCTCCGCAGTTCCACCCGCCGGCGCATTTGTCGAGGACTCCGCAGCTCCGAAGCACCTGGCCTGACCCCCCTGCCCCGTAATCCCTGCGCCCGTTGCGGCGACTGTTCACTGATGAGGAGCCTTTGATGGCTGATGTTTTTTACCCTGGCACCCTTGCGGCTGACCCGGGAACGGTGGGCCGGAGCCCACTTCCGAACGCTGTCTTCCAGGTCTTCGAGCTGGCCGACACGGCGCAGGTCAACCCACTGCCGTTGAAGGACAGCTCCGGCCTGTCCATCACCTCGCTGGCCTCGACCAGCCTCGGGGTGCTACCACCGGTCTACGTCACTTCCCCGAACCTTTCCCACAACTGGGTCTCAGGGACGTGGGTGTGGCGCCGCGATTCGTTCGACGGGGCGCAGGCCGCCGTCACCGCCGCCAAGAACGCGTCCATCTCTGGGGCCTCCCTGTCCCCGGCGGGCGACCTGTCGTTTACGACCTTGGGCGGCACCGTCATCCCGGCGGGAAACGTCAAGGGCCCCCAGGGCAGCCCGGGATCCAACACGGTTCCGACGGACACTGCGATCAAGAATGTGGTCACCGACCCGGCCAGCCAGACCGCAGGGGCACTAAATGCCACTTATGGTCCCGCAGCAGCAGCCATGAAGGCAGCCTTCGCCCAGCGTGAGCGGCGCCGGGACACTCGCGTTCCAGAACGCAACGATGTCAAGCCGTTCACCGTCTCCGGCAAGCTCGGAGACACCAACAAGAGCATCACCCGGACCTACGGTTCGAACACCACGATTTCCGCTGAAGAACTCAACAGCAACGTGGTGGTCGGCGCGGGGGTCGTGGTGACAGTACTCCGTGGAGTCCTCCCCGTCATCGAGAACCTTCACGTTGATGGCGAGCTCCGCTTCGAGCGTTACCCGGGTGGCGACTCCACCGGCACTTCCCAGGGCACAGGTCCGGGAGCTGTCGGTATCGGCGCTGGCGGGCTTATGGGCATGGCGCAGCCGGGCGGCCAGACCGGTGCACTCGGAACTACCGGTGCCGGATCTGCCGGTGGCAGCTCAGCTGCAAAGACCACCGAAGGCGGGACGGGCGGCAACGGCGGTGCGGGCGGCTCTTCGGGCGCAACCACTGGCGGCAATGGCGGAACAGCTGGCGCACGCACCCTACCGATCGCACGAGTCAGGAATAGCGAGACAGCACTCCTGGCGTACCTTTCGACAGCAGGCTCCAGCGCCGTTGGAGGCGCTGCTGGCGGTTCTGGCGCTGGCGATGGAACCAATGCCGGGGGTGGCGGTGGGGGCGGTGGCACGGCTGGCGCCTTCGCTAAGCTCACCATCGGAAAGCTCTCCGGCTCCGGGTCCATCACTGCGAACGGCGGAGCAGGCGGCAAGGGTGGAAACGCGGCAGGCGGAAACGCGGCAGGCGGTGGGGGTGGTGGCGGTGGCGGAGGCGGCCAGCTCGTGGTTGAGGTCGCAGACCGCTCCGGCTGGACCGGAACCATGACCGCATCAGGCGGAGTAGGCGGAGCGGCGGGAACCAGCTCCGGAACCGGGGGCGCGGCAACGGCTGGCGCAAACGGTGGAGATGGCTTCGTGTTGGTCCTCGACCTGAAGAGCCAGTCGGTAGGCAGCCGCCCGATCATCGCCGTTGGAGCGGACAACGCTTCTCCACTCACGGCGGGTGCTATCGTCACCGATGCAGGCTCGGCGCCGGTTGCCTACAGCAACCCGACAGAGGCCTACGTCTCAGGCGGTGTGACCTTCCGTCGCAGCTCATTGCAGACTGGAAACTCCGGCTTCGCAGGCCCGCGCAACGGTGGTGCCCCGATGGTGGTCCGCTGGACTTGCGACCACCCCGTGTTCGAGTTCGGCATCCTCCCCCTCAACGGGCGGTGGCGCCTCCGCGGAGATGGCGAGTGGCTGCACGATTGGCAGCAGGCCATCTTCACCACAGGGCAGCGCCGCTGGGTGCAGGTTGACTACAACCGGTTCCGGGCTGTCCGTGAGTTCGAATTGTGGCTCGATGAAACCCCGTTCGGCGGCCTGGCCATGGTTGACACCGGCATGGTCACTGCCACTGAACGGCGGTTCCAGCACCCGCTCGGCATCCTCGGGGATTCACGCGCCGAATCCAACCTCTCGCTGCCCACCATCGGTGAGCAGAACCGAATGGAGGGCATCTCTTACTCGCTCGCCAGGGAACTTGGCTACGCCGACACCCTCAACGACGCTGAGGGCGGCACCGGGTTCTTCAACAACGGCGGTGGTGGTGGCCGGAAGGTCTTCGCGCAGCGGATCGTTGACGACTTCGGGCCGCTATCGGACTCTATGAAGCCCGACACCCTGTTCATCCTGGGTGGATACAACGACGGCTTGGCCACCACTGTGCAGCTTCAGCAGGCTGTGGCAGACACCTTTGCAGCCGCAAGGACCTGGCTGCCGAACTGTGCCATCGTTCCGGTGTTCATGCCAGACCGGGCGGCGCCGGCAATCAACGCGACGAACCAGCCAAGCATGATGGCCATCCTAAAGGCCGCGACCTTGGCTGAGCCGAACTGCCTGGGCTTCATCGACATGATCTCCGGTTCGGTCACGCCCGGCCCACTGTGCACGGTGCCGGCCAGCACAGCACCAGCAACCCCGTTCCTGACCACGGGTAACCAAGCAACCATGATCGGCTCAGACGCGGTCCACTACACGCTCTACGGCTACAAGGCCGCAGCTAAGTGGGTGGCCGCGAAGTACCGGTCCTTACTCCCAGCCTGACCGGACGTGGCCCGCATGCCGCATCGCTGGCTCCGACAGATTGATGCAGATGCGGGCCACGTTATCAACCACTTTGGGGAGCCAGCTCATTCGTAGGAACACAGCGGGATCGTCGGCCTGATCGCCTTTATCATTCGCGAGGCTGCTCACCACAAGATCCCACGGGTCGTCTCCCGGGACGATCTCAATCTGAGGTCGTTCCGAGGTGACGTCGTAGTGGATATCCACCATGGGGATATCCCTGGTGAGCAGCCTTGAGGTGTAATCCCACCATTCAGCCGACCGGATTGGGACACTGGAAGTGGCATCCCAAGTGCGTTGCGTTTCCTGGGGGGCGAGCATCGGGGATAGCGGTTGCAGGAAGTGGTGCTTGTCCGTGTTCGAGATCTTGTGCAAGACCCAAAGGTGCGCAAGCCTAGGGTTATCTGCGTTGATGCTAAACGGCTGCACTGTCCTGATTAGATCGACTGCCGACGCGGGGACATGCAGTAGCTCCCTGCCGAGTTTTTTCGAAAACTCTGATGGAGATTTGCACACGGGGAAGGCTTGGTACCGAGGACTTTCGCCACCCCGCTCCACTAGGTCCCAAACCATGTGGTCGAGAACGGTCCGGGCGTGGTGGATGCATTCACTAAGCTTTATCCCGATCTCAGGACCAGGGCCCTCCTGAGAGACGATATGAAATTCTGATCCCCAATCGTAGAGCGTCTCGCGCACGCTCGGCGGGTTATCTCGCAACCAAGCTTGGGAATACTCCGCAACCTCAACAGCCAAGGTCATGGCGCGATCGATCTTCAGGGCAACTTGGGGCTGCAGAAGCGCATCCAACAGCACTTTCACGGAAGCTCTCCGCCGCTTGCGTCCTTGATGGACTTCGCCACGAAAGGGCCTACCTTCTGGTAGTAGGCGGGGGTTCCGTGGACCCCGTCCGAACCGATCATCTGACCGACGTTGTCGGCGGTGAGCCAAGGCTCGGGCGGGGTTGACGGCCCTGCCCTCTTAGCGAGGGCGCCAGGGAACCATGTTCCGGCAATCCCGTCCACGAAGGCGGTCACGTTTGGAGCAGCCAGGGCGGCGGACTTGATGGCGTCACGCATGTCCTTTTGCCTCGTGGCACTGATGGCCGGCTCCGGGCGGTCACCGTTGAACACGACAAAGACAGGAACGCCTGGGAACTGCTCGTTGAGTGCGGCGTACGTCGCGCCCGCTGCGCTGGTCAGTTCTGCCAGCGTCGCCTTGCCGTCGTTGTAGCCGCCCCAGATCGTGATGAACTTCGGCCGCTCGTCAAGGGGGATGCTGGGCAGATCCTTCCTGATGCTGTCCAGGAACGTCTTGCTCGCTCCAGGGTTGGTGTACCCGCGGCCACCGATCGCGTCATTAATGATGTCCTTCTCAATGCCCAGCGCCCGGCCCATCGTGTAGATCTGGCCTTCAAGACGGTCCTGCTGAGACTGAGGGAGACTCATGTTGGACTCGCTATAGGAGTCCCCGATGTTCAGTGCGGTGACATTCCCGCGGGGCGCCGGCGATATCGTGTACCCATCAGGTACGACCAGCCCACCGAACGGCGCCTCGTCCATGCGGATGTCCACCCTGCGCATGGTCTTCGGGCCTGCCATCACGACCTGGGAGGACGTCACGGCTCCTTCCGAGTACGGCAGGGTCTGCGCCTCAGCGTTCCACGCCCCGTCAACCATGGAGCGGACTCGGCCGTTGAGCGGCAGGAACACAGGCTCAACGTAGGGCGCGTCCGTCATGAAGGAAATCCACATGGCTCCGCCGCCGTTGCGCGGGCCCAGCCAACCCTTGCCGCCCTCCGTCATCAAGCCGTTGCGCATCCAGGTCCGGCCGTTGGCATCGTAGAACTCAGGCACCGCGCCCGACACTGTTACCGGGGCATCCTTCGCGCTGATGAAATTCGTCTTGGCCGGCTGTGCAGCCGCTGACTGCGATGCCAGATACTCGGAGGCCCGGGCTGATGCCGGCGGCGGTTCAGATGCGCATCCCGTGAGCGCGACCAGGGCAGCGGCAGTGACCAAGGCAAAGCGTTTCAAGGGTCCCCCAAGAGAAGTGAATGCCGTCATTCTACCGGGCCATTAAGACCGGTTAAGTTCCCCTGCTTCCCCAGGCTTCCGGGGATACGATTGTTGGACCGCTAAGACACATGGAGAAAGCCCCCGGCGTTGGAGCGCCGGGGGCTTTGTCGCGTCTCAGGTCAGACGGCCAGCATGAGCTTCTGGAGCGTCTCCTTGACCTTCTTTGCCTCACCGTGCGAAATGCGGAAGTCCACGGTGTTGCCGGGGACGATGAGGCTGACTGTGGTGTTGGTCAGCCCCTTCTTGGACGTGATGCTGGTGATGGACCGCACGGGGATCATCTCGGTGCCTTTGCTCCTCAGGCCGGGGATGAGGCTGCCGGCGCGGGCCCATTCGACGCGATCAGCGTAGATGGCGACTTTGGCGTTCTTACCGGCGATGTGGGACGTGAAGGAGTGAAGCGGTTTATCGGACATGGAGACCCCCAGGAGAAGTAGATGGTGCTCAGAACATATCAGCCACGCACGTGTCCTGGGCATCAGATATCAGTGTTTCGGGTGGGCTACACTTGATTGCGCCGCGCCCCAGTAGCTCAGGGGATAGAGCAGAAGCCTTCTAATCTTCGGGTCGGGGGTTCGATTCCCTCCTGGGGCACGCAGGTCCGGGCACTTCCCCCAAG
>Ga0308158_10000936_pt1 | contig 36369 bp, 28 predicted proteins | sample PhyBR2_FD_201038 | JGI IMG/M metagenome (GOLD analysis project Ga0308158, IMG submission 201038) | Phyllosphere microbial communities from UC Gill Tract Community Farm, Albany, California, United States - DLSLB.R2 | ecosystem: Host-associated > Plants > Phyllosphere > Unclassified | place: USA... | reverse complement strand
GTGCCAGGCATTGCCTGGCACGACTCCCCGCGCAGGCGGGGATCCAGGGCTGGAAAGGTTCAATGGCGTTTGGATTCGACACGATCGCGCTGCTGGCGCTGATCGTCATCTTTGCTTACACGGTGTTCGGCCTGACCGGCTTCGGCTCCTCCATCACGGCGATGCCGCTGCTGGTGCAGGTCATTCCCCTCAAGATGGCGGTGCCGCTGATGCTCGTGTACGACCTGAGCTCGGGCCTGCTGCTCGGCCTGAAGAACCTGAAAGTGATCGAACGCCGCGAAGTCCTGCGCCTGATCCCCTTCATGCTGGCCGGGATGGGCCTCGGCGTATTCGCCCTGGTGCGGGCGCCGGAGCGCATCCTGCTGCTGGTGCTGGGCCTGTTCATCCTCGCCTATGCGGCCTACAGCCTGCTGCTGCGGCGCGCGCCCGAGCCGGTCGGCGCGCGCTGGGCCCTGCCCTTCGGCGTGGTCGGCGGCATGTTCACCGCCATGTTCGGCACCGGCGGACCGTTCTACACCATCTACCTGACCCGCCGCCAGCTCGACAAGCTGGTGCTGCGCGCCACCATCAGCGGCGTGATCTTCGTCAGCGGCCTGGCGCGCCTGGCCCTGTTCTCGAGCGCGGGCCTGTACCACAACCGCAGCCTGCTGCAGCTGGCGGCGATCCTGTTTCCCTTCGCGATGGGCGGCCTGTATCTCGGCAGCCATCTGCACAGCCGGCTGCCGACGGCGCGCGTGGTGCAGGCGATCTGGGGGGTGCTGATCGTCGGCGGGGTCAGCCTGGTGCTGCGCAATCTCTGAATTCAGGCCGCGGCCAGCACCGAGAGGGCCGCATGGATCATGGTCATGCCCGTCGCGCCCAGCAAGCCGCAAACGAACAGCTTGAGCACCCTCGGCGATAGCGGCGGAGCGCGGTTTGCCGTCAGCATGGTCACCAGGATCACGACCGGAACGGCGATCGCCGACAGCGCCAGGGACTGCCGGTTGACGCCGACCGTCGGCACGACCACGGCCAGACGCAGCAGGGCGCCGGCGCCGTTCAGGAACATCAGGGATTCGCGGATCCGTCCCGCCGTCCACGGCTGCCGGTAGATCTGGAATACCAGCGGCGGCCCGCCTGCGGAAAACAGCCCGCCCATCAAGCCGGAAAGCAGCCCGACCGACAGGAAGCTGGCGGGCGTGGACGAAGCCGCAAGCGGCGCGGCGCGCCGCCACAATATCCATGCGCACCCGACGATGCTCAGCCCCAGCAGCAGGCGCAGCACGTCGTACGCATTCCCCATCATCCAGGCCAGCGCCGCCACGCCCAGCACCGTGCCCGCCATGCTGGACAGGAGGACCGGCCACAGCAGGCGTTCCAGCCGGAGCGCCCGGCGCCGGTACAGGAACAGGGCGGCGTTGACCAGCGTGATGATGGATGCCACGTTGACGACGTCCGGCAGGGGAAACAGGTCGGTCGCGCCGACCAGGCCAAGCAGCACCAGCGCCAGGGCAAAGCCGGTCAGGTTCTGCGCGTACACGGCGACCGTGACGAAGACCAGGAACAGCAGGTTCGCCGGCATGATTCCTTGTTCGGGCATGAAGGGTTCCTTGACAAACAAAAACGCGAAGGGCGCCGCCGGGCGCCCTTCGCTCATGCCGCTATCGGGACGGATTCAGGCCGCAACTTACGGCGCCACCGGCACCGGCCGCAGGCCCAGCTCCTCTTCCTCCTCCACCACCGGCACGATCTCGCCGGCCAGCACGCCGCGCGCCGTGACGAGGTCGATCTCGCCTTCCCAGCGCGCCACCACCAGCGCCGCGACCGCGTTGCCGATCAGGTTCGTGAGCGCGCGGATCTCGTTCATCAGGCGGTCCACGCCGATCACCAGCGCGATGCCGGCCACCGGCAGGATGTGGGTCGAGCCGAGCGTCGCCGCCAGCGCCACCAGCGCCGCGCCGGCCACGCCTGCGCCGCCCTTCGAGGTCAGCATCAGGATCGCCAGCAGGCCGAGCTGCTGCCACAGGTTCAGGTCGATGTTCAGGGCCTGGGCGATGAACAGCGAGGTCATGGTAAGGTAGATCGCGGCGCCGTCCAGGTTGAACGAGTACCCGGTCGGCACCACCATCCCGACCACCGAGCGCGATACGCCGAGGCGTTCGAGCTTGAGCATCAGCTGCGGCAGCACGGATTCGGTGCTGGCCGTGCCCAGCACGATGAAGATCTCTTCGCGCAGGTACTTGATCAGCTTCCACAGCGAGACCCCGGCCAGGCGCGCCATCGAGCCCAGCACGATGCCGATGAACAGGATGGTGGTGGCGTAGTAGCAGGCGATCAGCAGGGCCAGCTGCTGCAGGGTGCCGATGCCGAATTTGCCGACCGTGAAGGCCATCGCGCCGAACGCGCCGATCGGGGCCAGCTTCATGACCATGCAGACGATGCCCAGCAGGGCCTTGCCGAATTCGTCGATCGTCTCGCGCGCCTTGCGGCCGCGCTCGCCCAGCATCGACAGGCTGACGCCGAACAGCACCGAGAACAGCAGCACCTGCAGCAGGTTACCCTTGGCGAAGGCGTCCACCACCGAGGACGGGATGATCCCGACCAGGAACTGCACGGTGGTCTGCGGGTGGGCCTTGTCGGCGATCGCCGCCACCGCGCTGGTGTCGAGCGAAGCGATGTCGGCGTTGATGCCGGCGCCCGGCTGCATCACGTTGGCGACCACCAGGCCGATGAGCATCGCGACCGTGGTCACGACTTCGAAGTACAGGACGGCCTTGCCGCCCACGCGCCCGACTTTCTTCAGGCTTTCCATGCCGGCGATGCCGGATACGATGGTGCAGAAGATCACGGGTGTGATCACCATCTTGATACCGTTGATGAAGGCGTCGCCGAACGGCTTGAGGTCGACGGCGATGGCGGGATAGAAGTGGCCGACGGCGACGCCGGCGACCAGGGCGATCACCACCTGGAAATACAGACTGCGAAAAAGCGAGCTCCTCATGTTCTCCTCCTGGTTCTACTCTTTTGAATCCGCGCGGCAGTGGCCATCTGGGGATCCGCTTCTGTGGCGGGCACGGTGGAACGTCGGTGTCTGAGGCTGGCGTGAGCTCAGGAGGGATGGGGCGCAACGAAATACGTCATATTCGTCTCCTCTAGGTCGGTCTCTGTGGGCCGTGAAAGTCATGCTAACGCAGCACTTCTTTCACTGTCAAATAGATCATCTATATGTTTCCGTAACTAAACTATTGCCGTTACGATGCGATTGATGAGATAGCCGCCCGTCATCAGGAACAGGAACAGTACGCTCGCCAGCAGGATCGGCTTGGCGCCCGCATGGCGCACCGCGCCGGCATGGGTGCGCAGGCCGAGGGCCGCCATGGCCATCGCCAGCAGCACGGTATCGACCTGCAGGATCAGCGCCACCACGGCGGGCGGCAGCAGGTGCAGGGAATTCAGGCCGCTGGCGCCGATGAACAGCACGGCGAACCAGGGGATCGCGATGCGGCGCCCGCCGGCGGCACTGGCTTCGCCCGCGCCGTCGGCGCCGATGCGGCTGCTGAGGATGACCAGGAAGGGCGCCAGCATCATTACCCGCAGCATTTTCTCGATCACGGCGGCGGAGGCGGCGGCTTCGCTGACCGAGCGCCCGGCCACCACCACCTGGGCCACCTCGTGGATGGTGGAACCGGCGTACAGGCCGTAGGCGGTCTCGGACAGATGCAGGTAGGGATACAGCAGCGGGTACACGAACATGCCCAGCGTGCCGAAGATGACCACGGTGGCGACCGCCACCGACACCTTGTGGGCCTGGCCGCGCACCACCGGCTCGGTCGCCATCACGGCGGCGGCGCCGCCGATCGAGCAGCCGGCGCCGATCAGCATCGCGGTCTGGCGGTCCAGCCCGAACACCCGGGTGCCCAGCTGCACGGCCAGGGTGAAGGTACAGCCGATGATCAGGATGTCGATCAGGATGCCGGCCCAGCCGATATGGGCGATGTCCTGGAAGGTGATGCGGAAGCCGTACAGGATGATGCCCAGGCGCAGCAGGCGGGCCTTGGCGAAATCCACGCCTTCCGCGCTGAACGGCGCGATGCGCGGAAACACCGTGTTGCCGAGCGCAATGCCGAGCACGATGGCGAGCGTCAGGGCGCTGATGCCGAGTCCCTGCACGGCCGGCATGCCAGCCCCCCAGATCGCCAGCGCCGCGATCAGTGCCGCCAGTAACAGGCCGCAGGCGAACTGGCTGGAGCGGCTGGGTGTTTGGGTCATTGGATTCTCCTGTGTCAATGTACACAGGCTACGCGCCTCCTATTCATTATGAAAACGAGTTATATTGATATGATTAATCAGTAGAACTGATAAGCAATGCTCCACACCACACTCAGGCAGCTCGAGGTCTTCGTCGCCACCGCGCAGAAGGGCAGCGTCACCCAGGCCGCGGCGGCGATCGGCATGACGCAGTCAGCCGCCAGCATGGCCCTGGGCGACTTCGAGCGCCAGCTCGGCACCCGGCTGTTCGACCGCGTCGGCAAGCGCCTCGTCCTGAACGAGGACGGCCGCGTGCTGTATGCGAAAGCGGTCGAGATGGTCGAGCGCGCCCAGGAGATGGAGCAGCTGTTCCACGGCAACCTGCGCGCGACCAACCTGCGCCTCGGCGCCAGCTCCACCATCGGCAACTACCTGCTGCCGCGCCTGATCGGGCAACTGCAGGAGGAACGGCCGGGCAGCCAGATCCGGCTGGACGTCGGCAATACCCAGCAGGTCATCAACTCGGTGCTGAATTTCGAGATCGACGTCGGCTTCGTCGAAGGACCCTGCATGCATGCCGATATCGAGACCATCGTCTGGCGCGAAGACCAGCTGGCCATCTGCACGCGCCCCGGCGACCCGCTGGCCCAGCCCGGCGGCGCCAGTATCGAGGCCCTGCGCCAGGCCGCCTGGATCCTGCGCGAACGCGGTTCCGGCACGCGCGAAGTGGTCGAGCAGCTGCTGACCGGCCAGCTCGGCGACATCCGGCTGACCATGGAGCTGGGCGGCACCGAGGCGATCAAGCGCGCCGTCGAGGCCGGGATCGGGATTTCCTGCCTGTCGCTGGTCGCGCTGGCCGGCGCGATCGAGCGCGGCAACCTGGTGGCGGTCGACACGCCCTTCCTGAAGCTGACCCGTTCGCTGCACATCCTGCTGCACAAGCAGAAGTACCGCACCGACGGCATCGAGGCGCTGCTGGCGCTGTGCGGCACGGCGCCAGCGCGGCCCTGATTCAATTAGATGATTTAAATGAATTTCCGCCGAACGGGGGCGGCTTGCGGTATGATGCGCCATCGGCTCCGCCAAATCCACGCACACATCGCAGATACCATCATGGACCAAGTCTTCCGTTCCGACCTCGCCCTCGGCATGCCCCTGTACCGCGAGGTCAAGCACAAGATCATGGAAGCGCTGCGCGACGGCGAATGGAAGCCGGGCGAGATCATCCCGGCCGAGAAGCGTTTGTGCGAACGCTTCGGCGTCAGCGTGGGCACGCTGCGCAAGGCCGTGGACGAACTCACCTCCGAGAGCATCCTGATCCGCCACCAGGGGCGCGGCACCTTCGTCGCCTCGCACAGCCAGGACCGCTACATGTTCGGCTTCTTCCACATCTGCCCGAAGACCGGGCAGAAGGAGTATCCGAAGGTCGAGTTCATCAGCCTGTCGCGCGAAAAGGCCGAGCCCGACACCGTCAAACGGCTCGGCGTCGCCCGCGGCGCGAGGGTGGTGCGGATCCTGAACCGCCTCAGCCTGGGCGGACGCGCCGTCATCATCGACGACATCCAGCTGCCCGAGCGCTTCTTCGCCGCGATGACCGAAGACCAGGTGCGCGAGCGCCGCACCACGCTGTACCAGCTATACCAGGACGTGTTCGACGTCGCCGTGCTGCGCACCGAGGAGCGCCTGGACGCGGTCGGCGCGGACGCCCGGATCGCCGGCCTGCTCGGCATCGCCGAGGGCACGCCGCTGCTGCACATCGTGCGCCGCGCCCTCACCTTCCGCGACGAAGTGGTCGAGGTGCGCCACTCCTGGGTGCTGAGCACCGACCACGAATACGTCGCCAGCGACGAGGCGCACCGCTCCTAGTGGATGATCCGCGCGAGGAATTCGCGCGCCCGTTCCGACTTCGGCGACGTGAAAAAGTCGTCCTTCGCGCTTTCCTCGACGATGCGGCCGTGGTCCATGAACAGGATGCGGTCGGCCACCTTGCGCGCGAAGCCCATCTCGTGGGTCACCACCATCATGGTCATGCCTTCCTGGGCCAGGCCGGTCATCACGTCCAGCACCTCCCCCACCATCTCCGGGTCGAGCGCCGAAGTCGGCTCGTCGAACAGCATCGCCACCGGGTCCATCGCCAGCGCGCGCGCGATCGCCACGCGCTGCTGCTGGCCGCCCGAGAGCTGGCTGGGGAACTTGTCCTGGTGCGCCAGCAGGCCGACCCGGTCGAGGTACTTCAGGCCGTTGGCGGTCGCCTCCTCGCGCGAGCGCTTCAGGACCTTGACCTGGGCGAGGTTCAGGTTGTCGCGCACCGACAGGTGGGGGAACAGCTCGAAGTTCTGGAACACCATGCCGATCCGGGCGCGCAGCGCCGGCAAACGGGTCCTGGGGTCGCCGACCGAGGTGCCGTCGACGTGGATGCTGCCCTGCTGGAAGGGCTCCAGGCCGTTGACGGTCTTGATCAGGGTCGACTTGCCGGAACCGGACGGCCCGCAGACCACCACCACGTCGCCGCGCGCCACCTGCGTGCTGCAGTCGCTGAGCACCTGGAAACCGCCGTACCACTTGCTCACGTTGTCTATTTCAATCATATGTTTATAAGCATTTGAGCGTGCTTGACAGCACCACCAGCCCCTAGGATACTGCGGAACTTGTCAATATCATCAGTATCGTTTGGCTTGTCCTTGAAAGCACCGACATTGTGCCCGATAAGCCAGCCGACCGGATCGATGATCTCCCAGAAGGAAGCCCCATGAACAATCGAAACCGCCTGACCACTTACATTCTCGTAGGGCTGGTGCTCGGCATCGCCGCCGGCTACGTCGCGCACAATTATCTGGCAAACCCGGCCGGCTTCGCGGACATGATGTCGCTGGTGACCACCCTGTTCCTCCGCCTGATCAAGATGATCATCGCACCGCTGGTGTTCTCGACCCTGGTGGTCGGCATCGCCAAGATGGGCGACGCCTCGGAAGTCGGCCGCATCGGCGTCAAGGCGCTGGGCTGGTTCATCATCGCCTCGATCCTGTCGCTGACCCTGGGCCTGGTCCTGGTGAACGTGTTCCGCCCGGGCGACGCGATGGCCGCCGCCGGCCACCTGCCGGCAGTCACCGAAACGTCGGGCATCGCCGTCACCGGCCTGACGCTCAAGGAATTCATCACCCACCTGGTGCCGACCTCGATCGCGGACGGCATGGCCAAGAACGAGATCCTGCAGATCGTGATCTTCTCGATCTTCTTCGGCACCGGCGCCGCCGCCGTCGGCGCGCGCGCCACCCCGCTGATCGACGCCATCGACGGCGCCGCCCACGTGATGCTGAAAGTGACCGGCTACGTGATGAACTTCGCGCCGGTCGCGGTGTTCGCGGCGGTCGCCAGCGTGATCGCCAAGAGCGGCGTCGGCGTGCTGTCGACCTATGGCGTGTTCATGGGCGAGTTCTACCTCGGTATCGCGCTGCTGTGGATCGTGCTGATCGCGATCGGCATCCTGTTCGTCGGCCCGCGCATCCTGCAGCTGCTGCGCGAACTGCGCGAACCGACCATCCTGGCCTTCACCTGCGCCTCGTCGGAAGCGGCGTTCCCGAAGACCCTGGAAGGCCTGGAGCGTTTCGGCGTGAAGAACCGCCTGGCCGCCTTCGTGCTGCCGATCGGGTATTCGTTCAACCTGGACGGCTCGATGATGTACTGCACCTTCGCCACCATCTTCATCGCCCAGGCCTACGGCATCGAAGTGCCGCTGTCGACCCAGCTGACCATGATGCTGGTGCTGATGCTGACCTCGAAGGGCATGGCCGGCGTGCCGCGCGCTTCGCTGGTGGTGATCGCCGCCACCCTGAACCAGTTCCACATCCCGGAAGCCGGCCTGCTGCTCCTGCTGGGCATCGACCACTTCCTGGACATGGCCCGCTCGGCCACCAACGTGATCGGCAACGGCATCGCCACCGCCGTGGTCGCGAAATGGGAAGGCGAGCTGGTCGACCCGAAGGCGGCCGGCACGGATATCGCTACGGCGCCGCTGCGCTGACATTGTTACCTCGTCGTCCCCGCATTATTACCTCGTCGTCCCCGCGCAGGCGGGGACCCAAGTTTGCACGCGTTTCGTTAGCTCACGCCGAACTTGGGTCCTCGCCTTTGCGGGGACGACGGCATTTTGGAGATAGCATGACTTACCTGAAACCCGCCCGCGCCCTGTTCGCGCTGTTCCTCTGCCTGTTCGCCCTGGCCGCCCAGGCCCAGACCGCGGCCGCCAAACTGCCGAACGTCGTCATCCTCGCCACCGGCGGCACCATCGCCGGCACCGGCGCGACCACCACCACCACGGTCGGCTACACCGCCGCCACGGTCGGCGTCGACGCTTTGATCCGCGCCGTGCCCGAGCTGCAGAAGGTGGCCCACGTCAGCGGCGAGCAGGTATTCCAGATCGCCAGCGAGAACATGGGCAACGAGCAGTGGCTGGTGCTGGCCAAGCGCGTCAACGCCCTGCTGGCCCAGCCGAACGTGGACGGCATCGTGATCACCCACGGCACCGACACGATCGAGGAAACCGCCTACTTCCTGAACCTGGTGGTCAAGAGCAGGAAGCCGGTGGTGGTGGTGGGCGCGATGCGTCCGTCGACCGCGATCTCGGCCGACGGCCCGATCAACCTGTACAACGCGGTGCTGACCGCCGGCAGCCAGGACGCCGTCGGCAAGGGCGTGCTGGTGGTGATGAACGACCAGATCAACGGCGCGCGCGACGTCAGCAAGACCAATACCGTCACCACCGACACCTTCAAGGCCACGGAACTGGGCCTGCTCGGCTACGTGGTCGGCAACCAGCCGCACTTCTACCGCGCCTCGACGCGCAAGCACACGGCCGATACCGAATTCGACATCAGCAGGCTCGATGCGCTGCCGGCCGTGGAAATCGCCTACACCTATGCCAACGTCGGCCCGACCGCCGTCAACGCCTTCGTCGCCGCCGGCGCCAAGGGCCTGGTCCACGCCGGCGTGGGCGACGGCAGCCTGCCGAACAAGGTGCGCCCCGCCCTCTCCGCCGCGCGCGAAAAGGGTGTGATCATCGTGCGCTCGAGTCGCGTCGGCCAGGGCATCGTGGCGCGCAACGGCGAGGCCAACGACGACCAGCTGGACTTCGTGGTGTCGGATACGCTGAATCCGCAGAAGGCCCGCATCCTGCTGATGCTGGCGCTGACCAAGACCAACAGCACCAAAGAGATCCAGCGCATGTTCTATACCTATTGATCCCGGCGCCAGCCAGGACAGGGCCGCCTTCGGGCGGCCTTTTTTGTTGTAAGGGGACCATACAGGCAGAATATTGCCATGCGGAAAAAACAAGAATGCGTTCCGTACTTATGGTTCCCCGCGATAATGGAATCGTGCTCTCATCCGTCCGTCGAGTCCGTCATGGCAATCCAGTTTGAAGAATTCGAGTCCTTCGCGTCCAGCCCGCCCCCGGCGCCTGTCGCCTCGCCGCTGGTCCGGCTGAAGTACCTGGTCGACAACACCCCTGCCATCATCTACAGCTCCGTCCCCAGCGGCGACTTCAAGATGACCTTCGTGAGCGCCAACGCCCGCAACGTGCTCGGCTACGCGCCCGAGGAGATGCTGGCCGATCCCAATTTCTGGTTCGACCATATCCACCCGGACGACGCGCCGGCCATCTTTTCGAGCCTGGCGCAGCTGTTCGTGGAAGGCGAGCGCACCTACGAATACCGGTTCCGCGCGGCCAGCGGCGAGTACCTGTGGATGCACGACCAGCTGCGCCTGATCCGCGACGAGCGCGGCGCCCCGCTCGAGGTGATCGGGTCGCTCAGCGACATCACCGCGCGCAAGCTGCTGGAGCAGGAACAGGAACAGCTGATCGCCCGGCTGCGCGAGGCCCACGACCAGCTGCTGCAGTCCGAAAAGATGGCGTCGATCGGCCAGCTGGCGGCGGGCGTCGCGCACGAGATCAACAATCCGATCGGCTTCGTCAACTCGAACATGAGCACCCTGAACCGCTACGTGGAGACCCTGCTGTCGGTGGTGCGCGCCACCGACGAGGCGGTGACGCAGGCGGCGCCGGGGACGGCGCTGGCGGCGCGCATCGATGCGATCAACCGCGAGGCGGACCTCGCGTTCCTGCAGGAAGACATCGGCGACCTGGTGAGCGAGTCGCTGGACGGCCTCAAGCGGGTCCGCGACATCGTGCAGTCGCTCAAGGATTTCTCGCACATGGGCGAGACCGACTGGCATTTCGCCGACCTGCACGCGGGCCTCGAGACGACCCTGAACATCGTCGCCAACGAGATCAAGTACAAGGCCACCATCGAACGGCGCTACGGCAAGCTGCCGGAAGTGAAATGCCTGGCTTCGCAACTGAACCAGGTGTTCATGAACCTGCTCGTCAACGCCGCCCAGGCGATTCGCGAGCGCGGCGTGATCACCATCGCCACCGGGGTCGACGGCGACTGGGTATGGGTGGCGATCAGCGACACCGGCTGCGGCATCCCGCAGCAAAACATGAACCGCATCTTCGAGCCCTTCTTCACCACCAAGCCGGTCGGCAGCGGGACGGGGCTCGGCCTGTCGCTGTCCTACAGCATCATCAACAAGCACGGCGGACGCATCGAGGTCGCCTCGGCGCCGGGGGCCGGCACCACCTTCACCCTCCGGCTGCCGGTCGTGCCGCCGGCTTCCAGGCGGCCGGCGGCCTGAGGCCTGGTCGGCCTCTTGCCGGACCTCAGAACATCTTCATCAGGCCCAGTTGCACGGCGCGCTGGTTCGTCTGCTTGGTCGACGGGACCAGGGCGCCGCCGTAGCGGTTGAAATCGACTTCCGCATACAGGTTGGTGAGCTTCGAAAAGTGATAGGCGCCGCCCACCAGCACCAGGTCGCGCCGGCCGCCGCCGGCGAGGCTGTCGTAGTCCGAGCGATAGAAGGCCGCGGTGAGTTCGACGGGCACGTTGACCTGGTAGTTGACGCCGCCGAAGCGCGTCTCGGTCTGGTAGGTGCCGGCGCTGGCGGTCTCCTGGCGTTCGCGCGACAGGCCCGCCTTGACGGTGAAGGCGTGGATCTTGACGCCGCCGCCGACCACGAAGGCGTGGTTGTCGAAACCTGTCGTGGTCTGCTTGTCCGTGTAGGCGCCCGCCGCCAGCAGCATCCCTTTGGCGTAGCTGAAGCCCACCGCACGGGCCGTGCCCTTGCCGGCGTCGCCCGCGACTTCGCCCGGCGCGTATTCGGCGCGCACGGTCAGGCCGTCGAAGGTGCCGGTGTACTGGATATCGTTGTTGAAGCGCGTGCCCGACGACGACGATGCGCTCAGGCCGGCGTTTTTCGCGGCCGCCGGCAAGGTGGTGCCGGCGCCGGAGGACAGCGGCACGATGGGCGTGTAGTGATGGTCGAAGGGATCGAGGAATTTCTCGGTCCGGAAGCCGATCGTGCACTGGCGGCCGACGTCGAGCGAGCCCCAGCTGCCGCCCAGGCCGACCGCGGCGGTACGGTTGAACAGGACGTTGTTGCTGTTGTCGAGGGCGCCGGTCTTGCTGTTGAAACCGCTCTCGAGCTGGAAGTGCGCGTTCAGGCCATTGCCGAGCTGCTCCACGCCGCGGAAGCCGAGCCGGTTCGAGTAGTAGTTGCCGGACGTGGTGGTGAACATGCCGTGGCCCTCGGCGTCGACATTGGTCTGGTAACGCAATCCCGCATCGACGGAACCGTAGACGGTCACGCTGGCTTGGGCGAATGCGGCGGCAGGAAGCATGGCCGCCAGGGCCAGCATCAGGGTAGCTTGGGTTTTCATTGTCTCTTTATATGAATGTTATGGACAGCCGGGACGAGGGAAGTCCACGGCCGGCTGCCGGTGAGAACGAACTAGGGTGATGCGCCGCGGCGGGCTTGGACCGCCGCGGGGTGCTGCGGGGTCAGGCGGCCGCTTTGGCTGCCGCCTTGCGTGCCGCCTGGTGGGCGTCGCTGCTCAGCACGAGGAGCATGATGATGCTGGCCAGCGCCAGGCCGGCGACCGGCAACAGGGCCAGGGCGTAGCTGCCGGTGGCTTCCTTGATCCAGCCGTAGGCGTTGACCATCAGGCCGCCGCCGATCAGGTTCGAGGTGGCGTTGATGGCGGCCAGGCCGGCCGCCGCCGACGAGGGAGCGATCCAGGTCGAGCTCAGCGCCCAGAACGGGCCCTTGAACGAGTAGGCGCCGACCAGCACGCAGGACAGCAGGAACACGGTCGGGACCAGGGCGCTGGTGGCCGAGGTGAACAGCATGCCGCCCGCGACCAGGGCCAGCGGAATGGCGGTGTGCCAGCGGCGCTCGCCCTTCTTGTCCGAATGGCGGCCCCACAGGATCATCAGCACCGAGGCGATGACGTAAGGGATCGAATTGACCATGCCGGTCTGCATGACCGTCAGGCCGAAGGATTTGAGCAACTGGGGCTGCCACACGTTCAGCACCGTGCCGGCGGCCGATGCGGCCGAGCAGACCAGCGCCATGCCGATCACTTCCTTGCTGCGGAACAGCTTCCAGATCGACCGATGTTCGACGGCTTTCTTCTCCTGGCGTTCTTTTTCCAGGCGCGACGACAGCCAGCTGCGCTGTTCCGCGCTCAGCCACTTCGCCTGTTCCGGACGGTCGGTCAGGAAGAACAGGCAGGCGATGCCCAGCAGGACGGTCGGCAGGCCCTCGAGGAGGAACAGCCAGTGCCAGCCGCGCATGCCGAGCAGGCCGTCGGCCTGCAGCAGCAGCGCCGAGATCGGCGAACCGATGAAGCTGCCCATCGGCACCGCCACCATGAAGGTCGCGACGATGCGGGCGCGGTAGGCGGCGGGGAACCAGTAGGTCAGGTACAGCACCACGCCGGGGAAGAAGCCGGCTTCGGCCGCGCCCAGCAGGAAGCGCATGAAGAACAGCGAGTTCTGGCCCTGTACGAAGGCGGTGCAGGCCGACACCAGGCCCCAGGTGACCATGATCCGGGCGATCCACTTGCGCGCACCGTACTTCTGCAGCGCGAGATTGCTCGGCACTTCGAACAGGAAGTAGGCGAAGAAGAACAGGCTGCCGGCAAAGCCGAAGACCTTCTTGGTCAGGCCAAGGTCGTCGTTCATCTGCAGGGCCGCCATGCCGATGTTGCCGCGGTCGATCAGGGCCAGCAGGTAGCAGGCAATCAGGAATGGCACCAGGCGCCAGGTCACCTTGCGCATGGTGCTCGCCTCGAGGCGTGAAGTGGTATCGATGTCGCTCATATCGTCTCCGTAACTGTAATCGTTAAAGCGCGTCTTGGCGCGCGCTTGTGGTTTTTTGTTGCAGGGTCAGGCTTGTTGCTTCGCTTGCTGCAGGACCGCCAGCACGTTGTTCGCCGCCCCCACGCCCATGCCGACATAGGCGTCGCTGGTCACGCCGCCGATGTGCGGCGACAGGATGGCGTTGGGAAGGCTCGTGAACGGATGGTCCGGGCGCATCGGCTCGGCCTCGAAACTGTCCAGTCCAGCCGCGCGCAGGGCGCCGCTGCGCAGGGCCTCGAACAGCGCCGCCTCGTCGATCAGGCCGCCGCGCGCCGTGTTGACCACGATCGCGCCGGGGCGCATGGTCGCCAGCGTGCCGGCGTTCAGCATCCTGGCGTTGTCCCCGGTGAGCGGGCAATGCAGCGACAGCACGTCCGCGCCGGCAATCACGTCCGCCAGCGGCAGCAGCTCGACGCCTTCCGGCGCACTTGCCGCGAACGGATCGTGGGCGATCACGCGCATGCCCAGCGCGACGCCGACCGTGGCGGCGCGCGCGCCGATCGCGCCCAGGCCCACCAGGCCGAGCGTGCGGCCGCGCAGTTCCAGGCTCTTGTGGGTGGCCTTGTCCCAGTGGCCTTCGTGCATGCGGCGGTCGAGCGCCGGCACGTCCTTGGCGCAGGCCAGGATCAGGGCCCAGGTATGCTCTGCCACGGCGGCCGCGTTGGCCCCGGCCGCCGCCTTGACGGCGATGCCGCGTTGCGCGGCCGCTTCCTTGTCGATCGTGTCGGTGCCGGAACCGTGCTTGGAAATCACGCGCAGCCGCGGGCTGGCTTCGATCACGCGCCCGGTGATGCGGCCATAGCGCACGATGATCGCGACCGGCTGGTGCTGGCGGCACAGGGCGACCAGGTCGTCCTCGTCGGGCGTCTTGCCGGCGTAGACCAGGTCGAATGCGGACAGCAGCTCGACCGCCGGCGCGGCCAGGTCGGCGCCGGTCACCAGGATGACGTCGCGCCCGGGTTCTTCCTTGAGGACGGCGCTCACAGCGTTTCTCCTTCGGCCAGCACGCCGGCCTTGCGCAGGGCGCCGTCGAGCCAGGCCGGGCGCAATTGCGCGCCGCTGCGGATGCCTTCCAGGCGCGTGGTCTCGTCGTCGAGTTTTTTGCGGGCCAGTTCCAGCACGGCCGGCACCTTGCCTGGCTCGACGACCACCACGCCGTCGGCATCCGCCACCACCAGGTCGCCCGGCTGCACGGTCACGCCGCCGACCGACACCGGCCAGTTGATGCGGCCCGGCGCCAGCTTGTTCGGCCCGTTCGGGTTGGCGCCGGTGGCGTACATCGGGAAGCCCAGTGCGCGGATGGCTTCGGTGTCGCGCACGGCGCCGTACACGACGATGCCGGCGATCCCCATCGCCATGCACTGCGAGACCATGATCTCGCCCATCAGCGCGCAGGACTCGTCGCCCTTGCCGTCGATGACCAGCACGTCGCCCGGCTTCGCGATCGCCATCGCGGCATGGATCATCAGGTTGTCGCCGGGGCGGACCTCGACGGTGACGGCCGGCCCGGCCAGGCGCATCGACGGCGCCAGCGGGGCGATGCGGCTGCTCAGGGCGCCGCGGCGGCCGGCGACGTCGGCCAGGATCGACGACGGGTACTGGGCGGCGCGCGCCACCAGTTCAGGGTTGATGCGCTCGATGTCGCGGATGACGTCGGGTGGGGTGGAATGGCTCATGGTATGTCCTCGTGGTGTGGGAAAGACAGCCACAAGGGAAGAGGTGCGCAGGACGGCGCGCGAGATGCGATCGCCATGGATGTCTCCTCCGGTGCGGCTGCTTTTTTTGCTCAGGCAGTGTCTTGTATGAGCCGAGTATAGGAAGGACAATCTATAATGTATATTCACTTAATTTTCTAATTCTTAAACTTTCAGGAATATATTGTGGACTTTCGCGACCTGAAGTATTTCGAGGTGATCGCCACCGAAGGGAACCTGGGCCGCGCCGCCGAGCGCCTGCACCGCACCCAGCCGGCGCTGACCAAGTGCATCGACCGCCTGGAGGAAGACCTGGGGGCGAAGCTGTTCGAAAAGGACGGGCGCGGGATGCGCCTGACCGCGGCCGGCGAGGTGCTGGTGAAGCGCACGCGCCAGATGGCCATCATGGTGGAGGAGACGTCACGCGAGATGCAGGATTACGCCGGCGGCCTGCAGGGCAAGGTGCGGATCGGCTGCCTGCCGACCCTGGCCGAGCACCTGATGCCGCGCGTGTTCGAACAACTGCTGGCCGAGGCGCCGGCGATCAGCGTGACCCTGACCGTGGCCATGAACGACAACCTGCTGAACAACCTGCGCGACGGAGAGCTCGACCTGGTGGTGGGGCCGATGCTGGAAACCGACCCGGACATCGTGTGCGAGAAGATCGCGGAAGACACGATGGTCGTGATGGCGAGCGAGAACCACCCGATCTTCGACGCGCCGTGCACGCTCGCCGGCCTGCTGGACTACAAGTGGATGCTGCCGGCGCGGACGGTCGCTTCGCGCCAGTGGCTGGACCAGACCTTCGAACGCCACGGCCTGCCGCGGCCGCAGGTGCAGATCGAACCGAACGTGCTGAACGCGATCCTGCCGATCCTGGAAAAGACCTCCCTGCTGGGCTTCGTCACGCGCTTCAACCTGGTCTCCGGCCGCGCGCGCGTGCGCGAGGTCATGCTGGCCGAGACCCAGATGAAGCGCCGCCTGGGCCTGACCTACCGGAAGAATGGCTATCTGTCGCCGGCGGCGGATCGGATCGCGGCGATCCTGCGGGCGCGCGGGAGGGATCTGCTGTCGATTTGACCAAAAGCAGGCGCCGAACACCATGCCGATGGTTATGGAACATCCTTGACATCATTCATGGTCGACGATCTGCTCGCGCGGCGCGACCAGAACGAGAAGCTGGAGCGGGTACATCTCTTTACTGCGCCGGCACTCGCCACATTCGCCAGTCACGGCAACGCGTCAGTCGAAGCGCGGTCCGCTTATCATCGAGCACTGCAATCGAAGTACGGCGACCGCTTCGAAACGATTTACGGTACCCACGCATTCGACAGGAGCGGTACGCTTTTGCCCATCTATCGAACGATAGTGACGCCGAGCTTCGATATCTTTACACCAGCGCATGCCCCTGCAGGCGCGTCAGGATCGCCAGCGGGCTCGATTCCTTGTCGTACTGCTGCATCGGCGACAGCTGCGCCGTGTATTCCATCATGTACTGGCCCGACATCACCGAGTGCGACGCCTGGTCCGAGAAGCACACCCAGGCGCAGCCGGGCGGGAAGCCGAAGGTGACTTGCGGCGCGTTCTTCTGGTAGTCGAGGTCGGCCTTCATGCCGTCATGCAGCTGCAGCATCAGGTGGTCGTATTCGCTGCGCAGCGACTTGGTCACGTGCAGCGCGGCCAGGGCCCTGGCCTGCCAGGCCACGTAGGGCTTGGCGCGCGGCAGGAAGCGTTTTGCCACATCCTCGAAGGGCTCGCCCACGCGCCACACGCGCGGCTGGCCTTCCAGGTTCACGTTGGTGAACACGCGCAGCAGGCGTTCGCCGCGGTTCGGGCGTGACGGAAAGGCGTCGACGTGCAGGCGGCGGTCGTCGGCGCGCCAGGACTGGACCCGGGTCTCGACCTTCGACGGACGGAAGCTCACCGATCCGCGGCGCAGGTGTTCGCTGTAGCGCGGCACCAGGTTGCCCAGCAGCCCCTCGGCCTGGGCGCGGAAGCGGCCGATCATGCCGGCCATCAGGGCCTGGGTGGCCTCGTCGCCGACCACGCCTTTCAGGCGGCCAGCAGGGTCGAGGCTGATGTTGCGGGTCTTGGGGTCGCGGATATCCTCGCGAAACAGCGCCAGCTCTTCCTTCTGCGGCGCGAAGCCGTGCTCGGCGAAGTTCGGGAAGTACAGCACCTTCCCCGCCTCCAGCGCGGCGATCCAGGCCGGATTGCCGTGGCCGACCTCCATCATGTCGATCTCGACGATCTGGTTTTCCATCGTTGTCGTTCCTAGTTCTTAATCCTGTTCGAGTGCCAGCGGCTTTGAACCCAGGTCTTCGTCCTGCCTTGCCTGCTGCCGGTCCCACATCTGTTTATAGAGTCCGTTGTGCGCGATCAGCTGCCCGTGCGTGCCGCGTTCGACGATGCGGCCATGGTCGAGCACCAGGATCTGGTGCGCGTCGGCGATGGTCGACAGCCGGTGCGCGATCACCAGCGTGGTGCGCTGCTTCGCGATTTCCTTCAGCTGCGCCTGGATCGCCTGCTCCGACTTGGAGTCCAGCGCCGACGTCGCTTCGTCGAAGATCAGGATCGCCGGATTCTTCAGCAGCGTGCGCGCGATCGCGACGCGCTGCTTCTCGCCGCCGGACAGCTTCAGGCCGCGCTCACCCACCATTGTCGCATAGCCGTCGGGCAGGCTTTCGATGAAGTCGTGGATCGACGCCGCGCGCGCCGCCGCCACGATGTCTTCGCGGCTGGCGCCGGGGCGGCCGTAGGCGATGTTGTATTCGATGGTGTCGTTGAACAGCACCGTATCCTGCGGCACGATGCCGATCGCGTGGCGCAGCGAATCCTGGGTCACGTTGCGGATGTCCTGGCCGTCGATGCTGATCGATCCCTGCTGCACATCGTAGAAGCGGAACAGCAGGCGCGACAGGGTCGACTTGCCCGAGCCGCTGTGGCCGACCACGGCGGTGGTGGTGCCGGCCGGGATGGTGAAGTCGACGTCGAACAGGATCTGGCGTTTCGGGTCGTAGCTGAACTCGACGTGGGAAAAGGCGACCTGTGCGCCGCGCGTGTGCAGGGGCGTGGCGTCGGGCGAGTCGGCCACTTCGCGGTGCTGGGCCAGCAGTCCGAACAGGCGCTCCATGTCGGCCAGGCTCTGCTTGATCTCGCGGTAGATCACGCCCAGGAAGTTGAGCGGAATGTACAGCTGCAGCATGAAGGAATTCACCAGCACCAGGTCGCCCAGGGTCATGGTCTTGTCGATCACGCCCTGCGTCGCGCGCCACAGGATGGCGGTGACGGCCGCGGCGATGATCAGCGACTGGCCGCTGTTAAGAAAAGAAAGCGAAGTCTGCGAACGCACCGCGGCGCGCTCGTAGCTCTGCAGGCCTTCGTCGTAGCGCTTGGCTTCGTAGTCTTCGTTGCCGAAGTACTTGACGGTCTCGAAGTTGATCAGCGAGTCGATGGCCTTGGTGTTGGCCTTCGAATCGAGTTCGTTCATGGTGCGCCTGAAATGGGTGCGCCATTCGGTGACGACGATGGTGAAGGTAATGTAGATGACCAGCGCGGCGCCGGTGATGATCGAGAACCACTTGTCGTAGCGCGTGGCGAGATAGCCGAGCACCAGCGTGATCTCGACCAGGGTCGGCAGGATCGAGAACAGCGAATACGACACCAGGGAATTCACGCCGCGCGTGCCGCGTTCGATATCGCGCGTCATGCCGCCGGTCTGGCGGTTCAGGTGGAAGCGCAGCGACAGCGCGTGCAGGTGGCGGAACACCTTCAGCGCGATGGTGCGCACCGCGCGCTGGGTGACGCGGGCAAATAAGAATTCGCGCAGCTCGGTGAACAGCGTGGTCGAGAAGCGCAGCGCGCCGTAGGCGATCAGGGCGCCGAGCGGCAGCACCAGCAGCGCGTACGGGTGCGCAGGCGTGATGCTGAGCCGGTCGACGATATTCTTCAGCACCAGCGGCACGCCGATGTTCGCCACCTTCGCGCCGATCAGGCACAGCAGCGCGGCCATCACGCGCCATTTGTAGACCCACAGGTAGGGCAGCAAGGTGCCGATGGTCGCCCAGTCGTTGCGTTTGGCGTTCGGGTCGCCGGGTGGCGGCAGGGATGAGCTTGGTGGAGAGCGTCGCATGACAGAGATTCTTTATTTATGGTTCAATTCGGGACGATTGTAGCTTTTACCGAGATTTCAAGATGACCCAGCCAGAAAACCAGACTCCATCCACCACCCGCCTGCCAGAAGGAAAGATGCCGGTGCTGCGGATGATGCCTGCCCCGTCCGATGCCAACGTCTACGGGGACGTGTTCGGCGGCTGGATCATGGCCCAGGTCGACGTGGCCGGCTCGCTGCCGGCCGTGCGCCGCGCGAATGGCCGCGTGGCCACCATCGCCGTGAACTCCTTCCTGTTCAAGAACCCGGTGTTCGTCGGCGACCTGCTGTCCTTCTACGCCGACGTGGTCAAGGTCGGCAATACCTCGATCACCGTCTACGTCGAAGTCTACGCCGAGCGTAACCGCCTGCAGACCAATGTCGTGAAAGTCACTGAGGCGACGCTGACCTACGTCGCCACCGGCCCGGACCGCAAGCCGCGCCAGCTGCCGCCGCTCGAATCCCTGATCGCGGAATAACGCCTTCCAACGATGGAGCCGCGCCGCCGCCTGTTCCTGCTGGATGCGGCGCGCCTGGCTGCCGCCTTTACTGCCGCCGGCCCTTCCATACTGCGCGCGGCGCCGTCGAACGCGGCCGGCTATCCCTTCAGCCTCGGCGTCGCATCCGGCTCGCCGCTGCCCGATTCCGTGATCCTGTGGACCCGCATCCTGCCCGATCCGCTGGACGCCAATTCCGCGCCCAGGCTGGCGGTGCCGCTGCGCTGGGAAGTCGCGCAGGACGAAGCCTTCCGCAACATCGCCGCGCGCGGCAGCGCCGTCGCCACGCCGGAGCTGGCGCACAGCGTGCGCGTGAACGTCACCGGCCTGCAGCCGGGGCGCTGGTACTGGTACCGCTTCATGTTCGGCGACGCCGTCAGCCCGGTCGGCCGCACCCGCACCGCGCCGGCGGCGAACGCCATGCCCGGCCTGCTCAAGCTGGCCGTGGCCTCCTGCCAGCACTGGGAATTCGGCAGCTATGCGGCGCACCGCTACATCGCCGAGGCCGCGCCCGACCTGGTCGCCTTCCTCGGCGACTACATCTACGAATGGGGCGCCTTCCACCTGCAGCATCCGCAACGCGCGGTGCGCCAGAACGAATCCTTCACGCTGGAGAGCTACCGCCAGCGCTACGCCCAGTACAAGACCGACCCGGACCTGCAGGACGCCCACCTGGCCGCGCCCTGGATCGTGACCTGGGACGACCACGAAGTCGCGAACGACTATGCGGGCGACCGCGACGAGCGGCTGTCGCCGGATTTCATCGAGCGCCGCGCGGCCGCGTACCAGGCCTTCTACGAACACATGCCGCTGCGCCTGCCGCCACCGCAAAACTTTCGGAGCGTGCGCATGTTCCAGCGCTATGACTGGGGCCGGCTGGCGCGCTTCCACGTGCTCGACGACCGCCAGTACCGCACGGTGCAGGCCTGTTCGCGCAAGGGCCTGGGCGGCTCGAATTCGGTGGGCCCGCGCATCTGCCCTGTCCTGCTGGAGCCGTCGCGCAGCATGCTGGGCCTGGAGCAGGAAGCCTGGCTGGAGAATGGCCTGGCGTCGTCGAAGGCGCGCTGGAACATCCTGGCCCAGCAGACCCTGATGGCGCAGTCGAGCCAGGTGCCGATTACCGATCCGGATGGCGGCCGCTTCTGGACCGACGGCTGGGACGGTTATCCGGCGGCGCGCCGGCGCCTGTTCGATACCCTGCTGCGCACGCAGACGAGTAATCCGCTGGTGCTGGGCGGGGACGTCCACACCTTCTACGCCAGCGAACTGCGGCGGGATTTCGGCAGGCCGGAGTCGAAGGACAACCCGGTGATCGCCACCGAGTTCGTCGGCACCTCCGTCACCTCGAGCTCGCGCCCGCAGCAGCGCACCTCGCAGTACGTGGCGATGAATCCGCACATCCGGTACGGGCGCAGCGACAAGCGCGGCTACATGCTGATGGCGATCACGCCGAAGGAGACGCGGGTCCAGTTCATGGGACTGGATGAGGTGCGCGATCCGAAGACCATCCAGCGGGAGCTGGCGGCGTTCAGGGTGGCGGATGGAACGGCTGGGGTGGAGATGACGGCGGTGTAGGCCTGCAGCGCTGGAACGTCGTCCCGCGACTGGTAAACGTCATTCCCGCGACTTGTACACGTCATTCCCGCGACTTGTACACGTCATTCCCGCGAAGGCGGGAATCCAAGTTGAGCTAGCAGACCGCGAACAAACCTGGATTCCTGCCTGCGCGGGAAGTCCTTTCCGGCAGTGCCGGGAACGACGGTGCCGACGCTAACGCGTTTCAGGCCGTCTGCTTCTCATCCCGCAACTCCCGCCGCAGGATCTTGCCCACATTCGTCTTCGGCAGCGACTCGCGGAACTCGATGAACTTCGGCCGCTTGTAGCCGGTCAGCTGTTCCTTGCAGTAGGCCATCAGGTCTTCCTTGCTCAGCGCCTTGTCCTTCTTCACCACGTACAGCTTGACCGCCTCGCCCGAGTGCTGGTCCGGCACGCCCACGCATGCCACTTCCAGCACGCCCGGATGCGCCGCGACGACTTCCTCGACTTCGTTCGGATAGACATTGAAGCCGGAGACCAGGATCATGTCCTTCTTGCGGTCGACGATCTTGATGTAGCCCTGCTCGTTCATGATGCCGATGTCGCCGGTCTTGAAGAAGCCGTCCGCGGTCATGACCTTGGCCGTTTCGTCCGGGCGCTGCCAGTAGCCGGCCATCACCTGCGGGCCGCGCACCGAGATTTCGCCGGCGGTGCCGAACGGGACTTCGTTGCTGGCTTCGTCGAGGATGCGGATCTCGGTGGACGGCAGCGGCAGGCCGATGGTGCCCGTGAAGTCGGTGATGTCGCAGCGGTTGGCGGATACCACCGGCGAGGTCTCGGACAGGCCGTAGCCCTCGACGATCGGGGTGCCGGTGAGCTGCAGCCACTTGTCGGCCACCGGCTTCTGCACCGCCATGCCGCCGCCCGGGCAGACCAGCAGGCGCGAGAAGTCGAGGTTCTTGAATTCCGGATGGTTCACCAGGCCGTTGTACAGCGTGTTCACGGCCGGGAACACGTTGATGCGGTAGTTGCGCAGCTCCTTGATGAAGCCGCCGATATCGCGCGGGTTCGGGATCAGCAGGTTCATGCCGCCCACGCGCAGGCCCAGCAGGGCGCAGACGGTCAGCGCGTAGATGTGGTACAGCGGCAGCGCGCACACGAACTGCAGGTCGGCGCCGGCCTTGGCCAGGGTCGGGGCGAACCAGGCCTCGTTCTGCAGCACGTTGGCGATCACGTTCCTGTGGGTCAGCACCGCGCCCTTCGACACGCCGGTGGTGCCGCCGGTGTACTGCAGGAAGGCGATGTCGTCATGGCCGACCTGGACCGGCTCGAGGCTGTGGCGTGCGCCTTCCGCCAGCACGCGCTTGAACGGCACCGCGTTCGGGATCGACCATGCCGGCACCATCTTCTTGACGCTGCGAACCACGAAGTTGACGATCATGCCCTTCGCGCCCAGCAGGTCGCCCATGCTGCCGACGATGACGTGCCTGACCTTGGTCTGGCCCACGACTTCGGCCACCGTGTGCGCGAAGTTCTCCAGCACCACGATGGCTTCGGCGCCCGAGTCGTTCAGCTGGTGCAGCAGCTCGCGCGCGGTGTACAGCGGATTCACGTTGACGATGGTGTAGCCGGCGCGCAGGATCGCCGCCATCGTCACCGGATACTGCAGCACGTTCGGCAGCATGATGGCGACGCGCGCGCCCGGTTGCAGGCCGCGGCTCTGCAGCCACGCGCCCATCTGGGCCGACAGGCGATCGAGTTCGGCAAAGGTCATGGACTTGCCCATGCAGGCGTAGGCCTTGCGGTCCGCGTACTTGCGGAAGGCTTCCTCCAGCAGGTGCGTGAGGGAGCGGTATTGGGTCCAGTCGATCTCCGCCGGTACACCCGCCTCGTACGACTCCAGCCAGAATTTGTCCATGTGTTTGCCTCTTCTTTAAATCTATACAAACGTCGTCCCCGCGAAGGCGGGGACCCGAGTTTGCACGCGCATCGATAACGCAAACAGAACTTGGGTCCCCGCCTGCGCGGGGACGACGGTAATTACGCCAACTATGCCGCCTGCTTTTCCTCGCGCAGCGCGCGGCGCAGGATCTTGCCGACGTTGGTCTTCGGCAGTTCGCTGCGGAATTCGATGTACTTCGGTTTCTTGTAGCCGGTGAGCTCGCGCTTGCAGTAATCCATCAGCTGTTCGGCCGTCAGGCCCGGGTCCTTCTTGACCACGAAGACTTTCACCGCCTCGCCGGAATGCTCGTCCGGCACGCCGACCACCGCGCACTCCAGCACGCCCGGATGGGCCGCGATCACGCCTTCCAGCTCGTTCGGGTAGACGTTGAAGCCGGAGACCAGGATCATGTCCTTCTTGCGGTCGACGATCTTCACGTAGCCCTTCTCGTCCATGATGCCGACGTCGCCCGACTTGAAATAGCCGTCCGGCGTCATGACCTTGGCCGTTTCGTCCGGACGGTTCCAGTAGCCCGCCATCACCTGCGGGCCGCGGATCGCGATCTCGCCGACGCTGCCGAGCGGGAGTTCCTTGCCGTCGTCGTCCAGGATCGCCACCTCGGTCGACGGGATCGGCAGGCCGATCGTGCCGGTGAAGGCGGAGATGTCGCAGCGGTTCGCGGTGGCCACCGGCGAGGTCTCCGACAGGCCGTAGCCTTCGACGATGTGCTTGCCGGTGATGGCCTTCCACTGGTCGTTGACCGCCTGCTGCACCGCCATGCCGCCGCCGTTCGCCAGCTTCAGGCCCGAGAAGTCCAGGTGCCTGAAGTCCGGATGGTTCACCAGCGCGTTGTACAGCGTGTTCACGGCCGGCAGCGAATTGAACTTGTACTTGGCCAGCTCCTTGATGAAGCCCGGGATGTCGCGCGGGTTCGGGATCAGGATGTTCAGCGCGCCCACCCGCATGCCCCACAGGGCGCAGACCGTCAGCGCGAAGATGTGGTACAGCGGCAGCGCGCACACGATGGTCGGGAACTCGACCACCGGCGGCTGGTTCATCGCCGGCGCGCACCAGGCTTCGCCCTGCAGCAGGTTGGCGATCACGTTCCGGTGCGTCAGGGTCGCGCCCTTCGACACGCCGGTGGTGCCGCCGGTGTACTGCAGGAAGGCGACGTCGCTGCTCTTCAGCTGCGGTGCCTGGAACGGCATCTTCGCGCCCTGCGCCAGCGCCTCCTTGAAGCGCACGCTGCTCGGCAGCGAGTAGTCCGGCACCATCTTCTTGACGTTGCGGACCACGAAGTTCACCAGCATGCCCTTGGCGCCGCCCAGCATCTCGCCCATGCTCGCCACCACCACGTGGCGCACCGGGGTCTTGCCCATCACCTGCTGCAGCGTGTGCGCGAAGTTCTCGAGCACGATGATGGTCTCGCTCCCCGAGTCCTTCAGCTGGTGCTCCAGCTCGCGCGGCGTGTACAGCGGATTCACGTTCACGACCGTGTAGCCGGCGCGCAGGATGGCGGCCAGCGCCACCGGATACTGCAGCACGTTCGGCATCATCACCGCCACGCGCGCGCCCTTGGCCATGCCGCGGCTCTGCAGCCAGGCCGCCAGGCGCTTCGACATGGTGTCCAGTTCCGCATAGGTGAGGAACTTGTCCATGCAGACAAAGGCATTATTCGCGGCGTACTTCTGGAAGGATTCTTCCAGCAGCTGCACGAGGGAGCCGTACTGGTCGGGATCGATCTCCGCCGGAACGCCGGGTGGGTACGACTTGAGCCAAATCTTGTCCATCGGGTGCCTCTGTCTCCAGTGTCATTATTCTGTGGCGGCGGCCCGACCGAAAAAAACGCACGGTCGTGCTTACTTACTTTATATGATGCTATCGGGCAGCGCGCCCGATAGCAAGCATTTTTAAAGCAATTCGAACACGAATTCTAGTGCGCGCCAACCGTCGAGGTTTCGCTGCGCTGCACCATCAGCGGCGCCGGCGGAAGCGGCGGCACCAGCGCCTTCAGGATACGGTGGCGGTCGGCACGGTCCATCTCGGCCAGCTGCTTCACCGACTTGTAGAAGCGCGGGAAGCTGCCGTCGCGCCTGAGCATGGCGCGGAAGGCCGGCACGAAGTCTTCGTAGGTCGCGATCGAGGCCAGGTGGGCGTTCGACAGCGGCTGCTCGAAGAAGCGGTCGTAGCCGGCATAGCCGCCCCAATTGCCCTTCAGGACCTGGTACTCGTCCTTCAGTTCCTGGAACAGGCGCGCCTTGACCGCGCGCTTCTCGCTGTCGCTGCGGTCGACCAGGGCGTAGTTCTGTTCGAGGGCCTTGCGGTACTTGAGCAGCAGCCCCAGGAAATCGTGCTTGCGGCTCTTGTAGCGGGCATAGCCGTCGCGCATGGCCTGGTTGCCGAAGCGGTCCATCCAGCGCTCGACGCCCACCTCTTCCACCGTGCTGGCGAAGGATTCGTTGAACTGCGAGTCGCCCTGCGCATACACGATCTGGTGCGCCAGTTCGTGGAAGATCATGCGCGCCAGTTCGGCATCCGGATAGTTGATGAAGGTCGAGATCAGGGGATCGCTGAACCAGCCCAGGGTCGAGTACGCCGGCACGCCGCCGACCTCGACGTCGTTGCCGTCGGCCTGCAGCTCCTTGGCATACGACTCGGCCGCCTCCTTGTTGTAGTAGCCGCGGTAGTTCACGCAGCCGGCCACCGGGAAGCACCACACCAGGGGCCTGAGCGAGAGTTCGGGCGTGGCGACCACGTTCCACAGCACGTACTTGCGCTTGAGGGAGGCGTAGTTCTTGTAGCTATTGTTATCCGGTAAAGCCATTTCGCTAACTGCGAAGCGGCGGATCTGGCGTGCCGTCTCCAGGCGGAGACGTAGTCTGGAGCTGGTGCCGGGGTCGGCGATCCAGTCGTCGATCGGACGGGCGTCCGACAGGAGTTCAAGCTGCCCTTGGGCCGCCTGCGAGTAGTAATTCAGCGTGGAGCAGCTGGCCAGCAGGCCCGCCGCCGTGCCCGCAAGGAGCACGGCGCGGAGCCGCGGGGTGATTCGCGAAAGTTTCATTTGTCAGGGTCTTCATGGTACGGCGTTCAAGCGTCATGCTTTTTCCACCTGCACCAGCGTGTCATAGAAAGTCGGCGCCCGGCCCATATCGGTCAGGCGCTGGCTGGTTACTTCGTTGGCGTTCTTGCCGTCGCTGGCGAGCTTTTTCCACCAGATCGACAAGCCGACCACGAGGCCGGCCCGCGCCTTGGGCGTGACACGGGCGCGCGCGACGAACGCGCCCCTGTCGTTGAAGATGCGCACCATCTCGCCGTGCTCGATGCCGCGGGAAGCGGCGTCAGCGGGATGGATGTCCAGGTGCGGTTCGCCCTCGGTGGCGCGAAGGCTCTGGACATTGACAAAAGTAGAGTTGAGGAAGTTCCTGGCCGGCGGAGAAATCATCGCCAACGGATATTTCTTCGCCAGTTCGGGGCTGGATGCCACGGATTCGTAATTCGGGATATAGCTCGGCAGCGGATCGAGACCATCGAGCAGCATCGCTTCGGAATAGAACTCGCACTTGCCGGACGGGGTCGGGAAGCCGCCTTCCGCGAACGGCGCGGCCGGCATGTTCAGCTTGCTCCAGCCGCTGCGCTTCAGCGATTCCCAGTCGAAGTGCACGGCCCGCACGTCCTGCTTGTCGAAGGCTTGCGCGGCCAGCTCGTCGTCGGTTTCATCGAAGGCCGGGTCGTCGAAGCCCATGGCTTTCGCCAGCAGGCGGAAGATCTCGGTGTTCGGTTTCGATTCGCCCAGCGGCGCGATGGCCGCGTTGTTCGCCATCATGTACAGGTGGCCGTAGGCCAGGTGGGCGTCGACGTGCTCGAGCTGGGTGGTGGCCGGCAGCAGGATGTCCGCGTAGTCGGCGGTGTCGGTCTGGAAGTGTTCCAGCACCACGGTAAACAAATCTTCGCGCTCGAAGCCGCGCTGCACCTTGGATGAATCCGGCGCGATCGCCACCGGGTTCGCGTTGTAGACGATGACGGCTTCGATCTTCGGGCCGAATTCCGGCGACGCTTCCTTCAGCAGGTCGTCGCCGATGGTGTTCATGTTGATGGTGCGCGGGAGGCGCCCGCGCAGCAGGTCCGGGCGCTGCAGCGCCACCTTGTTGGCCGGGAAGGAACCCGAGGTCGACAGTTGCACGCCGCCGGCCGCATGGCGCCAGGCGCCCACCAGGGCCGGCAGGCAGGCGATGTTCCGTACCGCCATGCCGCCGCCGCGCACGCGCTGCAGGCCGTAGTTCATGCGGATCGCCACCGGCTCGCCGCGCATCGCGGCCTGGCCGTATTCGCGCGCCAGGTTCACGACTTCATCGGCCGTGATGCCGCAGGTCTCGGCGGTGCGCTCGGGCGTCCATTCGGCCACGCGGTCCTTCAGTTGCGCGAAGCCGAGCGTGTGCCGGGCGATGTAGTCGTGGTCCAGCAGGTTTTCCTTGACCAGCACGTGCATCATGCCCAGCGCCAGCGCGCTGTCCGTGCCCGGCATGACGGCGATGTGCTGGTGGCACTTCTCGGCCGTCAGCGAGCGGTACGGATCGATGGCGATCAGCTTCGCGCCGCGGCGCTTGGCTTCCTGCACGCGCATCCAGAAATGCAGGTTGGAGGCGATCGGGTTGCCGCCCCAGATCAGGATCAGCTTCGCGTCCTGGAACTGTTCGATATCGGTGCCGATCGAACCACCGATGGTGTATTTGTAGCCCGTAAAGCCGGCGGTCGCGCACACGGTGCGATCGAGGAAGGAGGCGCCCAGCTTGTTGAAGAAGCGCATGGCCATCGCCTCGCCCTGCACCAGTCCCATGGTGCCGCAATAGCTGTACGGCAGGATGGCCTGCGGATCGCGCGCGGCGATCGGTTGCAGGCGCGCCGCGATCTCCCCGAGGGCCTGTTCCCAGCTGATGGGCTCGAACTTCCCTTCCCCCTTGCGGCCGACGCGGCGCATCGGCGTCAGCAGGCGGTCCGGGTGATAGGTGCGGTCGACGTAGCGCGAGACCTTGGTGCACAGCACCCCGGCCGTCGTCGGATGATCCGGATCGCCCTTCACCTCCGTCGCGACGCCATCCTCCACGGTGACGAGGATGGCGCAGGTATCGGGGCAATCGTGCGGGCAGGTGGCCCTGGCAAGGGTGGTGGTCATCGAATCAGATCCGGGAAAAACGTCGAGAAACCAATAGTTTAGACGATTCCCGCAGCCCTTGTGACGGCACTGGCAATGGCTGCTCGGGAAGGGCTACAATAGTTGAAAACATGTTCACAGGGAGAACAGAATGAGACTTGTCGAACCTATCCTCGCCCACCAGGCGGAACTCGAGACAATCCGCCGCGACATCCACGCGCACCCCGAACTCTGCTACGAAGAACAACGCACCGCCGACGTGGTGGCCAGCCGCCTGACCGAATGGGGCATCCCGGTCGTGCGTGGCCTGGGCGTCACCGGCGTGGTCGGCATCATCAAGAACGGCACTTCCGGGCGCGCGATCGGCCTGCGCGCCGACATGGATGCGCTGCCGATGCAGGAACTCAACACATTTGAGCACGCGTCGCGCCACGCCGGCAAGATGCATGCTTGCGGCCATGACGGTCACACAACGATGCTGTTGGGTGCAGCCCACTATCTGTCGCAGAACCGCAACTTCGACGGCACCGTGTACCTGATTTTCCAGCCGGCCGAGGAAGGCGGCGCCGGCGCCCGCCGCATGATCGACGACGGCCTGTTCGAGCGCTTCCCGATGGATGCGGTGTATGGCCTGCACAACTGGCCGGGCATGGCCGCCGGCAGCTTCGGCGTGGTCGCCGGGCCGATGATGGCGTCCAGTAACGAGTTCCGCGTGGTCGTGAAGGGCAAGGGCGCCCACGCCGCGCAGCCGCACCGCGGCATCGACCCGGTGATGGTGGCGGTGCAGATCGCGCAAAGCTGGCAGACCATCATCTCGCGCGAAAAGAATCCGCTCGACACCGCCGTGCTGTCGATCACCCAGATCCACGCCGGCAGCGCCACCAACGTGATTCCCGACGAAGCGGTACTGATCGGCACCGTGCGCACCTTCACCACCGAGGTGCTGGACCTGGTCGAGCGCCGCATGGATGAAATCGCCCGGGGAGTGGCCGCCGCTTTCAATGCGAGCGTCGATTTCTCCTTCAGGCGCAACTACCCGCCGCTGGTGAACCACCCCGAGCAGACCGCCTTCGCGATCGAGGCGATGAAGGCGGTGGCCGGCGCGGACAAGGTCGATGCCAATGTCGAACCGACCATGGGCGCCGAGGATTTCGCCTTCATGCTGCAGGCCAAGCCGGGCTGCTATGTCTTCCTCGGCAACGGCGACGGCGAGCACCGCCTCGGCGGCCACGGCCTCGGCCCTTGCCAGCTGCACAACGGCAGCTACGACTTCAACGACCAGCTGCTGCCGATCGGGGCCAGCTATTGGGTGAAGCTGGTGGAGATGAGCTTGCCGATGAACGGCTCGCAAGCTTGAGCACGTCGCCCCGTCCTTGACTCGTCGCCCCCGCGCAGGCGGGGGTCCAAGTTTTCCGGCTGGCAGTTCAAGCGTCCGGCAGCCGATCCGGCTCGCTCCCCACCCGCTTGCCCGGATTCAAGCGCTCCAGCGCAATCAACCCCGCCGAATGATCGGCCGTCGGCAAGTCGGCCGCGATGCTTTCGTACTGCCGCGTCACCAGTGCCGTCACCGGCAGGGTCACGCCCGCCTTGCTTGCCGCCGCCAGGATATTCCGCTGGTCCTTCAGCTGGATGGTCACATGCGCGCCCGGCATGAAATTCCGCTCCAGCATGCGCTGGCCATGCACTTCCAGCACCCGGCTGCCGGCAAAGCCGCCGCGGATCGCCTCGCGCACGGCGGCCGGATCGGCGCCCGCGGCCTGGGCCAGCAGCAGGGCCTCGGCCACCACATTGATCGTCGCGCCGACGATCAGCTGGTTGCACAGCTTGGCGACCTGGCCGCAGCCGGCCGGGCCCACCAGGGCAGGCGAACCCATCGCGCCGAGCACGGGCACGGCCTCGTCGAAATCGGCGGTCTCGCCGCCCGCCATGATGGCCAGCTTGCCGGCTTCCGCGCCCACCACGCCGCCGGAGACGGGCGCGTCGAGGAAGCGGCAGCCGGCCTGCGCGAGCTGCGCATGGAAGGCCAGGGCTTCGTCCTGGCGGGTGGAACTCATGTCGATCCACAGCGCGTTCTGCTTCAGGGCCGGCAGCGCGGCGGCGATCACCTCGCCGACGATCGGCCCCGCTTCCAGGATCGAGATCACGATGTCGGCCTCGCGCACGGCGTCGTGCAGGTCCCGATGGGGAATGGCGCCGGCCGCGCGCAAGGCCTCGGCCTTGGCCGCCGTGCGGTTCCAGGCGTGGAGCGGATAGCCGGCCTGCGCCAGCCGGGTTGCCATCGGCTTGCCCATCAGGCCGATGCCGAGAAATGCCAGGGTTGGAAGTGTCATGGTGCCCTCGTTGTCGATACCGTTCGATTCTAACAATTGACGGACCGGCCACGCCAAAGCCCGGACCTCGCTAGAATATCGGGATTCGCCGTTTATTTTTACTTTTTGCACGGCGTCATTTAATAAAGGAAGAAGATGTTCTCGACGAAGAAAATCGCCAGCTCGCTGGTGGCAGCGGGCGCCCTGTTCGCCGCGCAGGCGGGCCATGCCCAGAACGGCCTGGTCGACTCCTACTCGGTGGAAGCCGGCGGCGGCGAGCACCTGCAGGTGCTGCGCCTGTCGGCCCAGAAGGACTGGAACAAGAACTGGCTCGCCACGCGCGGCTACCACCTGTCGGGCTATTGGGACGCCAACATCGCCTACTGGCGCGCCAACCGGTGGCTGGACGTCCCGGGCCAGCGCCATAACCTGGCCGTGATCGGCATCACCCCGGTATTCCGTTGGGAAGCCGACGACAAGCTCGGCTTCTACGCCGACGCCGGCATCGGCGCAGCGCTGTTCTCGGACGTGTACCAGAACACCCACCGGACGCTGTCGACGGCCTATGAATTCGCCGACCACGTGGGCGTCGGCTACGTGTTCGCGAACAAGTGGGAACTGGGCGCGCGCATGCAGCACTATTCGAACGGCGGCATCAAGCATCCGAACGGCGGCGTGAACCTGTTCGTGGTGAAGGCGAGCTACCACTACTGATCGGAGGGGTCGGAGTCCGGTGCAGGTGCTTGGACTCCGACCCCGGTGCTCAGCCGGAACGCTGTCCCTTCGTAGCAAACCTCGGCATCGGATGATTTATGTAACAATCTCCGAATGACCGATACCAGCACCGCCAAGCGCTACCTCCCCTGGCTGGTGGCGGCTGCCCTGTTCATGGAGCAGCTCGACGCCACCATCGTCAACACCGCCGTCCCGAGCATCGCGGCCAGCCTGCAGGTCACTCCGCTGAGCCTGAAATCCGTCGTCACCAGCTATATCCTCAGCCTCGCCGTCGGCATTCCGGTGAGCGGCTGGATGGCCGACCGTTTCGGCACCCGGCGCGTGTTCTTCACCGCGATCGCGATCTTCACGCTGGCATCGGTGCTGTGCGGGCTGTCGGTGAATGCGGAGATGATGGTGGTGGCGCGCCTGCTGCAGGGCCTCGGCGGGGCGATGATGATGCCGGTCGGGCGCCTGGCCATCATCCGCACCTTCCCCAAGAACGAGTTGCTGGGGGCGATGAACTTCGTGATCCTGCCGGCCCTGATCGGCCCGCTGCTCGGCCCCACGGTCGGGGGCCTGATCGTGCACTGGAGTTCGTGGCGCGCGATCTTCTTCGTCAACGTGCCGGTCGGCCTGCTGGCGCTGTTCCTGGTGCACCGCTACATGCCGGACTACACCGGCGCGGAGCCGCGCCCGCTGGACGTCATCGGCCTGATCCTGTTCAGCTCGGGCACCGCGCTGCTGTCCTGGCTGCTGGAAATCTTCGGCGAGCACACCCTCGACATGGTCACGATGATGCTGATGCTGGGCCTGTCGGTGGCGCTGCTGGCGGCCTACGCCTGGCATGCGAGCGAGCACGAGCATCCGCTGCTGCGCCTGGCCCTGCTGAAAGTCCGCACCTTCCGCATCTCGGTGCTGGGCGGCTTCATCACGCGCCTGGGGATCGGCGGCCTGCCCTTCCTGCTGCCGCTGCTGTACCAGCTCGGCCTCAAATTGCCGGCCTGGCAGTCGGGTCTCCTGATGATGCCGACCGCGGCCGCGGCGATGGGCATGAAGCTGATTGCGCCGAGAGTGCTGGCGCGCTTCGGCTACCGCCAGGTGCTGGTCGTGAACACGATCTGCATCGGCCTGACGATCGGGCTGTTCGCGCTGGTCGGGCCAGGCACGCCCTGGTATGCGATCGCCGGCGTCGGCCTGCTGCAGGGCTTTTTCAATTCGCTGCAATTCTCCAGCATGAATACCCTCGCCTATGCGGACGTCGAGCAGAAGGACTCCAGCATGGCGAGCACGATCGCGAGTTCCTTCCAGCAGCTGTCGATGAGTTTCGGCCTCGCCAGCGGCTCGCTGGTGACCGGCTGGTTCCTCGGCCGCGTGCCGCAGACCAACCAGGTGATGGTGACCTCGGCACTGCACCATGCCTTTCTCGCCTTGGCCGTCACCACGATGCTGTCCTCGTTCGTGTTCTGGCGCCTGCGCCGCAGCGACGGCGAGAGCATCAGCCGGGGCAAGCGGCGGTCGGAAGAAGCCGCCGCCCAGGACCCGGCGCCCCTCTCCCAGGCGTGATCCATCTTAAGTGACCAGTAGTAAAACTACTCGCACACAATTGACTGTACATATCTCTGAGCGTAGATTTCCTGGCAGACCCGGCCGTATATGTAGTCGGGCTACATAGATAAATAACGACATCGGAGACAAGCATGCAGTTTCAGAAATGCCTGATCGCGGCAATGCTCGCGTTCGCCTTTACCGGGGCGCCCGCCTCGGCCGCCATCAATCCCAACAAGCTCGGCGCCAGTTACGATGCGACCCGCGCCAACCTCACGTTCAAGGTTTACTCGAGCCGCGCCACCCGCATCGAGCTCTACCTGTACAGCGCCGCCACCGGCACCGCCGAAAAAGCGCATTACGTCATGACCCTGGGCACGGGCGGGATCTGGAGCGTCACCTTGCCGTCCACCACGCTGACCAGCCTTGGCCTGACCGGGACGATCTACTACGGCTACCGCGCCTGGGGTCCGAACTGGCCCTACAGCAGCAGCTGGACCAAGGGCTCGGCCACCGGCTTCGTCACCGACGTCGACGCCAACGGCAACCGCTTCAATCCGAACAAGCTGTTGCTCGATCCCTACGCGCTCGAGATGAGCCACGACCCGACCACGCCGACGATGAGCAACGGCACCATCTACGCCAGCGGCGCGAGCTACCGCAACATCGACAGCGGCTCCTCCGCCCCGAAAGGCATCGTGCTGAACGGCGACACGCAATCGATCGGCACCAAGCCGACCCGCGCGCTGAAGGACGATGTGGTCTACGAGACCCATGTGCGCGGCCTGACCATGAACGACGGCAGCATCACGGCGGCCTACCGCGGCACCTACAAGGGCGCCGGGCTGAAGGCGGCTGCCCTGGCCAGCCTGGGCGTGACCGCGGTCGAATTCCTGCCGGTGCAGGAGACCCAGAACGACACCAACGACGTCGACCCGAACAGCGACAACGGCGACAACTACTGGGGCTACAGCACCCTGAACTATTTCGCACCGGATCGCCGCTATGCCTACGACAAGACGGCAGGCGGCCCGACCCGCGAGTTCAAGGAAATGGTGAAGGCCTTCCACGACCAGGGCATCAAGGTGCTGATCGACGTGGTCTACAACCACACCGGCGAAGGCTATGCCTGGTCCCAGACCGACAAGACCACCTACAACATCATGGGCATGCGCGGGCTGGACAACCCGACCTACTACAGCCTGACCTCGGACTTCCAGAACTCCTGGGACAACACCGGCGTCGGCGGCAACTACAACACGCGCAACACGGTCGCCCAGAACCTGATCGTCGATTCCCTGGCCTACTGGCGCGACACGCTGGGCGTGGACGGCTACCGCTTCGACCTGGCCTCCGTGCTCGGCAACACCTGCCAGCACGGCTGCTACAACTTCGACAAGATGGATTCGGGCAACGCGCTGAACCGCATCGTGGCCGAGCTGCCGCCGCGGCCTGCCGGCGGCGGCAGCGGCGTCGACCTGATCGCCGAACCCTGGGCCATCGGCGGCAATTCCTACCAGGTGGGCGGCTTCCCGAGCGGCTGGGCGGAGTGGAACGGCGCCTACCGCGACACGGTGCGCCAGTCGCAGAACAAGCTGGGATCGGTGACGGTCACGACCGGCACCATGGCAACGCGCTTCGCGGGATCGAGCGACCTGTATGGCGACGATGGCCGCAAGCCCTGGCACTCCATCAACTTCATCACGGCACACGACGGCTTCACGCTGAAGGACCTGTACAGCTGCAATACGAAGAACAACAGCCAGGCCTGGCCCTACGGCCCGAGCGACGGCGGTGAAGACAATAACAACAGCTGGGACCAGGGCGGTATCGCGGCCGACCAACGCAAGGCGGCGCGCAACGGCCTGGCGCTGATGATGGTGTCGGCCGGCGTGCCGATGGTCGTCGGCGGTGACGAAGCGCTGCGCAGCCTGAACTGCAACAACAATCCCTACAACCTGGACTCGACGGCCAACTGGCTGAACTGGACCCGCAGCACGGACCAGAGCAATTTCGAGGCCTTTACCAAGGGCATGATCGCGTTCCGCAAGGCGCACCCGGCACTGCGCCCGACCAACTTCTACTCGAGCGTCGACAACAACGGCAACGTGATGGAGCAACTGCGCTGGTTCAAGCCGGACGGCAGCGTGGCCGATTCGACCTACTTCAACGACGGCAACAACCACGCGATCGCCTGGCGCGTCGACGGCAGCGAGTTCGGCGATTCGGCCTCGGCGATCTACGTCGCGCACAATGCATGGAGCGCGCAGGTGAACTTCGTGCTACCGTGGCCTGGTAGCGGAAAGAACTGGTACCGCGTTACCGACACCTGCGGCTGGGCCGAAGGCACGAGCCAGGTGCGCACGCCGGGAGCCGAGGACTTTATCGGCGGCGAGAACACGAGCTATGGCGTGTGCGGTCGCGGAACGCTGGTACTGATCGCGAAATAAGCCAGGAGGTGCAACCCGGCCAGCTGGGCGCTGTCGAAATGCCGGGGGAAGCCGTCTTCCTCCGGCATTTTTTATAGGAGGTAGCCATGAGCCTGTCCCTTGTCTCGGCCGACTTCGATGCCGGCGGCAATATCCCGGCAGTACACACCTGCGACGGATCCGACACCTCTCCCGCCCTGTCCTGGACGGGCGTCCCGGCAGGAGCGAAAAGCCTTGCCCTCATCATCGACGATCCCGATGCGCCGGATCCCGCGGCGCCCAAGACGACCTGGGTACATTGGGTGCTCTACAACATCCCGGTCTCCGCGGCCAGCCTGCCCGCCAGCGTGCGCGGCACCGACCTGCCGCCGGGGACGCGTACGGGACTGAACGACTGGAAGAAAAGCGCTTACGGCGGGCCCTGCCCGCCGGTGGGGCGTCACCGCTACGTGCATAAGCTGTATGCGCTGGATGTGCAGCTGCCCGATCTCGGGCATCCGACCAAGGCCGAGCTGGAAAAAGCGATGGGAGGCCACATTCTCGCGCAGGGCCAATTGACGGGGACCTACCAGAAGAAGGGGCACTGAATTCCGGACGCCCAAAAGCAAAAAGCCCGCTCAATCGGATTGAGCGGGCTCCTGCAAATAATTAGCCTGACGATAACCTACTTTCACACTGGTTGCAGCACTATCATCGGCGCAAAGTCGTTTCACGGTCCTGTTCGGGATGGGAAGGGGTGGTACCGACTTGCTATGGTCATCAGGCATGACTTGTACGGGTGTCGTTCGCTATGCGCAACGCCACCCTGAATCCGGAAGAAGTAGTTTTACTTGGTAATCTGGTATCAACAAACAGCTGTCATCAACCTGGCTTTTGACTGCCAAGGTTATAGGGACAAGCCGTACGGGCAATTAGTA
>Ga0308158_10000934_pt1 | contig 36376 bp, 37 predicted proteins | sample PhyBR2_FD_201038 | JGI IMG/M metagenome (GOLD analysis project Ga0308158, IMG submission 201038) | Phyllosphere microbial communities from UC Gill Tract Community Farm, Albany, California, United States - DLSLB.R2 | ecosystem: Host-associated > Plants > Phyllosphere > Unclassified | place: USA... | reverse complement strand
AGCGTCATCGGCTGCTCGGGCAGGCTGATCCGGTGGAGACTTCGTGCTGCGTCCCAGGTGCTGTGACCGGCGATCGGCCGGATCCACGCCAAACCACGTTCCTCGCCGATCCTTGCCGCTTCGGCTTTGGCCATGTCGAGGGTAAGGTCGCCGCTCGCCAGCTTGGCAAAGATCGGCTCAGCAAGGTCCGCCAGGCGCAGACGACCCTCGATGAAGCGGCGCGTTACGCCGAACCGCTTGGCAACGCCGTCGATATCGGTGCTGCCGTTCAAGAAATGCTGGAAAGCGCGGCATTCCTCCGCAGGGCTGAGCTTCATGTGCTGGAAGCTGACCGCGAGCGAAGTCTCGGTCAGTTCGGCATCGTCGCCCTTCATGATCCGGACCGGCACCTCGTACTTCTCGGGATCGATGACGCCGCGCTCGACGAGCAGATTGAGTGCACGCCAGCGCCGACCGCCATCGAACACCTCGAACATTCCACGGGGCCGCGAGACGGGCGTAACGAGCAGGTTCTGCAGAACACCGCGAGCTTCGAGATCGGCAGCGAACGGTTCGATCTGCAGCGTCTCATCCGGTGCGGTGCGTACGTTGCTGGCGGAGAGGCGGAGCTTCGAGAGCTTGACGGACTGGATCATGGGGAAAACACCCTTCGTTTTTTCGAGCATCCGACCATTTTCGGACACCTATCCCCTTCCCCCTTCCCTCCTTGCCGTTTTGGTTGTCCCGGGATGATCCTGTCGTCGTGGCTTCAGCATTGCCGACGTTCCAAACGGGACTATCTGAAAACTACCGACAATCGGTGTGTTTGGATGTACGGACGACTTTATGAATACTGATACGAACGTTGTTGAGCTTGCGACCGAGTTGACCATCGCGTGGTTGAGCAACCCGAACACGCGGACGTCGCCTGAAGACGTCCCAGCGTTCCTGAAATCAATGCACGCAGCGGTCGCCTCGCTTGGCGATGGCGGGGAAGCGGCTACGCCTGAGGCTGCACCTCAGGAGCATACGCCAGCCGTCACGGCGCGGAAGTCGCTCGCCAGCAAGGACCACATCATCAGCATGATCGACGGCAAGCCGTACAAGACCTTGCGCCGTCATCTTTCGACGAATGGCCTGACGCCGGAGCAGTATCGCGAGCGATATGGCCTAAAGCCCGATTATCCGATGGTTGCCGAAGCCTACAGCGAAAGCCGGCGCTCCATGGCGAAGAAGATCGGGCTCGGTCGCAAGCAAGGGCAGAAGGCGAGCACCGCGCCAGCCGCTACGAAGACGCGCCGAACGCCGAAGGTGGCTTCAACCGAGGCCGAGTAAATCACGACCGGCGCTCGTTCTCAGGAACGGGCGTCAACCAGTGTGACCTTTGGCAACGCCAGAGGTCCATCGGACGCGGTGGGATGGCGCAGTTCGACGAAGCGACGTTGGGTCGCAAAGTCGCTTTGTGCCTCTCGGCCGCATTCCTCCAGAAGTTCGTCGAGCCGGGACGCGATCAGATCTAGCGACGTCGCCAGATCGCGATCCAGTGCCTCCGCCTGTGGGCCTGTGTCCGGATAGACAGCTCGCGCCTTCCTATGTGCAGCCTCGAGGCCAGGTAAATGTGAGCCTTGAATGTCCTCGAGATCGATTTTCGTCGCTACTGGGACGCTCTCGAAAGGGAGCTGGTTTATACGTCCAATCGAAGCATCGATACGCCTGCGAATTTCGATGACAGCCGGAGAAAGGCTGATCGCTGCTGGCGTTCGCTCGGATGTCGCGTCAGGTGATCGTGATGCCTTGCCTTCTTTGCGTAAACTCTGAACCGCTAGGACGACGCCGTAGAGAGTTACCATCACCACCACAGTGATGCGGAAGCCTTGGGTTTGTAGGAGCCCAATTATCGGATCGGCCGCGCCACCAGCTACCTGACCGAGCTCGGGATCACCAAAGGAACCCACAAAAGGTCCCAAGAACATTAGCGCGAGCGCCACGCAGCTGAATGTTACGAAAGCACGCATGCCGTCCTCCTGGACATTGGCGGGAGAAGCTTAGCACCTCCAAACGGGCTAACGTTTGTTTGCCCTCTCCCGGTCATCTAACAATTTATACGGAGCCCATCGTGCCTGTCTATCAAGGCCGCTTCAGGAGCCGGCTCAAAATTGCTTCAGCCTCGGCAACCGGCACGAAGACACGGGTTCGGTAAGCGATGATCTCCGAGAAGCAGCCGATCGACTTGAGCCACGGCAGCTGGGACACTGGCGCGTCGATGATCTCTACCCGCGACTTGCCGTTCACGATCGCGCGCTTGATGGTCATGGGAAACGGCTGCGCGACTTCGACGCTGCGGCCGGAGAGGACCGAGCTTGCGATCGCATCGACAGGCAGGTCGTCGGTCTTGGCGATACCTAGTTTGGTGTAGAGTTGAACGACGTGCTTGTCGAAGACGAGGCGGCCGAGCCACGAATTACCGTTTGCATCGGCGATCCGGTTTACCGCCAGATGGTCCGACGGAAGTGCTGACCAGATCGGTAGCAGCAGGCCGGTCGCCAACCGGATCGTCTCGGTATCGATCTGGTCGGCCGCTTCCGTGACCTCCTCGGTCCACTTAGCGATGAACGTGGCCTCGTCGACGACGTCCCATGCGCTCTCCAGCAGGTCCGCCTCGCGCAGATACTCGCGCCTGCAGGGTCTCTGCAGCTCAATGCGTGCGATCGGCTGACCATCGTCGTCCATCCACGACCGCGCACGCGTGCGCAGAGCGACGCGACCAGACCGGGCGTTGACCACGAACGCAACGTCGTCCTGCCATTTGGCGATGTCGAGGATCCGTTCGAGGGAGATGGGATTACGACGACGAGCAATCTCGATCGTCAGGAGATGCGAGGTCGCACCCGACTGTGGATCCGTGCGCAACAGCGTATCGTCGATGACGGTCGCGGTATCGGCGGTGATCGTCTCGACCCCTACATCGAGCGTGCCGGCCTCGCGGGCAGCGGCGATGCGGGTCTCCACAAGCGAGAGAAATTCGTCGAAAATCAGGTTCTGGATGCCGATCGGAAGCGCCAGCAGTCGGTTCAGCCAACGCTGGATAGGCGGCAGGTCTTCCTTCAGAACGCCGTCATTGTCGTGCAACTCGAGCCCGGTGCGCGAACAGAAGTCGTCCATCGTCGTGCTGGTCAGCTTGCCAGCATCGAGCAGCGCGAACCAGGTCAGGAGCGCATCCTTGGCGTATTCGCTTTCGAGGTTGTCGGCCGGATCGAACAGGTTCTGCCCGCCCGTCTGGCGCTGACCGCGTGTTAGTGCACCCAGACTGTCCAACCGTCGCGCGATTGTTGACGTGAAGCGCAACTCGCCCTTGCAGTCGGTGGTCACCGGCCTGAATAGCGGTGTCGACGCTTGATGGGTGCGGTGAGTACGACCGAGGCCCTGGATCGCGCGATCGGCACGCCAGCCCGGTTCGAGCAGGAAGTGCGCACGTTGCTGCTGGTTCTTCGCGTCGAGGCTTGCGTGGTAGGAGCGCCCGGTGCCGCCTGCGTCGGAAAAGACCAAGACGCGCTTGGTGCCAGCCATGAACGCCGCGGCTTCAACCTGGCTGGAACGGCCGGAGCGAGTCTCGATTTTCTGGCGGCCGTCCGACGTCGGGACCAGACGCCGCGATCGGCCAGTCACCTCGGCTACCATGTCGGTGCCGAAGTGCTCGATCAGGGCATCGAGCGCGGATTTGACGGGGGGCAGTCCGCAGATGTGTTCGAGCAGCTGGTCGCGCGCTGCGATCGCATCGGGGTTGTGGACCGGGTTGCCGTCGGCGTCGCTCATCGGCAGCGAGCGGGCGGTGCCGGTGTCGTCCGTGAAGGTCTGCATCTGCCGCGTGGGAAAGGCGCGCGTGAGGTAATCTGCGACATATTCGGTGGGCGAGAGGTCAACGACGGGGTCCGCGCGCTCCTCAGCCGACATCTGCGCAAGGCGACGATCGAGGATCGCCTCTGCGGTTGTCACCAGCTGCAGCACCACGGACTGGTCAGCCTTCAAATGCTGTTCGACCGCGGCGATTACGGTCGGCAGCTTCATCGAGAGCAGGACCTGGCCAAAGAAGCGCTGCTTGGTCGATTCCAGTCGTGAGCGAGCTGACGCCTTCGCACCGCTGTTGAGAGTAGCCTTCTCCAAGCCGTCGACGACGCCAGTCAATTCCAGCGCCTCTTCCATGTTCTGGTGAATGACGCTCCACGCTTTCGCATAGGTGTCGTAGATCTCGATCTGTGCCGGGGTCAGCGCGTGCCGCAGCACATCGTACTCGACGCCGGCGAAGCTGAGTGCGCGCGACGTATAGAGGCCAAGCGCCTTGAGGTCGCGTGCGACCAGCTCCATCGCTGCGATGCCACCTTTTCGGATCTCGGCAATGAATGCTTCACGGTCGGCAAACGCCGTCTCCGGTCCCCACAAGCCGAGCCGCACGGCATAAGCGAGATTGTTGACGTCGGACGCCCCGGTTGCCGAAGCGTAGAGGACGCGAGCACCTGGCAGATTGTTTTGGAGGAGGACGCCGCAGACGCCCTGCTGGGAGCCTTCCTTCTTGCCCATGGCGCCCTCGCCGCCCGCAACGCCGCCCATCTCGTGCGCTTCGTCGAACGCGATGACGCCGTCGAAGTCGGTGCCGGCCCAATCAAGGATCTGCTGCAAGCGGCTATTGTCGGAGCGCATCGACCGAAGCGTCGGATAGGTAACGAACAAGACGCCCTCGGTCAGATTGATCGGCTGATCGATTTTCCAGTTCGACACCGGCTGCACGTCGCCGGACATGCCGCCAAGCGCGGTCCAGTCGCGTCGCGCGTCTTCGAGCAACGGTTCGTTCTTCGAGACCCAGATGTGGCGGCGCCGGCCTTGCAGCCAGTTGTCGAGGATGCAGGCAGCGACCTGCCGGCCCTTGCCCGCACCAGTGCCGTCGCCAAGAAAGAACCCCTTGCGGTAGCGGCTTCCCGCCTCGTCGATAGTAAGGCCAACGCCTTTGTCGGCAGGCTTGAAGGTGCCGGGCAGCATCTGGTTCCAGGCGTGCCCCGCATAGACGACCGTTTCGAGCTGCGACGACGACAACATCCGTTCGGTGACGGTCCGTTCGGGGAGGTGTGCGACATGGGTTGGGATTGGTGCCGGGATCGAGCCCATCGCCACGGACTCGACCAGGGCGGTCGGGTGGTCACCGGCCGTGTCGAATACGATCCGGCTCGGCCGGTAGGGCAGGTAGCAGCCGACCTGTTCGGCTAGGGGCGCGGGCGTCGGAAGCGTCTGATAGGCGACCGGCAGGACGTTGTTGCGGACCGGCGCATGATAGGTCCGAGCTACCGTCGCCTTGGCCTGACGCGCTGCGCCGAACAGGCTGGGCTTGGCGATCGGCGCCATCGCTATCGTGGTATCGCCCACCAGGGCGACGCGCGGTGGGACGGTAACGGCGTCGAGGAAGTCCGCGACCGAGTTGCGCTGGATCACGACGTGTGACGTGCCGCCCGCCACCTTGTCGATGACGTAGAGCCGCACAGCGATGTCGGTGCCATGCTTGCGGTAGCAATGCTCCAGCCGCAGCGACGTCCGGACGGTGCAACCCGTCAGCACCGCCTCATACGCCGCCTTCAGCCGCGCGATGGGCGTGAACCAGTCGGGCATGATCGCCACGACCCGGCCGTCTTTCGCGACGCGGCGGATCGCGGCCTGCAGATGGCGCAGCGCGGCAAGGTCGTCTTCACCGCGGCCAACACTGCGCGAGAAGGGTGGATTCATCACCACCACCGTCGGCCGCGGCATGCGCGCATGCAGACTGACCAGTGCCGCGCCGTCATGCCCGGTGACGATCGCGTCGGGGAATATACCGGCAAGACGTTCGCGCCGTTTGGCATCGATCTCGTTCAGCTGCAGGCTGGCGCACACCGGAGCCTGGACGATCAGGAGACCGTTGCCGGCGCTGGGTTCGAGCACAATGTCGTTCGGACCGATCGCCGCCATCAGTACCGCGATCGCTGCGATATCGATCGGGGTCGAGAATTGCTGGAGGTTGATCTGCTCCTCGCTGCGTACCGTCTGGGTTGGCAGCAGCGCCATGACCGCTGATGCCTGTGCCACGTCCGCCAAAGCCTTGAGTTGGTAGGGCCGCGACGCGAGGTGGAGAGCAATGCCGTGCTCAAGCATTTCGAAGCTGTCGCGCTGGGACCAGTGACCGTCGGCATCAGATCCGCCGAACGCAGCTATCATCGCCTCATTCAGATTTCGGCGGGCGATCGGGGTGCCGGCCGCCAGTAATCCGGCGATGCGTTCCGCTGCGCTGTGATCGTTGACGGGCGGGAGATCAAGCAGATCGTACATGGCAGGGTTCCTTCGGTTGGCTGCCAATCCGACAGCTCACCGCCTCCCTCCCCCTCCTCTCTCTGCCGCCTCGAGGGCCTCGGCCCAGTCCTTGTAGCCTTGCGGATAGTCGACCCGGATCACCCGGTTGGCGTTGGCGTAGCGGGCGATGCTCCGCGCTACCGCGCGATGTCCGGGCACATCGTTGTCACCGGCAAGGATCAGCTTGGTAACGCTGTGAGGGATCGTCACAAGATCGAGACGGCGCGAACCGAGCGTCGCCCAACAGGGCAATCCACGGATCTGCGACCAGGCGCGCGCTGTCTCGAATCCTTCGGCGAGTCCAATGGTCGCACCAACTCCACCGCCACGCCATGCACCGCTCCCCAGCGTGCCGAGCGTTGCCTTCTCGGAATAGCCACCGTCAGCCTTCAGGAATATTCGTTGGAAGGCGACCAGACGCTGTGCTTCACGCACTCCAACCAGCAACGCCGGCTTGAACACCGTCACCGGTTTGGGGCCGAGCGGGCAGCGCGGGTGGAAGCGAACGTCGCTCGGCGCCGGCAACAGTCCCCGGGAGGCGAGATAGCGTTCCGCCATGGTCCCGGTCACACTGACCGCCTCATTCCATAGCCGGTCAATATTGGCCGTGCCCATCGCCTGCGCCGGAGCCGGGGGATCGTAACGGCGACCAAGCGGTATCCGGTCCAATTCGCGCAGGATGTCACCGGCATCGCATCCCGCAAAGCAGGTGACCAGCAAGCCGCGGTCACCCTGCCTGATCGAAAGGCTTGGTGTATCGTCGGCATGCGCAGGGCATCGGCACATCGCGGTGTTCCCATGCCATGAGCCCCCAAGTGCTCCTACCAGGTCGACCAGCTGCTGGGATGGGCGGCGAGCGATGAGCGTCATGATGGAATACCATTGCTCGGTACGGGCTTGCGCATCCGGGCGATTACGTAATCAGCCGCCTCGCGCTCAAAGTAGACTTCGATCGCCTCGTCGTCTTCGAGCGATGCGATAGCGTCCTTCTGACCCAAGCGCTGGCGAACATAAGCGGCGAGCGCTTTTCTGGCCTCCCTTTCGCTTGGATGTATATCGGTGCGGTCGGTTTTACCCGCATCTCTGATGAACAGGAGATAGCGTTCCATGGCGAAATGCCTCGTTTGAAGGCGAGCCGTTAACGGTCCGCCCAAAGTTCAAGGGATGCTGGAGCCATCTCTTCGTGACCCCGCCTTTCCACCCCTCTCTCTCCACTCCGTATTTAGGGAATCACCGCGACGTCGCGGCGTTTACCCGCTGCTAAAACGTCATCGTTATGGAGCTTGGGAACTAGAATCATTCTGCGCTGGTTTGTCGACCGCGCCCTTTTCATCCGAGGTGTCGATGAACCAGTTTTCGCAGGTCGAGATTGCCAACTGGATCGCCATTTATCTGGCGGCTGCTATGTGCTGCGCCATCGCTATGGCGATGTCGGTATCCGTGACGATCCATGGAATGTACCGGGATAAGGCCTGGGAAGATGTGCGGAGTGTTCGTGGTGCCGTTCTATTCCTGCCAAAAGCATGGTGGCGCTGGCAAAAGCTTTATCTTCTGTCGACCCCGGTAACGCTTGGAATCGTTAGCTATTTCGCAGCTACAATGACTTGGAGCTGAGTGCTTAAATATTGAGGACCCGGAGCAGTTTGGTCGACGCCAGATCCTGGTCCATTTCCGATCTATCAAGTGTCACAAGGTCACCGAGGACGGCCATACGTGGGTGAGTGACGGCCTTCGCAGCCTCATAATCCTCGTTATCGAAACCCATGGCTTCGACCACCACTGTCCGTAGCTCTCCCGTCACTCGCGACCTTGCCTCCAGGATAAAGTCAGGTCGACACGGACCCTGCGGCGTCATGGTGTCGAACAGTGGCTTGTTAATAGCGAGGTCGACGCCGCGTGTGTGCAACTCGCGTTGGGTATGCAGGATCGCGCGCAGCGCCCGCCGCTCGAAGTCGGATTCCACCGGTACGAACATCCGGCCGTTGTAGATCGGTTGAGCGTAAGCCCGCAGCGGCGCATAGCCGCGTGCCTCTGGATACTCTCCGGCCACAATCAGAACGATGTAGGGTCCAGTGATGTGGTTGCCACGGATCGACGGCGACTGAACCCTGGTCGCGATAGCGACTGGGTCGCCGTCAGGCACATGGATTTCGTTGCCTTTGATCGATTTCGCGTAAAGCGCCAGGAAGCCTTGTGGCGCGTGCGTCTTGGGCCATTTTGTCGCCAACGCGCGAAGGGTGCCGTAGACTGTGTTCGTCTCGAGCGGTCGGGCGTGTGTCCAAAAAGCGCGAGCCAGCTCGACTCCCGGCGCGATCTCGATCTTGCCGGCCGCTCTACCCAGCGCTGCGAACTCCTCCCTAATCGACCATTCGTAGGCCATTCCCAACGGGGCGATCGTGTTGCAACCCGCGCTGTCCAGCAGACGCCAAAGGAGCCGCGCGAGCCGCGGGGTCGAGGCATTGCGGGTCCGATCGTCCAGGCTGTCGTCCTCAGGTCGCTGTGCGAGCTTCTCAGGCGCCGGTCGAAGAACCTCGAAAAAGCCTGATGGCGGATCAGTCAGCGTGTTGTGCGACCGGACCTCTGAAATACGGTTGGTCGCCTGATCGCGGAAGAATGGACAGTCGGGGCGGTGCTCGGGACGTTTGGTGCTCGTCAACCGGCGCAAATAGTAGGTCTCGGCTTCGGAAAGGTAAGCCGGCGTCAGGATAGGAGGGGCTTTATCCGGGCCAAGGCACCCGCAGGCGATCCAACGATGACCTATCCTGGCATTTTGGACGAGAGTGACCCCCGCTTGTTCGTCATGGAAGGAACCCTCACCGACATACCAGCGCACGAGCGCCTCGTGCAGGGGTGCTGGCAGCGGGATCCTGTCCCTGCCTTTTCCGTCGGTTTCGCGGTGGATCAACCACATGCTCGAGTGCCCTTTAGGCGCTTAGTCGAGGCAGTTTCAGCAGGTCTGGTGGTCTTGACAAGCGTAAATCGCATGATCTCAAATCTTAGATATCACTTCGCTTGGGGGTTTTCCGTGCGTTATCCACTCGTTGTTGCTGGCCTTTGCGCCGGTCTTATTGTCGGTTCGCAAGCCGGTGCCGCGGCAAGAGGGGCAGCCCTCCGAAAGGTCGAGCTTATCTCGATGACAGGAAGCTTGCCGATCGCGGAAGCGGCACCCTCGCCCAACGTCTTGGCCTCGATGAACGAGGCGTCTCCTTTGCCCGACGCTTTCCAGGTACATGATCTCAGTCGTCGCTACGTCCAGTTCCGAATGCAGCAGGAGATGGCAGCCTCCGGAGCAACCCCGGCGGTTGCCCCTGTATTGAATCAGCAAACGGCTGGTATCGCAGCCTTTTCGTCGATCCAAGTTCCGGGCTGGCTCCGCGGGGGGACCACTGTCCAGCCGATCTCGTTCAAAGCCGGTTGCGCTCCGCTCGCTTATCGTCCGTCGGGGTTTCTCGCGCGTAGCGCAGAAGCACGCCGCGCCGCCTATTATGGCATGATGAGCGCGGTCGCTTGTGAGCATGGCATTCCGACGGGATTGTTTGACGCCATGATAATTCGCGAGAGCGGGTACAACCCGATCGCGACTTCAACCGCAAACGCTTACGGCCTCGCGCAGTTGATGCCAGGGACTGCGGTCGGCCTAGGCGTCAATCGGTATGATCCCCTTCAGAATATGCGCGGTGGAGCCCGCTACCTCCGCCAGCAGTTAGACCATTTCGGTCAAGTCCACCTTGCCCTTGCCGCGTACAATGCAGGGCCTGGGCGCGTACGCGGAGGGTTAGTGCCACGCATCACTGAGACGCAGGCCTATGTGACGAACATTATCGCCAACTGGTCACGGCTAACCTCTCCGATGGGTTCGCCGGCAACGATGTCGACACTTCCCAAGGGTTATTCTCGTGCACCGACGTTGACGCAGTTCTAATTTCAACCAATCGACCACCTCCGCGTTAAGGGTGAAAGACGACAGAAGTCGCATGCTCCACTCGGGAGCATTGTGGCGGCCTTGGCCGACACTCCTGTCTTTTCCTCTTGGTCAAGTCGGTTCTGGCTTGATCGGTCGTCGACGTCGGTCTCCCAAAACTTGCGCGTTGGCCGTCTAAGGCCAACTCCGATTATCCCTTATCTAATAGATTCTAATAGCGGTTGCGTTCCGTTGTGAGCCTCACGCTCCGCACGATCGACACCGGCACCGAGGCGAGCAAGAATCTTCCCGAGAGCTCCTCCAACGGTGGCCTCGGCGAATTCCTTGCAAGAGAGGGTAGCGAGCATTGCCTTCGTCTCGCCAATTTGCTCGAGGTGGTGCTGCTCCAGATCCACAGGGATCGGCGCAGGACGCAACCAGCGCGGAACGAGCGTCACCAGACGCTGAGGAAGCTGCATTCGATAGGCATTCGATGTCTGGTGGTATCGCGGCCCAGCTCCCTCGCCTGCCACGCGCTTGAAGCGCCGTTGGCGAATGACGAAGCCTAGCCGTTCTAGAGTGGCCAGCGCTCGTGTTATGGTCGCGCGGCCAATGCTGGTCCTATCCATCAGATATTCGTAGCTCGGGTAGACCTGACCCTTGTTCAATCGAGCAAGGGTCAGCAGCTCCTCGAGCACCCGCAGTCCCTTTTCCGTCAGACCAAGCAGAATGCGCTCAGCGACGGTCAACGTCCGCTCGCCGCTACGTGCGACACGGCGCAACCTATTTGCTTCGTCCACGGCTCTTTTTGCGGTTGCGTAGATTTTGTGGAGTTCGCCCGCGGCCGGCAGCGTGAAGAAACTCTCTTCGAACGTTCCCGCCTCGATGCTGTTGCGAAGCACCGGCGCACCTGTGTGACGCAGCGCTCCAGACCGCGCAGGCTTTCGCCTGACGGGCATGCCGGAGAGCAAACTGGTGAATGCCCCGCCGATGTTAATAGCTTCCATTGCCTTCCCCCTCGATGGAGGCCGGACCAGGCAAAGCGATAGCGTGGCGCGAAACGCGCATCCTTGAACCGAAGCTCAGAAAGGACTATGTCAGAAATCGTGGTGATCTCGATCGCGCTTGCCGGCGCGGACATCGAACTTTCAGGGTGCCCGGCTTCGTGCCGGGCATTCGTTTATGTGGTCACAGCCAAGTCCTATCTGGCCTTCGCATGTTGCGAAAACTCTCACTCGGAATGTGGCTGAGAAATTCCGTTAATAAAACCTTGGCGATTCGTGCTTTCGACGACGTTCGTCAGAAAACATTCGTGCTTTCGACGACACTAAGTCTCGTCGGCTCGTGCTTTCGACGACAGTATGTGCTCGTCTTCGTGCTTTTGACGACAGTCAGTACGTCAAAAATGGGGGGTGTTCAGGCGGGGTCAGGCTCACCGGGCTTATGGATCACCTGATTCGCTTTCCGGTGAATCCCGGCTTCGGGTGTTATCTGAACGACCTCGAACGCCACTTTTCGCGACTTTAGTCCATCGGTCGGGGATGGCTCGGCAATCGAAAAGACAAAGCCAGGAATAGAGTTCGCGTCTATGACATCCTTGAGAATGGATTTCAGATGCCGAGGGGAGCTTTGGTAACCCAGCTGAAGGCGGAGATCTTCCAACGTCATGCTCACGGGTCCATCGATACACGAAGACCGAGCCACCTCGTACAAACGGCGCTCGACAGGCCCTAGTTGAAAGTAAGTCGACGTATATTCAAGCACGTGGCGATCCCTGAGTATCGCTCTGAAGAGCCAGTCGCAAAGCCGAACCCTGACAGCCTTTAGACGTCTCTCGTTGCTTCTGTTCGTCGTATATTGTAGTCTAGCGGACTCTAGCCACGAGAAGAATCCGGCCTCGCCTTCACCGCCCGCTTGTATATCGGTCTTTATTTGGGTTCCCTGAAGCCGCTCTAACGCGTCCGATAGTCTAGTATACGACCGCGATGACGCATTCACTCCCGTCACCCGAAATAGGTCATTCGCGGTGAAATAGAACTCCTGAGATACTGGGAGCCCTGCCTCCAGTTTTGAAACCATCAGACTCGCGATATATAAAAGTATCTCTTTGTCATAGATTGTCGCTATTCCCTTTGGCCCCGGACCGACCTCGATCGAGACGGAGTCCGTCTTATACACGAGTGGTTTAGTCCAAGCAGTCTTTGCCAACGCGAAGAATGGATATGCCATCAACGAGCGCTCGCCCTGAAGTCCGGTCAGGAGCGGACTATCAAAGGTGAACAGGTCGCCCTGGCCGGTTTTCTTGTCGGTCATCTTGATCTCCTGAGGCCGGTCAGAGGCTAGCGTTTGGCGGTGGGACGCTCGCTTCCGCACAGATCCTATGCGGTCATCAGCTGTCGTCGAAAGCACGAAGAGTGTCGTCGAAAGCACGAATCTAGGCTCTATTTCCTACGCTGAGCGGGCGTCCGCGCTCAGTTTCGCCCGATCCTCGTGCTTTCGACGACACTTCGTCGAAGCTAGTCAGCTGCCGGCCCGACTTGCTGACCCCATCCTCCTACCGCCTCCCCCCTCCACTCAAAGCCTGGGTGCCTCCGACGACCGGGTCGTGAGTTGCCCCGCGGATCGTCTGGAGCAGGCTTGGATTTCGGCTGATTAGCTCCATGACGGCATTCACGGTCAGTTCGCGGCTGCTGACAGATAGCTCGCTCCTCAGCTGATCGAGGGCACTTACCGACTCTGGTGAAAGCCAGAAGTTGTTTCGAACCCATCCCTTTTCCCGAAAACTTGCCGTTCGGGCGCGCATGGATCGGGCCGCGGATTTAGAGGATGGCGGGCTCGTCATAGCCCCCGATCTACGTTAGCGCGATCGCAAGTGCAATTCAGCACTGAAACCGTCGGCTCAATAACGAGATCGCGATAGGAGGAGGTTGGCGGCGATAGACTGCCTGCCCGCTGACGGCGCCATGCCGGACAGCATGCTTCTTCGGCTCTTTCCGGTTACGGCTTAGCTATTCCTCATTACGGCCAAGTCGAAGGCCCTTCCGTCGGACCAAGTCCTCGTAACCTTTTTCAAAGCCGTCCAGAACAAGGTCCTGAATCTGGTGGCCATGTTCAGGCTTAACGTCGCTTAGGTCGAGGCCGCTGATACTAACCACGGCAGTTGCCAACCTAGGCGCTAATCCTACGAAAAGAGTTGCCATAAATGCCGCAAGGTTGCTCGCTTCCTCGGGGCGGTCGTTCAATTCGCCCTCCAATAGCTCGCAGCCGAACGCCGCTTCCCACTGGCTTATCCCAAGCGCTGCGCAAATCGCTTTGCCCTCATCCATCCGCATTGGGCGGCGCTTTGACGGGTCGGGATGTACGATAGAGTGAAGGCGACTCTTGCGAATATTGGGGGTCGCTGCCTTCAGCATCCGGATGCTGAAGCGCATCTCTACCATGCGGATCCGAATGAAATCCACCAGCTCTGGGGTGGCGCTGTCTTCGCTAACCCTTTGTTCAAACTGCTCTGACGGTTCCATCGTCCCAGACCCCAGCTGTGTCCGGTCAGGTAGGCATTAATCCACAATGAAGGCAACCCTACATTAACCTTTTGTCATTTAACGCAGATCAATCATCGGAACGGGATCACATTCGTTTCCACTCGGTGGGCAGCCGCTCGAAATGCAGCGGCATCCTCGGCGTTGAGACCAAGCTTTGACATAGCTTCCGTCCTGGCCTCCTCAACAATAAAGTCGAAAAGTACCAATGAGACCGCAGAGGCGAAGCTAACGGACGAGCCTATCATTTGCTCAAGACCCGGAACACTACCGTCGATCGCCGATACGCTCGATTCCAAAATCTCTAGCTCAACACCGATCTCTCCATCCGTGGGTATTATCCGCAGATGTTCTGTAAACGAACTAGGCCGATAATGCGCATGCATAGTAGCCGCCTCCGGGGCGCGGTCGTTTACAACGTCGCTAATGCTGGCGAACCGCAGCCGCTTATTTGAGAAAAGGCGAACACTTTCAGTCATCAAGCGCCATAACGACTCAGATATCTTGAGGCTGAACGCGCGTTGCATTGCTTGGTCTTCAGTATTCATCCGCGCCGATACCACCGCATTGCTAAACCTCCTAACAGCGTGGGCTATCTGCATTCGGTTTTGCGTTTATGCCACACCTCAGGTCGTGATTCGTAGCCAATCCAGAAATCGGAATATCGCCTGTCCGCCTGTGCGGACAAGTGTCCGTGTGGGCGGACAGTCGTCCGCGTGGGCGGACATCTGTCCGTGAGGTCGGACGAATCGTCCGTAGCGACGGACAGAGGTGTCTTTTGGATGCGTCGTGGAACTCCACTCGTCGCATTTTTGCTTTAATCGACGGCCTCTTAATAAGTTCCGTAACCCGGCGATTGCTGCGAAAGAATCCCTGCCTCAGCCTTCTTTTGGGCGCGCTGAAATGCGCTCGATCGAAGGAGACTCCTTATCATGAAGACCATGCTCAAGATCGGCCGTCGCGCCGAGACGACCGCCCTGGCGGTCATTGGTGCGGCAGCAGCAGCAGCCGTTCTCGCCTCGCCGGCATTCGCTGGTGCGGACGCTACGTTCAATACGGCGCTCAACGCCTTCACCGGCTTCCTCGAAGGTTCGGGCGGCAAGATCATCACTGTTCTGTCGCTCGCTGGCGGTGTCGTCGGTCTGGCCTCGGGTCGCTTCTCGCTCGGCCAGGTCGCAATCCCGGTCGGCGTGGGCGTCGGTGCCGGCACCGGTATCCCGATCGTCACCTCGACCGTCACCGCAACCATCTGACCCGACCCGGTGCCGGCGTTGATAGCAGCCTCGCCGGCATCGTCTTTGAAGGTGGCGTGATGTCAGCCGATAAGTACGTGATCCCATCGCACCTCGACGACCCTGAGCTGATCGGGTTTTGGACGCTCGACGAGTTCCTCGCGATGGTCATCCCCTTCACATGGGGGATCCTGTCCCAACACATTGTCATCGGGATCGGCCTAGCCGTCCTAGGATGGTGGGCGCTTCGACGTGCCAAAGCTGGGCGGGCAACTTCTTGGCTTATCCATCTGGCGTACTGGCATCTGCCAGGCGGCTTTCCGTCGCTGCGCGCCACGCCACCTTCGTACCTCCGACTGATGGTGGGCTGACATGGATTTTAGCTATCAGCACGCGCAGTCGCAGCGCGTCCTCCGCCAGCGCAATGTCCTCGGCATCGCCGCGCTGGTTCTTGCAGGAATTGTCGCGCTCCTGCTTTTGATGTCGGCAACGCGCAGTCGCGAAATCGTGCTGCAGCCTGTTCTGGGTTCGCCGGTCACCCTGTCCACGTCGGGCGTATCGCGCGAGTATCTGGAGCTCGTGACCCGTGACACGGCCGTGCTGACGCTCAACCGCACCCCGAGCAGCCTCGATTACTGGATGAAGTCGGTCCTCGCGATCGTCTCGCCCAAGTCGCAGGGCAAGATCAAAGCCGATCTCCTCAAGATCGTTGATGAGCAGCGCGGCTCCAGCATGTCGCAGTATTTCACGCTCGACGGCATGGAAATTGACCCCAAGGCGCTCCAGTCGACGGTCACTGGAAAACTCAACACAGTCATCGGTCAGAAGGTCGTCTCCTCCGAGCAGCGTACCTTTGTCTACGACTGGGAATACGCCGGCATGACCCTGAAGCTTGTCGGCTTCAGCATGGTCCAGCCCAAGACCCGCCCGGGAGCCATGATGTGACCCCAATCTATGCCATCGGCAGCGCCGCACTGGGCACTGCCCTCTCCGCCCGTACCTTCTGCTGGTTTAGCCGGATCGTTGGCGCTGCGTTAATCGCTGTTGCCGTCTTCGTCTTCGCGGCGCCTGCCTTCGCGGCCGGTGACCAGACGCTGATGGCCGACGACGGCGCGCAGGTATCCTGCAACGCCTCCGCCAAGGACCTCACACGGATCAGCCTCGTCGGCGACGAGTTTGCCGGGGTGTCGAAGATCAACACGGGCAACCCCTCGGACGACTTCTCGGTCGTCAACGAGCCGGTCCGTGGCGACATCTACCTGTCGGTGCCGGAAGGCTTCGGCCGCCAACTCCTGTCGTTTTTCGGCACCAGCAAGCGCGGCTACGTCTACAAGTTCCAGTGCCGGATCAGCGGCGACCAGGCGGTGCAGGTGTTCGTCTCGAACCCCGCGATCGCCAAGGCCGACGCTTCGGAAGCCGGTACGACCACCAAGGTTGCACAGACGTCCTCGCCGGAAGAGGCCGCTGTAACGCTGGTGCAGGCGATGTACGCGAACAAGTCGGTCGACGGCTTCGAGATGCGTCAGCGCTCGCTCAAGCCCGTCTATGTCGGCGACCTCAAGGTTCAGATGATCGCTGAATATCGCGGCGACGCTCTCACCGGCCGCGTCCTTCGCATTGAAAACAAGGGCACCAAGGAAACCGTGCTGACCGAGGCCAGCGTGGCGCCATCGAGCGCACTCGCGGTGTCGATCGCCGAACCCAAGCTGGCGCCGGGTCGGGTCACGACCGCCTACCTCGTCTCGCGGAACGGAAACTAAGCCATGGGCATCAAAGATATCTTCTCTCGCGAGCGCAAGCCGCTCGACGCTCCTGAAGCCATCGACGGCGACGGTGTATCGCCGATCGCGTCGGAACTGGATGGCAACGTCGAGACCCGCAAAAAACAGCAGATGAAGCTCGCTGTCGGGTGCGGCGTGGTCCTGGTTGCCTCTTCCTTCTGGATCTTCGGCGGTGACGACGCGGTCAAGAAGATCGATCCCGATAGCGCGGACAGGAAGACGGTCTCGGTCAGCGACATGACCAACAAGACCAAATCCGAGCAGGAGTGGATGGCGCAGTCTGAAAACCGCTTCCAGTCCAACGAGAACCAACTGAAGGGTGTCGAGGGCACCAACGCCCGCGTCGCGCAGCTCGCCGAGCAACTCGATGCGATGCGCGCGCAAAACCAGTCGATGTCGGCAGACGGTCAGCGTGTCGTCTCTGCCTATCAGGCTGAGAACGACCAGCTCCGTCGTCAGGTCAATGAGCGCGCGGCCGCGCCCGCGCCGGTGCCCGGGCCACAGGCAATGTACGGCCCGGGTAGCACTGCCATGTACGGTCGCCCTGGCGCTCCCGGCGCCGGCAATGTCCCCGACGTCGCTCCTGCGCGCATGAGCGAAGTTAAGATGGTGTCGTTCGGCTCGGCCGAGGCTGGTAACGCGTCACGCGTCTCGAAGGGCAGCACGGTTTATACCGACAGCCCGAATTATCTTCCGCCGAACTCCTTCGCTACCGCCAAGGTCATCGTCGGCGTCGATGCAGCAGCCGGCGTCAACAGCCAGACCGACCCCCTGCCCGTCGTCCTGCGCGTCACTGGTCCTGCGCGATCGGTGCTGCAGAACGGCAAGCTTCTGACCACGAAAATCCAAGGTTGCCTCATCAACGGCGCCGCCCGCGGCGAGCTGTCGAGCGAGAAGGTCTATGTGAAGCTGCAGAAGATGACCTGCCCGCAACCGGGCGGTCGCTACGCGGTATCCGAGGTCAAAGGCTTCATCGCATTTGGCGGCAAGACCGGGGTTCGTGGCCGCGTTGTCAGCCGGGAGGGGTCGCTGGTCAGCCAAGCCTTCATCGCCGGCCTCGTCGGCGGGATCGGCAAGGGCTTCGCCGCCAACTCGAACTCCTTCCTTCAGGGCACCAACGTCCAGGTCAACGGCAAGCGCCAGCAACTTGGTCTTGGTGACATTGCCCAGGGCGGCGTCGGCAACGGCGTGGGCGAGGCTGGCGACATGGTCTCGAAATACCTGATCGAGCGCGCCGAGCAGTACCAGCCGGTTATCGAGATGCCGACCGGCGTCGACGTCGAGATCGTCTTCCTGGAGGGTGTTTATGTTCGGAACTGATAGCAGCGCCGACCAGCGCATCACCGCGGGACGGGTATTCATCCTCCTCGCGATCATTGCGGCATTCATCGCCGCTGCGATCGGCGCGAAAGCCGCTTATGCGGCGCTTCGTCCCGTCGACGCATCGGTGATCTCGCTTCTCAAGGCGCGCTTGCCCAAGACGAAGGTCAGCAAGGTCGACTGCGCGGTTGTCGATGGCCTGTGCGAAGTGACGGCGGGCAACAACCTGTTCTACGTCGATCGCTCGGGACGCTACCTCGTCATCGGCCGGGTCTACGACATGGAGACGCGTCAAGATCTGACCGCGACCCGTCTGCTCGAGATCAATCCGGACACGTTGATTGGCGGGGCCGCCAAGGCCAACAACGCGGCTGACAGCGGCGAGCCTCCGATCGCCAAGGCGGTCGGCGCTGGTGCGCAGCCCACGGCGCCGGCGACGCCGTCGCGCATCTCGCTCGACGGTCTCCCCAAGGACGGCGCAATCGTCTGGGGCAATCAATCGGGCAAGACGGTTACTGTCTTCAGTGACTTTCGCTGTGGCTACTGCCGCGCGCTGTCGAACACGCTGCGCTCGATGAACGTCAGGGTGGTCGAACGTCCGATCTCGGTACTGGGCAGCCGCGACCTCGCCAATCAGGTGTATTGCGCCAAGAACCGCGAGACCGCGCTTCATCAGGCCTATGCCGGCGAGCCACTGCGCAACGCCGCGACCTGCGACACCTCGGGCCTCGATGCCAATGAGCGCTTTGCCCGGTCGCATGGCTTGAACGGAACACCCGTCATCGTCCGCGCCGATGGCGCGATGATCGAGGGCTATCGTCCCAAGGAGGCACTCGCTTCCTTCATCGCTGGAGGCCGGTCGTGAACAAGGTCCACGTTTGTCTCGCTGTCGCCCTGGCGTCTGGCACCATGATGACCGGCTGCACGACGATGGGCGGCAACATCAAGGGTAACTTCTCTTGCATGGCACCCGACGGGATCTGTGCGCCCAGCTCCACGATCGATGATCGCGCGCTCGCGATGATCGCGGGCGAGGACGGCGATCGCATGATCACGCCAGCTGGTCCGTACAGCGCGCCGCAGAGCGCTGGTCGGGGCTTCGACACCGCCGCTGCTGCGCCTGCGCGTAGCCAGGAGCGGGTTCTCCGCATCGTTTTCCCGGCGCAGATCGATGGCGCCGGCCGCCTGCACGAACAGACTGCAGTTCATGCCGTTGTCGAGCGCGGTGAATGGCAGCGCGCGCTTGCGAGCAACGCTGTCGCTACGACCCCGGCACAGGTTCAGGCGGCAACGGGTGGCGACACGCTGCTAGCGGCCGTCGACCGTGCCGATCCCCCCATCGTGATGAAGGATTCCTTCGTTGCTGATCCGGACATGCCGAGCGCCGCTGCTGTTGCCGCGGCACGGGTGCAGGCCGATCCAGTCGGTGACATCAAGGACCAGGTCGCGCGTCGACTCTCGAAGACCCCGCGCCGCCTTTCGGTATCACCCTCCGCCCTCCGCACTCCTACCGCTTTGACCTATAGCTCGAAGCCAGCAGCCCCCACGACAAACATGCCGGTCGCGGTTGGCATGACCACCAACGCCAAGCCTCTCCCCTCACCCGCGCCTGTTCGTCCGGTCGTCACGTCCACCTCGGCGGTTATCACGCCAAAGTACGTGACCCCGGCCGGTCGCACCGCGATCGCCGCGGTCGGCGCCAACCCAGCCGTTCGTGCCGGCCTTGCCCGTGCCGATCCTGAAGCGCGGGAGGCGGCAAAGAGTGCGAACCCGCTGCCGGTGCTGCGCGCATCCTCATTCCCCGGAGTTGTCCAGTGAGCATCTTCAAAGGCCTGCTCTCCACGCTCCTCGGAGACTCCGCCAAGCCTGAGAACGGCCGTCCGGACACAGCCGTCCCACGGTTCGTCCATTGGCTGCCCTACCGCGGCTACGACCCCAAGACGCAGATCTACTACAACAGCGCGTCGCGCGGGTTTTTCCTCGAGGCAACGCCGATGATCGGCGCGACCGAGCAAAGCCACGAGATGTTGGCACAGCTGCTGTCCGAGGGCATTCCGACGCCGGGTGCCCTACAGGTGCATGGCTGGATGAGCCCGCGCATCAGCGAGAAGCTGTCGCAGTGGTACATGCCACGCTATTCGGCATCGGGCATCTACGAGCGCATGGCGCGGCACCGCACCGAGTATCTGATGGGCGGCGTTTGGAACTCGCTGTCGGCATCGGCACCTTTCTGCCTGCGTAATCATCGCCTCGGCCTGTCCTACTCGACGCCGGAATCGAGCCGCGTGTCGAACGAGGAAATCACCTCGGTCATGGAGGGGCTGATCTCGGCGCTGGAGTCGCTCGGCGTCCACGCACGGGCAATTGATCCCAAGGGCCTCATCTCCTGGATCGACGACATCACCTCGCCGACGACGGCCCCGGGTGACGACACGATCACCTACAATCCGTTCGACCCGATCGCAGACCAGGCGGTGCGCCATGATCTGGAGATGAAGATCGAGCCGGACCGCATCCTGCTGCGCACCGAGCGCTTCCGGCCTACCGGCAAGACCGTCGAGAACGCGCCCGAGATCGGCGAGATCTACCCGGACACGTTCGACGTGCGCTCCTTCTCGGTGCGCAACCTGCCGCAGCGCTGGGCGCCCTGGGACATGGCCAAGCTGATCGGCGACATGTTCGCCGACAAGCTGCGTATGCCCTGCCCGGTGTCGACCAACCTGTGCCTCGACTTCCCGGACGCCGAAGCCTCCGGGCAGCGCGCCGGCCGCAAGTTCATGCGCACCACCAGTCTCGCCGACAGCAAGTCCGCGCGCATGCTGCCACAGCTAAAAGACCAGTCCGAAGAGTGGCGTTTCGTGAAGGACGAGCTGCGCCAAGGCCGCAAGCTGGTACAGGCCTTCTACTCGGTCACCTCGTTCAGCCCAAAGGGTAAGGGCGATGCCAACGAGCGTATCCTGAAGTCGGTGTACCGCGCGGCGGGCTGGGACCTGCTCGATGATCGCTATCTGCAGATCCAGGGCCTGCTCGCGGCGATGCCGATGACGATGGCCAATGGCCTGTCGTTCGACCTCAAGAACATGAAGCGACTGCGCACCGTCCTGACCACGACGGCCGCAAGCCTGATGCCGCTGCAGGGCGAATATCTTGGCGGCAACAACCCGCATCTGATGCTGATCGGCAGGCGGGGTCAGCCCTTCTTCTGGTCGCCATTCGAGAACACGGCGGGCAACCATAACGTTGCGGTCTTCGGCAAGTCCGGCTCCGGCAAGTCAGTCGCACTACAGGAGCTTTGCTCCTCGATGGTCGGCGCCGGTGCCAAGGTCGTCGTGATCGACGACGGCCGATCGTTCGAACATTCCTGCAAGCTGCAGGGCGGCGCGTTCGTCGAGTTCACGATGTCGTCGGGCTTCTGCATCAATCCGTTCTCGATGATCGATCCGGAGCTGGCGGAAACCGATGAGGATTACCTCATGGACTGCTTCGCCATGCTGAAATCGATCGTGAACCAGATGGCGCGGCACATCGACAAGCTCGACGATACCGAGCGCGGCCTGATCGATGGCGCGATCAACAAGGTCTGGGCCGAGAAAGGCCGGCAGGGCTCTGTCAACGACGTCATCGCAGCGCTCGACGAAACCACAAACCCGCTCGCCATCAATCTCGCGATCGCGATGCGCCCCTTCTCGACCGACGGCACCTATGGCCGCTTCTTCGAGGGCGAGGTGTCTTTCCAGCTCAAGAACAACCTGACGGTGTTCGAGCTGTCGGACCTCTCGTCACGCGAGGAGCTTCGTAGCGTCGCGCTGACAGCGATCATGTTTATGGCGAGCCAGGCTATGCGTCGCGAGGACCGCTCGGTTCCCAAGGCGCTGTTGCTCGATGAGGCATGGCAGATGCTGAAGGGCGGCTCGATGGCCGACTTCATCGAAGCCTATGCGCGTACCTGCCGCAAATACGGCGCGTCGCTGGTGACCGCCACGCAGAGCCTCAACGACTATTACAAGTCGGACGGCTCCAAGGCCGCGCTGGAGAACAGCGACTGGTTCGTCATCCTGCAGCAGAAGGCGGAGACGATCGCCGACTTCAAGAAGCACGATCGCTTTGAGATGGACGATTACACCGACGCGCTGCTCCGCTCGCTGAAGCGTAACGGCTCCGAATATTCCGACGTGATGATCAAGGGTCCAGAGACGCTGGCGGTCGGCCGGCTCGTGCTCGATCCCTATTCGGCAACGGTTTACTCGTCTTCGCCGCGCACATTCGCGGCGATCCACGACCTGCTCGCGCAAGGCCTGACGATGGAAGAGGCGATCGAACGCGTCGCCTACCCCGAAAATCCCGAAAAATGGAGCGACGCCGACGACGGCCTCGCGATCGCAGCGGAGTGACCAGCATGGCAACCGTTCTTCAGCCGCCTCGCGCCGACAACAAGATAGACGTCGGCTACATCCTCTACGCGTACCTCCACGTCATGGGGTTTGTGGTTACCACGCTCCTGATGACGTGGGGCGTCTTCGTCCTGTTTTTCCTGCTCATCGGTAGCTTCTCGCTCGATGGCATGATGAACCATCTGCAGAACATGACCAGCCGCTACCTCGCAGCGGACGCGGGCCGGCTCGACCAGTTCAAGATGATCGTCGGTGTCGTCCATATGGTCATTTCCGGCGCGATCATTTTCTTTCGCCGTCACGCCATTTTGCCGCGTGACGCTGCTCGCCGGGAGCACCTCGCATGACCGACACGATCGCCACACCCACGGTCGAACCTGTGGCCTCGCCTGTCGCTGCCACGGCTCGGCGTAAGACGGTGTTCGCCGGCTACACCGCCTCGCAGCTGCTGATCGGTGCCGCGCTCATCCTCGGGCTCGTCTGGGCTATGTGGGTCACCAAGTTGGTAACGTCCGAGAAGCCGCAGCACATCGTCAAGGCCGACCTGTCGCGGATCGTAGGCGAGTACGTTCAGGCACAAGCCCGTAGCGCGACCCCGCCCGACCAGGTCCAGGCGCAGATGCGCACGTTCATGGCATCGCTCGATACGGAGCTGCAGCGCCGCGGTGCGGCTGGCCAGGTCGTGCTTGTCGGGGAGGCAGTCCTGTCCAAGAGCGTGCCTGACATCACCGCCGATGTGGCCAGAGCCGTTTATGCTTCGGGCGTGAAGGCACCAGTGCCGGCGACGCCCGCCCAGATGGGGTCGATGATGCAGGGGCAGGCCCCTGCCGCGCCAACGATCGCGCCTGTGGAAATGGCGCAGGTCGCCCCCGTTCCCGCCGCGCCGAACCCCTTTGCCTCAGTGCCGGCCCCCGCGGCAGCGCAGGAAGCCGCTCCGGTTGATCCATCGGTTGCCGGCGCGATGGTCTCAAGCTTTGGAGGTCCCGGTGGCCAGTAAGGCAATTGCGGCGCAGACACCGGCCGAGGGCTTCCGCCCCCGCAAGCGTCTCTGGGCAGCGCTTGGTCTATTCGTCGCCGGTGGGATTTCGCTGAACGCAATCGCGCAGTGGCGGGACACGCACGGCTTGCTCATCAACGCGTCGGAATCGCTGCCAAACTGGGCGTTCGTGATCCACAAGACGGCAGTGCCGAAGCGTGGTGAGTACGTCTTCTTCGTGCCGCCAGCCGTGCCTCTCGTCATCAAGCATTTCGGTGCGAAAAAGCAGATGTTCGGCAAGATCGTCTACGGTATGCCGGGTGACACCGTCGTCCACCGCGGCGCGGACGTGTTCGTGGCGGGCAAGCTCGTCAGCCACATGAAGCCGTTCACGAAGTCGGGCGAGCCGCTGGTGGCTGGCCCGACGGGCGTTATCCCGCAGGGCTGCTACTATGTCGGTAGTCCGCACAAGGACGGTTTCGACAGCCGCTATGCCGCGATCGGCTACGCCTGCTCGAACAAGATCGTCGGCGTCGGGGATCCAATCCTGTGAGGACCGCCCTCGATCTTTGTGTGATGTTCGCGGTCAGCGCGCTGCTGACTTCCTCCGTTGCGATCGCCAGTGACCACGGCGTCGTCGGCCAGGCCTTTCCGATCATCGAGCCGGATTTGCTAGCGACGATCGAGGCCCGCTTGCAGCGGCTGCAAGCGAGTGGCGGGATCGACCGCATGAACGCTGAGTTCGCCAAGCGATCCGAGGCGCGCGTGCGTCGGCCAAAGCCTGTCGCCGGCATCACAGCGACGACGGAGCCACGCAGTTGGGCTTACGATCCAACCATAGTCATCGAGCGTGATGTTCAGGACCAGAAGGGCAATTACATCGCCCGCGCCGGCCAGACCGTGAACCCACTCGACTTCGTGGCGGTCCATCAGGCGCTGGTGTTCGTCGACGGTGATGACGCCGGACAGATGGAATGGGCGACGTCGCAATACAGCGATCTCAAGGCAAAAATCATTCTCGTGAACGGCTCGCCGATTGAGGAAATGACCAACCGCAAGCGGCGCTTCTATTTCGATCAGGAAGGTCGCCTCACCGGCAAACTCGGGATCCGGCACACGCCGGCCGTCGCCATCCAGAATGGCCGCGTCCTGAAGCTGTCGGAAATCAAGCTGAAGGGAATAAGCTGATGCCGTTATGGCTCGACCTCCTGCGCACGCCAATGGCGGCTCCTGAAACCGACGATCTGCGCACCATGCGGCGGACCTTTCAGGTCCTTTGCGTTGCGTCCGCAATCGGCGTCCTTGCCATCTCGCCGCTGGTACGCCTCTTCGGACGCCCCGCCTCCTTCGTCGTTGCGGCTTTGCTTATGACGACGGCGCTGCATACCGCGCTCTACGTCTTCCGAAAGAACCGCGCCGACAACGCCTTCCTAGACACTGCACAGTCGTCGGAGGAGCACGCGTGAAGCTCCTGCGCTTCCTGACGCTGTTGCTGGGTGCGTTCGTGCTTTCGACGACACTCAGCCCGCGCGCGGAGGCGCAATCGAAGTGCTCGGGCAAGTTCGTGAACCCGATCACAGACGTCTGCTGGTCGTGCCTGTTTCCGCTTTCGGTGGGCGGCCTCAAGATCTGGCCGAGCAACCGCGCCGACACGGAAAACCCGTCCCTTCCCGTCTGCGCGTGTGGCAGTCCGGTGCCGCGCATCGGTATTTCGGCTGGGTTCTGGGAGCCTGTTCGTCTTGCCGACGTCACCACCAAGCCTTGGTGCTTCGTCAATCTGGGCGGCACGAAGATCGCGCCCGGGTTCGACATCGGCCAGGGCCAGCTATCCGGACCGTCGCAGACAGGCGGCAACGGGCAGAACACCTCCAAATGGCACGTCCACTGGTACGTTTATCCGCTCCTCTACTGGATGGAGATCCTGACCGACTTCCTGTGCTTCGAGCAGGCTTCGTTCGACATCGCGTACATGACCGAGGTCGACCCGCTCTGGCAGGATGACTCGCTGACCGCGCTTATCAATCCCGAAGCCGTGCTTTTCTCGTCGCCGATCGCCCAGGCCGCGTGCGCCGGCGACTGCATCGCGGCAACCGCCAAGCTGCCGCTCGATGCGACCTTCTGGTGCGCTGGCTGCCAGGGGCCGATGTACCCGGTCAACGGCAACATCGCCGCCTCGATCGGCCATGTGCAGGCGTCGCGTCTCGCGCTTGCCCGCTTCGCCTTCAAGATCCACCGCGAGGGCCTCGCCTGGGGCACAATGGGCTCCAAGGGGCTTTGCAACAAGTATCCGATGCCGGTGCTGCGCAAGCAGCAATACCGCGTCCAGATGGTCAATCCGATCCCAATGGTCAGCGGCAAGATGGCCTGCTCGCCGCTTGGGGCCTCGACCATGCCACCGCAGGCTGGCCGGTCCTTCCCCGTGAAGGGCGAGGACATGGGCTACCTCGTCTGGCGCAAGCGCAACTGCTGCGTGCTCTGAGGAGAGACAATCATGCGCCGCATCACCATCGTTATCGCCGCAATCGCTGGGCTCGCCGGCATCCAGGCTATCGCACAGACTGTCGATGGCCTCGATCTCGAGGCGATCAAGCGTCGCTCGGCCGCCATGCAGGGTGACGCCGATCTCTTTGCCGAACATGTCCGCAACCGCGGCGATGCCTTCCGCGAGGAGGCCGTCGCCATTCAGGCCAAAAGCAGCACGAACCTCACCGCGCTCGCTAAAGCGGATCTGCCGGTGAACGGGGACGGTGCGTTCGACTTCGACGAGATCATCAAGGGGGCCAGCCAGAACGTCGCCGGCACCAAGGGCGACGCGCCGCAGTTTATCGCCTTTGCGAGCCTGTCGATGCCGCCAGCGGCCCTTCGTCAGCTCATTGCCGACACGGCCAAGGCGGGCGGTGTGGTTGTCTTCCGGGGTTTCCCGAACAACTCGATGAAGGCCTTCAGCTCCATGCTGGGTAAGGTCGTCACCGACAAGGATCAGCTGTCCAATGTCGGGATCGATCCCCGGCTCTTTCGCGCGTTCAACGTCGAGGCGGTCCCGACCTATGTCGCCGTCTCGACCGACTTCGATCTCTGCTCTGGGCTGAATTGCACCACCTCGGTGCCGACCCACGACAAGATCACGGGCAACGTTTCGGTTCGCTATGTGCTCGATACCTTCGTCGCTGCGCACGGCCCCGGTGCTGGGGTGGCGTCCGTCGCATTGCGTAACCTCAGCAAGGGCGTCTGAGTGAAGCGCGTCGCTTTCTCTTTGTTACTGGCCGTCCTCGCAGGCGCCACCAGCGGCGTCGTCGCACAGACGACGATCGAGGAAGCACGCAAGCAGGGCGCTGATCTCGGGAAGTCGATGCGTGCTGACGAAAGCCTGGGTCCGAACGATGCCAAGCTCGCGCAGCTGCCGGGATATGGCGGCACCGATCTGGCAGAGAAGGTCTATTTCGACGATCCCGACCGCCTGGTGGTCGATGGTGGCTCGAAAGCTGCCACCGACGAGGCGTTCGGCACCGTTACCGATCGCGCACGCACGCGTGCGACCTTCAGCAATGCCGAGATCCTCGCGGCGACTTCGCGCGGCACCGCGATCGAGAAGGACCCTGACACCTATCTGGGCGGTCAGAACCTTGGCGGTGCCGAAGGGACCTGCACGGCGCTTCCGCCGTCGGTAGGTTCAAAGGGGTATTATGAGGCGACCTGCAACAAGGGGTCTAAGGTCACCGATACGGTAGAGGCCTGCCGAGGGAACCTCGTACCGACCGTTATCAACACTGCGCGGTGGTTCTACTACGGGGTTCTCGACAAAAACGCGGGCTACGGCTTCGCAAAAAACAGCGTCATGCAGGCGAAGGTCAATGCTGGCGTTTGCCGTTCCGAGCCCGTCTCCAAGCACATTTGCGATGCGCAGATCGAGCTTGGGGCCGGTGGGAACGACGTCGAGGGCTACCGCAAATACTGCAAGAAGAATGTCAGCGGCACGGCGCAACTATACTCCTGCAATCCCGAATTATCGGCCGCAGATATCGGCAGCCATCAGAACTATGCGACCGGTACTCTCTATCTGAAGAAGGAAGGGACCAGCAGCGTTACCGTCGCTCGAAACGAGGGCACCTGCCCCGCGCTGGCGGCCGACACGACGTGCGTCCCACAAGCGGCCGAAGTCTGCACCGAAGGCCCTGAAACCCGAATTATCGATGGTGTGCCGGTTACGCAGGCGTGCTGGGCGTGGTCCCGTTCCTTCACTTGCCAGCGCCTTACGCCGGCAAGCGACTGCAGTGCGCTCGACGACAACAAGCTCTGCAAATTCCTCCGCGACGAATGTCTTGACGATCCTCAGAGCGGCGCCTGCAAGGTGTCACAGCGCGTCTATAGCTGCCCGCTGCCAGACGATAAGGCGCCCTCCGACAAGCAGTATGTCTGTGGCGGCGACGTCTATTGCCTGAATGGCAGCTGCGAGACGATCGAGCGCGAGGCTTCAACCGAGTTCAAGGATGCGCTCGTCGCGCTCCATTCGATCGGCGACGCCGGCAAGCAGTTTGATCCAAACAACCTGACCGTTTTCTCGGGAGAACGGGACACCTGCAACAAGAAGATTTTCGGTGCGTCAAACTGCTGCTCGGGAAAAGGCATTCCCATGCTCACGCCATGGTTGTGCAGCTCTGCCGAAAAGAAGCTCGACGAGAAGGACGATAAAGGGCTCTGCCATAAGGTGGGATCCTACTGTTCTGACAAGGTGCTCGGCATCTGCGTCACATCGAAGGACGCATATTGCTGTTTCGGCAGCAAATTGAGCCGGATCCTTCAGGAACAGGGCCGCCAGCAGATCGGCAAAGCCTGGGCCAAGCCCAAGGACGAGACTTGCAAGGGATTCACGATCGAGGAGTTTCAGCGCCTCGACCTGAGCCAGATGGATTTTTCCGAAGTCTATGCGGAGTTCATGGACGCAGCAAAGCTGCCCAGCGAGGTCTCCGTGATGGCCGACATTCAAACCAAAATTCAGGGGTATTATGACCTTCACGGGAGCAAATGATGCAAGCGGTCCGGGGGGGCCATGTTCGATCGACATGTCGGTGCTCGATCTTGCCATTTTCCTCCGCATTCACCGGTCCGGCCGGGGCACCTCGGCCGGCGAGGTCGCGCAGACCATCTCGCATTGGTTTCAGTGTGACATCGATCCGCACGAGGTCGAGCAGGCTTTTCCACGCATGGCCGACAAGGGCTGGCTTGTCCGACGCGAGACCGGAATGCGCGCGACCATCAAGGGGCGGAAGCATGGCCGCAGCCACCTTCGCGGCATCGTCCGGATGCTCGATCAGGGCACCAGAATGCTCGATGTCGCCGCGATGATGTCAGTTCTCAAACTCGCAATGATTGAGCTCGACGGGGAGCATGATGATGACGACGATCAAGACTAAGCGTGCCGGGCGGCTGACCGCTACCGTTCTTATGCTGCTGGCCGCGACCGCGCCTGTTGCAACACCAGCGCTCGCCCAGGCGGTCGACCTGCAGAGCGCGTCGATGGCTGAGGCGATCGATGACGAAGATGCGCAGGCCAGTAACGCTGCGGTCGAACCCCAATTTGATCGTACCACTGACGCCGCGGAGCAGCGGCAAGCAGGCGACTTCTATTGTGGCGAGCGGAAACTCGGCCAGTGGTTCTACTGCGAGCGGCCCAAGGCTAAGCCATCCGTCCCGCAGGCCTCAGCACAGCCACAGCAGTCGTCCGCGGCGCAGCTGAAGGCGATCACCAAGCAGCTGGACGAACTGAAGGCACGCGCCATCCTCGAGCCGAGCGAAGCGAACGTCATCGCCTATGTCCGCTACCAGCGCGAGCAGCTCGATCGGGCCTCGACCTTCTCCGACACCTGGCAGCGTGCCCTCTGGCAAAACCCGGACATCGACTACACGCTGCAGCGGCCGGTCTCGACCGTTGGCAAGCGCGCATGGACCGATAACCGCGCCGCGACGCGTGACCAGGTCCTTTCGCGCCTCGGCCAGCGCTACGGCATGTTCTATTTCTTCGCGCAGTCCTGTGCTGCTTGTGAGGTCTTCTCGCCGATCCTGCGCTCGGTTGCCGATAGCCACCGCATCACCGTCATGGCTGTATCGACGGACGGCGGTCCAAGCCGCCAGTTTCCCAATTACGTCGTCGACAGCGGGCAGCGTCAGCGCATGGGCGTGCCCTTGGCCACGCCGGCGCTCGTCCTGTTCGACACTGTGACGCGCAAGACTGTCCCCGTCGGGTTCGGCGTCATGTCGGCCGACGAAGTGATGGAGCGCATCTTCATGCTGACCAACTCCAAGCCGGGAGGTGACTTCTGATGGCGCACACCCTCTCCCCTCGCCCCTCACCCCTCCGCGCCTTCCTTCGCCGGACCGCGGCGGTCGCTATGAGCCTCGGTGCTGCCAGCATGATCCCGGCTGGTATGGCCCGGGCCGACGTTGCCGGGCAGATGAATGACTTCTTCCAGGACGCAGGTGGGGCCGCCAACGTCACCGGTCCGAGCGCCTATCAGGGTCAGACGGCCGGCTATTACTCGATGGGCAACGTTTGGAGCCGCTTCCCACAGAAGAGCGTGCAGCCCTTCAATCTGCAGATGCCAAAGGTGTCGGCGGGGTGTGGCGGTATCGATCTGTTCACCGGCTCCTTCAGCTTCATCAATGGCGCCGAGATGGTCGCCATGCTGAAGGCGACTGCCAACAACGCTTTGGGCTTTGCCTTCCAACTCGCGATCGACAGCGTCTCGCCCGAGATCGGGAAGGTCATGGATAGCATGGCCAACAAAGCGCAGCAGATGAACCAGATGAACATATCGTCGTGTGAAGCGGCGCAAGGTCTGGTCGGATCGGTCTGGCCGAAAATGGCGGGCGCACGCTCGACGGTCTGCGCAGCGGTCGGCAATTCGCAGGGCAAGTTTTCCGACTGGGCGCGGTCGCGGCAAGGCTGCGGAGCCGGCGGGGAGCAGGACGCCACTCTCGAGGGAAACACCGATCCTACGATGGCCGACAAGATCCCGGGCGCGCCGCGTAATTACACCTGGGATGCGATCAAGAAGTCGAACAAATTCGGCAGCGACAAGGAGTTCTCCGAGTTTCTGATGACGTTGGTCGGCACAATCGTCATCAACCCGAAGGCGGCGGAAGGAAAGATTGTCGGGTTTGTCGGACCGGCCGAGGATGCCGTCGTAACCGCTCTCCTCGACGGTCCCGGCACCGGAACGCCGGTCAAGATCCTGCACTGCGACGACGACGAGAAGTGCCTGAATATGACCGAGCAGACACTCCGTCCGGGGCCTGGTCTGCGCTCCAAGGTCAAGACGATGATCGACTCGATCAACTCCAAGATCCGTACTGATGCGGCATTGGATGCGCAGGAGCAGCAGCTCCTCAACATGACGACGCTGCCGCTTTACAAGATGCTCGCGGTGCAGGCGATGGCGCACCAGAGCTTCTCGCCCGGTGAGACCAACGCGCTTGCCGAGATCGTCTCGGTCAACCTTCTGTCCGCAATGATCGAGAACATGCTCGACCGGATCAGCCAGTCGACCGTGCAGGTGCAGCCCGCCGATGCCGAAATGGGCAAGATGTGGCGCGACCAGCTGAGCGAGGCGCGTAACCGCTATGCGCAGCGCAACGTCGAATTGAAGGCTGTGCTCAACCAGACGCTCGCGCTCATCAACCAGTCGGTGATGGTGGAGTCGACCCTTCAGAACAGCATGTCGCCGGCGATGGCAGCCTCGCTCAATTTTTCGCGCGGGCTGAGCGCGCAGGGCCTCAACTAAGGACGATTGGCGATGCTCGAGGTCTTCACGATTGGCGGTGGCGAATACATCGTCAACACGTTCAACGCGGTAGCGGCATGGACTGGAGGCGGGGGTTACCGCTCGCTTCTCCGCGTCGTGATGGTCCTCGGCTTGATTTACGCCTTGCTCGCTGTCGCCTTCACGATGAACGTGCGTGCATGGCTGAACTGGTTCCTCGGCTCGTCGCTGATCTACACGTGCCTGATGGTGCCAACCGTCACCGTGAAGGTTACCGACCGCGTAAATCCATCGCTTGCCCCTGCCGTCGTGGCAAATGTGCCCCTTGGGCTCGGCGTCATCGCCAGCTTTACCAGCCAGGTCGGTGACTGGCTGACGCGCACCGCGGAAACGGTGTTCACGATGCCAAGCCAGCTCAGCTACTCGACGAACGGCATGGTCTACGGCGCACGGTTGCTCGATGCGACACGCAACTTCCAGATTCGTGACGCCGAGTTTGCGACCAACCTGTCAGCGCACTTCAAGAACTGCGTTTTCGGCGACATCATGCTCGGCCAGAAGTCGATGACGGACCTCGCCTCTGCCAAGGATCTATGGGCTGCTATGGGTCCTGGGTCGGCTGCGCGCTCGCAACCTTGGGTCGAGCGTTCGGGTGCGGCAACCACCAGCAGCATCGTTCCCTGCCGTCAGGCTTACGGCATGCTGGATGGCCTTTGGCATACCATGATCGAGGCGCACACGTCGCTTTGGGCGAAGGAAACCTATCCTAAGCTGTCCACCTCGGTCGCCTCTGCCAAGCTTCGTAGCGATGTGCCGATCGTCAATCAGGCCTTCACGGCTTCCAGCGCGAACTACGAGACCATCTTGCGCCAAAACACGGCCATCAATGCCTTCATGCAGGCGCGTGACGGCATGGCAGGTGGTCCGGGCGCAGCTTCGATCGATACGTTCGCCACGACGCGGGCAGACATCCAGGCGCGCAATACGTACAATTCGATCGCTCAGCAGGCGATGAGCTGGGTCCCGATCCTTAATATCGTCCTCACCGTCGTCTTCTATGCGATGTTCCCTGTCATCTTCCCGCTGTTCCTGATGCCGCAAACCGGCATCGGCGCCCTCAAAGGGTATCTGACCGGGTTCTTCTACCTCGCTGCGTGGGGACCGCTGTACGTGATCCTCCACATGATCTGCATGACGCGGGCGACCAGCGCCGCTCAAGGCGTCGCGGAGGGCGGGATGTCACTGGGGACGTATGCCGGCATTGGCGCGGTCAATGCCGAGACTGCGACGATTGCCGGCTTCATGCTGATGTCCGTGCCTTTCCTTGCGGCTGGGCTCGCCAAGGGTGCCATGAGCATTTCCGGGCAGGCAACGTCGGTCCTCTCGCCGGCGCAAAACGCGGCCGAGGCTGCGGCGGCCGAGCAGACCACCGGTAACTATAGCTACGGCAATACCAGCTTCGCGAACTCGACCTCGAACATGCGACAGAGCAACCAATGGTCGGACGCACCAGCGTTCTCAACGGGTGGCATGGCGTCCAGCTTCCGGCACGTCAATGGAGCGACCACCACGAACAATGGTGATGGCTTCAACGTCTATGACACTGGCAAGGCGATCTCTAATTTGCCTTTCAGTACGTCAGTCGTGCAGTCCGCTATGGCGACGGAGAGCCGGCAAGCCACGACTGCGGCACGTATCGCTGATGGGTTCGAGCAAGCGAGCAGAAAGGAGACTCAGCATCTCGAAGCGCTTCGCAATGGCCATACCTGGGGAAGCACAAATTCAACCGGCTTTGATTCAAGCTCGGGCGTTCGGGGTGGGAGCTCATTTGATCAGTCTGACCGTAGTAATGTCCAACAACGTGGTGGCATTGAGTTGCGCGAGGCGTCCGGTGCTGGGACTTCGCTACAAAACACCGATGGCAAGACGAGGACCGATGCTGGTGTGTGGTCCGGCGGTATCGGAGTTGGCGTGGGCGCTAATGCCAGGGCGGGTGTTGGCGCCGGGGGTAACGGTGCTGGTGTATCGGCGAAGATCGACGCTACCGGTGGCTACAATCGGTCACTAACAAACGCGGATACGACAAGCGTTACCAATGGCACAAACCAGAGTCACGATAAGACAGCGGCTGTGACTGGCGGTCTCTCCTCAGATCGAACGGTCGGCGCAGGCACTTCTGTCCAAGATGGTACTTTCTACCAGGAGGGCCGCACCGCACGCTCCGAGCAAAGTGAGTCACGAACTCGCGCCATCGAGGAGTCCCAGACAAAGATTAACTCTTATAACGAGCAGGCTCGACATTACCGCGAACTGTCACAATCACTAGAGCAACACGCCAGCTTTGCAGAAAGCAACGGATTTAACCTCACCACTGACCTTCGCAATGATCTTACCCGGTGGTATGATAAGCAGAATGAAGCCAGCCCGGGCGGTAATATGCTACCTGCGCTATGGCAGACCAATTTGTCCCCCACTCAAGAGATTGCTCGTAACACCGCTATCGGAAAGTGGGCCGGTCAACGATCCGATGTCATCGAGCGAGATATTCAGTCGGCACTCTCAAACCCCGCGCTATCGGACATGACCGTACCGGCGGTGGCCCCTGAATCGTCCGTGCTGGCGCGTTACTCAGGTGGAGGCCAGATAAGCGGCGCTCATGCAGTGTCTGTCGGTCGGCCAGACACGTCACCAGAACGTGCTGCTATTATCGCCGGTGCCGGAGAGCTGAAAGACGATCAGACGCGGCTCAGTGGTGTCGCGAAATCTGACTTCGCTCAGGCACCGCCCGGAGCACCAAAAAAATGATCTATGAGAAAGATGCCAAGATCCCGCCTACGGCGAAGAGTCCGATCGCAGTCGAGAAAACCGCAATCTGCATGGCTCTAACCGTGCGTGGCGAGGACTTGTCTCTTTCAGAGCCTAATTGTGCGGTCTCGTCGTCGTCGTTGATCCGGGCAAACTGATTAGCCTGCCAGTACCCCCGCCCGATGCCGGGCATTGCCTCGTTATCAAACATAATGGGCTGGTTTGGATCAATTTGCATGGCGTACCTCGCCACATAAGATAGAGGGAACCGAACATGTTGGCAACGCATCAGCATAGGCATTTCATGGTCACCCAGCACCGCCCGCCGGTGCTCGACGACTTATCAGGGACTCTCATTTTCGGCTTTTCGTGGATGCTGATTATGTCGATCGGCCTCATGCCCATTGCCGAGGCTTCGCTATCTCGTTCGCCGTCGATTACTATGCCAACGACAATCGCGTTCTTCGTTGCGGTTGGAAGCACTGTCCTGCTTCGCCGACGCTATTCCTGGATAGGCCTCGTCCTCCACATCTTCGGTCAGATCGCGATCTGGCTTTCGCTATTTGTCATGTCTCTCGCTGCCGTCCTCGTCTTGATCCCAAAAGGCTGACCGCTCCCTTCAACAGTCAGACGGTACATAGAACGGACCCAGATATACGCTTAGCGCCGGCAAGCCTCGCTCAGGCGTCCGAAATCACCTGTTTGTCGCACAATCGTGATTACGACCGGGTTTTCCACACATCTGACCGCTGTAATGGTTATGATGGAGAGGAAAACAGCCGGTTTTTAAGCGAGCGAAGAGAAAACATAAAAGGCCGCCCCTTTCGGGACGGCCTTTCCATTGTCAGCCACTAATGGCTTGATCGCTAGAGCTGAACAGCCCCGCCAGCGGGGATCGCACTCATCCGGTTTGCCGTTAGCGGCGTATAACAATGAGACATTCGACCACCTCCTTCCAGTTGTTGAACAGTGAAGCGGATATGGGTGTGCTCGCCGAAGGTTCAAGGATTTCAATATGATAGCCTCTTACCCACGTGAGATTGCTTATGCGCGTTTGCGCAACGGTGCTCACATCGGTGAAGCGCATAGGGATTCCTGTTGGGTTGGGTTAGTGATCCCAATCAACAGGAGCAGATTCAATGCGTTACGTAATCCGTAAAGACGGCGAGATGTCCACGCTGGGTGTTTACCGAAACAGCTTTGACGAAGCGCTCGCTACCGCCGCTGAGATGATCGCGATGCGCGATGACGAAAAGTTGATCGTGGTGGAAGACACGTGGGAAAGTCGGACGATCGACGAAGCGGAAATAGCATCTTTGATTGCCGCCAGATCGCCAGACACCGCCGACAATGTGTAACGCTGCATATTTGGGCGGGGCCGACGGGGGATACGAGTGAACGGTTACGTCGAATTCCACAGTCTCGAGGGCGACCCGATAGTTGTGAACGTGGATCGCGTGAACTTTGTGCGCCGTTTCGAGGGCGGCAATGATCCAAGTGCCGTAAACTTTGAGAAGGGCAATTATATTGTAGTCAAGGGGAAGCTTGTGTCAGTAATGAGGACATTGCAGGACGCATAGCTCTTTTCCCATGAAGCTCTACCGTTGAAGTTCTACAGCATAAACATGCCAAACTACGATAGAGCCTAGTTATTAATCGTATTGGTGTATCAAATGCGCGCTTTTCTACTTGGCCTGCTGCTCACCCTCGGTGCCTGCAACGACCACAAGCGACCAAATTCGTTCGACGCCAAACCGAATGGGAATAACGCTACTCTCTACAATGGCGTGCCGCAGGGAGAGCAAAAGAAATAGCTGCCAGGGGTGGCTGGCCTTCATTTTCCGAAGGCCAGCTCAAAATCACTCTGCGGTGTCGTCAGCTTTACGCTTACGCGGTGCAGGCTTTGCTGCCTCAGCCTTGGCCTCATTCTTCTGACCAGGCTTGCGACCTAAGCCGATGCTCTTGGCCATTGTGCGGCGCGCTTCTGAATAGGTAGGAGCGACCATGGGGTAATCGGCCTTCAGGCCATAACGATCGCGATACTCCGCTGGCGTCATGCCGTTAGTGGCGAGGTGGCGACGCAGCGTCTTGTACGGCTTGCCATCGATCATGCTGATGATGTGATCGGGGCTGGCAAGGGACTTCCGGGCCGTTACCGCGCCAACGTATTCCTTGTGCTCTTCCTCAGGGCTTTCTTCCGCCTGCGAACCACCAACAAGCGACTGAACGCTGCTGTGCATCTGCGATAGAAATGCAGGAACGTCGTCGGCCGACGTACGGGTATTTGGATTGCTCAGCCAAGCGACTGTCAACTCAGTAGCGAGTTCAA